>JAEEGI010000836.1_pt1 | contig 82240 bp, 71 predicted proteins | sample 8958751 | NCBI WGS metagenome assembly JAEEGI01 (sample SAMN16246545, study PRJNA631951) | gut metagenome | biome: gut microbiome; feature: rumen; material: KS-attached | host: Bos | place: Iran: Karaj | collected 2018-10 | reverse complement strand
CTGCGGCGCCCTCTCCATCCCCGAACTCCAGGAGAAGGCCGTGCTCACCCTGGTATCCGCCACCAGCATCGTGGAGGGCGGCGCCCACGACGTCATCCAGAAGGACACCAGTGCCGTCATCAAATAAGGCACACCGCCAAATAAGGCATCGCCGCATGATCCTCGCCACGCATCCTGCTTGCATGATTTCCACCATATCGCCCGAAAATCCTCGGCAATACACAAAGTATTTCCTGCGGTTTTCAGCCGATCTGACGAAAATTCTGACTGCGCATTCTGCGCACCAGGACCGTGCGTCGCTGCCTTTTCGCTGCGTCCGACGAGATTCACAATTCAAAAGGCACCCGTAACTGACGGATCATTGTGGAGCACCACAGGGGAACGGGGCAGCCTCGCAAACAAAGCCGACCGTCTGGGCGCACTTTTCTTTCCCATAGATAAGTGCGCCCATTTTTCTTTTTGAAAGGCACAAAAGGAGGATGGAACACCCAGTGAAGAAAGTAGCGATCATTATGGGCAGCACCAGCGACCTGCCGGTGGTGAAGAAGGCAGCCGACGTCCTCAGGCAGTTCGGCGTCCCCTTCGAGGCCCACGTCTATTCCGCCCACCGCACCCCGGAGGAGGCCAGAGCCTTCGCCCTGAACGCCAGGGCCAACGATTTCGGGGTCATCATCGCCGCGGCGGGCATGGCGGCCCACCTGGCCGGGGCCATGGCCGCTGCCACCACGCTCCCCGTCATCGGCATCCCCATCGCCTCCGCCATGAACGGGCTGGACGCCCTGCTGAGCACCGTGCAGATGCCCTCCGGCATCCCCGTGGCCACGGTGGCGGTGGACGGGGCGAAAAACGCCGCCTTCCTGGCCGTGCAGATTCTGGCCGTCAGCGATGCTTCTCTGGCGGAAAAGCTGGCCGCCCAGCGGGCCGAAAACGCTTCGGACATCCTGAAAAAAGACGAAAAAGTCATGAACGAGATATAAGGAGGAAACGACCATGAAGCTCATTTACACCGGAAAGACCAAGAACGTTTACGCCCTGGACAACGGGCACTATCTGCTGAAATTCAAGGACGACTGCACCGGCAAGGACGGCGTGTTCGACCCCGGCATGAACGAGGTGGGCCTCACCATCGAGGGCGTGGGCGACGTGAACCTGCGCATGAGCATCTATTTCTTCGAGAAGATCAACGCCGCCGGCATCCGCACCCACTATGTCAGCGCCGACCTGAAGGAGACCACCATGGAGGTCCTGCCCGCCAAGGTCTTCGGCAAGGGACTGGAGGTCATCTGCCGCCACAAGGCCGTGGGTTCCTTCTATCGCCGCTACAGCGACTATATCGAGGAAGGGGCGGACCTGCCCGCCTATGTGGAGACCACCTTCAAGGACGACGCCAAGGGCGACCCCCTGGTCACCAAGGACGGCCTCATCGTCCTGGGCGTCATGACCGCGGAGCAGTATGAGGACATCAAGGAAATGACCAAGAAGATCACGCAGATCGTGGCGGACGACCTGAAGGAAAAGGGTCTCGTCCTCTACGACATCAAGTTCGAATACGGCTACGACGCCGAGGGCAAGGTGATGCTCATCGACGAGATCGCCTCCGGCAACATGCGGGTCTACAAGGACGGCAAGTATATCGATCCCATGACCCTGTCCGAGCTCTTCTTCGCCTGATGGGGGGCTTCTTCGGGGCGGTCTCGAACCGCGACGTGGTGCTGGATGTGTTCTTCGGGACGGACTACCACAGCCACCTGGGCACCCGGAACGCCGGCATGGCGATCTGGAACCGGGAAACGGGCTGCAAGCGGCAGATCCATTCCATCGCCAACACCCCCTTCCGCACCAAATTTGAAGACGACCTTCATTCCTTCAGCGGCTGCTGCGGCGTCGGCTGCATCAGCGACACGGACCCCCAGCCCCTCATGGTCCGCTCCCACCTGGGGCTCTACGCCATCACCACCGTGGGCATCATCAACAATGCCGAGGAGCTGATCGCCAAGTATTTCTCCGACCACGGCCATCAGTTCATGGCCATGAGCTCCGGCAAGGTCAACACCTCGGAAATGGTGGCCGCCCTCATCAACCAGAAGGAAAACCTGATCGACGGCATCCGCAACGCCCAGGAGCTGATCGACGGAAGCATGAGCATCCTGCTCATGACCGGGCCGGACGAGATCATCGCCGCCAGGGACCTCTGCGGGCGGATCCCCGTGCTGGTGGGCAAAGACGAGGACGGCCGCTGCGTCTCCTTCGAGTCCTTCGCCTATCAGAAGCTGGGCTACACGAACGCCTATGAGCTGGGTCCCGGCGAGATCGTTCGCATCACGAGCCAGAGCGTCGAGACCATCTCCCCCGCCGGGAAGGATATGAAGATCTGCGCCTTCCTCTGGACCTACTACGGCTATCCCAACTCCAACTACGAGGGAGTCAACGTGGAGGTCATGCGCTACCGCAACGGGGAGATCATGGCCCGGGACGAGATCATCCGGGGGGACCTGCCCAAGGTGGACTATGTGGCGGGAATGCCGGATTCCGGCGTGCCCCACGCCATCGGCTACGCCAACCGCAGCGGAAAGCCCTTCGCCCGCCCCTTCGTGAAATACACCCCCACCTGGCCGCGCTCCTTCATGCCCAGCAGCCAGGACGTGCGCAGCCAGGTGGCGAAGATGAAGCAGATCCCGGTGCCGGAGCTGATCCAGGGGAAAAAGCTGCTCATCGTGGACGACTCCATCGTCCGGGGCACCCAGCTGCGGGAGACCGTGGATTTCCTCTATGAATCCGGTGCGGCGGAGGTGCATATGCGCGCCGCCTGCCCGCCCCTCATGCACACCTGCAAATTCCTCAACTTCTCCCGGGAGTATTCCGACGACGAGCTCCTGGCCCGCCGGACCATCCGGGAGCTGGAGGGAGACGAGGGGGACAAGCACATCGAGGAATATGCCGACGCCAGCACCCAGCGGGGCAAATGTCTGCTGAAGACCATCTGCGAGAAGATGGGCTTCGACTCTCTGGGCTATCAGTCCCTGGACGGGCTGCTGGAGGCCATCGGCATCGACCCCAGCCAGGTCTGCACCTACTGCTGGACGGGAAAGGAGTAAACAGAGATGGAAAAATCTCACAGCGCCTCCTATGCCGCCGCAGGCGTGGACATCGAGGCGGGCTACAAGGGCGTCAAGCTCATGAAAAAGCACGTGGAGCGCACCTTCATCCCCGGCGTGGTCTCCGATCTGGGGGGCTTCGGCGGCCTGTTCCAGCCCGACCTCACGGGTATGGAGGAGCCGGTGCTGGTCTCCGGCACCGACGGGGTGGGCACCAAGCAGCGCATCGCCCAGCTCATGGACAGGCACGACACCGTGGGCATCGACTGCGTGGCCATGTGCGTCAACGACATCATCTGCTGCGGGGCAAGACCCCTGTTTTTCCTGGACTATATCGCCATCGGGAAAAACATCCCGGAGAAGGTGGCGGCCCTGGTTTCCGGCGTGGCGGAGGGCTGCGTCCGGGCCGGCTGCGCCCTCATCGGCGGGGAAACGGCGGAGCACCCCGGCACCATGGCCCCGGAGGACTACGATCTGGCAGGCTTCTCCGTGGGCGTCGTGGATAGGAAAAAGGTGCTGGACGCCTCCCGTATGGTCCCCGGCGACGTGATCCTGGCCCTGCCCAGCAGCGGCCTGCACTCCAACGGCTACAGCCTGGTGCGCAAGGTCTTCGACGTGGAGCATGCCGACCTGGGGAAGACCGTGCCGGCCCTGGGCGTCAGCCTGGGGGAAGCGCTGCTGACCCCCACGGAGATCTATGTGAAGCCCGTGCTGGCGGCCATCGCCGCCGCGGACATCCGGGGCATCAGCCACATCACCGGCGGCGGCTTCTATGAGAATATCCCCCGCTCCCTGCCCGACGGGCTGGGGGCGAAGATCGAAAAGGCTTCCATCCGCACCCCGGAAATCTTCCGCCTCCTGCAGGAGACGGGCTCCATTCCGGAGCGGGACATGTTCAACACCTACAACATGGGCGTGGGCATGAGCCTCGTGGTCTCCAAAGAGACGGCGGACAAGGCCCTGGCCGCCCTGCGGGCTGCGGGCACGGAGGCCTACGTCATCGGCGGGATCGTGAAGAGCGAAGACAAGGTCGCCATCTGCTGAGAGGAGGACTTCAACCGTGGAAAAGACAAGGATCGCGGTGCTGGTCTCCGGAGGCGGCACGAACCTCCAGGCCCTGCTGGACGCGGAGGGCCGGGGTGAGCTGCCCAGCGGCTCTATCCGCCTGGTGGTCTCCAACGTGAAGGGGGCCTACGCCCTGACCAGGGCGGAAACGGCGGGCGTGGAGGCCCTGACCCTGACGAAAAAAGCCTGCGGCGGCCAGGCGGGCTTTGAGGAGGCCCTGCAAAAGGCGCTGGAGGCAAGGAAGATCGAGCTGATCGTCCTGGCCGGCTTCCTCAGCATCCTCAGCGGGGATTTTTCCGCCCGCTGGGACAAGCGCATCATCAACATCCACCCCTCCCTCATCCCCTCCTTCTGCGGCAAGGGCTACTACGGCCTTAAGGTCCACGAGGAGGCGCTCCGGTACGGCGTGAAGGTGACGGGGGCGACGGTGCATTATGTAAACGAAGTCCCCGACGGCGGGCAGATCATCCTCCAGAAGGCGGTGGACATCCTGCCGGAGGACACGGCGGAGACCCTGCAGCGTCGGGTCATGGAACAGGCGGAATGGGTGCTCCTGCCCAGAGCGGCGGAGCTCGTGTCCGCGCGCATACAAAATGAGAAAGCGGGGAACAAGGCATGAAGGACCTTCTGGAGCTTCTGAAAACCAATCCCTATCCCGGCCGGGGCATCGTGGTGGGCCGGAACCGGGTCTATTATTTCATCATGGGCCGCAGCGTCAACAGCCGCAACCGCATCTTCTCCCTCACGGAGGACGGCATCCGCACGGAGGCCCACGATCCCGCCAAGCTGCGGGACCCCAGCCTCATCATCTATCACCCCGTGCGGAAGGTGCCGGGGGCCCTCATCGTCACCAACGGGGACCAGACGGATACCATCCGGGACATGGGAGACTTCCGCAAGGCCCTCATGACCAGGGAGTATGAGCCGGATGAACCCAACTACACCCCCCGCATTTCCGCCATCCTCTATGACGACGGGACCTTTGAGCTCTCGATCCTCAAGCGGCGGGACGGCCGCTGCCTGCGGGAATTCTTCTGCTACGAGGGCTGCAGCGAGGACCAGGGCTGGTTTATCAGCACCTATCAGGGGGACGGGTCTCCCCTGCCCTCCTTCGCCGGCGAGCCTCTGGCGGTGACCATGCCGGAGCCGGAGGCGGTCTGGAACGCCCTGAACGGGGACAACAAGGTTTCCCTCTATACCAATGTTGGCGGCGAAGTCCGCATCTTCAACAAGAATCTGGGGGACTGAGAAACCCGCATCCGCCGCGGCTTCGCCGCGCCGTCTTCCCCCAGGGGCAGGTAGAAAGGTAGATAGATTATGAATGAACTGGAACTGAAATACGGCTGCAATCCCAGCCAGAAGCCCGCGAAGATCTTCATGCGGGATGGAAGCGAGCTGCCGGTGAAGGTGCTGAACGGGCGGCCCGGCTACATCAACTTTCTGGACGCCCTGAATTCCTGGCAGCTGGTGAAGGAGCTCAAAGCAGCCACCGGCCTTCCCGCCGCCGCCTCCTTCAAGCACGTCTCCCCTGCAGGGGCCGCCGTGGGCAAGCCCCTCAGCGACGTGGACAGGCAGGTCTATTTCGTGGACCCGAAAGCGGAGCTCAGCCCCATCGCCTGCGCCTATATCCGGGCCAGGGGCGCGGACCGGCTCAGCTCCTACGGGGACTGGGCGGCCCTCAGTGACGTGTGCGACGCCGCGACGGCCCGCTATCTGAAAAACGAGGTGTCCGACGGGGTCATCGCCCCCGGCTACACCGAGGAAGCCCTGGCGATCCTGAAGCCCAAGAAGAAGGGCGGCTACAACATCGTTGCGATCGACCCCGCCTATGAGCCCGCTCCCCAGGAAACGAAGGACGTCTACGGCGTCAGCTTCGAGCAGGGCCACAACAATTCCAAAATCGGGCCGGAGCTTTTCCAAAACATCGTGACGAAGAACAAGGACCTGCCCCCGGAGGCCGTGACGGACCTGATCGTGGCCCTCATCACCCTGAAATACACCCAGTCCAACTCCGTCTGCTATGTGAAGGACGGGCAGGCCATCGGCGTGGGAGCCGGGCAGCAGAGCCGCATCCACTGCACGCGCCTGGCGGGGCAGAAGGCGGACAACTGGTATCTCAGGCGGCATCCCAAGGTGCTGGGACTTCCGTTCATCGACGGCATCCGCCGCCCCGACCGGGACAACGCCATCGACGTATATATCTCCGACGAATATGAGGACGTGCTGGCGGAGGGGGCCTGGCAGCAGACCTTCAAGGTGAAGCCCGAGGTGCTGACGCGGGAGGAAAAGAAGGCCTGGATCGCCACCCAGAGCGGCGTCACCTGCGGGTCCGACGCTTTCTTCCCCTTCGGAGACAACGTGGAGCGGGCGCGGAAATCCGGCGTGGCGTATATTGCCGAGCCGGGGGGCAGCGTCCGGGACGACGACGTGATCGACAAGGCGGACAAATACGGGATGGTCATGGCCTTCACGGGTCTCCGGCTGTTCCACCACTGATATATAAGGTTAGGGATACGAGCGTGAAGATCAGCGACAGATTCGTGAAAGTCTATTCCCAGGGGAAGCTCAACGGCATACAGATCTGGGTCGATAAGGAAACCGGCGTGAACTATGTGTTTGCTTTCGACGGCTACGCGGGCGGCCTGACCGTGCGCGTGGACGCCGAGGGGAAGCCGGTCGTCACGCCTCTGAACGAGCTTTGAGAGGTGAAAATATGAACATCATGGTTGTGGGCTCCGGCGGCCGGGAGCATGCCATCATCATCAAGCTGAAGGAAAACCCCGCCGTCGGGACCATCTACGCCCTTCCGGGCAACGGCGGCATGGCGGGGGACGCGGTGTGCGTGCCCATCGGGGCCAAGGATATCCCCGCCATCGTGGATTTTGCCAAAGAGAAGAAGATCGACTACGCCGTGGTAGCGCCGGACGATCCCCTGGTGCTGGGCTGCGTGGACGCGCTGGAGGCGGCGGGCATCCCCTGCTTCGGCCCCCGGGCCAACGCCGCCATCATCGAGGGCAGCAAGGTCTTCTCCAAGAATCTCATGAAGAAATACGGCATCCCCACCGCCCGCTATGAGACCTTCGACGATATGGAAGCCGCCCTCCGCTATCTGGAGACCGCCCCCATCCCCACCGTGGTCAAGGCCGACGGCCTGGCCCTGGGCAAGGGCGTGGTCATCGCCCAGACGCGGCAGGAGGCCTGCGACGCCGTGGTCAGCATGATGAAGGACAAGAAATTCGGCGCCAGCGGGGACAGGATCGTCATCGAAGAATTCCTGGAGGGGCCGGAGGTCTCCGTCCTGGCCTTCACCGACGGCGTGACCCTGAAGCCCATGGTCTCCTCCATGGACCACAAGCGCGCCGGGGACGGCGACACCGGGCTCAACACCGGCGGCATGGGCACCGTGGCCCCCAACCCCTATTACACGGAGGATATCGCCGCGACGTGCATGGAGACCATCTTCCTGCCCACGATCAAAGCCATGAACGCCGAGGGCAGGACCTTCAAGGGCTGCCTCTATTTCGGCCTCATGCTCACCAAGGATGGCCCCAAGGTCATCGAATACAACTGCCGCTTCGGCGACCCGGAAACCCAGGTGGTGCTCCCCCTGCTGGAGAGCGACCTGCTGACGGTCATGCAGGCCACCACCAACGGCACCCTGGCGGAGACCGAGGTGAAGAACCATCCCGGCTGCGCCTGCTGCGTCATCATGGCTTCCCGGGGCTACCCCGCCTCCTATGAAAAGGGCTTCCCCCTGACGATCCCGGAGGATATCCGCAGCCAGGTCTATGTGGCCGGGGCGGCGATCAGGGACGGGCAGCTGGTGACAAACGGGGGCCGGGTGCTGGGCTGCACCGCCGTGGCGGACACCCTGCCGGAGGCGGTAAAGAAAGCCTACGGGCTGGTCGAGCGGGTCTCCTTCCAAAACGCTTACTGGCGCCATGATATCGGCGCGCGGGCCCTCAGGGCCCCGGAGGGCTGAGATGGTCTATCGGGTGTTTTCCGAAAAGAAGCCGGGCCTCAGTCCGGAGGTCGGCGCCCTCCGCTCGGACTGCGTGAATTTCCTGGGCATTGCCGGGCTGGAGGACGTGCGCATCCTCAACCGCTATGACGCCGAGGGGCTGGACGAAGAACTGTTCCGCTATGCCCGCACCGCCGTTTTTTCCGAGCCCCAGCTGGACACGGTGAGCGACACGGCGGACTTTCCCGGAGCGGCGGCGGTCTTCGCCGTGGAGCCCCTGCCGGGCCAGTTCGACCAGCGGGCCGATTCCGCCGCCCAGTGCATCCAGCTCCTGAGCCAGAAGGAAAGGCCCGCCGTCCGCACCGCGAAGGTCTACGCTCTCTATGGCAGCGTGACTGCGGAGGAAGTGGAAAAGGTCAAGGCCTATGTCATCAACCCCGTGGAGAGCCGGGAGGCATCCCTGGAAAAACCGGAGACCCTGCGGATGGAATATGCCCAGCCGGAGACCGTGGAGACCGTGGAAGGCTTCACGGGTCTTGCGGAAGACGCCCTCCGGGAGCTGCTGGGGAAGCTGGGCCTGGCCATGGACCTGGAGGACCTGAAATTCCTGCAGGCCTATTTCCGGGACACGGAAAAGCGCGACCCCACCATCACGGAGGTGCGGGTGGTGGACACCTACTGGTCCGACCACTGCCGCCACACCACCTTCTCCACCATCCTGGACGAGATCGAGGTGGAGAACCCGGCGGTGAAGGAGGCCTACGACCGCTATCTCGCCCTGCGGGAGGAGGTCTACGGCCCGGAAAAGGCCGCCGCCCGCCCCAGGACCCTCATGGACATCGCCACCCTCGGCACGAAGGCCCTGAAAAAGCGGGGACTCCTGCCGGAGCTTGACGAGAGCGAGGAGATCAACGCCTGCTCCATCCACGTCCCCGCCCGGGTGGACGGGAAAACGGAAGACTGGCTGCTGATGTTCAAAAACGAGACCCACAACCACCCCACGGAGATCGAGCCCTTCGGCGGCGCGGCCACCTGTATCGGCGGCTGCATCCGGGACCCCCTCTCCGGCCGCGCCTGGGTGCACCAGGCCATGCGGGTCACCGGCGGCGGGGACCCCCGGGTGCCCCTGAAGGACACCACCCCCGGCAAGCTGCCCCAGCGCAAGCTGGCCCAGACCGCCGCGGCGGGCTACTCCTCCTACGGCAACCAGATCGGTCTGGCCACGGGCCACGTGGCGGAGGTCTACCACCCCGGCTATATCGCCAAACGCCTGGAATGCGGGGCCGTGGTGGCCGCCGTTCCCGCGGAAAACGTCCGGCGGCAGCGCCCCGCCCCCGGCGACGTGATCATCCTGCTGGGGGGGCGCACGGGCCGGGACGGCATCGGCGGCGCCACAGGCAGCAGCAAGAGCCACGATATGAAGAGCCTCAGCACCATGGCCAGCGAGGTGCAGAAGGGCAACGCCCCCGAGGAACGGAAGATCCAGCGGCTTTTCCGCCGGGGGGACGTGACGAAGCTCATCAAGCGCTGCAACGATTTCGGCGCGGGTGGCGTCAGCGTCGCCGTGGGCGAGCTGGCCGACGGGCTGCGCATCGAGCTGGACGCGGTGCGCAAGAAATACGAGGGCCTGGACGGCACGGAGCTGGCGATTTCCGAGAGCCAGGAGCGCATGGCCGTGGTAGTGGCCCCGGAGGACGAGAAAGCCTTCATCGCCGCCGCCGAAGCGGAAAACCTGGAAGCCTACCGGGTTGCGCTGGTGACGGAGGAGCGGCGCATGGTGATGCGCTGGAAGGGAAATGTCATCGCGGACCTGAGCCGGGATTTCCTGGACACCAACGGGGCGAAAAAGCACGCCGGGGTCCGGGTGAAGGAGACGGCCTATCAGGGGGAACCTCTTTTCAGCTCCCTGCGGGAGATGGCCTCCAGCCTGAGCTGCGCTTCCCGGCGGGGCCTGACGGAGCGCTTCGACTCCACCATCGGCGCGGGCACCCTGCTGATGCCCTTCGGCGGCAGGACCCAGCGCACCCCCGCCCAGGCCATGGCGGCCCTGCTGCCGGTGCTGCCGGGACAGCATACGGACACCGGCAGCGTGATGTCCTGGGCGCTGGACCCGGACGCCATGAGCGCCGACCCCTACGAGGGGGCCTACGGCGCGGTGTGCACCAGTCTGGCAAAGCTGGTGGCCGCCGGCGCGGATTATAAAAAAGCCTATCTGACCTTGCAGGAATTTTTTGAAAAGCTGCGCACGGACCCGGAGCGCTGGGGCAAGCCCTTCGCCGCTCTTCTGGGCGCTCTGGACGCGCAGATGGATTTCGGCGCGGCCGCCATCGGGGGCAAGGATTCCATGTCCGGCTCCTTCCTGGACCTGGACGTGCCCCCCACCCTCATCAGCTTCGCCATCGCCCCCGTCGCCGCTTCGGAGATCCTCTCCCCCGAATTCAAGGAGGCCGGCCATCCGGTGTATCTCTTCGGCCCCGCGGGGCTGGGGGGCGAAGCCCAATGCAGGGCATGGGACAGCTTCCTGGCGCTCCACCGCGCCGGGAAGGTGAAGGCCGCCTGGGCCCTGGAGAAGGGACTGGGCGAAGGGCTCATGAAGATGTCCTTCGGCAACCGCATCGGCTTCCGGGCGGAGCGGGACCTGGGCTGCGAGCTCTACACCCCCTCCCTCTACGGCTTCATCGCCGCCGAGCTGACGGAGGACCCGGTGGAGGAGATCCCCGGCGTCGTGCGCCTGGGCGTCACCACCGAAGAACCGGTCATCGCCCTCAGCCGGGAGGAGCCCGTGGGCATCGACGAGCTGCTGGCGCTCAACGAGGGAGTGCTGGAGGACGTCTACCCCACGCGCACGGCGGAAACGGCCAAAGCGGAGGCGCAGACCTTCACTGTCCGGCAGCGGCCCGCGCCGAAGCTGCGCTGCGCCAGGCCCAAGGCCCTGATCCCCGTCTTCCCCGGCACCAACTGCGAATATGACACCCAGCGCGCCCTGCTGGAGGCGGGAGCGGAGGCGGAGATCATCGTTGTCCGCAATCTGACGGCGGAGGCCGTGGCCGCCAGCGCGGAAAAGTTCGCCCAGTCCCTGAAAACCGCCCAGATGGTGGTGATCCCCGGCGGCTTCTCCGGCGGCGACGAGCCCGACGGCAGCGCCAAATTCATCACCGCCTTCTTCCGCAACCCTCAGGTGAAGGAGCTGGTGACGGAGCTGCTGGAAAAGCGGGACGGCCTTATGAGCGGCATCTGCAACGGCTTCCAGGCCCTGATCAAGCTGGGGCTGGTGCCCTACGGAAGGATCATCGACACGGACGAGAGCTGCCCCACCCTGACCTACAACCGCATCGGCCGCCATCAGTCCAGCCTGGTGCGGACACGCGTGGCCTCCGACAAATCCCCCTGGCTTGCCCTGACGAGGGTGGGCGATATCTACACCGTGCCCATTTCCCACGGGGAGGGCCGCTTCTTCGCTTCGGAGGAGCTGCTGCGGCAGTTGGCGGCAAACGGGCAGATCGCCACCCAGTATGTGGACCTGGAGGGGAATCCCAGCATGGACACCGCCTTCAACCCCAACGGCAGCGCCTGGGCGGTGGAGGGCATCACCTCCCCCGACGGGCGGGTCTTCGGCAAGATGGGCCACTCCGAGCGCGTGGGCCCGGACCTCTACCGCAACGTGCCGGGCAACTACGGCATGGGCATGTTCGAGGCCGCTGTGAAGTACTTCAAATAAGAAAGCATAAGGAAAAAGAGGCAGATTTACTGCCTCTTTTTCACATTTATAGGTGACATTTTTCAAAAAGCATGATACACTACATATAGTGTCTGCCGACGGGGTCAGAGGGAACATTTTGCCGGGTCCGGCGTCAGACAGGATGGCTGGAAAAGCGAAATTCTTTCACAGGAGGAAAACGATATGAAGCGAATTTTCTGTCTGCTGATCTGCCTCGTGATGATGCTGGGGCTGCTGCCGGCCGTCGCCGGCGCCGCTTCGGCGATCGACGAGGTGAGCATTTCCGCTCTGGAGCATCCCATTGCGGGCCAGGAGCTGGACTTCAGCTACAAGCTTCCCACCCGCGGCATCAGCTACCAGAAGGATAAGGACTTCGACGAAGTGACCTGGATCGACATGGGCAAGGACGGCGAGGGCAACGGCAAGCAGCTCAAGAGCGGCGCCCTGGCCGAGGAGGGGCACAATTATATCGCCGAGCTCCACCTGATCGCCGATAAGGGCGAAAGCTTCCAGGTGACGAAGAACGGCGCTGCGGACGTGGATGTGGAATTGACGGAGGAGATGGACTTCCGCGTCATGGACATCGAGACCACGGTCTTCAGCAGCGAGGGAACCTCCGACGCGCTGATCATCCGGCTCCACTACAGGGCCGACTACTGCTATGACCGCAAGCATCCCGTGGAGCTGAGCGTGGACGAGGACCTCTATGCCGGCGGCTCCGTCACCGCCGGGGAGCGGCCCTGGACCGAATCCGACTTCGGCGGCTTCCCCAGGGACCATTTCGACCTGACGGTCACCTGGTATGTTGGCAGGCAGACCAACGCCCGCAACCAGATGAACTGGAGCGACGAATTCGAGTCCGGGCAGACCTACACCCTGAAGGTGGAGCTGGATTCCTCCCGCACCACCCGCCACGCCTACTTTGACCCGGATACGGACATCCTGATCAACGAGGAAGAGGGCGAGACCTGGGTCGACGACGAATACGGCTTCAGCGCCTACGCGATCTTCCGCTTCACCGCCGGCACCGGCATCGACAAGGTCACCATCAAGGGCATCGAGGAGCCCGTGGTGGGCGAGGCGCGGCAGCGCAGCGGCTTTACCTGCACCACCGACGGGGTGGACGTGGAATTCAACAAGTGGGAGTATGAGACCGAGGGCGGCAGCGTCAGGCCCTTCAACAAGGGCAACTTCGAGGCCGGCAACGCCTATCTGCTGAGCCTGGACCTGATCCCCGACCCCGGCTATACCCTGTCCCTGACCAAGAAGAACATCAGCGTCAACAAGGGCACCGTGGACAGCATCTCCTTCGACGACGATATCTGCACGGTGGTCATCCGTTTCGATGTGGGCGAGCTGGAACTCACCGGCATTGAAGTGACCACGCCGCCGCGGAACACGGAATACTATGTGGGCGAGCGCTTCAGCACCAAGGGCATGGTGGTCACCGCCACCTACAGCGACGGGCACACCGAAAAGGTGACGGATTATGAATTCGGCCCCACCGCGACCCTGGACAAGGACGACACCGTCATCACCATCAAATATACGGAAGGCAAGATCACCAAGGAGACCGAATTGAACATCACGGTGATCGACGAGCATCTGACCCTGACGGCCATCGTCATCACCACGAAGCCCAAGAAGACCGCTTACAAGACCGGCGAGACCTTCGACCCGAAGGGCATGGTCGTTACCGCCGTCTATGACGACAAGTCCACCGCCCAGGTCACGAACCTGGAATTCGACCCCGCCGGAAAGCTGACCCTGGACGACGATGAGATCACCATCAGCTATTCCGAGGGCCGCAAGACCTTCACCGACACGGTGTCCATCCGGGTGACCCAGGCCGAAAAGATCCTGAAGGACCTGGTCCTCACCAGGGACCCCGTCAAGACCACCTACTATGAGGGCGAATACTTCGATCCCGAAGGCATGGTCATCACCGCCGTTTACGAGGACGAGAGCACCGAAGAACTGAAATCCTCCGACTATACGATCTCCCCCAGGACCGCTCTGAGCAAGGGCAACGAGGTCGTGGTCATCACCTACGTGGAAAAGAACGTCGCCAAGTCCGTCGCCGTGGACGTCAAGGTGAAGGAGGTCGAGCGGAAGCTCAGCGAGCTGCGCATCACCACCGAGCCCGACAAGACCGTCTACATGGAAGACGAGACCTTCGACCCCACCGGCATGGTGATCGTCGCCATCTATGACGACAAGACCACCGCCGAAGTGAAGAAATTCGAAGTGAAGCCCGCGGGCAAGCTGACCAAGGATACCGCGTCCGTGGAAATCTCCTACACGGAAATGGGGATCACCAAGACCGTCAGGCAGCCCGTCACCGTCAAGCCCGTCCTGGTCAATCCCTTCCGGGACGTCAAGGAAAGCGACTATTACTACGACGCCGTGCTCTGGGCCTTCTACCATGATCCCCAGGTCACCAACGGCATGACCGACACCGAGTTCTCCCCCACCGTGACCTGCACCCGCGGCCAGGTGGTCACCTTCCTCTGGCGCGCCGCCGGCGAGCCCGCCCCCAGGGCGAAGCAGAATCCCTTCAAGGATGTCTCCGAAGACAGCTGGTACCGCGACGCGGTCCTCTGGGCCGTGGAAAAGGGCATCACCAACGGCACCGGAGCGGACACCTTCTCCCCCGAAAAGACCTGCTCCCTGGCCCACGTGATCACCTTCCTCTACCGCGCCGCCGGCGAGCCCGGCAAGTCCGCCGAGCCGGAGACCTGGTATGCCGACGCCATGAACTGGGCCTTTGATATCGGGCTGTTCAAGAATCTGGCCTTCTCCGACATCCGGCCCACCGCGGAGTGCCCCAGACGGGATATCGTGAACTTCCTCTATCTGCAATTAGCGGAATGACCGGATTTTGCCGGCCGTCATCCGACGGCCGGCAAAACTCTATAGGCAACACCGCACAATTCTGGTGCGCAGATTGCGCAGTCAGAATTTTCGTCAGATTGTCTGAAAATCGCGGGGAATACTTCCTGTATTGGCCAAGATTTTCGGGCAATATGACGGAACATGATGCAAGCAAGATGTGTGCCGAGAATTGTGCGGTGTTGCCTATACAGCTCTAAACGGAAAGGAGAACCATCGGAATGAAACTGCGCAAACTCAGAAAGACCGCAGCCCTCCTGCTCTGTCTGGAGTTCCTGGCTTCTTTTTCCGCCGTGTTCGCGGCGGACGGGATTGAAGATTCCCAGGGCGGGCTGAAGCAGGAATGGACGGCGGATCAGGTTTACACCCTGGCGGACCCTGCGCCCTGGAACCTGGAGGAGCTGCAGCAGGTCGTGGACCTGCAGGACCCCGCCAGCGTCGCCGCCTACTACATCTGGGCTGTGACACGCCTGACGGACAGCTTTGACGACGGCATAGCCATGATCGATTTCCTCTTTGCCGATGCTGGGACCGGCAGCGCGGACGCACCCACGATCGAGGGCGAGGAGAGCGGGAGTTCCGGCTGGAATCCCATCTACAGCGACTGCCTTTCCGACCCCAACCGCAAGTGGCTGCCCCGCACCTTCTTTGCGGGGGCGGACGACAGCAACAGCTTTCAGCCTGACCGCCCCCTGACCATAAAGCTGGTGTACAGCGAAGAAAACACGGCGACGGTGAACTTCGATTCCCCGGAGGACGGGCAGCTCAGCATCTTCTTCTGGGTCGCAGGCAACGCCGGCGACAACCGGGTCGGGATCGTCCTCACGACCTTCGAGGGCAGCGACCGCTGGTATGTCACCAGCAGCCAGACCGCCAACACCCTGTTCAACGACGATCTTCAGTTGTCCCAAAACGACATCGTCCTTGCCGCCAGGATACCCAACGACAACTCTACCGCCGAGGAACACGCCCGGCGCTACACCGGCGAGACGGAACCCAAGTTCTACGCCGACTTCGGTCCCAACGCGCCGATTATGAATCCGGACCCCGCCGCAGACCCCTCTGCCGAACCCGGTCCCTCCGCGCCCCCCGCGGACCCGGAACCCTCTGCAGAACCTGACCCCGAACCCGGTCCCTCCGCGCCTCCTGCGGACCCGGAGCCCTCTGCGGAACCCGACCCCGAGCCCGGTCCCTCCGCGCCTCCCGCGGACCCGGAGCCCTCTGCGAAACCCGATCCCGAACCCGGTCCCTCCGCGCCTCCTGCGGACCCGGAACCCTCTGCGGAACCTGACCCCGAACCCGGTCCCTCCGCGCCTCCTGCGGACCCGGAGCCTTCTGCGGAACCCGATCCCGAACCGGAACCGGAGCCTGAGCCTGAACCCGAGCCCGAGCCGGAACCCGAGCCGGAACCCGAAGCCGAACCCGAAATCTTCACCCTGGCGGACCCTGCGCCCTGGAACCTGGAGGAGCTGCAGCAGGTCGTGGACCTGCAGGACCCCGCCAGCGTCGCCGCTTACTTCGTCTGGGCCGTCACCCGCATGGTGGACTGCTATGACGACGGTATGGGCATGATGAAATTCCTCTTTGCCGACTACGAGCCCTACAGTACGGAGGCGATCTTCATTGAGGGCGGCAAATCCGGCCGCGCCGGCTGGGACCCCTATTTCAACGACCGCCTCACCGACCCCAACCGCAAATGGCTGCCCCGCGCATTCTTCCTCGGCGCCGGCGCAGTTAGCGGCTTCCGGCCCGACCGCCCGCTGCGCATCGAGCTGAAGTACAGCGAGGCAAACACGGCCGCCGCCAATCTGCTGGGCGAGCAGGAGGGACGGGAAAACATCGTCTACTGGGTCACCAGCAACGCCGCGGGCAACCGGGTGGAGATCGTCCTCAGCAAATTCGCCGGCAGCGAGCGCTGGTATGTCACCAGCGGCGCGACCTCCAACACCCTGTTCTACGACCAGTTTGCCGCTCTGACCGAGGCGGAGCTTACGCAGGCCGCAAGCGCCCCCAACGACGACTCCACCCTTGAGGAGCATATCCGCCGCTACGGTGAGACCGCTTCCGCGGAGCCCGAACCGGAGCCGGAGCCGGAACCCGAGCCGGAACCCGAACCGGAACCCGAAACCGAACCGGAGGTCTTCGCCCTGGCGGACCCCGCGCCCTGGAACCTCGACGAGCTGAAACAGGTCGTGGATGTGGAGGACCCCGCCAGCGTCGCCGCTTACTTCGTCTGGGCCGTCACCCGCATGGTGGACAGCTATGACGACGGCATGGGCATGATGAAATTCCTCTTTGCCGACTATGAGCCCTACAGCACGGAGGCGATCTTCATCGAGGGCGGCAAATCCGGCCGCGCCGGCTGGGACCCCTACTACAACGAGCGCCTCACCGACCCCAACCGCAAATGGCTGCCCCGTGCCTTCTTCCTCGGCGCCGGGGCGGACAACGGCTTCCGGCCCGACCGCCCGCTGCGCATTGAGCTGAAGTACAGCGAGGCAAACACGGCCGCCGCCAATCTGCTGGGCGAGCAGGAAGGGCGGGAAAACATCGTCTACTGGGTCACCAGCAACGCCGCGGGCAGCCGCGTGGAGATCGTCCTCAGCAAATTCGCCGGCAGCGAGCGCTGGTATGTCACCAGCGGCGCGACCGCCAACACTCTGTTCTACGATCAGTACGCCGCTCTGACCGAGGCAGAGCTTACGCAGGCCGCAAGCGCTCCCAACGACGACTCCACCCTTGAGGAGCATATCCGCCGCTACGGTGAGACCGCTTCCGCGGAGCCCGAACCGGAGCCGGAGCCGGAACCCGAACCCGAGCCGGAAGCCGCGCCCTTCACCGACGTGCCGGAGGACAGCTACTATGCCCCCGCGGTGAACTGGGCTTACAACACCGGCGTGACCACGGGCACCAGCGCTGCCACCTTCAGCCCGGAGGGCAGCTGCACCCGCGGCCAGGTGGTCACCTTCCTCTGGCGCGCCGCCGGGGAGCCGGAGCCCGCCAGCACCGCCAGTCCCTTTGAGGATGTCCGCGAGGGCAGCTATTACTTCAAAGCGGTCCTCTGGGCCGTGGAGCAGGGCATCACCAAGGGCACCAGCGACACGAAATTCTCCCCCGGCCAGACCTGTTCCAGCGCCCATATCATCACCTTCCTCTACCGCGCCATGGGCGTCGGCGCGGACGGTTGGGGTGCGGAATCCAGGGACTGGGCCTTCAACGCCGGACTGACGGAGGACACCGGCCTGGAGATCAGCAGCAAGGAGGACTGCCCCCGTGGCGCCGTGGTGGCCTTCCTCTACCGCATCTACGCGGAAGACTAGTTCAAATCGGACACGACGATCGCCGCCCCCCGTCTCGCAAGGAGACGGGGGGCGGCGAATGCTTGTTCACTTTTTTGCGGATGTGTCTCCCAATTCGATATCCAGGGGCTTGTCCAGCTCCTCCGAGACGTATTTGCCGTTCTTTTTCCGCTGCCGGACGCATTCGCTGAGGAGATATTCGATCTGCCCGTTCACCGAGCGGAAGTCGTCCTCCGCCCAGGCGGCGATGGCGTCATAGAGCTTGGGCGAGAGCCGCAGCGGGACCTGCTTTTTCTGATTGTCGCTGCCCATGGCCTAACCTCCCCTCCGCCGCAGGGCGATTTCCGTTGCGATCACCGGCGCCAGCATCCCCACGCTCTGTACCAGGCAGACGCCGGCGCCCCACCAGCCGACCCGCTCCGATCCCCCGTTCCGACAAGGCAGCATCGCAGCCGCGCTGAGGGGCAGAAGCGCTGCGCCCAGGATCGCCCAGAGCCGGCCGAAGTAACCGTGGGCAAAATCCCAGGCCGCGGGACTGGCAAGGCTCCGCCGGGTGCGGTAGCCGGAGGAGCCGCCGTAGGGCGGGATCCGGAAACGCCACCAGCGGAGGCCGAAGATGAGCATGATCAGGGGGATCAGCAGCGTCATAGCCAGCATGTACCACCAGAACCAGCCCATGTTCTCAGTACAGGCTGCCGGAATTGACCACCGGCTGGGCGTCGTGGTTGCCGCAGAGGACCACCAGGAGATTGGAGACCATGGCGGCCTTCCGCTCCTCGTCCAGCTCCACGGTCTTATTCTCGCTGAGGCGTTCCAGTGCCATCTCCACCATGCCCACGGCCCCGTCCACGATCATCTTCCTTGCGTCGATGATGGCGGAGGCCTGCTGCCGCTGGAGCATGACCGCGGCGATCTCGGGGGCATAGGCCAGATAGGTGATCCGGGCCTCGATGATCTCCAGGCCGGCCTCGGAGACCTTGCTCTGGATCTCGTCCCGGATGCGCCGGGCCACCACCTCGCTGCTGCCCCGGAGGGAGCCCTCGTCGGCGATGCCGTCGCCCGTGGTGTCCACGTTCTGGGCCACGTCGTAGGGATAGACCCGAACGATGTTCCGCAGGGCGCTGTCGCACTGGAGGGAGAGGTATTCCTTGTAGTTATCCACGTTGAATACCGCCTTGGCCGTGTCCACCACCCGCCACATGACCGCAATGCCGATCTCCACGGGGTTGCCCAGGCAGTCGTTGATCTTCTGCCGGGAGTTGTTCAGGGTCATGATCTTCAGGGAGATGCGCTTGCTGGCCGCGTCCTGCTGGGGACTGCGGGAGCCCGCCAGAGCAGCCGCCATGCTGGGCCTGCCGGAATCCACGTCGCCGCTCTGGTTCAGCCTGGTCTTCCAGGCGGGGTTCACCGCGCCGCAGAAGGGATTGACCGCATAAAAGCCCGCCTCCTTAAGGGTGCCCTTGTATTTGCCGAACAGCGTCAGCACCAGGGCTTCCTGGGGCTTCAATACCCGCAGGCCCATGAGGGGGATCCAGCCGAAGCAGAGATAGATCACGCAGACGATGGAGACGGCGACACCCCAGTCGCCGATGGCCGCCCCGGCCACGCAGCCCACCGTGGCCGCGATGTAAAGCAGGATGGTCAGGATCAGCACCAGCATCCCCTGCTTCTTCCCTTTCAGAATGATTTCTTCCATCCCTTTCACCTCCTATGATTTTGATATCATTATGATATCGTTTTTGGGATTTGTCAAGGGGGTGGGATGAAAAATCTTCCCGGCTGCACAGCCGGGAAGAAGGGTTATAAAAGGAATACCGGGCTTCTTCGGGGCAGCTCTTTGAACGGATCGGCGTGGAGAGGCGCTGGTACAGCCTGTCTCCTTCGGATTGGACGTTCCTTGTTACATTCTCTCCCGATTCCAGGACCGTACATTACAGATATGCGGACGGAGCGTTCCGCGAGACAGCAGCGGTGGGGTGATCTCTCTACCGTTCCCATCCCGCTTCTCCCGCTGCCTCCGTCCGGGGATGATCATATCCGTTCTCAAGTTTTTTCTCGGGATGCAGTAATTTATGCTTGACCGAAGGGATTGAATATGGTAGACTAATCCCCGCTGATAGGGCGCCATAGCCAAGAGGTAAGGCAGAGGTCTGCAAAACCTTTATCCCCGGTCCGATTCCGGGTGGCGCCTCCAAACGAAAACACGGCCCAAAGTGGCCGTGTTTTTGTTTGGAAGTGTTGCTCCCAAAAGCAGACAGGACCTTGCAAGCAAGGCTTGCAAGGTCCCGGTCCGCATTCGCCGCCCTGCGATCGGGGAGCTCGCTCACCAGGCGCAGGGCGAGCGAATCTTCGCCGCAGGCGAAATTCCGGGTCGTCTCGTTCATGTTTCCAGACGCTGATCGATAGACGGACCGCGTCTGTTTGTAAGTAAGCGCTGCTCTCTCCGGCGAAAGGGGTCGCCGGTTCCGGCAATTCTCCGTTCCCCCTTGACTTTTGCCGCGAAATCCCCTGTAATGGTCTTATGCAAAGCAGGAACGGAAGGATGGAAACGATGAGACTGTTTATTGCCGTCGACTTGTCGGAAAGCATGAAAGCCGCCCTGATCGAGGCCCAGAACGAAATGTATGACGGCGGCGTCCGCGGCAGCTACACCAGGGAAGAAAACCTGCATCTGACCCTCGCCTTCATCGGCGAAATGCCGGACGCGGAGCCGGCGCTGGAAGCCCTATCAGGGGTGTCCTTCACCCCCTTCGAGCTGAGCCTGGAGGGGCTGGGCTGCTTCGGCGACCTCTGGTGGGCCGGGATGCGCGCTTCCCCGGCGCTGGAAGCCCTTGCCCGCAGGGTCCGCCGCGCCCTGGCGGACAGCGGCGTCCCCTTTGACCGGAAGCGCTTCTCCCCCCATGTCACCCTCCTCCGTAAAGCCCGCGGTCCCATGCCCGGCATCCGGATCGGCGAGGCCTCCATGACGGTGGACGCTTTCTCCCTCCTGCGCTCAGACCGTGGGAAGGGCGGCATGATCTACACGGAGCTGGGGCGTTTCCCGGCGGCGCCGGCGCGCGAGAACTGACAAAGAGGGGGCGGAAACGCCCTTTTTTCCCGCCGCGCTGCGGAAAGGGATGACAATTCTCTCTTTTTATGATAATGTAGATTCAGAATCATTTATGCAGCCAAAAAGGAGGATGCGCGATGAAAAAACGACTGTTCAGCTTCCTGCTGGTCCTGTCTCTGTTCCTGTCCCTCTGTGTGAGCGCAGGCGCGGTGGACCTGAACTACAAGGACAAGGACGAGATCACCTACCAGGAAGCGGTGGCGGTGCTCTCCCGCGAGGGGATCATCACCGGCTTTGAGGACGGCACCTTCCGCCCCAAGGAGACCCTGACCCGCAGCCAGGCCTGCACCATCCTCACCAAGATCCTGTGCGGCTGGCCCGACGGCGAGGCAAACTTCACCGACGTGCGCCCCGGCGCCTGGTACGCCGGCTATGTCGCCTACTGCGCCTACAACGAGATCGTCGCCGGCGTCGGGGACGGCAGCTTCAATCCGGGCGGGCAGCTCACCGGCTCGGCCTGGAGCAAGATGCTCCTCACCGCCCTGGGCTACGACGCGGAGGCCTCCGGTATGCTGGGCAAGGGCTGGGCGACGGGGGTCGCCAACCTGGCCTCTGCGGAGCAGCTCTATGCGGGCATCGCCAATTTCGATCCCGCCAAGCCCGTGACCCGGGACGAAGCCTGCCAGATCGCCTACAACGCCATGTACGACGGGCAGGTGCCGGAGCCGGCCAACGACATCCTTTCCCATCTCTCCTACTCTTTCGCCAATACCGAAGGGGCGTTCAACTATCCGAGCCCCTACCGCATCCCCATGGATATCTTCCGTCTGATCTACGGGGACGAGATCAAGGCCGAGAAGATGTATGAAACCTTCGGCGAATGGGGCGGCAACTGCTACGGCATGGTGTCCACCGCCGGCATCCTGTATCAGTACGGCAACGGCATCAGCCCCAGCGACTTCAACAACCAGGTCGCCGTTCCCGGCGGGCTGCGCGTTACGGACAAAAGCCGCTCCCTCTCTCTCAACCTGACCCAGTTCGTTGAGGCGCTCCACGTGACCCAGCTCTCCGAGGAGCTGAACGAGGTGAAAGCGGCGAATTATAACGATCTCAGCGGTCTCTGCGCCGCAGTGAAGGATGCCCGGGACAGCGGAAAAGGGCCGGTGCTGGTTTGCGTCTGGGGTCCGGAGGGCGGCCACGCCATCATGGGCTACGACGTGGAGGAAATCAGCGCCTCCGAGACCCATGTGCTGGTCTATGACCCCAACTATCCCATGGAAGAATGCTGGATGACCCTCTCAAAGAGCGGCGGGAACTATACCGGCTGGAGCTATCCCATCACCTACAGCATCATCTGGAACGACGATAACGGCTTCATGTCCTACATCCCCTACGCCGACTACTACCAGGGCTGGCAAAACCGGAAGGGCTCCGTCATCACCTCCGACATGCTGTTCATGACGGTCAATGACGACGCCATGATCTATGATGAAAACGGCGATCGCGTGGCCGAGGTCAAAAACGGCAGCGTGACGGTTTATCAGGACGACGCCTACCCCATGCGGTATATCGGCATCGTGCTGGATGCTGACGGCCTGCCCAGCACGGACACCACCATCTGGCTGCCCGGCCACAGCTATTCCGTGAAGCACACCGGCAGCGGTGAATTCACGGTGGAGCTGACGGAAAAGAGCCAGACGGCCAGCGTCACCACCACGGCTTCCTCCGTGGGCATGAACGTGGCGGATGCCTCCGCCCTCCGCACGGTGAGCATCCCCGCCGGCGAGCAGGGCGCGACCTACACCATCGACGTGCGCTCCTCCATGGAGGAGGACGGCGGGCCTTCTTCCATCCGCCTGTCGGGCACCGTCTCCGGCAGCGGCGTGACCGCGGGCAGCAAAAACGGCAGCCTGGTCACCGACGGCGTGGACCCCAACCGGGACACCCTTTATGTGGACGGCGAGACCGTCTACGAGGGCGGCGGCTCCGCCAAGGGCGAGGGCGGTTCTTCCGAGCCCTATGACACCGGCAAGGGACCCAGCACGCCGGCGGACCCCCAGGAGCGCAGCGGCCGGGGTGAGCAGCCCGCGACGCCCGCGACGAAGGGGAACAGCGTGCAGCTCAGCGTCTCCAAGACGATCTTCGCGCCGGAGGAACCCATCGTCATCAGCTATTCCGGCGTCACGACGGCCGTCAAGGATCGTAATCCCTGGATCTGCGTCTCCGACTCCGGCGCCCCCGCCAACAGCTATAAGGCCAACTATCAGAAGCCGGATGTGGGCAGCGGCTCCGTCACCATCAACGCCCCCTATGACGAGGGGACCTATGAGCTGCGCTTCTATGCCGGCAGCGCCGCCAACGACGAAAACCTGGACGACAGCACGGTCATCACCTTCACGGTGGAGCGGCCGGAGCTGACGAAGAACACAAAGCTCAGCGTACCCAAGACCCTCTACGCCCCGGAGGAGCCCATCGTCATCTCCTACAGCGGCGTCACCGATTGGCTCGTCAGCCACACCGCATGGATCTGCGTCTCGGACAGAGGCGCCCCCGCCAACAGCTATAAGGCCAATTATCAGAAGCCGAACGCGGGCAGCGGCTCCGTCACCATCAAGGCTCCCTTCGACGAGGGCGAATACGAGATCCGTTTCTACGACAGCAGCGCCGCCAACGACCTGAACCTGGTGACGCGCCTCACCATCCCCTTCACCGTGAAGCACAGCGAACTGACTAAGGACGTTTCCCTCCGCGTATCCAAGACCCTTTTCGCCCCGGAGGAGCCCATCGTCGTCTCCTACAGCGGCGTCACCGAATGGTTAAAAGACCACACCGCCTGGATCTGCGTCTCCGACTCCGGCGCTCCCTCCAACAGTTATAAGGCCAACTATCAGAAGCCGGACGTGGGCAGCGGCACCGTCACCATCAAGGCCCCCTTCGACGAAGGGGAATACGAGCTCCGCTTCTATGACGGCGGCTCCGCCAACGACCTGAACCGGGTATTGCGGCTCACCATCCCCTTCACCGTGAAGCACAGCGAGCTCACCAAGAATGTCGCCATCTCCATCCCCAAGACCCTCTATGCCCCGGAGGAGCCCATCGTCGTCTCCTACAGCGGCGTCACCGAGTGGTTAAAAGACCACAGCGCATGGATCTGCGTCTCCAACAGGGGCGCCGCCTCCAACAGCTATAAGGCCAACTATCAGAAGCCGGACGTGGGCAGCGGCACCGTCACCATCAACGCCCCCTTTGACGAGGGCGAATACGAGATCCGCTTCTACGACGGCGGCAGCGCCAACGACCTCAACCTGGCTGCGCGCTTCACCATCCCCTTCACCGTGAAGCACAGCGAGCTCACCAAAACCGTCTCCATGTCCGTCCCGAAAACGCACTTCGCCCCGGAGGAACCCATCGTCGTCTCCTACAGCGGCGTTACCCAGTGGCTGGTGGACCACAACGCATGGATCTGCGTCTCCGACAAGGACTCCCCCGCCACCAGCTACAAGGCCAACTATCAGAAGCCGAACGTGGGCAGCGGCACCGTCACCATCAAAGCTCCCAACAGCTACGGCACCTATGAGCTGCGCTTCTACGACGGCGGCAGCGCCACCGAGCTGAATCTGGCAAGGGCTCTCACCATCGTCTTCACCGTGGGGTGAACGGAAACAAGGATAAAAACTGAAACAGGGGAGGTTTTGGCTGTGCCAGAACCTCCCCTGTCCGTATGTCGTTCCGTCCGCTTCCTTGCAGCACTCGCCGCAGACGACGCAGCGCTTGCGCTCCGGGCGGAGCCTGCACTTGCGCAGGTCGTCCGCAGCGAAGAGGTAATCGCATTCTCCCGTCCATGATCCGTGACGAAACAGCTCTTATTCCCTTTTTTTCGCCGTTGTTCAGAAATATAATGACAATCCTCTTATTTTGTGATAATGTAAAATTGAAGGATTTCATTCACGACCAAAAAAGGAGGCTGCTCGATGAAAAAACGACTGTTCAGCTTGCTGCTGATCCTGTCTCTGTTCCTGTCCCTATGGGTAAGCGCAGGCGCGGCGGACCCGGATTTCAAGGACAAGAACGAGATCACCTACCAGGAAGCGGTGACGGTGCTCTCCCGTGAGGGGATCATCAGCGGTTTTGAGGACGGCACCTTCCGCCCGAAGGAGACCCTGACGAGGGAACAGGCCTGCAAAATCCTCACCATGATCCTCCGCGGGCAGCCGGAAGGCATCCCCGCCTTCCAGGATGTCAGCGCAAACTCCTGGAGCGCGACCTATATCGCCTATTGCGCCAACAACGAGCTCGTGGCCGGCGTGGGCGGCGGCAAGTTCAACCCCAAGGGACAGCTCACGGGCTCCGCCTGGAGCAAGCTGCTCCTCACCGCCCTGGGCTACGACGCCGAGCAAGCCGGTATGCTGGGCAAGGACTGGGAGACGGGGGTCGCCAACCTCGCCTCCGCCGAGCTGCTCTACGCGGGCATCGCTGATTTCGACCCTGCCAAGCCGGTAACCCGGGACGAAGCCTGCCAGATCGCCTATAACGCCATGTACGACGGGGAGGTGCCGGAGCCCGCCTCCGATATCCTCTTCAATCTCTCCTACTCTTTCAGCAACTCCCGCGCTGCTTTCTCCTATCCCAACCCCTACCACATCCCCATGGAGATCTTCCGTCTGGTGTACGGGGACGAGATCAAGGCCGAAAAGATGTATGAAACCTTCGGCAACTGGAACGGCAACTGCTACGGCATGGTCTCCACCGCCGGCATCCTCTATCAGTACGGCAACGGCATCAGCCCCGGCGACTTCAACAGCTGGGCCGCCGCCCCCGGCGCCCTCAGCGTGCAGGACCGGGACGAAGCCATTTCCCTCACCCTGACCCAGTTCATTGAGGCGGTCCACATAAGCCAGCTCACCGAGGAGGCGAGCGAGGTCAGGAACCGCAACATGAACCAGCTTTCCTACCTCTGCGACGCGGTGGCGGATTCCCGCCTCAGCGGAAGGGCCCCGGTGCTGATCTGTGTCTGGGGCGAGGGGGGCGGCCACGCCATCATGGGCTACGAGGTGCAGCACATCAGCGACTCTGAGGCCCGCATCCTCGTCTATGACCCCAACTACCCCATGACGGAACGCTATATCACCCTGTATAAATCCGGCGGGGATTTCGTGGGCTGGTCCTACCCTCTCTTCTCCGACACGGTCTGGGGCAGCGCCTATGGCGGGAGGATCAGCTACATCCCCTACGACGACTACTACCAGGGCTGGCAGAACCGCAAGGGCTCCGTCGTCACCTCCGACATGCTCTTCCTCACCGTCAGCGACGACGCCACGATCTATGACGATTTCGGCAAGGCCGTGGCGAGCATCCAGGACGGCAGCGTGACCGTCTACCAGGAGGGCGCCTATCCTCTGAACAACGTCGGCGTCGTGCTGGATGAGCTTGGCCTGCCCAGCACGAAGACCACCGTCTGGCTGCCCGGGCACTACTACTTCGTCCGGCACACCGGCGAGGGTGAATTCACCGTGGAGCTGACGGAGAAGGAACAGACGGTCAGCATCACCACCACAGCCGCCTCCGTGACCATGAACGTGGCGGACGATTCCGCCACCCGCACAGCTGGTCTCTCCGCGGGCCAGGGAGGGGCGACCTATGTGATCGAAATCCGCTCCTCCATGGAGGAAGACGGCGGTCCCGCCAGCATCAAGCTCTCCGGCGTCGCCTCCGACGACGCCCTCACCGCAGGCTCGGTCCAGGGCAGCCTGGTCACCGACGGTGTTGACCAGACTAAGAGCACCCTTTATGTGGACGGCAAGGAAGTATATGACAACTTCGACGACAGTTCCGAAAGCATCCTCACCATCGGCACCATTGAGGAACTGATCGCCTTCGCCCAGGACGTGAACGACGGCAAGGACTATAAGGGGCAGACGGTCACCCTCACCGACGACCTGTACCTGAACTACAATGTGCTGGACGATTCCGACGATTTCTTTGAACTCAACGCAGGCTCCTTCGTCACCTGGGTCCCCATCGGCACCTCGGATCACCCCTTCCGGGGCACCTTCGACGGCAAGGGCTATACGATCCACGGCCTCTACGTCGACGACATGAACGCCGAGAATCAGGGTCTCTTCGGCGTTATCGAGGGGGGTACGGTGTGCAACGTGACCGTGGCGGACAGCTGGTTCAACGTGTACACGGTTGCCGGCCCCATCGTGGGCTATGCCCGCAACCGTTCCGTCATCGACGCCTGCTCCAGCAAGAACTGCGCTGTGCGCACCGTTGGGCGCTCCGGTGGCATCGTGGGCTGGACGGACCATTCCGACGTCTACAACTGTGCAGCCACCGTCCTCTGTGTGAGCGACCGCTGCTCCGGCGGCATCGTGGGCGACGTCTATGCCGAAGGCGATATCTATAACTGCTCCGTCTCGGGAAGGATCCTGGGCAACAACCTCTGCTGCGGCATCACCGGCGGCTCCACCGCCGCGGATCTGCAGAACTGCCTCTGCCTGGCCGAGGTGCAAGGTTATCTGATCGTGGGCGGTCCCGGTTACCGCTCCAGCGCCTGGTGCTACGCCCTGGTAAAGGGCGACGGCTCCCTGGGCGTTAGTTCGGACACGGTCTGCGCCTTCAATGAATCCGGCGAGCTGTCCGCCCCCGTCGTGGTGGATGGCGTCAGCTATACCAATGTTCTGGACGCCCTGAACGCCTGGGTGGACGCCAATAACGCCAACGTCGGCAGAATCGCTTATCCCAATTGGCATCTGAGCGACGGTTATCCCTGTCTGGACTGAGCGCTGCCGCTCCCCGGAAAAACACAAACGGAAAAACAGCGATGCGGGAGGCTATCCTCCCGCATCGCGTCTTTTATGTATGATTCCCGGCGTATTATTCCGCCTTCTCCTGCCTGAAGCACTCGCCGCAGAAGACGCAGCGCTTCCGCTCCGGGTGGAGCCTGCACTTGCGCAGATTGTCCGCGTCAAAGAGGTATTCGTATTCCCCGTCCTCCTTTTTGCGGCGGCGGACCCGGCTCCAGGTGCCGTTGAGATAGATGGCCTGCCAGAGAATGGGCTTGCGGATGACCCGGAAGTCGATGGGACAGTGCCACATATTGGGCGGGATGCGCACGATGGTGGGCTCCGTGACGGTGAATTTCTTCATATCGTCCGGGTCCTCGCCGATCATGACGTCGATCTCCGCATCCCAGGAGGAGAACACATCGGGAAGCTGGGCCCCGAAGAAGACCAGGTATTCCTCCACCCCGTGGTGGAAGTGGGGCTCCTCCATGGGCATGGGGCCGGTGATGACCTGCCAGCCCATGTGCAGGTTCGCGCCGGGCATGTAGGTCTCGCCCCGGAAATAGGCCTGGGGTCCGGGGCAAATATCCCCGTGGAAGGTGTTCTCCGGCGGAACCTTGCAAAACAGGGATTCATAATCAAATTCTGCCATTGCCGTTCTCCTTATGCATTCATGCATTCTTTAAGACGTAAGGCAACACCGCACAATTCTGGTGCGCAGATTGCGCAGTCAGAATTTTCGTCAGATTGTCTGAAAATCGCGGGGAATACTTCCTGTATTGGCCAAGATTTTCGGGCAATATGACGGAACATGATGCAAGCAAGATGCGTACCGGGAATTGTGCGGTGTTGCCTTAAGGTATCCCCTTCGGGGATGCTTTTTTATTTTGAGGCTGTTGTGCAGCCCTGCGTGCGGATTGCCGCCATTGGCAGCAGAAATGCCGAAAGGAAGCTTCGCCTTTGCATTGTTCCAGCATTTTCCAGAGCCTTTCCGCCCGTTTTTTGCTACCATAGGGGCAGAAAGGAGGAACTTATGAAAAAGCGAAGATCGAAAAGAGCCGTGGCAGCCGCCCTGCTGTGCCTGCTTCTGGTGCCGGGGAAGACCTTGGCGGCGGATGCCTGCTTCTTCCCCGCCTGTGACCGGGACTGTCCCTCCCTGGTGGACGCTCTGGACGGGCTGGGAGCAGACAGCTCCTTTGAAGGACGCAGGGAGATCGCCTATGCCAACGGCTACCGGGACTACCGGGGCACTGCCGGGCAGAACACCGCCCTGCTCCATCTCCTGCGCCACGGGCTCTTGCGGCGGCCGGAGAAGACGGGAGGGCCGCTGAACGCAAACCGGGACCGGGTCCGTTTTCTCCGGCAGGAACCGAAGACCTGCAAGGCCAGCGCCCTGGCAATGGCCCTGAACCTGCTTTTGGGCAGCGACGAATTTACGACCGGAAGCATGGGCGGCGACTGCTGCCGGAGCATCGCCGGAGAGCGTTTCGCCGGCTCCGACGGCCATACCTACACCGGCGTTTACCGGACGGACGCTTACGAGGGCAGTCTCGACGAATTGACGGAAGGCATTGACGGCGCGCTGGCCGATGGCGTCCCCATCGTGGCGGCGGTACACAGCATCCGGGGCGGCACGCAGCACCACTGGGTACTGATCCTGGGCCGCAGCGGGGAGGATTACCTGATCGCGGACCCTGCGCAGGCTTTCAGCGGAAGCATCGAAGACAGCGCCGTCACCATGGCCTCGCGCGGCTACGCCCTCGGCCTGGCAGACTATGACACCATGCACTATGGCTATGTGACCTTCCAAAGGTAACGAATCAGCGCCTCTCCGAACAGGGGAGGCGCTGATTCCATGGGGCTGATCAACCGATCAGGTGCATGCCGCCGTCGTGCTCGATGACGTTGCCGGTCATCTGCACCGCCGCCGGGGAGGCCAGGAAGACGCAGAGCGCGCCGATCTCGATGGGCATGCCGAAGCGGTGCATGGGCATGCCGTTTTCGATGGCCGCCAGAGCGGAGGGGGGCAGGTCCTTGTCCAGATCGCTGTGGGTGGGGCCGGGGGCGATGGCGTTGACCCGGATGCCGTAGTCCCCCAGGTCGATGGCCAGGAACCGGGTAAGATGGTTCAGGGCCGCCTTGGAGGCATTGTAAGGGGCCATGGGCTGATCCCTGGTGTTGCCCACGCACTGGCCGCCGATGGAGGAGATGTTGATGATACTCCCGCCCTTGCCGCCGGAGACCATCTTGGGAGCGAAGCAGTAGACGCAGTTGGCTGGGCCATGGAGGTTGGTGTTCAGCACCCGGTTCCACTCCCCCAGGTCCTTGTCGTCCAGGAAGTGCACCACCGTGGAGACCCCGGCGTTGTTCACCAGCACCTCCAGGCTGTCAAAGCGGCGGAAGACTTCCTCCGCAGCGGCCTTCACGCTGTCCAGGGAGGAGGTATCGCAGCCCACGGCAAAGACGTCCGTGCCGAAGGCGCGCAGCTCCTTCGCCGTTTCTTCGCCGGATGCCGTGTTCCGGCAGAGGATGGCCACGTTGCAGCCGCTCTGGGCAAAGGCCTTGCTGATGCCGTAGCCGATGCCCCGGTTGCCGCCGGTGACCACCACGTTCATTCCCCGCACGTCAAAGACGCCGGTCATATTCTCAATGGGAGGCAGCTTCATGTGATATCACCTTTCCTTTCGTGTACTGAGATTCTAACATATGCGGAATCGAATTGCAAATGCGCCACATTTCTGCTATTCTGTTTACAGAAAGAATTGCGAAGAAGGAGGCGCGAACATGGAACAATGGAAGATACTCGTCCTCTCCAACCCCGTCACCGACGTGCTGGACGCTGGCGGCGCGGGCAGTCGGCTCTGCCGGGAACGCTTTCCCCGGATGGACTGGCGATTCCGCTCTTTTGCCGACTGCACGGAGGCCGACGTACTGGACGCCGACATCATCACCGGTTTTCCCCGTACCCAATGGCTGAAAAACGCAAAGGACCTGCGCTGGCTGCATTTGCAGTCCGCCGGGGTCAACGGCTATGAAAAGCGGGAAATCTACGCCAGAGAGGATATCATCGTCACCAGGGCCGCCGGGGTCCATGCGCCTGCGATGGCGGAGCACGCCCTGGGCATGGCCCTCAGCCTCACGCGGAAGCTCCCGGAGCTTTACAAAAAGCAGCAGGCGGGCCTCTGGCAGCCCGTCCACGCCCGGAAGGAGCTCCATGACGCCAATGTGCTGATGCTGGGCACCGGTTATCTGGCCGCCGCCATCACGCCTCTGGTGAAGGCATTCGGCTGCCGCATCACCGGCCTCCGGCGGGACACGGGAAAGCCTCTGCCCCCGGACTATGACCGGATGCTGCCGCCGGAAAAGCTCCACGAAGCCCTGTCGGAAGCGGACTACATTTTCAGCACACTGCCCTTCACGGAGAAGACCCGCCACATTCTGGACAGGGCGGCCTTTGCCGCCGTGAAGCCCGGGGCGATCCTGGTGAACATCGGCCGGGGAGGCACCATCGACCATGAAGCCCTGCTGGAAGCTCTGCAGGACGGGCGGCTGGCCGGGGCGGGCCTGGACGTGACGGAGCCGGAGCCCCTGCCGGAGGGACATCCCCTTTGGAGCGCACCCAACGTCATCATCACGCCCCATTGCTCCGCCTGGTCCGACGCCACGGACAAGCGGCGCTACAACGTCTTCCTGCGGAATCTGGACCTGTTTCTGAAGGGCGAACCCCTGCCGGGGCAAATCGACTTCGAAGCGGGATACTGAAGCGCTGTTGGGACCGCTGCTGCCCATCCCGGGCCGCGGCGGTCCCCTTGCCTACTCCGCTCCTTCCAGGATGCCCTTGAGGTAATCCCGGAAATCCTGCGCCGCATCGGCGGGGCTCAGGATCGCGGCTTCGCCGCCAAAGCCGCAGAGCCATCCGTAGAACTGGGGGCTCACCGCCACCGTCACCGCGCAGGTGAAGTGCTCCTCTCCGTCGGGCACCAGGATCAGGTCCTGGCCGAAGCGGTCCAGCACCGCGCCCACCAGATGACGGCGGAAGCGGAGGCGCAGTTCCCTTTCCTCGCCCCGGAACATCCCGAAGACCCTGGTGGCATAGCGGGCGATCTCCTCCGCACGGAAGGTCTCCAGGCCCTCCACCGGCTCCTCCGTCTCCCGGAGGTCGCTCATTTTATCCACGCGGTAATGGCGGAGCTCCTTACGTTCGGCGCTGTAGGCCACCAGGTAATAGTTCTCCTCCGCCCAGGTCAGGGCGAAGGGGCTGACCCGGTATTCCCCGCCGCCGTTGCGATAGACCTTCTCTTTGCGGATATCATAGTCAAAATAGCGGAAACGGATCTGCCTGCCCCGCGCGATGGCCCCGTGTATGCCATCCACATTATAATAAATGCTCTCGTTCATGGTCTTGACCCGGTTGAGCACATAGACCTGCCGCTGGAGCTGCCTCGCTTCGCCGGCGCTGGTGAGGCTTTCCAGCTTGCCGATGAGCTCCCCGCTCTTTTTCCGGGTGATGAAGCGGCTGGCCTGCACGCTGTCCACCAGCAGCTTCAGCTCCGCCAGCTCGAAGCGGCGCTCCGCCAGCCAGTAGACAGCGCCGGAGCGCATCACCTCATAGCCGCACTCCCTGAGCGCCTCCAGATCGCTGTAGAGCGTCTTCCGCTCGACGCTGATGCCGTAGCGCCTAAGCTCCTCCTGCATGTCCTGAAGGCGCACGGGATGCTCCTCGTCGCTGCTGCGCTCCAGAAAACGCAGCAGATACAGGAGCTTCAGCTTCTGATTGCTGGATTTCGGCACGGTCGCCGCCCCCTTTCCGCAGATATCCCCGGTTCATTGTACCGCATTGACAGGGGCCCGGCAAGCGTTTATAATTTTCTTATGGAAAATACATTCTGCGCTTTCAGCGGCCATCGCTCCCTGCCCCGCGCAGCGGAGGAACAGCTTCCCCGGCTGCTGCGCCAAAGGATCGCCTCGCTGGCGGAGGAGGGCTGCACCGGCTTCCTCTGCGGCGGCGCCGTCGGCTTCGATACCCTGGCCGCGGAGGCGGTGTTATCCCAGCGCGTCCGTTTTCCGCAGCTGACCCTGACCCTGGCGCTTCCCTGCCCGGAGCAGGACAAGGCCTGGCCGCTGCGGCAGCGTGAGCGTTTCCGCGCCATTCTGGAGGCGGCGGACGAGACGATCCTGGTCTCGCCGGAATACCACCGCTTCTGCATGATGCAGCGGAACCGCTTCATGGTGGACCACAGCCGGATGCTGATTTGCTACCTGACCACGGACAAGGGGGGCACCGCCGCCACGGTGCGCTATGCGCTGCAGCGGAAGCTGCCGGTGGTGAACCTGGCCCTTGCGCTGGAATGACAACAATCTGAAGAACGGAGGAATCACCTATGTCGCAACCCTGGTACGCCAGCATCCCCAAGCTGGGCTTCGGCCTCATGCGTCTGCCCACGCTCCCCGGCGGCGGGCAAAAGGACATCGACTTCGCCAAGGTGCAGGAGATGATCGACCTTTACATGTCCCGCGGCTTCAGCTGGTTCGACACCGCCTATGTCTATCATGAGGGGCACAGCGAGGAGGTCGTCAAAAACTGCCTGCTTCCCAAATACCCGCGGGAAAGCTTCCAGGTGGTGGACAAGATCCCCCTGTGGGGCATCCGGTCTTATGAGGACTATGAACCCGTCCTCCGCACCCAGCTGGAACGCACCGGCCTGGAATACCTGGACGTTCTCTTTCTCCACGGCATCGGGACGGGGCAGCTGCAGCTCATCGACGACACGCGGGGCTGGGATTTTCTGAAATCCGCCAAGGAGCGGGGACTTGTGAAGCACATCGGCTTCAGCTTCCATTCCCCCGCCGACACGCTGGAGCTCATCCTTGACAAGCACCCCGAAATCGAGGTGGTGCAGCTCCAGCTGAATTATCTGGACTGGGAGAGCCCCGACGTGCAGTCCCACGCCTGTTACGAAGCCTGTCGCCGCCACGGCGTGGGCGTGACCGTCATGGAGCCGGTGAAGGGCGGCAGCCTGGCCGACCCCCACCCGGACGTGGCCGCGATCTTCAAGGCCGCCGATCCGCAGGCCAGCGTCGCTTCCTGGGCCGTCCGCTTCGCCGCCTCTCTGGATGGCATCATCACCGTCCTCAGCGGCATGAGCACCCTGGCGCAGGTGGAAGACAACACGAAAACCATGCTGGATTTCCGGCCCATCACCCCGGAGGAGCGGAAGATCATCGGCAAGGCGGTTGCCAAATTCAACGACATTCCCCTGATCCCCTGCACCGGCTGCCGCTACTGCGCGCCGGACTGTCCCCAGAAGATCAACATCCCCGGCATCATCAACGCCCTCAACGACTACACCAAATACCGCAACGACGCCGGCCTGCGGAGAAGCTACGGCCGGATCGTCGGTCAGGGCGGCAAGGCCTCCGACTGCGTCGGCTGCCGCAGCTGCGAGCAGCACTGCCCCCAGCATCTGCGCATCACCCAGCATCTGCAGAAGGCCGCCGAACTGTTTGAATGATCGGCGCGCATCCGCCAAAATAAACCAAAGAGGAGCCTTGCGGCTCCTCTTTGATTTCCTAAAGCGTTTCTCCGGTTATTACCAGAGGCCGCCGTTATAGAACTTGTGGCTTCCGATGGTGGTGTAGTAATTGCAGTTGCGTTCAAACCATCCGTCGCTGGAAATATCGGGATTCAGGAAGTAGCAGCAGTCGGCCACCACGTCCGCCCCGTCCAGCGCCATTTTCGCGGCTGCGACGGCCTCCTCCGAGGGTTCCTGATAGATGGTGCCGTTGGCGGTGGGTGAAAACTGCACGCCGGCGCGATTGTCAAAAATGACGCCGTAGATGGTGTTGGGCCAGAGATGGCAGGCCTTGCGGTTCAGTACCACCTGGGCCACGGCGATCTGTCCCTCCAGGCATTCGATCCCCGCCTCGGAATAAACGATGTGGGAAAGCCAGTAGACGCTTTCTTCATTATAGAAGGACCAGCCGGGGGCAATGGGATTCACCGATCCGGTGACCAGCACGCAGTCCTGGGCGCTGTCCCAATCCACCGCAACGCCGAAGGCCTTGCCCAGCGGGCGGATGGGGAGCATCAGGCTGCCGTTTTCATTTCGAACGGTCCCGCCGCCCAGATAAAGATATCTTCCGTTGGCTACGATGTACTTGGCGTCCTGCTTGACCTTGATCTCCATTCCGGAGGTATAGACCATTGCGGTCTGTGTTTCGTCGCTCCAACTGAACTGCGCATTTTCATCCAGCTCCTGCACGAAAGCCCGGAGCGGAACATAGGTCAGATCGTCGATCCGCCGGACCACGGGTTCGCAGACCAGTTCGTGCCCGCGGATATACACCGAAATGATGTTGAACCTCGCAGACACGGGGATGGTAAACAAGCTCAGCGCCAGCAGCAGGGCTACCAGGAATCTCAGCCGTTTCGCACTTTTCCGAAACATGTTGTCATACCTCGCACTCTGTCTTTTTTGGCGTGCACACAATACACCTTTTACCTTCTGTTGTCAATCTGTAATTTTTTATCAGAGCCCCCGTAACACTTTGTAACCATTGCTTTCCGAAGACCCTTCCAGGGCTGCCAAAAACAAGGGATTGCAGTTTCTTTCGGAAATCGTTATACTGGTTTCAATATCTAGTGGGGGGCAATTATGCGCGCATTACGGAAACGTCATGTAAAAATTTTTTTCGCCGCGGCCCTGATTTTGCTTTTTCACCTGCTTTCCGGGCAAAAAAAGCTGATGAACGCCCTGGCGGAGGGGACGCTGCCCCTGCGGCAGTTCCTTTGCCGTATCTGCGCCGTTTTCCCCTTTTCCGTGGCGGAAGTCCTCTGCACCCTGGGCGTTCTTGCCGTTCTTGCCTGGGTGATCTGGACCGTCGTGAGCGTGCTGCGCGCAAAGGCTAAGCTGCTGACGCTGTGGAAGCGCCTCAGCCTGCTGCTGGCCGTCGTGTTGCTGCTTTATCTGCTCCTGTGCATCCTTCTGGGGGCCTCCTACCGGGGCGACAGCTTCCAGGACCGCAGCGGCCTTCGCGCGCAGCCCCAAAGTGTGGAGACCCTCGGCGAGGTCACGGCGTTCTTTGCTTCTCAGCTGGCGGCTGCGGCCCCCACGGTGCCGCGCGCCGCGGACGGAACCTTCGCCGTTCCCCAGAAGGAGATCTTCGACGCTGCCGTGGACGTCTACCGGGGAGCGGAGGCGCGGTTTCCCTTTCTCACGCTGCGGGATGTGCGGCCCAAGCGGGCCTTTTATTCCCGCCTCATGAGCCATTTCAACTATACCGGCTTCTACTTTCCCTACACGGGGGAAGCCACGGTGAACATCGACCCGCCGGACAATCTGCTGCCCGCCACCATCGCCCACGAGATGGCCCATCAGCGGGGCGTCTCCTCGGAGCAGGAGGCCAACTTCGTTGCGGTTCTGGCCTGCGTGGAGAGCAATAGCGCCGCCTATCGATATTCCGGCTGGCTTTTCGGCTTCATCTATCTGGGCAACGCCCTCTTCAGCCGGGATGCGGATACATACTATGCCATCGCCGAGACGCTGCCCCCGGAGGTCTGGGCGGATATGGACGCGAACCGGGAATACTGGGCGCGATTTGAGACCAAAGCCGCAGAGGTCTCCGACAAGGTCTATGACACGATGCTGAAATCCTATGGGCAGAGCTTGGGCGTGCAGAGCTACGGCGCGGTGGTGGACCTGCTGCTGGCCTGGTATCTGGAGGGCGAATTTGACCGGGTCGGCTAATTGCCGAGTGATTGAATAGGCAAATTTCCCCGGAAGCCTTGACAGGTCCCTCTCCCTCTGCTATCATCGAAGAAAACGGAGAAAGGAGCGCGGCGATGAACGCATTTGACAGCCGGATGATGATGTGCATGTCCATGGGCATGTGCATGCCCTCCCCTGTCCTGCCGCCGCGGTCCCCCCTGTGATTCCGAGCTGTGAGGAACGGTTCCGGGAGGTCGGCGGCCTCCCGGTTTTGTTTTTATCAGAATAACCGTTGAAGGAGGAAATCCCATGCCCATCCGTATCCCTTCCGATCTGCCCGCTGCACAAACCCTGCGGGAGGAAAATATCTTCACCATGGACCTCCGCCGGGCCGAGACGCAGGACATCCGGCCCCTTCAGATCCTGGTGCTGAACCTGATGCCCACCAAGATCGCCACGGAGACGCAGCTGGCGCGCCTGCTGGGCAACACGCCCCTGCAGATCGAAATGCACCTCCTGGCCGTGGGCCACGTGCCCAAGCACACCTCCCGGGAGCATATGGTGAGCTTCTACAAGTCCTTTGACGAGGTCCGGGAGGAATATTTCGACGGCATGGTCATCACCGGCGCGCCGGTGGAGACGCTGCCCTTCACGGAGGTGGACTACTGGCCGGAGCTGTGCAACATCATGGAGTGGACGAAATCCCATGTCTACAGCACCTTCCATATCTGCTGGGGGGCGCAGGCGGGGCTTTACTACCACTACGGCATCGACAAGGTGCCCCTGCCGAAAAAGCTTTCCGGCGTCTTTCCCCACCGGGTGACCCACAAGGGAAGCATCCTGTTCCGCGGCTTCGACGACGTGTTCCTTGTCCCCCATTCCCGGAATACCACCCTTCGGCGGGAGGATATCGCCGCGGAGAAGCGGCTGAAGATCCTGGCGGAAAGCGAGGAAGCCGGCGTCTACGCCGTCTCCAACGACGGAGGACGGCAGATCTTCATCACCGGTCACTCGGAATACGACCGGGACACGCTGAAAAACGAATACCTCCGGGACAAGGCCGCGGGCCTGGAACCGGAGATACCGAAAAACTATTTTCCCGATGACGACGACAGCCGGGAACCCGTCTGCTCCTGGCGGAGCGGGGCGAATCTCCTGTACTGCAACTGGCTCAACTACTTCGTCTATCAGGAAACGCCTTACTCCATCCGCAATATCGAAGCCATCGGATGATGTATCGGGGGGAACTTCGGTTCCCCCCGATATTTTTGGTTTTCCACTGCTGCCTCCTTTCATGCGGTCAGGACGCAGCAGCTTCCAGCTGAAACGACGGAAGCCGGATTAACCGAAGACTTCTTTATACAGGTCCTCCCCGTAGGCCGTCTCCAGCGGTTCGCCGGGCACGATCTTGAAGGTCCGTTCCCCGTCGCTTCGGCGCTGCGCCCGGAGGAACTGCACTTCCTCACGACCGCGGAAAGCGGAAGCATAGGTGTGGAGATGACTGACGGAGAAAACCTCCACGCCGCTGTCTGCCAGGGCCTGGGTCACCTGCCGCAGCATTTCGCTCCCCTCCCGCTCGCTGGTGGAGGAAAAGGATTCGTTGAGCAGCAGAAGGTCTCCGGGACGGATATAGTCCGTGATCTTCCGCATGCGCACCAGCTCCTCGTCCAGCTTGCCGCTCCGCATCCACCGGTCCTCCTCCCGCTTGAAGTGGGAATAGACCGTCCTGCGGAGAGGCGCGGTAAACTTCTTGGCTCCCACGGGCATGCCGCACTGGGCCATGAGCTGGGCCTGCCCCAGACTGCGGAGGAAGGTAGATTTGCCGCCCTGGTTCGCGCCGGTGACCAGGTAGATGCGCTTATGCCCGGCGCGGAGGTCGTTGCCGGTGACGGAAGCGCGCTTGGTCACCACCAGAGAGATATCGTAAAGGCCCTCCCATTCCCGCTGCTCCGATTCGCCTTTCAAAACCGTGGGGAAGCACATGGGCATGGACTTGCTCTCCATCCCCTCGATGAGGATGAGACAGCCGATGTAAAAGGCCAGCTCGCTCCGCAGGCGATCGAAGAAATCAAAGAGATACATGGCAGACTGCGCCAGGGCGTTGGTGACGCCGTTCACCGCTCTGGCCTGCCGGGCGGAGATATCCTTCGCGGGTTCGTCCTCCTCCCCCAGCCGGTAGGACGGCGCTACCGCCAGCTCCAGCGTCTGTTTTTTGCTCTTTTTCAGCAGCACATAGTCGACGCCCTGGAGGTGATTCCCCAGGCGGACGCTCACGAGAAAGCTGTCAGGATAGCGCAGCTCCGCCACCTGGCGCTTCACTTCCTCCAGGTATTCGTCGGTGAGCTCCTCCCGCAGCATCCGGAAAAGGGCGCGGAAGCCCCGGGATTGAAAACGCTCCTCATAAGCCTCCGCCATCTTCCGCAGGCGCCGCAGGGCCTCCGTCAGCACATTGAGGGATTCCAGGGCCCCGTTGAAGGTGGTGTTCAGGTCATAGTTGTTCATCCAGTTGAGGGTGCCCATGGTGCCCAGCCGCCGGCGGTCCGTGGAAAGGCAGAGATCATAGATGGCGCGGACCTCCTCCGCATGGTCGATCGCGTCATGCAGCGCTTCGTGCCGGTAAGAAATCAGCTCCGGCGTAGGCAGGGGCGAGAAGATGGCCTCCGTCAGGGCCTGCAGAATGAAATCGTCCTTCCTGGCCACGGCGTTCAGGATGGTTTCCAGCTCCAGATCCTTTTTCAGGGCGTCCCTGGCAAAGGCCGGGATGCTCTCCGACGCGGCACAGCCATCCGGCAGCAGCAGATTCACCTTCATCCCCCGACCCTCCTTTTCACGTCCTCATAGCCCAGGGCGTGCCGCTCCGCCAGGCGCATGGCGTAGCTGAGGCCGCCGGGCTTTTTCCGCAGGATGCGGTAGCTGGCGCTTCCCCCCTCCTGCTCCGGGGCCTCCGCCGCCATGCTGACGGTCTGGGGCCCGAAGTCCGCCAATTCCTCCAAAAAGGTGACCAGCACGGCGTTCCCGCCCTTTTGGATCATCGCTTCCAGCATGTGCCCGCAGAGGACCTGGGCGTCCCAGGCGGTGGTGGAGGCGAAGATCTCGTTGACGACGAAGACGCTTTGGGGCGTGGCGGCGTCCATCAGCTTTTTCAGCCGCATCAGATCGTCCCGCAGCTTGCCATTCAGGTCCTTCAGCTTCTCCTCCCGCTCAAAGTGGGTCAGCACGCCGTCGCAGAAGGGCAGCACCGCCGCCGTCCCCGGGACCGTCAGGCCCAGGGAGGCCAGGTAGTGGACCTGGCCGAAGGAGCGGGCGAAGGTGCTCTTGCCCCCCTGGTTGGGGCCGGTGACGATCAGGATCTGCTCCGGCGGCGCGAGGGAAAAGCTGTTGGTGACCACGCCGCGGTTCTGGCGCAGGGCCAGGGCCAGGTCGAAGCAATCCCTGGCGAAGGTCTCCTTCGGTTTTTCCTCCAGGGCGGGATAACAGAAGTGCAGGCCCTCCTCCTTCAATTTCTCCGTCATTTCCAGCCAGCCCAGGTAAAAGCGCGCCTCCCTGGCGAAGCGGAGGATGGCGTCGTCGTCAAAGTCCAGATATTTTTCGCTGAAGGCCTCCAGATCCCCGAATTCCCGGGGATAGCGGCGGGAAAGAAGCTGGAGAATCTCGTTCTCCAACTTTTCGGAAACCGGCTCCTCCTCCAGATGCTTCCGGAAATCCCGCGTCTCTCCCTGACGGAAGCGGGAAAACAGGGCCTCGACGCCGGCAGCATAATCCTCCTGCTCCTCGAAGGGCAGGACCTTCACCGCGCTGTTGTCGGATTTGAACCAGAGGCAGTAGCGGATGCCGCCGAAGGCAGCCCGCAGCCGCCGGGCTTCGGCGTCCATTTCCAGGAAGCGCTCCGATTTGCAGAAACGAAGCACATGCTCCGCGAAGCCCCGCAGCCCGGCGGAGCGGAAGCGCAGCCTCTCCACGCTCCCGGCGAAGTCCGCCAGGGTCTCGGTGAATTCCCCCAGCCTTTCCAGAACGCGGGCCATATCCATCCAGTTCCGGGTTTTCGACGAGGTCACGCCGGGAATGGGGATCTTGTAGAAATAGTTGCGGCGGGATGAATCCGAGAGTTTCATGGCCCCCGCCATCTTTTGGCGCAGGCCGTCCATGAACTCCCGCAGGGAGCCGAAGCGCTCCACGATCTGCGACAGGGCCTCCCGGACGGCGGGGTCCTCCAGCTCCCGCAGGACCTCCTGCCGGTACTGGATCACCTCCGGGTCCGTCACGGGGGTATAGTAGATATCCTCCAGGCCCAGCTCCTGATAATCCTGCAGGCCCCGCTTCATGACGACGTCCAGCTGCAGGTCGGTGAAAGCTTCCGGCATCGTCTTCCGCCGGGGCCGGGCGGCGCTCTCCTCCGAGGGGAACAGCACGCTGTAGAACACGGTCATCCCTCCTTTATTCTATGGCTTCTATCACGGTCATCCCCATCCGCGCCCAGGTCTCGTCCCGCAGGCGCATGAGTTCCCTGTATTCCTCCCGGTCAAACAGGGGCTTCAGCCCGGGATCGTGGAGCACGTTGAAGGCAAAGAGGATATCCGGTCTCCCGGAGGAACCGAAAACCCGGCCGAAAAGCGCGCTCTCCGCCCCTTCCCCATCTTCCGGCAGGTCCTCCCACTGCCGGGCCAGCTCTTTGATCCGGTAAAGGGCCGCCATGGCGGCGTCCGCGTCTCCCTCCCGGCAGAAAAGACGTGCCCGGCTGCAGGAGACGGCGGAAAGGAGATTCAGCCGGTCCCTGGGGTCCCAGGGAAGGACTTCCAGCAGCTTTTCCGCCAGATCCATCTTTGCGTGCTCCGGCCGCCGCAACAGGATGTCGTAAAGCTCCAATGCCCGCTTGGCGGTCAGACGCCGCAGTTCCTTCTCCCTGGCTTCTCCCCGCAGGATATTCAGCAGCGCTTCGTCAAAGTGTTTCAGGCTGCGGGCCAGGAATTCCGCCTCCTTCGGCTTTCCCAGGGCGTTCAGCGTCATTGCCAGTCGATAGGAGGCCTCCTCATGGTCCGGGAACTGCCGCAGGATCGCCCGGTGATGCTCCTCCGAGGCCAGGAGGAACCTTTGCCGGTCCTCCTCCTTCTCCGCCCGGATGCCCGCCAGGAATTCCGCCTCCGCCAGCCGGCAGAGAAAACGGTTGTCGCCGGGGAACTGCTCCAGGGCCTGGAGCGCGGTGACCGCAGCCTGGGCGGGGTCCCCCGCCCGGATGGCCCGGTGCCACTCCGCCTCCCACCTGCCGGCAGGCGGGTCGCCCCCCAGAAGCTCGTCCGCGCTGACCCGGAACAGCTCCGCCAGGGGCAGGAGCACCGACAGGTCCGGCAGACTTTTCCCCTTCTCCCACTTGCTCACCGCCTGGGCGGAGACCTGCAGCTTCTTTGCCACGGCTTCCTGGGAAAGCCCGCTCTGCACACGGTATTCCTTGAGGCGTTCTCCGAAGCTCGCCATGGTTTCCTCCCCCTCCTGACATTCTTTTATATATTTTATATATAGGATAACCGATGGCGGCGCGGCGCGTCAACTATCGTTCCGTTTATATTTCTCAACTGCCGGTTGAGAAATGCGAGGTCGATTTCATTATAACGGAAACGTCCCATAGAATCAAAAGCCAAAACGTTGTGCGATTCTACGGAGAACAGACGGCATGACGCGGAAAGCCAAAAAGGAACAGGCGGGCGCCTCTGCCCGCCTGTTCCAGCTGCTTTCCCAAAGGAAGTGAAACCCTGATGGCAACACAGTACCATCCGGACCGCGCAGACAGCGCGCCGGAAGGATGGGGTGCTTCCTTTATTTCTTTTCCGCGTCGTAGATATAGCGCATCAGGTCCAGACACTTGGCGGCATACCCGCATTCGTTGTCGTACCAGGCGATGAGCTTCACGAATTTATCTCCCAGCATCATGCCCGCACGGGCGTCAAAAATGCTGGTGTGGGTGTTGCCGATAAAATCGGCGCTCACCAGGTCCTCGTCCACATATTCGATGACCCCCGCCATCTCCTCCCGGGCGGCGCGGCGCACCTCCTCGCAGATTTCGGCATAGCTTGTGGAGGTTTCGAGCTGGCAGGTCAGGTCCACCACGCTCACATCCGCCGCGGGGATGCGCATCGCCATGCCGGTAAGGCGGCCGTTGAGGGCCGGGATGACCTTGCCCACCGCCTTGGCTGCACCGGTGGAGGCCGGGATGATGTTGCCCACGATGCTCCTGCCGCTGCGCCGGTCCTTGCCGGAAGCGCTGTCCACCGTCTTCTGCGTGGCCGTGGCGGAGTGGACCGTGGTCATCAGGCCCAGCTCGATGCCGAACTTATTCTGGATGACCTTCGCCAGAGGGGCCAGACAGTTGGTGGTGCAGGAGGCGTTGGACACGATGTCCATCTCCGGGTCATGGGGCCGGTAGGTGTCCAGATTCACGCCGCAGACGAACATTTTCGCGTCGGAGCTGGGCGCGGAGATGACCACCTTTTTCGCCCCGGCCTTCAGATGGGCCTTCGCTTTTTCCACGGTGGTGAAAATGCCCGTCGCCTCCAGGATATAGTCGGCTCCGGCTTCCGCCCAGGGGATCTCCTCCGGATTCCGGCATGCGTAGGTGGCGACCCTGCGCTCCCCCACCAGCAGCGTGCTTCCCTCCGCCCGGCAGGGCTTGGAAAAACGGCCGTGGACAGAGTCGTATTCCAGCAGATAGGCCATATAATCCGCGTCCAGCTGCGGATCGTTGATCGCAACGACCTCCACATCGTCGCGATCCTCCGCGATGCGCATGGTCAGCCGCCCGATGCGGCCGAATCCGTTGATGCCGATCTTCACTTTTTCCATCCTGCATCCCTCCTCGATCATGTCTCACTTGTTACATACATCTCATATGTGTAATATAGCATGTTCTTCCCCTTCTGTCAAATCATTCTCTCTGCTTTCCGCTGAAATATGCGGAAAGATTTGCAAATGCCGCCGGATTCGGCTATATTATGGAATGCGGCGGTGCTTTGCCGCCGACATTTGGGATCAAGGACTGAGAACATGGACATGAATCCGATCCTGGACGCGAGCTTTTCGGCGGACGACAGTCTGCCTCTCTATCTGCAGCTGGCCTCTCTCATTCGCCGCTGCATCTCCTCCGGGCTGCTGAAGCCGGGAGATCAGCTGCCGTCGGAATCGGAGCTCTGCCGGCATTTCACCATCAGCCGCAGCACCGTGCGGCAGGCCCTGAAGGAGCTGGAGGAACAGGGACTGATCCTCAGGCGGCAGGGACTGGGGTCCTTTGTGGCGGAGCCGAAGCTCCATCGCCGCAGCGAGAACATCTATTCCTTCACCTCGGAAGCGACCGCCATGGGCCGCAAGCCCGGCAGCCGTCTGCTTTCCTTTGAGGTCATCCGTCCGTCCGAGGATATCCGGCGGCTCATGGAGCTCAGCGACGAAAACGTGGAGGTCTACCGCTTCACCCGCATCCGCCTGGTGGATGAAATGCCCCTGATGCTGGAGACCTCCTATTATCCCTGTTATATCTATCCCGGCCTGACGCGGGAGCTGGTGCAGACCCACTCCTTCTATTCCCTGCTCCTGGAGCGGGGCGTCGTCCCCGGAACGGCCATGGATGTTTACGAGGCCATCCGGCTGGACCGGACGGAGGCGGACCTTCTGGCGACCAAGCCCGGCAGCGCGGGCTTCAACCACCAGCGCGTCACCCGCGCGGAGGACGGCACGGTGTTTGAGCTGACCCAGAGCGTCATGCGGGGGGACCGGACGAAGCTGGAGGTCACCCTGCAGCGCAGCGGCGTCAGCTTTGCCCGCAGCTTTGAAAACTGAGCTTATGCCGGCGGCTGATTTTCAAAATCGCCGGTCACGGTTGACACACACGGCCCCCGGTGGTATAATTGCGGCAATTTCCGGGAGCTGGAATACCATCGTACCTGGATATGGCAAATCGCCCCGGCTGTTTCGGTCGGGGCCGTATTTGTTTTATATCACACCGTTTGAAAAAAGGAGAGATCATCAATGAAGAAAACTCTGGCCCTCATTCTGGCGCTGGTCCTGTGCCTGGGCTTGCTTGCCGCCTGCTCCGGCGATAAGAGCGGCGGTTCCGCCGCCCCCACCGCCGCCCCCGGCGGCACCACGGCCGCCCCTGCGGCGAACAAGGACCCCATCAAGATCGGCTACCTCGGCCCTCTGACCGGCGGCGTCGCGCAGTACGGCATCGCCGTGCAGAACGGCGTGAAGCTCTACGTTGACCAGCTCAACGCTGCCGGCGGCATCGGCGGCCGGCAGATCGAACTCGTCTCCTATGACGAGGAAGGCGACGCCACCAAGGCCATCACCGGCTACAACTCCCTGCTGGACTCCGGCGTCGTCGCCATCGTGGGCGACGTGACCACCGGCCCCTGCACCGCCGTCGTTGCGGAAGCCTACCCCGACGGGACGCCCATGATCACCGCCTCCGCCACCGCCACCAGCATCACCTACAACGCCGACACCAACACCGTTTACACCAACATGTTCCGCTCCTGCTTCATCGACCCCTTCCAGGGCGAGACCATGGCCCGCTTCGCCGTGGAGGTGCTGAAGGCCAAGACCGCCGCCGTGCTCTACGACAACGGCGACACCTACTCCACCGGCGTGTATGAATACTTCGTATCCAAGGCCAAGGAGCTGGGCCTGGAGCTGGTGGCCGAGGAATCCTATGCCTCCGGCGCGGTGGACTTCTCCGGCCAGCTGACCAACATCGCCTCCAAGAACCCCGACGTGCTGTTCCTGCCCATCTACTACAACGACGTGGCTCTGGTTGCCTCCCAGGCTGCCGACGCCGGCCTGAAAGCCCTGATGCTGGGCGTGGACGGCTGGAGCAGCGTGCTGGACGCGGTGACCGACGCCGCCCTGGTGGAGGGCGCTTACTACTGCTCCGGCTACTCCGCCGCCGATACCGGCGCGCTGGTGCAGAAGTTCCTCGGCGACTATGCCGCCGCCTACAACGGCGCTACCCCCAACATGTTCGACGCCCAGGGCTATGACGCTGCCTGGATCCTCTGCGACGCCATCGCCAAGGCGGAGACCTCCGGCAAGGCCTACGGCTCCGACGAATACAAGGCGGAGATCATCGCCGCCATGAAGGCCACCAACAGCGACTATGTCACCGGCCATGTGAGCTATGACGACCACAACGACCCCCAGAAGACCGCGGCCATCATCAATATCGTGGGCGGCGAGGAGAAATTCTGGGGCAGCTATTGATTCCCCGGCGTTTTCCCTTTATACTTATTGATTAGATACTGATTCGGCTTTCCGGCAGGGGCGGACTTCGGTCCGCTCCTGCCGAAAAGGGATAAAAGGGGTTTTCCTTATGATCGTACTCCAGCAGCTCATCAACGGGCTGCAGCTTGGGAGCATCTATTCCCTCATCGCCCTGGGCTACAGCATGGTCTACGGCATCATCATGCTGCTGAACTTCGCCCACGGCGACATCATCATGGTGGGCGGCTACATCGCTCTCCTCATCATCGGCGCGGGCATCCACCCCGCCGTCGCCATCATCGCCGCCATCGTGGGCTGCATGGTGCTTGCCTGCGTCATCGAAAAGGCGGCCTACGCTCCCCTGCGCAAAGCGCCGCGCATCAGCCTGCTCATCACGGCCATCGGCGTCTCCTTCTTCCTGGAGAACGTGGCCCAGCTGCTGCTCTCCGCCAACCCCCGCAGCTTCCCCAACACGGCCATCATCCCCACGGCGAATTTCAATCTGGGAAGCCTGAACATCTCCCTCACGACGCTGGTGACCCTGGCGGTGGCGATCGTGAGCATGGCGCTGCTGACGGTGCTGGTGAACCGGACGAAGATGGGCAAAGCCATGCGGGCGGTGTCCGAGGACATGGGGGCGGCGCAGCTCATGGGCATCAACGTCAACCGCACCATCACCTTCACCTTTGCCATCGGCGCCGTCCTTGCGGGCATCGGCGCCATCCTCTACTGCTGCAAGTATCCCCAGGTGAAGCCCACCACGGGCTATCTCCTGGGCATGAAGGCCTTTGTGGCCGCCGTGCTGGGAGGCATCGGCTCCATCCCCGGCGCGATGCTGGGCGGGCTGGCCATCGGCATGGCCGAGGTCATCGTCAACGCCCTGGGCTACACCACCTGGGCGGACGCGGTGGTCTATGTGATCCTGATCCTCGTGCTGCTGATCAAACCCACCGGCTTCCTGGGCCGGACCATGAGCGAGAAAGTCTGAGGTGTGACATGAAGAAGAGAAAACAGCTCAGCACACCTTCCAAATATGTGATCAACGCCATTCTGGTGGCAGTGCTGCTGGCGGGCGGCGCCCTTCTGTACAACAGCGGCGCGCTGAACCGGGCCAGCAAGGCCGTGCTGATCCAGTGCGGCATCTACAGCATGCTTGCCGTATCCCTGAATATCTGCACCGGCTATCTGGGGCAGCTGCCCCTGGGCCACGCCGGCTTCATGGCCGTGGGAGCCTATGTGGGCGCCATCTTCTGGAAAGCGACGACGGCCTGGCCGACGGGACTCACCATCATCCTCGGCCTGCTGGTGGCCGGCCTGGCAGCGGCGGTCTTCGGCGTCATCATCGGCATCCCCGCCCTGCGGCTCAAGGGCGACTACCTTGCCATCATCACCCTGGGCTTCGGAGAGATCATCCGCATCGCCATCATCAATCTGGACGGCATCACCGGCGGCACGCCGGGTCTGCTGAACGTGCCCAAGCACTCCAGCTTCCTGCTGACCTTCCTCTGCCTGACGGCGGCCATCTTCATCACCCACAACGTCATCCATTCCCGGCATGGGCGGGCCATCCTCTCCATCCGGGGCAATGAGATCGCCGCAGAGAGCTGCGGCATCAACCTGACCTATTACAAGGTCTTCGCCTTCGCCCTCTCCGCTTTTCTGGCCGGCGTGGCCGGGGCGGTGTACGCGGGCTTCCAGGGCAGCCTTTTCCCCAAGAGCTTCGACTTCATGGCCTCCATCAACATCCTGGTCATGGTGGTGCTGGGCGGCATGGGCTCCATGACCGGCGCGGTCATCGCCGCCACGGTGCTGACGGCCCTGCCCAGCCTCATGCAGGCCCTCAGCAGCTACCGCATGGTCATCTATTCCCTGCTGCTGATCGTGGTGATGATCTTCAAGCCCTCCGGCCTCATGGGCACGAAGGACATTTCCGTATCCCGCTTCCTGGAAAAGCTGATGAACGGCGAACTGTTCAAATCCCGAAAAAAGGAGGGTCAGGCCCATGAGTGAAAGGCTTCACGCCCTGGGCCCCAAGGGCTTCATCCCGGAACGGGACCTGGACAAGACCCCGGTGCTGGAGACCCACCACCTGGGCATCGACTTCGGCGGCCTCACCGCCGTGAACGAATTTGAAATCACCATCGGCCGGACGGAGATCACCGGTCTCATCGGCCCCAACGGAGCGGGCAAGACAACGGTGTTCAACCTGCTGACCAACGTCTATAAGCCCACCAGAGGCAATATCCTGCTGGACGGCGTGAGCACCGCCGGCAAATCCACCGCCCAGCTCTGCCGCATGGGCATCGCCCGCACCTTCCAGAACATCCGCCTGTTCAAGGATATGAGCGTCATTGACAACATTCTGGTGGGCCTCCATCATGAGATGGACTACAGCCTGCCGGAGGCTGTCCTCCGCCTTCCCCGCTTCTGGCGGGGCGAGAAGATCGCCCGGAAGAGGGCGATGGAGCTGCTGGGCATCTTCCGCATGGAGGATACGGCGGAGACGCCCGCCGGCAGCCTGCCTTACGGGGCGCAGCGGCGGCTGGAGATCCTCCGGGCTTTGGCTACCAACCCCTCCATCCTGCTTCTGGACGAGCCTGCCGCGGGAATGAATCCCTCGGAAACGGCGGAGCTGATGGAGAACATCCGCCGCATACGGGACACCTTCCAGATCGCCGTGCTTCTCATCGAGCACGACATGAGCCTGGTCATGGGCATCTGCGAGGGCATCGCCGTGCTGAATTTCGGCCAGATCATCGCCAAGGGGACCCCGGAGGAGATACGCAATAACCCCGCCGTGATCGAGGCCTACCTGGGCAAGCAGAAGGAGGTGTGAAAGCGTGGCGGAAAGCGAACTCATGCTGCAGGCGCAGGACCTGAACGTCTATTACGGCAGCATCCACGCCATTCAGGGCGTGTCCTTTACCGTGAATAAGGGGGAGATCGTCACACTGATCGGCGCAAACGGCGCGGGAAAATCCACCACGCTGAACACGATCAGCGGCCTCCTGCGCTCCAAGACCGGCAGCCTTACCTTCCAGGGCGAGAATATCGGCGGCATGGCCCCCCACGCCGTCGTGCGCAAGGGCATCATCCATGTGCCGGAAGGACGGCGCATCTTCAGCAAGCTCACCGTGGAGGAGAATCTGGAAATGGGGGCTTATACCCGCCCGGGGCGGGAGCTCAACGACGCCATCGCCGGCGTTTTCGACCGCTTCCCACGCCTGCAGGAACGGCGGAAACAGGTGGCGGGCACCCTCTCCGGCGGCGAACAGCAGATGCTCGCCATCGGCAGGGCCCTGGTATCCCGGCCAAGCCTCCTCATGCTGGATGAGCCCAGCATGGGCCTTGCGCCCATTCTGGTGGAGCAGGTCTTCTCCATCATTCAGGAGATCCACCGCAGCGGCGTCACCGTCCTCCTGGTAGAGCAGAACGCCCGCATGGCGCTTTCCATCGCGGACCGGGGATATGTGCTGGAAACCGGCCGCGTGGTCCTCACGGGCCCGGGCAAGGAGCTTCTGGCGAACGACAGCGTGCGAAAGGCCTATTTGGGAAGCTGAACGACGAAAGGAAGGGTAAATCCATGTACGAGCGTTATTTCGCAAGGGGCGGCAGCTGCCCCGCGCCGAAGTTCCCCTGCACCCCTCAGGACGCCATCCGTCCGTCCGTCTGCTTGGACGGCAGCGTTGTGCCAGGCAGCATCTTCGGCTGCGTGGAATGGATCGCCGCCGATCTGACCACGGAGGGGCTTGTAAAGCACGATTCCGACGAGCTGCACATGTTCGTCGGGGGCGATCCGACACATCAGGAGGACCTGAACGGCACCGTGGATTTTCAGATCGAAAATGACCGCCTCGTTTTCAGCGAGACGAGCTTCGTCTTCGTTCCCAAGGGCTGCGCCCACAACATCCGCAGCGTGACGGGCCTGAAGAAGCCCATGCTCCACTACATCATGCATGTGAACGCTTCCTTCTACAAGGCCGAGAGCGCCGCAGCCGCAGCGCCTGCCGGGAAATACGCGGATCACCGTGTGACGAAATACGCCCCCGTGGACGGGCGCATCCCCGACGCGCCGGAGGGCTTCCTCTCCTTCCTGCTGTGGATCGATTCCAAAAAGCTGGCCGGCGCGCCTTATACGGAAGCCGTCTGGTTCCACACCACCAACGACACCGGTCCGGAAAACCATACCCACGAGGACCTGGACGAATTCATCGCCTTCATCGGCAGCGACCCGGAGCACCCGGAGGAGCTGAATGGCGATGTGAGCTTCCTGATCGGCGGGGAGCAGATCCACACGCGGAAAAGCACCCTGGTCTTCGTTCCCCGAAAGATATCCCACAGTCCCCTGCTGGTTCACGAGCTGGAACGGGATATCCTCCACTTCTCCGGCGGCAACAGCGGAGACTATAATAAAGACGTGAATTCCACATTTGATTGAGGTGCGGCAAGGCCGGGGCATCCCCGGCCTTGCCTTTTTGCGCTTTTCTCCTTCTCCCTTTTTGCGCTTTTCTCCTTCTCCGGCGGTTGACATTTCCGATTCCCGATGCTATCATGATAGCACATTACTCTATTGAATCGAGGGAGCAACCATGTCCGATCTGCATTCCGAGGCTGCCGATCGTCTCTTTGACGCCATTCTGGCCCTCCGGGACCGGGAAGAATGTTACCGCTTTTTCGAAGACCTGTGCACCATCACGGAGCTGCAGGCCATGTCCCAGCGCTTTCACGTAGCGCGCCTGCTGCGCCAGGGCCTGGTGTATAACGAAGTCGGGCGTCTGTCCGGGGCCAGCAGCGCCACCATCAGCCGCGTCAACCGCTGCCTCCAGCACGGGGCGGGCGGGTATCCTATGATCCTGGAGCGTCTGGAAGAAACAGAAGCGTAATACCCACGGCCGGCCGCATCCAAGCGGCCGGCTGTTACCGTGAGCAGTGTTTTCCCTGCGGCCTGGGATCCTGCGCACAGACAATACCTGCAATCCCCCATGATAGTTTCTGAACCGGCGGAATCCTCCCCGGATGACGGCGCAGACTGTTCGGAGCAGTCTGCGCCGTATTGTAATCAGATCGATCTTGTGATAAAATATAGCGAGATCATTCTCCCACGGGAGGTTATTGCCATGCAGCTGACGGATTTCACTCAATTCACCGGCTCCTGCTTCAACGGGGAGCCTGCTTCCTGTGCCTGCGCCTGTCCCTTCGCCCTGGATGTTCGCGGTTTTGCGGAAAAATGCGAAAAGGGCCGCTGGAATGCCGCCTGGAAGGCCTTGAAAACCGCGGTGGTCTTTCCCGCCGTGGTGGCCGCCCTCTGCCCCGCGCCCTGCCGCGAGCACTGCCAGCGCGCGCCCCTGGGCGGCGCCATCGACGTTCCCGGCCTGGAAAAAGCGGCGATCCGCTTCGCCCGGAAAAAGGCGGAGGGGTATAATGTGCCGCCGCATACCCAGACCGTCGCCGTGGTCGGCGCGGGAGCCTGCGGGCTCTCCGCCGCGCTGAACCTCGCCCTGAAAAAATACGTGGTGACGGTCTTTGACAAGCTGCCCGGCTGGGGCGGCTCCCTGCGCGACGATCCCCGCTTCCCGGAATTCGAGGAGGATTTCAAACTGCAGTTTTCCGCCGTAAAGGAGGGTTTCTGCAATTTCATCTTCGACAAGGCGGTGACGGAGGCAGACCTGGCCTCCTTCGACGCGGTGTATTTCGCCACCGGCGAGGGCGGTTTCCGTCTGGAGGGGGACAAATACTTCGCCGGAGGTCCCTGCGCGGGCTGGACCATGATGGAGGGCATCGCCATGGGGCCGGAGGCCAGCAAGGTGATGGAGGCCTACCTCATGACCGGCCGGCCGGAACCCATCCTCCCCCACGAACACGCGGCCCACTGCGACCGTTATGTGTCCCACGACGGCGCGGAAAGCGCGCCTCCCTGCGAAACGGAAACGGAAGAAGGCGCCCAGGCGGAAGCGGCGCGCTGTTTGAAGTGCGACTGCACCGAATGCATCGACCACTGCATCATGCTGCAGCATTTCCGGAAAAAGCCCCACGGCCTGGCCAGAGAGGCTTATGCGGACTCCGCCGCCGCCCCTCCCATCGCCACGCAGAGCCTGGTACGCCAGACCTATTCCTGCACGAACTGCGGCAGGTGCAACGCCGTCTGCCCCACAAATGCCAATCTGGGCGCGATGTTCATGCTTTCCCGCACGGACCGGTTCCGCCGGAATACGGGGCCCAGGGCTTTCCACGATTTCTGGCTGCGGGAAATGGACTTTTCCACCGGAGAAGCCTCCGTATTCCTGGCCCCCAAGGGGAAAGAAACCTGCTCCTATGTCTTCTTCCCCGGCTGCCGTCTCGGCATGTCCGCACCGCGGCTGGTAAAAGAGGCTTACCGCTTCCTTCAGGACACGACCGGCGGAGACACGGGCCTCATGCTGGGCTGCTGCGGGGTCCCCGCCCTTTGGGCCGGGGATTTGGACCGCCTGAACGCGAACATTGCGAAGCTGCGGGAAGGCTGGGAGAAGCTGGGAAGACCCACCGTGGTCTTTGCCTGCGCCACCTGCGAGCGCACCTTCCGGCAGTATCTGCCGGAAATCCCCCTCGTTTCCCTCTACCGAAAGATGGCGGAGGCGGGCCTGCAGCCCGCAAAACCCAGCTATGACAAAGCCGCGGTCTTCGATCCCTGCGCTGCCAGAGAGGACAGCGAGCTGCGCTCCAGCGTCCGCGATCTGGCGAAGCTGGAGGGCACGGAACTGACGGAGCTTCCCGGGGAAAGCCGCTGCTGCGGCTTCGGCGGCCACATCAAGGTGCCCAATCCGGAGCTGTTCCGCCGCTTCGGGGAGGAAGCGGCTGCGGAAGCGGAGGAGCCGTATCTCGTCTACTGCATCAATTGCCGCGAGGTCTTCAAGACCAGGGGCAAGGAATGCCGGCATATTCTGGAGGAATACTTCGGACCGGAAACCGGCGGGATCCCCTCGATCCTGGAAAAGCGGCAAAACGCCCTGACGCTGAAAAAAGAACTGATGAAGGAGGGCTGGGATTTGGATTTCACCCCGTCCGCGAACCCCTGGGACGCCCTGGAGCTGGACATTTCCGCGGAGCTGCGGCAGAAAATGGAAGAGACCCTGGTCAGCATTTCCGACCTGCAGGAGACCATCTGGAATGCGGAAACGGCCGGCGACAAGCTGCAGCGCCAGGACGGCTGGTTCCTTGCCAGCCTGGTGAAAAGCGTCATCACCTACTGGGTGCAGTACCGGCCCGCGGAGGGCGGCAGCGAGAACGCGTTCGAGGTCGGCGCCGTCTACAGCCACCGCATGAAATGGCGGGGCGCGGAGATCCAATGAGGTGAAAACATGGACGAAATGAACTGGAAATGCTTCAAATGCGGCGTGCCCCTGACGAAGAAAGCGGTGGTTTTTGAATACATGAACCGCTCCTTCAGCCACGAGGTGCCCGTCTGCCCCCAATGCGGAAAGGTCTTTATCTCGGAGGAGCTGGCCGAGGGGCGCATGGCTGAGGTGGAGGCCGCGCTGGAGGACAAATGAGCGGCGATTTCACCACAGCAGATGACCTGGCCGCGCACGGCAGGGACTATGTGAAGGTGGGGGCCGGGGATATCCAACGGATCGTGACCCTCTCCACCTCCGGCAGCACCGGAAACGGGAAGCGGCTCTATTTCACCGCCGGGGACCTGCGGCGCACGATCGACTTCTTTCGGGACGGGATGAGCCAGATCTGCGCCCCCGGCGACAAGGTCGCCATCCTCTTGGGCAGCCCTTCCCCCGACGGTCTGGGGCGGCTGCTGGAGGAAGGACTTCGGGAAATGGGCGCAGTCCCCAGCCTGCTCTGTCTTCCGAGGGACTACCGGGAAACAGCGGAAGCTCTGGAATCCCTCCTGCCGGACACGCTGGTGGGTCTGCCGGTGCAGATGCGCCGTCTGGCCCTCATGACGCCCCGGCTCCGGCCCAAAACCGTGCTCCTCAGCGGGGACTATGTATCCCTGGCTGCCGTCGACACGATTACCCGTCTCTGGCAGACCAGGGTCTTCACCCACTACGGCCTCACGGAGAGCGGTCTTGGCTTTGCGGTGCAGTGCCCCTTGCTTTTGGGGCAGCACATCCGCGCCAGCGAGCTGCAGGTGGAGATCGTGGACCCGGACACGGGGGAAAGTTTGCCGGAGGGCGAGTGGGGCGAGATCGTCTTCACCACCCTGCGGCGGGAAGCGATGCCCCTGAAGCGCTACCGCACCGGGGATATCAGCCGCCTGCTGCCGGGCGTCTGCCCCTGCGGACAGCCGGGGCCGCGTCTGGACCGGGTGCTGGGGCGGGTGACGGAAATGCGCAAACCCGTCAGCATCTATGCGCTGGATGAGCTGCTTCTGCGGGACGATGCGCTGCTGGATTACGAGGCATCCTTCCGGGACGGGATGTTGACGGTGGTCACGGAGGGCGGCGATCCGGCCTCGGTGCGCGCGCTGCTGACGGAAACGTACCCCGGCTTCGCCGTGCGCGTGAGTCCGGGCGTGATCCCGCCATCGGCGCAGAAACGGATGGTTAAAACGCTCTGACCTATATAGGCAGAGCGTTTTTTGACGAAATATCGCGGATTCTACCTCTGAGGGGTGTTCTTTTCCGCGCTTTCGGCGCAATATAAGGACAGAAATGAGGTGACGGCATGGATTTGCAGAAGATCGGCGCCTACATCGCCGGAAAGCGGAAGGGCCTGGGGCTGACGCAGCGGGAGCTGGCGGAAAAGCTGGGGATGAGCGACAAGTCCGTCTCCAAATGGGAGCGGGGCGTCTGCCTGCCGGACGTCTCCGTCTATCGGGAGCTCTGCGGCATTTTGGGCGTCTCCCTGAATGAATTCTTCGCGGGTGAGGACCTGGACGAGGAAAGCCTGCCCCAGCGGGCGGAGGAAAACCTGCTCTCCGTCAGCAAGGACGGAAAGAGCCGCCGGAGGCGGCTGAAAAGGATCATCGCCCTTCTGGCGGCCGCGGCGCTGCTGCTGGGCGGTCTGCTGGCCTGGGTGCTGACGGCAGACGCCTGGGCGGAGAAAAACCGGATCATCCCCTTCCCCAAGGACAGCACCGAGCGAAAGACGGCGGAGCTGCTCTGCGGTGTGGACGGCGCTTACCTTTTTCGCTACACCACAGACGGGAGCTTCCGGGAAATGACGGTCTGGCACACTGTCTACCGAAAGGGTGCCCTCGTTTCCAAGGACGCCTTTGCGACCAGCTTTTCGGAGGAGACCTTGCAGGAAGGGATCATCGCTTTGATCCCCGATTTTGATAGTCGGGAGATCCGCTTCCTCCTGGCCGGCGAAAACTCCAAGCTGGGCACGGCGCTCCCGGCGCCGGAGGACGGGGAAAGCTGGGAGGGCTGTATCCGCACCGCCGTGGAGCGGGAGGCGGTCTACGGTCTGGAGGACGGGCGGGAATACCTCCTGCTGGCGGTGAGCTACAGCCGGGAATTCCTGCATAGCTTTGAACTGACAGATCTGGAACCCGGCGGCGCCGGGCCCCCGGAAAACGACGAAACACACTGCTTCTCCGTCGTCTTTTCCAAAGAAGCCGGGGCGGATTGAGGGAATAGGAAACGCCCGCCATGGCGCTGACTGTGCCATGGCGGGCGATATGCTGCGGAGCTTATGCTTCCCGGACGATCTCCGCCTCGGGAGCGTTCTTCTTGACACTCTCGATGCCGTTGAGGCAGCTCTTTTTCTCCTTGTAGCCCTCGGAGGCCAGGATGATCTCGCCGTTGCGGGCCTTCAGGCGGAAACGGTATTCCCCCGCTTTGTCCACATAAACCTCGAATTTGGGATGCTTGACCTTTTCCACCGGCTCAACCGTCAGGTCCTCGATGCCGCCGGCGGAGCAGCGCCGGACGCTGTCGATGCCGTTGAGGCAGCTGGCGTCAGCCTTGTAGATTTCGCTGGTGCCGATGACCTGGCCGTTGGTCGCCAGCAGGTTGAAGCGCACGCCGGTCTTCACGGTTTTGATAACGAATTTGCCCATGAGGAAACCTCCTTTATAATCGGGCAGCACCGAAGCGGCCCGTCTCTAATCACCGCCTCAGCGGTTGAATTTCCGGTCAAAAAACGGGGATTTGCCGCTGACGGACAGCGGTATGCCGAAAATCAGCTTTTTGTCCCCCAGCAGGCCAAGAGCGGAGGCCGCCTTGCCGGCGGTGAACATGATCCGGTTGTCGATGCGCAGGTCGGCCGCCAGGGAAACGGCGCTGCCCACGGCAATCCCCAAATCCACGCTGTTCATGATGCACTTGCCGTGATTTTTCACGCAGTCGCCGCAGCCGTTCCATCCGCAGAGGGAGCATACCCGATCGACGCCCCGGGGCTTGTCGTTCGCACCGATGAGAACCACCGCCAGGCTCTTGTCCACATTTTCCGCATCACGGACGAAAAACGTGTCCCCGTCGATCTCCGCGATACGGCGCATTTCCGCGCTGAGGGCATCCTTGTCCTCCCCTGTCAGGATCGCGGTGTCGAGCATGTCGACGCCGCAGGCCTTCGGCGCTGTTCTGGCAGCGGCGCACATGGCCTGGGCGGCTGCCATGACCGCCGCCTCCTCCGCCTGGAGACTTTCGATCTTCAACAGAATCACATCCTTTTACAGCATTATAACCCTCGCTGCCCGACTTGTCAAATCCGATTGGATTCTTATTCGCAAAAACAGCGATTTGCTGTCGTTTCCGCCTATCCCCGGTTATTCCGAGGCCCCGGCGCCGCGCCTGCGGAACCGGGGCCTAACCTATGAAGTATGAACGGGCCTTTACTTTTTGTTTACGATCTCCTCAAAAGCTTTGCCGGCCTTGAAAACGGGCAGAACGGCAGCTTCGATTTTGACAGTCTCGCCGGTGCGGGGGTTGCGGCCCTGACGGGCTTCGCGCTTCTTGCTGTCGAACGTGCCGAAGCCGATAAGCTGGACCTTGTCTCCGTCGGCGACGGCGGCTTTGATGGCGGCCAGCGTGCTTTCCAGAGCAGCGCCCGCCTGCTTCTGCGTGAGGCCGGCGTCTTCAGCGACCTTCTTGATGAGCTCCTGTTTGTTCATTTTCCATCCTCTTTTCTGTTGGTATCGCGTGATAAGCAATGTAAGTATAACATTTTTCTCCGGGAATATCAATAACATATGTGGTCAGAATTGCAGAATATGTCGGAAAATGTGATGATTTTCGGGGAAAAAACGGGAATACGTCCGGCGTTTCTTATAGATATGCCGCCGCGCTGAGCGCGCCGGAGGTGGCTGCGGCCACATTGCTGCCCACATAGAGGCAGTCGCCGATGAGGAAGGCGTTGGTCTCCGGGCAGGCGCGGCGCAGCTCGTCCGCCTCCGCCCACTTTGCCTTCACGCCCATGGCCAGCAGCACCGAATCGGCGGGCAGGGTGACCTTCTCCCCCGTGGCTGTATTCTCACAGATCACCGACGAAGGCGTGACCTCCAGAAGCTTGTGCCCGAGGCGCACATCCAGCTCCATTTCCTTGATGAGGGACAGGAACTCCGCCGCGCCGCCGTGGGCGGATTTATTCAGGCTGGCATAGGTATCCAGCATTTCGATGACTGTGACCTCCTTACCCGCCTTTTTCAGGTCGATGGCGGCCTCCAGACCAACGGCGCCCGCGCCGACCACCACGACCTTCTGTCCGCAGGGCTTTTCCCCGGCGTCCGCTTCCGGCGCCCAGACGACATGGGGCAGGTCGATGCCGGGCAGCCTGGGGACCAGGGGTTCCGCGCCGATGGCCACGATCACGGCGTCGTAGCCTTCCTTCTCCAGCAGCTCCCGCGTGGCCTCCGTGTTCAGAAGGATCTTCGCCCCGCATTTGTATGCCTGGCGGACCAGGTATTTCACATAATCCGCCATATCCTGCTTGAAGCTGGGCAGGGCCGCATAGACGAGTGCGCCGCCCAGCCGCCCGGTTTTTTCATAAAGGGTCACGTCATGCCCTCTGGCGCAGAGCACCTGGGCGGCGGTGATGCCGCCGGGGCCGCCGCCCACCACGGCGACCTTTTTCTTCTCCTCCGCCTTGCGCACCTTTCCCAGGGGGAATTCCCGCTCACGACCCAGGAAGGGGTTGACGGCGCAGGTGATGGCGCGATGGGCGGGACCGGCGCAGTTCTGGCAGCGGAGGCAGGGACGATGGTCCTCCTCCCTGCCCTCGGCATACTTGCGCGGCATTTCCGGGTCCGCCAGCAGGGGGCGGCACATGGAGACGAAATCCGCCTTGCCGGAGGCGATGATCTCCTCCGCCCGGTCGATGCTCATGATGCTGCCCACGGTGTTGATCAGCAGATCGGGGAATTCCTTCTTGATGGAGGCGGCATAATGGACGTTGAATTCCCTGTCCATCATATAGTTCTGCCACCAGTATTTCATATAGGCAAACTCCCCGTGGATGCCGGCGGAGACATGGAGGATGTCGATCTTGTCCTTGATGAGGGCGATGTATTTCAGGGTTTCGTCGTATTTCATGCCGCCGGGAATGATCTCGTCGGCGGAGACGCGGGCCTCGATGACAAAGTCTTCTCCGCAAAGCTCCCGCACCCGATCCAGCACCTCGATCGTGAACCGGGTCCGGTTTTCCAGGCTGCCGCCGTATTCGTCGGTGCGGTGGTTATAGAGGGGGCTGGAGAACTGGCTGATCAGGTTGGCGTGACCGCAGTGGATCATGCACATGCGCATGCCCGCCTTTTTGGCCCGCAGCGCCGCCTGGCCGAATTTCTCCACGGTCTCATGGATCTTGTCGATGCTCATTTCGATGGTCTTGAGCGGCTCGCGGCCCATCTCCTTCGCGCTCTGCAGCTCCCAGCTGGAATAATAGGAGGAGGGGGCGTAGGCGGGCTTTCCGGTGCGGAAAAACTGGCTGTCCTTGCCGCCGTGGTTGATCTCCAGGGAGGCATGGGCGCCGTAGCCCTCGCACATGAGGGCGAACTTGCTCATGGGCAGGATGCAGTCATCGCTGCTCAGGTCCAGCTGCAGCTCCTCATTCATGCAGTCCTCGATATCCACCATGACGTTGCCTACGGAGATAATGGCCGCGCCGCCGTGGGCGATGGAACGGTTGAGGTCCACGAAAGCGTCCGTCACCATATGATCGGGGCTGCACAGGTTCAGGGAGGGCGGCGCCAGCTCGATGCGGTTCTTAAAGTCTACGCCGCGGATTCGTATGGGAGAAAAGACATGGGAATACTTGGAGCCCATCGGTTTCATCCTTTCTGAGGCATCCCTGGGATGCGGTTTTTTGTATCATCATTTTATCATAGTCCGCCTGTCTCTGTAAACCTTCCCGCCGGCTCTCCCGGATGTTTTTGTTGACACTTCGCTTTCCTGCGCATATATTGACAGTAATAAGACTGCCGACGGGCATGAACGCCCGTTTCATCGAGGGAGAGACCATGGAACAGAATTACCACGATTGGCACAAGACCATCCTCAACACCGCCGTGGAGCTCACGGGAGAAGACGACCGGGGCAGCAGCGCTTCCTATGCCGGTCTTCGGGAAATGGCGGTGGAGCTGCTGCTGCATCTGCGCACAGCCATGTATCCCCACATTTTCAGCGGCGAAAAGGACGGACGCCGCCACAGCGACATCTGTGTCCTCAGCCTTCAGAATGCGTTTGTCCTATTGCAGCAGGCGCTGCGGCTGGTGCAGCCCGACGCCGGACCCTATGAGGAAGACGCCCTGGAGCTGATCCGCGAACTGCCCGCCATCAAGGACGTGCTGGATAAGGATGTGGAAGCCGCTTACCGCGGCGATCCGGCTGCCAAAAGCACCGACGAGATCATGCTCACCTACCCGGCTTTTCAGGCGATCAGCGTTTTCCGCATCGCCCACAAGCTCTATCAGATGCGCGTTCCCATTCTGCCCCGGATGATGACGGAATACGCCCACCAGATCACCGGCATCGACATCCATCCCGGCGCCAGCATCGGCCCCTGGTTCTTCATCGACCACGGAACCGGCGTCGTCATCGGCGAAACCACCACCATCGGCCACCATGTGAAGCTCTACCAGGGCGTGACCCTCGGCGCAAAAAGCTTCGACGTGAACCCGGACGGCAGTCTGGTAAAGGGCATCAAACGGCATCCGGATATCGGCAGCAACGTGGTCATCTATGCCGGCGCCACCGTTTTGGGCGGGAACACGGTCATCGGAGACGACTGTGTGATCGGCGGCAACGTCTGGCTCACCCATTCCGTCCCCGCCGGCGAGACGGTCCTTGCCGCCCACGGCGACAGCCGGCGGATCGCGGAGAAATGATGCGCCGGGATGGAATTTGAGCTGATCCCCCTGGAGCGGAGCGACCCCGACCTACCCCGGCTGAAGGAGCTGCATCAAGAGGAATCCATCGCGCGGTATATCCATATATCAGAGCACTATTTCTCCTATTTGACAGAGACGGACGGCGTTCTCTATTATAAGATCAAGTCCGGTCCCCTGCTTCTGGGCGGCATCCAATGCGAAATCATGGACGATACGCTCTTTCTCAGCATCTGCGTTGGGGAAGACCATCGCCGCCGGGGGATCGCCTTCGCAGCCATGAAGGCCCTGGTCGGCGGTCTGCCGGAAGGCATACGCCGAATCGAAGCGGCCGTGGACGCGGAGAACACCCCTTCCCTGCGCCTGTTTGAAAAGCTGGGCTTTCGGCGCAGCGGATGGGCGGAGGGTCTGCTGACCTATCGCCTGACAAGATAACATGGAGGACCCGGCGGAATGACCGCCGGGTCCTCCTTCACACAGGCAAAACCGGCGGATGCGAGTTCGCATCCGCCGGTTCGATTTTTCTTTTAGCCCTTGATGGAGCCGATCATAACGCCCTTGACGAAATACTTCTGCACGAAGGGGTAGACGCAAAGGATGGGGAGCGTGGCGAAGATGACCGTCGAATACTGGAGCAGCTTCTTGAACTGGCTGTAGCTGCTGGCCTGGTCTTCCACGTTGAAGACGCTCTGGCCGGAGTCGTTGACCAGGATCTCACGCAGAATCAGCTGCAGCGGATAGAGCTTGCGTTCCGTCAGGTAGATGGCAGCGGTCAGGTATTCATTCCACTTGCCCACCGCGTAGAACAGGGTGATGACGGCGATGGTGGCCTTTGCCAGAGGGAAGGTGATCTTGAAGAGGATGGTCATATGTCCTGCGCCGTCCAGCTGGGCGGATTCCTCCAAGCTGGCGGGGATCGCCTGGAAAGCGGTACGAACGATGATGATGTTGAAGACGCTGACCAGGCCCATAAGGACCATGACCCAACGGGTATTGACGATGCCCAGGTATTTGTTGACCATATAGGTGGGGATCATGCCGCCGCCGAAGAACATGGTGAAGGTCATCATCAGGGTGAGGTACTTCATCCACATGGTATTGCGGCGGGAGACGCAGTAGCCGCCCAGGGAGCAGAGCAGAACGCTGAGGATACAGCCGGTGACCACATAGTAGAAGGTGTTGGCGTAGCCGCGGATCAGGGAGGGGTTCGTCAGAACAAAGGTGTAGCCCTTGGCGGTAATGTGGTGGGTGGCGTCATACAGCGGCCACAGGACGATGCCGCCCTGGAACTGGGTCAGGAGGATGGGGTCGCTGATGGAGGCGAAGAACACGTGCAGCAGGGGCGCCAGACATGCAAAGGCCAGCACGATCATGATGATGACGTTGATGACGCGGAAAACGATGCGACTGGGTGATTCTTTGATTTTCATTATCCCTTTTCCTCCTTTCTCAGAACAGGCTCGTCTCGGAATACTTGCGGCTCAGGCTGTTGGCCGTGAACAGCAGCATCAGGTTGACGAAAGAGTTGAACAGGCCGACGGCCGTGGAGTAGCCGTATTCGCCGCCCTGGATACCGCGGCGGTAAACGAAGGTGCCGATGGTGTCGGCCACCTCATAGGTCTGGGTCCGGTACAGAAGGATGATCTTATCCGTGGAGGAGGAGAGCAGGCTGCCGATCTGCATGATCAGCATGATGATGACGGTGGGCGCGATGCCGGGAAGGGTGACATGCCAGGTCTGCTGCCAGCGGTTGGCGCCGTCGATCCTGGCGGCCTCGTACAGCTCCTGGTCCACGCCGGACAGGGCGGCCAGATAGATGATGGAGCCGTAGCCGATGCCCTGCCATGTACTGGACAAGACATACACCGGCCGGAAGTATCCTTTCAGCGTCAGCAGGTCCTTGTTCTCCGCGAGGCCCATCTTTACGAGGATCTTGGTGATGGCGCCGTCGTAGCCCATGAAATCCACGATGATGCCGCAGATGACCACGGTGGACACGAAGAAGGGCATGTAGCTGATGGTCTGGATGACCTTCTTGAAGACCTCATTCTGCAGCTCGTTGAGGAGCAGAGCCAGAATGATGGGGGCGGGGAAGTTGATGATGAGGTTCAGGATGCTCAGCAGCAGCGTGTTGCGGAGCAGACGCCACAGATAGTAGCTGGAGAAGAAATCCGTGAAGTTCTGCACGCCCACCCACTGGCTGAAGATGAAACCGCCGCGGGGGGTGTAGTCCTCAAACGCGAGGACGACGCCGACCATGGGCAGGTAGCTCCAGATGATGAAGTACAGAAAGATCGGAATCGCCAGCAAATAGACTGACCGGTTATGTATCCAGTCTTTCCTGATGGTTTGTTTGTTCATACCCACTACTCCTTTTCCCTTGATACTGGGACCTGGCGTTTATGCACTTTCACATAAAACGCCATTCATATGGGTCCATTATAGCACGATATTACGAAAACACAAGTCATTCTTTCTAATTTCCATATGATTTTTTTGGGCAATTCGTCGGATTTCCGGCTCATACGGCATTTCGGTCTGCCGTCTGCCGCCGTTCTGCGCCGTGGCAGGCTGCCATATATATGTGGAAAAGCCCTGTGTGACCGGAGGTGATCCATTGGCCCGGCTCTCTCCCCTGCTTCGCGGCACCCTTGTGATGACCCTGGCGAGCCTGCTTCTGCGGCTGATCTCCCTTTTCGTCAATACGCGCATATCCTCCCTGCTGGGCGCGGAGGGCATGGGCCTCATGCAGCTGGGCTTCAGCGTGGAGGCGCTGGCCGTCACCCTGGCGATCAGCGGCGTGCGCTTCAGCGTCACCCGGCTGGCGGCGGAGGAGCTGGGGCTGGGGCGAAAGGGAGAAGTGCGCTGCGTCGTCGCCGGCGCGATGCGCTACGCCCTCTTTTTCAGCTGCCTCAGCGGCATGCTCCTGACGCTGCTGGCTCCCGCAGCCGCCCGCCTGGCCGGGGACGGACGGCTGGCGCTGCCCCTGCGGTGCTTTGCCCTTTCCCTTCCCTTTCTCGCCCTGAACAGCGTCTTCTCCGGCTACTTCACCGCTGTCTTCCGGCCCTGGAAGGCCACGGTCTCCCAGGCGCTGGAACAGGTCCTCGGCGCAGCGTTCACGCTGCTTGCGCTCCCGCGGCTACCGGCCGACCGGCCGGAACTCTGCTGCGCCGCCGTAGCCCTGGCAAACGCGCTGGCGGACCTGGGTTCCCTGCTGGTCTCCTACCTTTTATATAAATTCGAACAGCGCGCCGTGACCCGGCCGGGCCGCCCTCCGGCGCTGGGACGGCGGCTCATGAAGCTGAGCCTCCCGCTGGCCCTCAGCTCCTATGCCCGCACCGCGCTCAGCACTCTGCAGCATCTGCTGGTGCCGCGGGCGCTGATGAAGGGCGGAGTCGGCGCCGCCGCCGCGCTGGGCGTCTACGGCACCGTCAGCGGCATGGTCTTTCCCGTCCTCGGTTTTGCCTCGGTTTTCTTCAACGCTCTGGCGGAGCTGCTGATCCCGGAGCTGACGGAGGCCCAGATGCGGGGCGACCGGGACGGACTGGAGCGCAGCGCCAGCAGGATCCTATCCTCCTGTCTCCTTGGCTCCGCTGGGATCGCTGCGCTTCTCTGGTTCCTCGGGCCCCGGCTGGGGCTGCTTCTTTACCGCAGCGCCGAGGCCGGGAGCTATCTGCGTTCCCTCGCTCCACTGGTGACCGTCATGTACCTGGACAGCGTGGTGGACGGGATGCTGAAGGGCCTGGGTCTGCACCTGAGCAGCATGGTCATCAACATCACCGACGCCGTTCTGACCCTGGCCGGTGTCTATTTCCTGCTGCCGCGCTTCGGGGTCCCGGCTTACATCGCCCTGCTCTACGGCAGCGAGTGCTTCAATTTCCTCCTCAGCTTTCTCCGGCTGCGGCGGCTCCTTCCTATAAAATTATTGTAATCGGCGGCGTTTTGGGGTAATATTTCCTGGGTGATGATCATGAAATTGATGGTCCTGGACGGCAACAGCCTCCTCAACCGGGCCTTTTACGGCATCCGGCCGCTGACCACTGCGGACGGGCTGAATACGAATGCTGTCTACGGTTTTCTTGCCATTCTCCGCAGGCTTCTGGCGGAGAACGGCCCCGACGCGCTCTGCGTCACCTTCGACAGGAAGGCCCCCACCTTCCGGCATGCCATGTACGACGGCTACAAGGCCACCCGCAAGGGCATGCCGGAGGAGCTGGCGGAGCAGCTGCCCTGGCTGCAGCAGGTGATCGACGCCATGGGCATCCCCCGCTACGGGCTGGAGGGCTGGGAGGCGGACGACCTGCTGGGCACCATCGCCGATCGCAGCGCCGCCCTCGGCTGGGACTGCCTGCTGGTCACCGGCGACCGGGACAGCCTGCAGCTCATCGACGAAAAGACCCATGTGATGCTCATTACCTCCAAGCCGGGAAAAAACGACTATACGGAATACGACGATGCGCTGTTCCGGGAGAAATACGGCTTCGCGCCGGAAAAGCTCATCGATCTCAAGGCCCTCATGGGGGATTCCTCCGACAACATCCCCGGCGTCAAGGGCATCGGAGAGAAGACCGCCATGGAGCTGATGCACCGCTTCGGCTCCCTGGAAGGGGTGTATGCGGGCCTGGAGGACCCGGCGGTGAAGCCCGGCGTCCGGCAGAAGCTCGCGGAGGGCCGGGAAATGGCGCTCCTGAGCTACAAGCTGGCGACCATCCTGCGCACCGCGCCCCTCGACTTCGACCCGGAAGCCTGCCGGCTCCGTGCGCCGGACAACGACGCCCTCTACCGCCTTTTTGAGCGGCTGGAATTCCGGAAGCTGACGGAGGTTTACGGACTCCATCCACCGGCAGCAGCGGAGGATGCGCCCGGGGAAGCGGAAAGCGCCGTGGAATGGACCGAGGCGCCGGAGGAAGCGGTGCTGGAAGCCTGCCGGAAGGCGGAGATCGTGTTCTTCGCCTGGGCGGAGGACCGCAGCGCCATGGCCCTCATCGCCGGGGAGACGGGCTACTGTCTGGCTGCGCCGGGGGAAAGCTTCCTGCGCGCATTCTTCTCGGCGGAATTTCCCAAGGCCTCCACGGAGCTGAAGGACCTGATGCGCGCTCTGGGAGAGCTGGGCCTCCCGCGCTCCGGCCTCCGGTATGACGCGGCCCTGGCCGCTTATCTGCTGGACCCCTCCGACGGCAGCTATACCCTCCCCCGGATCGCAAAAAAGCTGCTGGGCAGGACCCTCGCGGACGCGCCGGCGGAGGGCATGGAAGCCCTGCCGGTGCTGCGCCGGCGCGCCGAGCTGATCCGCGCGCTTTACGATTTCACGATGCCGAAGCTCGCCGAGCAGGGGATGCTTTCGCTCTTTGAGGAGATCGAGCTGCCCCTGTGCGCCGTGCTGGCGGAGATGGAGCGCCGGGGCTTCCGGGTGGACCGCAGCGCGCTCATGCGCTTCGGCGCTTCCCTGGGGATGGAGATCGAGACCCTGCAGGAGGATATCTTCCGCCTTGCCGGCGAGGAATTCAACATCAACTCCACCAAAAAGCTGGGCGAGATCCTCTTTGACCGGCTGGGCCTGCCCCCCTACGGCAAGACCAAGACCGGCTATTCCACCAATGTGGAGGTGCTGGAAAAGCTCCGGGGAAAGCATCCCATCGTGGAAAAGATCATGGACTACCGGAAGCTTACCAAGCTGAAATCCACCTACGCCGACGCCCTGCTGCGCTACATCGGCCCCGACGAGCGCATCCACACCACCTTCAACATGACCGTCACCGCCACGGGCCGTCTCTCCTCCGCCGACCCCAATCTGCAGAACATCCCCGTGCGCACCGAGCTGGGTGGCGAGGTGCGGCGAATGTTCGTGGCCTCCCCCGGCTGCGTGCTGGTGGACGCGGACTATTCCCAGATCGAGCTGCGCATCCTCAGCTGCCTGGCGGAGGACAAGGTGATGCAGCAGGCCTTTCTGGAGGGAGAGGATATCCACCGGGCTACCGCCAGCCAGGTTTTCGGCGTCAGGAAGGAGGAGGTCACCCCCCTCATGCGCTCCCGGGCCAAGGCGGTGAACTTCGGCATCGTTTACGGCATTTCCGACTATTCCCTCAGCCAGGACATCCACGTGACCCGGGCGGAGGCCAGGGCTTATATGGACAGCTACCTGGCCCACTACAGCGGCGTGAAGAAGTATATGACCGAGGTCGTGGAGCGGGCAAAGGAAAAGGGCTGGGCCGAGACCCTTTTCGGGCGGCGGCGCTACCTGCCGGAGCTGAAGGCCTCCAACTTCAACCAGCGCTCCTTCGGGGAGCGGGTCGCCATGAACATGCCCGTACAGGGAACGGCGGCGGATATCATCAAGCTTGCCATGATCCGGGTGGAAAAACGCCTGGCCGCCGAGGTGCCGGAGGCAAAGCTGCTGCTGCAGGTCCACGACGAGCTGATCGCCGAGTGCCCCGAGGACCTGGGGGAAACGGTGGCGGCGATCCTCACGGAGGAGATGGAGGGGGCGGTCCAGCTGGCCGTGCCCCTGACGGCGGAGGCCCACTTCGCCCGGAACTGGTATGACGCGAAGTGAGATCACGGTCCGGCGTCTGACGGAAGCGGACCTGCCGGCCGTGCTGGCAATGGAAGCGCGCTGCTTTCCGGACCCCTGGAGCGAGGGCGTCTTCCGCACGGCCCTCCGGGATGAAAGCTGCCTGTGGCTGGCGGCGGAACTCTGCGGGGCGCCGGTTGGCTACGCCGGGATGCAGTGGGTGCTGGACGAGGGCTACATCGACAATGTGGCCGTGGACCCGGCTTTTCGGCGGCGGGGCGCTGCCTCCGCCCTGCTGGCAGCCATGATCGGCGAGGGGAAAAAGCGCGCCTTAAGCTTCCTGAGCCTGGAGGTCCGGGCCGGGAACGAAGGGGCCATCGCCCTTTACACTTCTTTCGGCTTCGAGACCGTGGGCCGCCGGAAGGGCTATTATCTGCGTCCCCCGGAGGACGCCCTCATCATGACGAAATATTTCGAGGCAGAAACGATATGATCATCTTATCCATCGAATCCTCCTGCGACGAGACCGCCGCCGCCGTGACGGAAAACGGGCGGACGGTCCTCTCCAGCGAGATCAGTTCCCAGATCGACATCCACACCCTCTACGGGGGCGTTGTGCCGGAGCTGGCCTCCCGCAGCCACATCCAGGCGGTGCAGAAGCTCGCCGACCTGGCGCTGAAGGATGCGGGCATCCGCCGGGAAGACGTCGACGCCGTGGCCGTCACCTATGCGCCGGGCCTCATCGGGGCGGTGCTGGTGGGGGTCAGCTTCGCCAAGTCCGCCGCCCTGGCCCTGGGAAAGCCCCTGGTGCCGGTGCACCACATCCGGGGCCATGTGGCGGCCAACTACATCGCCTGGCCGGAGCTGGAGCCGCCCTTCGCCTGCCTGGTGGCCTCCGGGGGCAGCAGCCTCATCCTGGATGTGCGGGGCTACACGGACTATCGGGTGCTGGGAAGTACCCGGGACGACGCCGCCGGGGAATGCTTCGACAAGGCCGCCAGGGTGCTGGGCATCGGCTATCCCGGCGGGGCCCAGATCGACGCTCTGGCAAAGACCGGGGACCCGGAGCGCTATCCCCTGCCCCGCGCCAAGGTGGAGGGGCACCCCTACGACATGTCCTTTTCCGGCCTGAAAACCGCGGTGGTGAACCTGGCCCACAATGCCAGGCAGGCCGGCCGGAGCCTGGACCTGCCGGACCTGGCCGCCTCCCTCTGCAAGGCCGTCAGCGACACGCTGGTATCCCGCGCCACGGAGGCCGCCGTTCATCTGGGCTACGGGAAGCTGGCCATCGCCGGAGGCGTCGCCGCCAACTCCGTCATTCGCCGCAGCCTGGCTTCCGAGGCCCGGAAGTACGGCATCCGCACCTATCTGGCCCCCCTGGAATACTGCGGCGACAACGCCGCCATGATCGGCTGCCAGGGCTACTATGAATATCTGGCCGGGGTCCGCGGGACCAGCGCGCTCAACGCCTACGCCACCATGTCGCCGGACAGCGCCCTGTGCCGTTTCTGACGGCGCCGCTCCGTCCGGCTTCCCGGTTTTTGACGATTTATGTTAACATTGCTTTTTCCCCCGTTTTTCATCCCCGCCCATTCCCCCAACGGTCGATTTTCGGTTTTTTCCCCGCCGGAAGCCCGGAAATCAAAAGGCGGGCGTAATTGTGGACAATTTTGTGGAGATTGTGCATAACTCCCGGTATAACTGATACTCCATATGATTACGTAAACCGATAATTTCCGTTTTTTTCCTGCTGAAAACGACGGGATTACAAAACATTACCCATTAAGTTACAAAATGTCACTCAATTTCGTTGCGCCGCCCATCCCGGATCAACGCGCCGTATCCGGCGAGCGGGCGGAGGTCAGACGGCAGTATTACATATCGTAATCAACCCGGTCCCGCTCCCGGAGGGCGGCCGGAAATACAAGGAGGTACGCGCATGGAAAGGAAGGACCCCTTTTTCCGGGATGTGAAGAACTTTTATCCCCCCACCGGCGGCATCTTCAAGCGGCGGGGCTCCTGGTTCGGCATCTCCGTCACCGCCAACGGTTACGGCATGGCCGCGGTGCATCTGGCCACCCTCCACGGGGGCAGCGCCCGCGCCAGGGACGGCAGCAAGCTCATCGACTTCTGCCCCACGTATCAGGGGCGCAAGGTGCCCTTTGTCGTGCAGCGTCTGTCGGATGAGCTGATCCTGCTGACCCGCTACGGCTCCGTCCGCTTCACCTTTGCAAGTCCCACCCTGCTGATGGCCGAGGGGGACCGGGAGATGGGCCTGTGCTTTGAAAAGAGCATGGAGCAGCATGAGACCGTGAAGCCCAGGGCGGGCGGCGCCTGGGAGGCGGCTTTCCGCTGGACCTGCAGCATGGTCTTCCGGGGCCTGGAGGGCTCCGGCTTCTCCTTCGGCAGCTACTGGAACTGGGACAAGCTCTCCAGCGGCGACATCAAGGGCGTCACCACGCCGGGTCCCGACGGGCGCTTCACCCTGGCCATGGAGGAATTCACCCACGCCGCCTATCCCCGGGAGGATTACCCCGGCTACGCCGAAGCGAAAAAGGACATGCGGGAGGATTGGGAGAGCTTCTATGCCGCCATGCCCAAATTCGCCGAGCCCTATGAGCAGGGCCGGGAGCGGGCGGAATACACCCTATGGTCCCTCCTCACGGACCCCACCATGGGCATCGACCACACCATGATCGTCATGATCGGCCAGGAGATCGCCTCCCAATGGCAGGTCTGCCAGAATGCCGTGGCCCTGGAGCCCCACCTGGATATCTCTCTGAGCCTGCTCATGGGTCCCCTGGACCGGGTGAGCCCCTATGGGCAGTTCTCCGACCTTTACAACGACGTCACCACCGTGACCCAGATGATCAAGCCCCCGGTCCACGGCTGGTCCATCCTCCAGCTCATGAAATACCGGGACCTGAAAAAAGAGCTGACGCCGGCGCAGCTGGAGGAAATGTACAAGGCGATCTCCGCCTGGGGCCGGTGGTTCCTGGACTGCCGGGACGAGGACGGAGACGGGCTCCCCGCCTTTGAACACGGGGACGAGACCGGCTTCGACGACTGCACCCTGTTCATCGACCATATGCAGATGGCCTCCCCGGACCTGAGCGCCTATCTGGTGCTGCTGTACGAGGCCCTGGGAAAGCTGGCGGCGCTGCTGGACAAGCCCCAGGAGGGCGCGCAGTGGGAAAAGACCTCCAAGGACATGCTGGAAACCATGCTGGCGAAGCAGTGGGACGGGGAACATTTCGTCGGCGTCGTCCCCTGGACCGGGGAAAAGGTTTTCTCCGGCTCCCTTGTGCACTATATCCCCGCCGTGCTGGGGAACCGGCTGCCGAAGGAAGTGCTGGACAAGCTGGCGGACGATCTCACGGAGGAAGGGGTCTTCCTCAGCCCCTGGGGCCTCAGCATGGAGCGCATGGATTCCGACTGGTTCGAGGCCACGGGAAGGAGTATCGCGCGGGGCAATATCGTGCCCCCCGGCATGCTCTTCATCTGCGCCGGACTGCTGGAATCCTCCCGCCGGGACGCCGGCAGGCTCATCGCGGACCGGTACTGCACCGCCCTCAAAGATTTCGGCATGCCCTTCCTCATCCATCCCATCCTGGGCAACACCTTCGGCTTCGCCGGGGGCAGCTGGCCCGCCTGCGTCTATACCATCCTGGGCCGGATGCTGACGGAGGACATGGAGAAGAACGGATAAAACCACGCAGCGGGAAACGGGGCGGCTGACACAAGAAAGCCGCCCGTTTCCCGTAATTTCCTGTGCAAGGCGACAAATATGAAAAAGGGGCTTTACTTTAGCGTGATATCATGCTATCATGCTAAACATCCCGAACCGCCAACCGCGGTCCGATCACGGAGGAACCCATGAACCCTGCCATCGACGCCCTTACCAGCGAGGAACGGACGCTGCTGAAGCTGCGGGCCCTGTACCGGCAGTACGGCTACGCCCAGTTCCGCATGCGCAAATTCGAGGAATATGATCTCTACGCCGGAAACAAGGATTTCCTTGTTTCGGAAAACGTGCTGACCTTCACGGACCTCAACGGGAAACTCATGGCCCTGAAGCCGGACGTGACCCTTTCCATCGTCCGGGCCAGCCCGGACCGGACCGACAGCGTGCGGAAGGTCTTCTACAACGAAAACGTCTACCGCACCTCGGGGAGCACACGTGCCTTTCGGGAGATCCCCCAGACGGGGCTGGAGTGCATCGGCCCCATCGACGATTACTGCATTCTGGAGGTGCTGCTTCTGGCGGCGGAAAGCCTCCGGCGCATCTCCGACCGCTGCGTTCTGGAGATTTCCCAGCTGGATATCCTGGCCGCTCTCACAGAGGGGCTGGGTGTGCCGGAGGAAACGCGGCGGAAGCTGCTGAAATGCATCGGCGCTAAGAACCTCCACGAGCTGCGCGCCCTCTGCCGGGAGGCGGGAGCCGACGAAGAAAAGGCCGAGACTCTCCTGAAGCTGGCCGCGGCGGGGGGAAGACCGGAGGAGGTGCTGGACATCCTGCGCGCCCTCCCCTGCCCGCCGGCAGCGGTGCGGCAGCTGGAGGCCATTGCCCGGGGCTTCCGGGCCTCCGGGCTGGAGGAAATGCTGCGCATGGATTTCAGCGTGGTCAACGACATGCAGTATTACAACGGCATCGTCTTCCGGGGCTTCGTCTACGGGGTGCCGGTGAGCGTCCTCTCCGGGGGGCAGTATGACCGGCTGATGCGGAAAATGGGCCGCAGCGCCGGGGCCATCGGCTTTGCCGTTTATCTGGACGAGCTGGAGCGCATCGTGCCGGAGGACGCTTCTCCGGACGCGGACGTGCTGCTGCTGTACGACGAGGACGTCTCCCCCGAGCGTGTCTGCCGGGAAGCCCGCGCTCTGACGGCGGAGGGAAGGACGGTCATGGTCCAGCGGCAGGCCCCGGAAGGGGCCAGGTTCGGGGAAGTGCGCCGTCTGACCGGAGAGGAGGCGCGGGATGCTTAATATCGCCTTGCCCAAGGGTCGTCTGGGGGAAAAGGTCTATGCCATGTTCGCCCGTGCCGGGTTCCCCTGCCCCTCCATCCTGGAGGAAAACCGGAAGCTGGTGTTCGAGAACAGGGAAAAGGGCGTCCGCTATTTCTGGGTGAAGCCCTCGGACGTGGCGGTCTATGTGGAGCGGGGCGCCGCCGACGTAGGCGTCGCGGGCAAGGATATCCTCCTGGAGCATGCCCCGGACGTCTATGAGCTGCTGGACCTGAAAACGGGCCGCTGCCGCATGGCGGTGGCCGCGCCCCGGGATTTTCGGGAGGATATGCGGCGGAAGCTGCGGGTGGCGACGAAGTTCGACCGCATCGCCGGGGAATACTACGCCTCCCTCGGCCGGGACATCGATATCATCCACCTCAACGGCTCCATTGAGCTGGCCCCTCTGCTGGGCCTGAGCGACGTGATCGTGGACATCGTGGAGACAGGGACGACCCTGCGGGAAAACGGGCTGGCGGTCGTCGCGGAGATCCTGCCCATCAGCGCAAGACTCATCACCAACAAAGCCAGCTTTGAATTCTGCCGGGAGGAGATCGAAGCCATCCGGCGGGGACTGGAAACGCAGACGGAGGACAAAGCATGATCCGCATCATGAAATACGGGGAAGAACCCGATTCGGCCATTTTCCGGCGGAGCACCGCCACCGACGACGTCTCCGGCGCTGTAGCGGCGATCATCGCGGCCGTGCGCGCCGAGGGAGACAAAGCCCTGCGGCGCTTTGAGGAGCAGTTTGACCGCGTCCGGCTGGATTCGCTGGAGGTTACCCCTTCGGAGCTGGCAGCGGCGATGGCCGCCGCCGACCCGGAATTCCTGGGGGTGCTGGAGCGCAGTGCGGCCAACATCCGGGCCTATCACGCCAAGCAGCTGCGCTCTGGCTATGCCATGACCCAGCAGCCCGGGCTGATCGTGGGCCAGCGGGTGATCCCCCTGGAGCGGGTGGGCATCTGCGTTCCCGGCAGCGGCAGCGGCACGCCCCTTGCTTCCACGGTGCTGATGAACGCCATCCCCGCCGCCCTGGCAGGCTGCGGCGAGATCGTCATGGTAACGCCGGCCATGCCGGACGGGACGGTCTCCCCCGCCATCCTGGCGGCGGCGAAGATCGCCGGGGTCCACCGGGTCTTCAAGCTCGGCGGCGCGCAGGCGGTAGCCGCCCTGGCCTACGGCACGGAGACGGTGCCCCGGGTGGACAAGATCGTGGGGCCCGGCGGGGCCTATGTGGCGGAGGCGAAAAAGCAGGTCTTCGGTCAGGTGGCCATCGATATGATCGCGGGCCCCAGCGAGATCCTGGTGGTCTCCGACGGCAAAAGCGACCCCCGGTATCTGGCGGCGGACCTCCTGAGCCAGGCGGAGCACGACAAGAACGCCGCCGCCGTGCTGGTGACGGATTCCATGGCGCTGGCGGAGGCGGTACAGAAGGAGATCGAAATCCAGCTGCCGCAGCTCCGGCGGCAGGAAATCGCCCGGGCCAGCGTGGAGGCTAACGGCAAGATCATCGTGGCGGAGGACCTGCGCAGCGCCATCGCCATTGCCAACCGGATCGCCCCGGAGCATCTGGAGCTGTGCCTGGACGATCCCTTCGACTGGCTGGACGGCATCCGCCACGCGGGCAGCGTTTTCCTGGGCAGGAGCTGCCCGGAGGCCATGGGGGACTATGTGGCCGGACCCAACCATACCCTCCCCACGGGGGGCACGGCCCGCTTTTCCAGCCCCCTGGGCGTGGACGATTTCGTGAAGAGGTCCCAATACATCTATTATACCCGCGCCGCCCAGGCGGAGGCCGCGGCGGATGTGGCCCTGTTCGCGGAGACGGAAGGGCTGACGGGCCATGCCCGCAGCGCCCTCATCCGCAGAGAGGAGGAAGCATGAGCCGGTTTTTCAGCGCGAAATATGACAAGCTCACCCCCTATGTGCCGGGGGAACAGCCGGGAGAAAAGCAGTATGTGAAGCTGAACACCAACGAGAATCCCTTTCCCCCCTCCCCCAAGGCCATCCTCTATGCCCGGGAGCATGTGCGCTCCCCGGAGCTGTATTCCGACCCGGAAGGGCTGGAGCTGCGGCGGGCCCTGGCTTTCCTCTGCGGGGTCAGGCCGGAGGAGCTCGTCCTTGTGAACGGCTCCGACGAGGTGCTGAATTTCGCCTTTATGGCCTTCTGTGACGCCGATCATCCCGCCCTCTTTCCCGACATCACCTATGGCTTCTATCCCGTCTTCTGCCAGCTCAGCGGCATCCCCTACCGGGAAATCCCCCTGAAGGAGGATTTTTCCCTCGACCCGGCGGACTACATCGGGCAGAAGGGCACCGTCTTTATCGCCAACCCCAACGCCCCCACGGGGAAGCTGCTAGGTACGGAGGCCATCGAAAGCATCCTGAAAGCGGACCCGGACCGGGTGGTGGTGGTGGACGAAGCCTATATCGATTTCGGCGGCGTCAGCTGTATCCCCCTCATCCGCAAATACCCCAACCTGCTGGTGACGCAGACCTTCTCCAAATCCCGCAGTATGGCGGGGGCGCGCCTGGGCTTCGGCGTGGGGGATGAAGCGCTGATCCGGGACCTGAACACCCTGCGCTATTCCACGAACCCCTACAACGTCAATTCCATGACCCTGGCCCTGGGGCTGGGCACGGTGCTGGAGGAGAGCTATACGCAGAAAAACTGCGCCGAGATCATCCAGGTGCGGGAAAAGACCGCGCAGGCCCTGAAAGCCCTGGGCTTCACCATGACGGATTCCAAGGCCAATTTCCTTTTCGTCCGCTCGGACCGCATCCCCGGCGAAGAACTGTATCGGAAGCTCAAAGAGCGGGGCATCCTGGTGCGCCATTTCACCCTCCCCAGGATCGCCGACTATAACCGCATCACCGTGGGGACCGAAAGCCAGATGAATACCCTGCTGGAGGCCGTGAAGGCCCTGTTGGAGGAATACAAATGAGAAAAGCCGAAATCAAGCGAAAGACCGCAGAGACGGACGTCGCCCTGACCCTGGACCTGGACGGGACCGGGAAAAGCGACGTTCAGAGCGGCCTGGGCTTCCTTGACCACATGCTGACCCTTTTCGCCAGGCACGGACGCTTCGACCTGACGCTGACCTGCGCGGGCGACACCCAAGTGGACGGGCATCACTCCGCCGAGGACGTGGGCATCTGCCTGGGGCAGGCCTTCCGGGATGCCCTGGGGGACAAAAAGGGCATCGCGCGCTACGGGGATACGGCGCTGCCCATGGACGAAGCCCTGATCCTCACCGCCGCGGACATTTCCGGCCGGGCCTATCTCGCCTGCGAGCTGGATATCCCCTCCCAGAAGGTGGGGGATTTCGACACGGAGCTGGTGGCGGAATTCTGGGCGGCCTTTGTCCGCAGCGCGGGGATCACCCTGCACATCCGCCAGCTCAGCGGCATGAACTCCCACCACATCATCGAGGGGGTCTTCAAATCCGCCGCCCGGACCCTGCGGAAGGCCGTCGCCCTCGATCCCGCCCTGGGGGACGAGGTGCCCAGCACGAAAGGAACGCTGTGATGGTCGCGATCGTGGATTACGGCGTGGGAAATCTCTTTTCCCTGGTGAGCTCCTTTGCCGCCATCGGCGTGGAAGCCGCCGCCACCGGCGACCCGGAAGTCCTGCGGAGGGCGGACAAGCTGGTGCTCCCCGGCGTGGGCGCTTTCGGGGATGCGGCGGCGGCGCTGCGGCAGAGCGGCCTTGCGGACGTGGTGACCGAGGCGGCAAGGGCGGGAACGCCCCTCCTGGGCATCTGCCTGGGCATGCAGCTGCTTTTTGACGAGAGCTATGAATACGGCGTCCACCCCGGCCTGGGGCTGATCCCCGGCCAGGTGCGGGCCATTGCGGAGCGCATCCCGCCTCAGCTGAAGATCCCCCACATCGGCTGGAACGCCCTGCGCTTCACGGGGGGACCCTGCCCCCTTTTCCGGCACACGAAGGAAGGGGCATATGTCTATTTCGTCCACTCCTATGCCGCCGTGGGCTGCGAGGCGAATACCGCCGCCGTCACCGACTACGGCGCGCCCCTGACCGCCGCCGTGTGGAAGGATAACGTCTACGGCTGCCAGTTCCACCCGGAAAAAAGCGGCAGCGTGGGCCTGGATATGCTCCGGGCCTTCTGCGGAAAGGAGGCGGGGGCATGCTGATCTTCCCTGCCATCGACCTGTTTGAAGGGAAAGCCGTGCGCCTGTATCAGGGCGATTACGCGCAGATGACGGTCTACAGCGCCGATCCGCCCGCTCTGGCGGCGGATTTTCTCGCCGCCGGTGCAAGCTGCCTCCATGTGGTGGACCTGGAGGGGGCCCGCAGCGGCCTCACCCCCAACCTGGAAACGGTGCGCGCCCTGGCGCAGTCCGGCCTCTTTACGGAGGTAGGCGGCGGCGTGCGCAGCATGGCCGTGGTGGAAGCCTATCTCTCCGCCGGGGTGAGGCGGGTCATCCTGGGCACCGCCGCCGTGACGGACGAAGCCTTTCTGAAGGAGGCCGTGGCGGCTTACGGAGGCAGAATCGCCGTGGGGGCTGACTTCCGGGACGGCTGCGTAGCCATCAAAGGCTGGACGGAGAAGACCAGCCTCCCCGCCCTGGATTTCTGCAGGAAAATGCAGGACCTGGGGGTGGAGACCCTGATCTGCACGGACATTTCCAGAGACGGGGCCATGCAGGGCGCGAACCGCTCCCTTTACGGGGAGCTGACGGACGCCCTCAAGCTGAACATCATCGCCTCCGGCGGGGTCTCCACCCTGGAGGATATCACCGCGCTGAAAGCCCGGGGGCTGTACGGCGCCATCATCGGGAAGGCGTACTATACCGGCGCCATCGACCTGAGGAAAGCGATCGAGGCTGCGACATGAATACGAAACGGATCATCCCCTGCCTGGATGTGAAGAACGGCAGGGTCGTCAAGGGTGTGAATTTCCAGGGCCTCAGCGACGTCTCCTCCCCCGTGGAGCTGGCGAAATACTATTCCGACTGCGGGGCCGACGAGCTGGTGTTCTATGACATCACCGCCTCCGCCGAGGGGCGCAGGCTTTTCACCGACGTGCTCTGCGAGACGGCTAGGACCGTCTTCATCCCCCTCACCGTGGGGGGCGGCATCAACACCGTGGAGGATTTCGACCGGGTGCTGAAGTGCGGGGCGGACAAGGTGAGCGTCAATTCCGGGGCCATCCGCAATCCGGAGCTCATTCGGGAGGCCTCCAGGAAATACGGCGACCAGTGCGTGGTCCTCTCCGCCGACGTGAAGCGGCTGGACGGGCAGTTCCGGGTCTTCGCCAAGGGCGGCCGGGAGGACACGGGGCTGGAGGCCATCGGCTGGATCAAAAAGGGCGTGGACCTGGGGGCCGGGGAGATCGTCCTCAACTCCATCGACACCGACGGGGTGAAGGGCGGCTTCGACCTGGAAATGCTGGAAGCGGTGTCCAACGCCGTCAGCGTGCCGGTGATCGCCTCCGGCGGCGCCGGGAAGATCGAGGACTTCATCACCCTGTTTGAAACGCTGCCCAGGGTGGATGCGGGTCTCGCCGCCTCCATCTTCCACTTCGGGGAAGTTCGTATCCCCGAGCTGAAAAAAGCCCTGCGGGAGCGGGGCATCCCCGTACGGGAGGTTTAAGAGATGATTGATGTGAAGGAACTGAAATTCGACGAAAAGGGCCTCATCCCCGCCATCGTGCAGGACGTGCGCACCCGGAAGGTGCTGATGGTGGCCTGGATGAACGAGGAGAGCCTGCGCGTCTCCATGGAGAAGGAGCTATGCTGCTTCTGGAGCCGGAGCCGCGGCGAGCTGTGGCTCAAGGGGGAGACCAGCGGGAACTATCAGCACATCGTTTCCATCGCCGCGGACTGCGACCGGGACAGCCTCCTGATCCTGGTGGAGCCCGACGGGCCCGCCTGCCACCTGGGGACGGAGACCTGCTTCGAATACCCCCTGTGGGAGAGCGGGACAAGGGGCGATTTCACCCTCAGCGGCCTCATGGGCCTGCTGGAGGAGCGGAAGAAGGACCGGCCCGAGGGCTCCTACACCACCTATCTCTTCGACAAGGGTCTGGACAAGATCCTGAAAAAGGTGGGAGAGGAATCCACGGAGGTCATCATCGCCGCCAAGGCGGAGGACAAGAAGGAGACCATCTATGAGATCGCGGACCTGGCCTATCACGTCATGGTGCTCATGACCCAGGCGGGCATCAGCCTGGAGGAGGTGCGGCAGGAGCTGGCTTCCCGCCATGTGATCGACCACAAGGTGAAGCAGGAGAAGATGACTTGAGGGCGGATTACCACGTCCATACCCGTTACTGCGACGGCAAGGCTTCCCCGGCGCAGACGGCGCAGGCCGCCCTGGCCGCCGGACTGGAGCAGCTCGGCTTCAGCGGCCACAGCTATACCTTCTTCGATGAAACCTGGTGCATGTCCCGGGAGGGCACGGCGGAGTACCGCCGGGAGATCGCGGCCCTGCGGGAAGCGTACGCCGGGAAGCTGGACATCCTCTGCGGCGTGGAGCAGGACTACTGCAGCGCGGAGCCGACCTCCGGCTATGACTATGTGATCGGCTCCGTCCACTATGTCCCTGCGGGGGAAAGCTATTTGCCGGTGGACGAATCCCCGGCGCTTCTCCGTGCCGGGGCGCGCAGCGCTTTCGGCGGGGATATCTACGCCTTCGCGGAGGCCTACTTCGACACGGTGAGCCGCGTCCCCGAGATTCCCGGCTGCAGCGTCGTCGGCCACTTCGACCTGATCGCCAAATTCAACGAAAAAACGCCGCTCTTTGACGAAAACCATCCCCGCTATGTCGCCGCCTGGCAACTTGCGGCGGACCGGCTGCTGGAAAGCGGCCTCCCCTTTGAGCTGAACACCGGGGCCATCAGCCGGGGATACCGCTCGGTTCCCTATCCCGCGCCGCCCATCCTTCGCTATCTCGCCGCCAGGGGGGCGCGTTTTATCCTGAACAGCGACAGCCACAGCCCCGAAACGCTGTGCTTCGGCTTCGACGAGTGGCGGCGGGCGGCGGATGCCCTGGGCTGCCGCTTTCTGGAATGCCTGATTTGATATCCCCTCTATCGAAAAAGTAGAAGGTCCCCCGTCCCGCCCGGCAGGTTTTCCCTTGACCTCACGGGCGGGACTTGGTATAATTGATCGACAAGGAGCGTATTTCCAGGAGCGAATTTCTAACGGATTGGAGAGGAATTACAAATGCTGACCCCGAAAGAAAACTACTATCAGGCCGCCAAGGGCCTGAACCCCGACCGCTATGCCAACCAGTATGAGGCCATCCGCCTGATCCTCCACCCCGCCCTCTTTCACAGCCCCTCCCCCTCCTACGGGCAGGAGAACGTGAAGAATGCCTGGGGCGTCACCTACAGCTACCCCATCGGCACGCCCGGCGCTTTCCCCGTCCACAGGCCGGACACCATCGTCATCCAGGACATTGAGCACTGGCAGGATTACGTCCATGCTCCCTCTCTGGAGTTCAAGGATGAGGAATGGGCCATGCTGAAGGAGATTCTGGACAAGACCGACGACAATCTGGCTTACCGGACCCCCTTTGTGGCCCCCGGTCTCTTTGAGCAGTGCCACCACCTGGGCGAGATCCAGAACACCATGATCAACCTCTATGAGTATCCCGATGAGATGCACGACCTCATCAAGTATCTCACCGAGTATGAGCTGAAGCTGGCCGAGGGCATCTGCAAGAACCTGAAGCCCAACGCTCTGTTCCATCACGACGACTGGGGCAGCCGCACCAGCACCTTCATGAGCCCCGAGATGTTCGAGGACTTCTTCGTGGAGCCCTACAAGGAGGTCTACGGTTACTACAAGTCCCACGGCTGCGAGCTGATCATCCACCACTCCGACAGCTACGGCGCCACCCTGGTGCCGGATATGATCGAGATGGGCATCGACGTGTGGCAGGGCTGCATGAGCTCCAACGATCTTCCCAACCTGACCCGGAAATACTGCGGCCAGATCGGCTTCATGGGCGGCTTCGACGGGGCCGACTTCGACTACGAGGGCTGGACCAGAGAGGACATCCGGGAAAAGGTCTTCAAGCTGCTGGACGCCTGCACCCCCAAGGCCTTCATCCCCTGCGTCGCTCAGGGCGGCCCGGGCAGCATCTACGACGGCGTCTACGACACCATCATGGAAGCCATCGACGACTACAACGAGACCCACTTCGGCATCAAGAAGGACGAGATCCAGCGCGCTCCTCTGCAGTACGAGAAGATCGGGTATATGTAATATCGCACAGCACATACAAAGGCGCTGCGGGCTTAACGCCCGCAGCGCTCTTTTTGTGTCCCGGGATCAGGTGATTTCAAATTCCGCATAGGCCTCCCGGTCGCAGCTGAGGTCCTCCCCGACGCCATACCGTATGCAGAGCCGCCAGCGCCCCGGAGCCAGGTTTTCCCCGTCGACGTCAAGCAGCGACAGGAAACCTGCGGTCTTTTCTCCGCCTTCCAGCTGGAGGGGCAGTATGGAGACGGTATTTCTGCGGAAAGGAACGGTATACCATTCGCCGTCCTTCAGCGTTTCGAGACTGTAGTCCTCGATATGGATCCGCTCCTCCGTCCGGTTTTCAAATGCAAAGCGGACGCCGAACTCCTCATCCTTCCTCTCCGCTTCCCTGCCTTCTTCCCGATAGCGGACGAGATAGGCTTCCATGGCGGCAAGCATGGCCTCCAGCTCATAGGCCGGGGCCTCCGAGCTGACGGAGAGGCTATCCCCCTCCCGCAGGCCGGCATGGTCCGCCGGGACGCTCTCCGCCGCCGGCGCTTTATCGCCCCAGCGCAGGAAGATGTTCGTCAGCTGCTGGTCCGGCCTGCCGTCCAGATCCAACAGGCGCCAATCCCCGCCGTCCACCCTGCCGAAGACCCAGTCGCCGTCGAAAGCCAGAGTCAGCTCCTGCATCGTATTCAGCGCAAAGCTGCGGGAGCATTGGATCTCGATCTCCTCCAGCCTCCGGCCCCAGGAGGCGCCCCGGAGGGACCGGAGCAGCGCCAGGGCTTCGTCGAAGCCCTCCTGCCCCTGGATCAGGGTATATTCGTCCCAAGACCGCAGGGTATAGGTGATGCGCCGGACCTTTTCCAGCTTCACGCCGTCCATGAGGGGCTCCCTGCCGTCCTCGGGGACCTCGCCCACGATCTCGAAGGGGGCGTAGGCGATGTGGGTGCTGAACTGCTTCGGCTTCTCCCCCACGGAATAGACCATGCAGGCGCAGTATTTCCCCGGCGGCAGGGGGTCGGCATAATAGTCCATGGCCAGGCCGATTTCCAGGCTTTCCCCCGGCTGCAGGCATTTCCGCTCATAGGTCGTTGCGATGGGAGAGAGGGTGGGCACCCAGACCCATTCCCCATCCCGCAGGGCCAGCAGCGCGGGAAGATGGTAGTCGATCGGCTCGTCGCCCTGATTCTCCGCCGTCAGGCGCACCACGGCTTCTTCCTCCGGCGCGCCGCCGTCCAGCGCATAATAGCGGCGGCGGGAGATGGGGATGGCCTCCTGCATGGCGGCATAGTCATAAGTCGGCTGCGCTGCCGTGAGGCTCAGGCCGCCGTCTGACCGGTAGGCGCTGCCGTCGAAAAGGATGGGAGCCTGATAAGGCTCTGGGGCGTAGGCGGCAAAGAGGGCCTCCAGCTCCTCGTCGGGCCGCCCGTCCGTGTCCAGGAGCTGGAAATCCTCCCAGCCCAGGGAGATATAGGTCCGTTCCCCGTCGGAGCCGATGAACAGGGGATGCAAGCAGGAATCCAGCTCCAGCGTCCGGTCAACCGTGCGCTGGGCCTTGACCGGCGCGCCCTTCAGGGACGCCAGCAGCGCCAGGACCTGATCGAAGCCCCCCTCTCCCCTGCGCAGGGTCCTCGTCCCGAAGGCATGGAAGGAATAGGTCATCTCGCCGATCTCCTCCGGGTCGATCCCGTAGGTCTCCAGGACCGGCCTCGGCTCGCCGCTGAGGGTGGGCGCGGGGGTTGGGGAAAGCGTGACGGCAGGCGTCGGCGCTTCCGCAGCCTCCGATGTGGGCGCTGGGGGCGGGCTCTCCCCCGCGCCGCCGCCTTTCATGCAGCCTGCGGCCAGGACCGCCAGCAGCGCTACGGCAGCCAGAGCTGGAGCAATCGGTTTTTTACGCATCGTTTTCAGACCTCCTTTGGAGATGGGGGTACGGATCGCCACGGGCCGACATCGGCCCTTGCGATGACGAAGAAGGGACTGCGCCCGTTTATACCTCCGGCTGGAACCAGATCGAGACCTCCATGGTGGAAACGTCCAGGTCCCAGACGAGGGTGCCGCCCCGGAACATGGCTTCTCCCGGCTCCGTCATGCTCTCCGGGTCGTAGAGCGCGCCGTAGATGCTGACGGGCGCTTCGCAGTGGGTCCACCAGCGGACCGAGCTCTCCCGGGGAAACTCCAATTGGAAGGCTTCGCCCCGGGAAGCCCGCGACCCGCCCTCCGTATCCAGGGGCAGGCCGGCCATGATACTGCCGGGGGTCGGCAGGGCGTAGCGCGTCCCATTCTCCGTGAGGAAAAACAGGTAAGTCGGGTCCCCGTGGGGACCGGCGTCGGGCAGGCTCCCGCACAGCAGCGTGCCGAAGCCCGGGAACTCCCGCTCCAGGTCAAAGGCGATGGGGTCCGAGGTTTTCACGGCCATCTCATAGGTATGGGGCTTGTCCACCC
>JAEEGI010000829.1_pt1 | contig 82549 bp, 63 predicted proteins | sample 8958751 | NCBI WGS metagenome assembly JAEEGI01 (sample SAMN16246545, study PRJNA631951) | gut metagenome | biome: gut microbiome; feature: rumen; material: KS-attached | host: Bos | place: Iran: Karaj | collected 2018-10 | reverse complement strand
CAAGACCATCCAAGTGGAGCTTTCTGACACATACCTTAACCTGGATGACTTGCCCCGGATGAAAGCATCGCTCGATGCCTGTCACGGCCTTCATACAACCGATAGTTGCATCCTCACCAATCAGTATGCCAACTACTATCTTGCAACTGGCAATCTTGATTCGGCTGCGATATTGTTCTGCCAGGGACTTGACGTTGCCAACCCCTACGTGCAACGAGATGCCATGCTCAACTCGGCTGACATCCTGGCCGAACGTCATCAATATCGTGAAGCATTTGAACTGCTGAGTAGGAGCATTGCCAAAGATGACTCGCTGACGGCTGTGGAAAAGGGACAGCATGCTAACCTGATTGCCACGCTCAACAAGAAGTTGGACAATGAACGCCGTCAGGATGCCAAGCTGCGCAGGCAAGACCTGATTATTATCGCCCTGTCACTTTTCTTACTTGGCATGATGCTGTTTGCTTATTTTACTATCAAGCATAAAAACCTGCTCAACCGGCTCCAACGCGAGAAAGCAGAAAAACTGATGCAAGAACTGCGCGAGGCACAGCAGCAACCGCGTCCAAGCAGAGTGCAAGGGGCGCGAGCATTTTCTGAAACAACGCTTTACGCCAATTTCCACGACCCCCTATTTGCACCCAAGTTAGCAGACTACAATGCTCTTGAAGACGCTCTCAATACCACTTATGACGATTGCATCGAGAAGGTGAGGCAACTCAATGGCAAACTCAAGGACAAAGAGATTATGCTTTGTATGCTTGAGAAAGCCAAAGTTCCTAACAAACTGATCTGCGCCTTCCTGGGCATGGAACCCAATGCCTTGAGCATGATGCGCTCAAGGCTCTATTACAAACTCTTTAAAAGAAAAGGGACAGCCGACCTGTTCCATGAATTCATCAGTACCCTTTAATTATGAGTTGAGCAATGAAGAAGATCTTAGATTTTATCATTCTTATCCTAATCGGCACGGTACTTATGGCAGCTGGCTCACAGCGCCCTAACAAAAAGTACCGCCATGTGCGAACCAATAAAAAGGCATGGGCCAGGCAAGATGCCACCTGCGACACACTCTCAATAGATGAATACGCTCCTGAAGTGTGGGTCTCATGGGACTCAATTCTTATCTGTACCGATGTCACCTACAATGATGTGGAAGTGGGCATAACAGACCAGCTGCACGATTACGCCGTAATAAAACACTACTCATTTGAGCAGCTCACTCCCGAGCTGGATGAGCGTATCAACATATCGACATGGGATGACGGAATCTACATGATCAGAATCTACATGAAATCTGACCCTGAGGTTTGCATGTATGGCTACTTTGCCAAGGGCGAACAATACGAGGCAGAGGTTGAAACGCTAAATGATGAAATCTCAGCAATTACGACTGTAGTAGAGGATCGCACTGACTTACAGGACAACGCTATCTATGACCTGCAAGGGCACCGCGTTGCACCGCAATACATGATTGAAGGCCAGATCTATATTCAAAACGGCAGGAAATTCCGCAAGTAGGCATTTACCACTCGAGGAGCACGTGAGGTTTTCAATACAAGTTTTTAAAGGGGTAGCGACACTTTTGAAACTTGAGTTTTCTATATGATGACGCGCTGGAAGGGGGGGGCGGTGATGTCGCAGAATTCTTTGTCGAGATATTTGTAGTGGCCGGCGATGGCGATCATCGCGGCGTTGTCGGTCGTGAAGACGCGCTTGGGGATGAAGGCTTTGAGGCGATGGCGGAGGGCGTAGTCCTCGACCGCGGCACGCATTCCACTGTTGGCCGACACGCCGCCGCCGATGGCGATGGTCTTGATGCCCGTGTCCTTGATGGCCTTGCCGAACTTGTCCATCAATATCTCGATGATGGTGCGCTGCAACGAGGCCGCGAGGTCAGCCTTATTCTCCTCGATGAAATTGGGATTCTCCTTGAGTGCATCGCGCAAGGTGTACAGGAAAGAGGTCTTCAAGCCACTGAAGCTGTAATTGTATCCCTCGATATGGGGCTTGGCAAACTTGAAAGCCTTGGCATCGCCCTCGGCAGCCAACTTGTCAATGTATGGACCGCCCGGATAAGGCAGGCCCATGACCTTGGCACACTTGTCAAACGCCTCGCCCGCAGCATCATCGATGGTCTGCCCCAGCACCTCCATGTCGGTGGGTGAATTGACCTTGATGATCTGTGAATTACCGCCGCTGATGAGCAAGCACAGGTAAGGGAATTCGGGGACTTCGGCATCAGGCTCTTCCTTGACAAAATGCGAGAGGACGTGGCCATGCAGATGGTTCACATCCACCAGTGGAATGTCAAGAGCCAAAGCCAATCCTTTTGCGAACGAGGTACCCACATGCAGCGATCCTGGCAAGCCAGGTCCTCGCGTGAAAGCGATGGCGTCAATGTCCTTTCGGTCGATTCCTGCCTGACGGATAGCCTCGCTCACGACGGGCACAATGTTCTGCTGGTGGGCACGCGATGCCAATTCAGGCACCACGCCACCATAAGCCTCATGCACCCGCTGGCTGGCGATTACATTGCTCAACAGCACCGTGTCGCGCAACACCGCTGCCGACGTGTCGTCGCACGAAGACTCAATTCCTAATATTGTCACACTGCTCATAGTCGCTTGATTTTTGCGGCTGCAAAGATACCTAATATTCTCGATACCGGCAAGTGAGTGGCACTCGTTGAGCATTATCACACATCAATAGCAATGCCCCACAGCATACAAGAGATGGTGTCCTGCGTGCCGTGAGGCATTGTTCAAGTTATTTCAGTGAAGCCGAAACGCCCTATTAGCTCAAGATAGCGTCGATGATGGTGTTCATGTCACTGATACCCACCTCATGGTCACCATCCACGTCATACTTCAAGCTGGTGTTTCCGCTCAAAATTGCATCGAGCAAGGTATTCACATCGGCAATGTTCACCTCGCCGTCATCATTCACATCAAGGGGATCACCGCCAAAGTCGCCACCAACGATTGTGTTGAACAAGCGCCACCAGTCAGCACTCTTGTAGGCATTGAGTGAGTTTTTAGGAACATTCAATGTCGCGGTATTATAGGTGGAAGTGCTGAAGACATTGTTGGCACTCATCGTCGGCGGAGTTGTAGCAAGGCAAGTGACCGAAGTCAGTGCGCTACAATTAGCGAAGGCCTGATTATAAATGTTTGTCACACCGCTACCGATAGTCGCAGACGTCATGGCTGTGCAGTTGTAAAATGCAAGCATGTCTATCTTGGTCACTGAATTGGGAATTTCGATACTCTTCAATCCCGTACAGCTGGAGAACGCATCAACACCGAGGGTAGTCACCGAGTTGGGGATAGTCACTCCCGTCAGGCCCGAACACTTCTCAAACGCACAGGCTTCGATAGTGATGATTGTGTTAGGCATGGAAACACTTGTCATGTTCTTACACATATAGAACGCATAGTCACCGATAGCTGTTACCCTGTAGGTCACATTACCCACCTTGATGCTCGACGGGATTGTGACAGAACCAGTGTAAGACTCATACAGGAGTTCTTTGTAGGTCACTTTCACTGTATTGTTAGATGTCTTCTTGTAATAGATGCCATTAACGTAAAAGTCAAACGGCATCGCTTCAACAGTGTTGAACATGCGCCACCAGTCGGCACTCTTGTAGGAATTGAGAGATGCACCCGGAACTTTCAAGGTTCCATTGGAATAAGTCGCGGTGGGGAAACATTCACTCGTTGTCATGTGTGGAGGATTTGCTGACAGACAAGTCACCGTCCTTAATGCCGTGCAACCCTTGAATGGAGTGCCCGGGACACTCAACAGGCCACTGCCCAGCGTAATCTCGGCAAGCGAAGTGCAATTCTCAAAAGCATGATTCTCAACACTTTGAATGTTATCAGGAATAGCCATGCCGGTCAAACCAGTACAGCCTTTAAACATGCCCACAGGAATATTTGTCAATCCGGCACCGAAAGTTATGGTTTTGAGACCAGTACAATTCTCAAACACATAACTTCCCAATGTAGTGGCACTACTGGGGATGGTAACACTCGTCAATGCTGAACAGCCCTTGAATGCATACGTTTCAATTGTTTCCACCCTATTGGGAATATTGATGCTCTTCAGTTGTGAGCAACCACTGAAAGCATAGGTGCCAATCCTCTTAAGCCCGCTCGGCATGCTATACACATAGTTCAACTTCGAACAATCTAAAAACGCAAGAGATTCAATCGTCTCAATATTCGCGCTCAAGGTCACATCACTCAAGTTGGTACAGCCACGGAAAGCCTGTTCGCCGATAGCAGTAACAGAATAAGTTGTTCCTTTAAACGTGACGGTTTTTGGTATGATGATACCGCCGCTGTAAGAATTGTAGCTTCCATCTTTATAAGTCACCTCAACCTTATTGGAACTGGTCTTGCGGTAATAAATGCCACTTTCAACAAAGTCATAGTTCAACTTATTGATAGAAGTGAAATTCTTCCAATAATTAGCAGCTTGATAGGCACTCATTGACGAGTAAGGAACCGTCAGTTTCGTGCTACTATACTGAGCCGAAGTGAAGGTATTGCTAGCGATTGCTGGCGGAGTAAGAGCTTTGCAGGTCACATTTTGCAGTGCGTTGCATCCGCTAAAAACAGCACCCGACATCAATGTGAGACCTGAGCCAAGTGTAACCGAACTTAATGTTGTACAATCCTCAAATGCATTCGCGCCTATGGAAGTGATATTATCGGGAATCGTCACCGAGGTCAATTTTTCACAACCATAAAAACAGGTATTTTGAATCTTGGTGAGACCGTTACCGATGGTCAGGCTCGAAAGTTTCTTACACTGCGAGTAAGCATTAGCGCCTAAAGAGGTTACTGAATTAGGAATATTGACACTTGTCATGTTAGAGCACCAGCAGAAAGCGTAGCTTTCGATGGTTGTCACACTGCTGGGAATTGAAACATTGCCCAAGTTCTTCTGTAACCAGAACGCATCATGCTCAATAGTCTTAACAGTGTTGGGGATGATTACACTTGTGAGATGTCCACCATCATTGGTCCCTCTAAAAGCATACCCGCCAATAGCCGTTACTGAATAGGTCACACCATCATAGGACACGCTGCTGGGAATGTTCACACTGCCGCTGTAATTGTCATAATTGGTGTCACGATAGGTGACTTTCACCGTTCTGGCATTGGCATCTGTAATCTTATAGTAGATACCATTTTTCTCGAAGTCATAATTTGTCTTCTTCACATTAGAGAAACTGCTCCAGGGGGCTGTCGACATGTAGGCGTCGTAGGACTCCTCAGGAACGAATAATGTCGCTGTCGAGTAGGTCGAGGCATCGAAATTATTCGTGTTGGCGCTGACAGGAGTTTTTCGCCTCACATAGATAGACCTTAATCCCGAGCATCCCACAAACGCATTATTGTAAATTGATGTGATTGAACTCGGCAACACAATTGTAGTCAGTGAGGTACAACCTGAGAAAGCCTCATTTAATATGAGCCAAACAGAATTGGGCATGGTCACATTTGTCAATCCCGAGCAATTCTTAAAAGCCTGATAACCGATACCGATCACGTTATAGGTAGTGCCTCCATAAGTGACCTTCTCGGGAATTGTCACATTTCCACTGTAGGAATTAAAAGAACCCTTGTTTTCGACTGTGACGCCCGAAGAGCTTATTCCGTAATAAATGCCACCCGAGTAGAAATCGTAGGCCGACATTTGGATGCCACTCATGAGCAATACTAATGCCAGGGTTAATCTGAGTAAAATAGTAAAGTTTTTCATAAGCGATATTTTTTAATTTGAGGTTAATAATCATGCGCGATAGGCAAAGATAGAATAATATCCTGAGACGCACAAACTTTTGTGCGTTCTTTTTATCAGATCATCAGTAAATCCCGATTCTCGGGCACAGGATTAAAAACGGAAACCTGCGGTGAGGTCAAAGTTGCTGTAGCTGTTGTAGAAGCTGTACAGGTTGCTGGCATACCAGTGCCCCTCGTGGTTGAACGTGAAGGCATAGAAGAAGTTGCCGGCTGTGCGCACAAGCGCCATTTTTGCTGTAATATTTGTCGAGAGAAGCGATTTCTCGCCCTCGATGGAGCCAGGGAAACTGTGACGATAGCCGATGCTTGGGGCAAAGGTGATATTATAGAGCCATCCATGGTGAAACACCCAACTGTAACCATAGCCAATAAGGAACCCGAAATCACGGTAACGGAAACGGTAGTCGGTATCACGGTTGGGCAGGTAAACCTTGAGTTTTGGGCTCAAAGTGTTCATGTCCATGACCACATCCTGATGGCTCAGATAAATGCCCGCAAGCAACGAGCCGGAGCTGCGCCGTTGGTACTTGGAGAAACAATAGGCGGCAGCCTGACTGTAGTGAGTGTGGTTGAAAATGTAGTATGCGTCCAGTCCGTAGCCTTCACGCTTAAGGCCGGAGAAAATCTCATCTCCATGCCATGCGCCCAGCCAGTGCAAGTGCACCGTGCTTTGGTCGTTTTTTCGATAGTAGGCTTCAATAAAGATGCGAGAAGTCGTTAACGAGAACTGCAAGCGACGATTGCGGATGAATTTTCCCGCCAACAGGTCACGGGCATTAATCATGTAGGAGAAGCTCAGTCCCATGCCACACACCTGAAAGCCAAACAGCGAGGTCAAGTCACTATTCAACTGAACATAGGTGTGTTTTCGGCTCAAATGGCCAGAGTAAAAATCCAGCCAGTTGTCGTTCTTGAGCATGATTTTCCACTTTTTTCCTGAAGTCTTGCCCGGATTGACCACGTAGGCTGTATCGTAATAGTTGAGGGCGTGATTGAGCCAACGGTAAGCTCTCACACCGAAGTCCAACGCTTTGGGATAAACGATGGACGTGTCATTAATACTCCAGCCATGACGGAATATTTTCTTTTTCCATGCATTCTTGATATCGGTGTCGATTGAATCGACTGAATCGACTGAATCGATTGGCGAAATCAAGCTGGGCTCAATCATCACTTCCTGAGGTGAAATTGTATCGGCCGGCAACATGAACTCATCGGCCAAGGACGAAACACATCCCAAGCAAACCGACAGCAACAATATGGCGATCCGCCTCATCATCATTCTGTATGCTGGGATGGACGCAGGGTGACCATGGGCACCGGTTGACGAACACTGTTGTCGCGCTTGTCCTCTGAGGGCATGTCGCGCTTGGGAATCGAATCCTCCTCAACTGGGGCGGGTTGCAGGACCGGAGGCTCCTGTTTGCGCCGAGGCCTGTCGAAGTCATGTTTCCACACGATTCCCACACCCTGGGTCGTGAGGGCGTCACGCAGGTAATTCTGGTCATTGAAATGATTGTAGGCCTTGAGGCGGAACGTGCCCTTGCTATTGAGCAGATATTCCAGGTCGAAATCCCCGATGAAATTGGTGTTGCTCGTGTTATAGGTGTTATCACGATAACCGAAGTTGCCGTTGAGCAGCAAGCGGTTGTTGAGCAACTGGCTCGACAGCGCGACATCAAACTCCACATCACTGAAGTCACCCTTGTCGGTTCGCAGGTTGGGGGCGATACTCAAGTTGTCGGACATCTTACCGAGGATGTTACTCAATTGTCCTGCGATGGTCGACGATGCCACCGACGTGAGGAACTCGTTCTGCCTGGATGGTGTGGGCATGTACTCAGGAGTGTAGAAACGGTTCAGTGCCAGCAGGTAAATAATCTGCCGATTCATCATCTCATCGGTGCTGATGATGCTCTTAATCTTGTGATAGGCCTCGGTGGTCAATGACGGGAATTCCAAGTCAAACGAGATGTCAGGCTGGCTGATGATACCCTTGGCCCTCAACAGTGCATGCACCGGAACGCTGCGGTTCACAGGATCCTTGTTGAATGAGTCATCCAGATCCCTGATGTTGGCATTAAGAGAATAGACGGCTTCAAGGTCCAAGACAGCGGCATAGGGGTCTCCCTGGAAACTGATGCTACTACCGTCCCTGATGGTGAAGTCCTTGATAATCAAGTCTTGCAAGGTGAAATTGTAAGTACCCTTGTCAAGGGTATATTTGCCGAAGGTCTGCAATTCCCCGTTGTTGTTATAGGTGAGTCGCATGTGCCCGCTGCCCGTTGCCTTGATGCGGTCTCCACCCACGGGATCCATCACCACAGTGAGCGCCAAATCAGGCGTGATGTCGCCCTGCAGGTCAATGTTATAGGCGCTAGGCTCGGAATTCTCTTCCTGTATCACCTGTTTCTTCAACTGACTCAGCACCAAATTGATGGAATCCACTTCCTGGACCACAGGCGGAGCCGAGGAGGCATCACGATCGCGGAAAGTGATGAAGTTATAGTTATCGGCCATCTCGGTGTCGTTCATGACCAACGTAAACTTGCTGCGCGGAGCCGACGTCATGTTGACCCTGATATTAACAATGCCCGGCCCTCCATCGACAAAGCAAGAGCCATTGCCATAGATGGTGCCATACCAATTCGGATTGATGTCGGCATTGGTATCGTAGCTCAGAAAGTTGCGCGCATCGGTGATGGCAAAACTGAACTCAGGACGGTGAAAAGCATCATGCTTGAGCCAGCCGCCCAACTTTGCTTCATGCCCTTCACGATCATGAATGGGGATATCTCTGAACTCGATATAGTCCGGAATGATGTGGATTGGCACGTCCGAGGCGGAGTAATAGCAATTCACATAGTCCAAATAGAAACGAATCGAGTCAGCCACAATATCACCCTTGAGGTTGATGGTATGGAAATTGCCGAAGAGAATGGCCTCGCCCGACATTTCACCCTCCACATCACTGGTAAAGGCTTCCATGTAAGGCTTCAAGAAGGCGACATTGGCATGGTCGGTGTCAAACTTGATATACAACGAGTCATCGGCAACATAGATGCCACCGTCAAGAGTGCTGACGCGTCCGTTGGGCTGCGTGATGTCACCATTGACCATAATGCCCCGAGAGGCATTATCATAGTCCACCGCAATATCCAAATCGCCCATCACGGCTCCATTATAGGAAATGTCCTTGATGAACAGGCTGGGAGAATAGAGCTTGGGATTGCCTGACATCAAGTCACGGGCATAGAACTTGCTGGTTGCCCTGCCGCCAAAGTCCACGTGGTCGATGGCCAGCGTCTCGAAGACGTAGTCAAGATTCATGTCGTTCAATTCCAGGCACAGCTCATCATCAGGATCGTGGGAGACTTTGCCATTAATATGGATGAATTGTTCTCCACGTCCACCAGCCAGGTTCTGCACAGTCACCACATCGTTATCGATACCGATGTGCCCTTTCTGCACCTCCCAGATGGTATCATTGAACACCAATTGTGACGGGTTGATGTCGATATCGGCCTTGATGCCGCCATTGGAGCCACGATCAAGCAAAGCGAGCACATCAAGGTTGCCATGAAAATCATGTTGCATGGGCATACGCCACGACAGATTGCCCGCGATGCGGTTATCGTGACCGCTGGCGTCAAGATTCAAGTCAATCATGCCCTGCTTGGCGGGATAACGTGACTGGGCATTCAGGACCACAGTGTTGTTGACACTGTCAAGTTCCACAAAGAGCCGGGTCTGCTCGATGACTTTGTTTGCCCCCTGAACAATCAGGGGGGCATCCACCACAAGGTCAAAGGTGGTGTCACTCTCGTTCAGGTTGGCCTCAACAATGGTGCGATAAGCCAGCCGGAAAGGCAGTTTGTGCATCGCGTGCAACGCCTCGTCGGGATTGATGACCAGATTGAGTTTCACATCATTGGGCGGTCCCGAGTGGGTGTAGTCAGCATAGTTTCCGAAATTCTTCGGGAAAGCGCTGGCGAGCATGTGCTTGACTGTGGGGACAATCGTCTTGAAATCATACTGTCCAGACACGAATCCGCTCAAGTGATCACTTTCAATGTTGATGACCTTGTCCACACCGTCATTATCGGCAGTTATCTGCAGGCTATTGAATGTCAAGCCCTTTCCATCCCTATCAGCGAACTCAAAGTCCTTGATTTCGATGTATCCCGATGCATTGTCGAGTGAATTGCCCCAGAAGGTTGCCGTTGCCGTAGCATTGAGGGTGTGGTCGGGATATTGGCCAGTGATGCCCAAGCGTGCAAGGTTCAAGTCATGAGTGACGATGTTAACGTCGCAGTTGGAATTCACGCCGTCCAGCACCGCTTTGCCATCGATTGAAATGCGGCCACTGGGGTCATTCATCGCCAGCGTGCCCATGAAGTCCTTTCCCTGCTTGTCAACATCGGCAACAATATCATGATAGCGCGTTCCCTTGAAATCGATGAAGGGAATATGTCCCTGCAAGTGTCCCGACACATCATTGTTCTTGATGTGCGCATCGATTTGCGCATCCATGGCGACCTGATCCAGCAGGTCACGCTTGCCCAATAAATCGCCGATTCTCAGCCCATCGGTCTTGATGTGTCCTTGGGCATGGGTAGTTCCTTGTTGTTGGGCTAATGTGCCGTTGACATTGGCACTTCCCAATGCCGTGCCCATTTTGCCGTTGAAACTCATGCGCCCTGGTGTGCCATGCAACTCACCGTCAAGAGCAACATTCCCGCATTGCGTGACAATGTAGCGCGCCTGTTGGCTCATTCCGGGAACAAGCGCCGTCAACTTAGCCAAGGTGGCTGAATTGGCGTTCAAGTCGATGCGGTCCAAGTCCAACGCAAAGTATCCACCCTCGTTGGGCAAGGTCACTCCGCCCCGGGTATTGAGCGAGAGTCCCCTGTCACGTGAACGCAGGTTCAAGTCGGGCACCTCGATGCGATTGCCGTCGCGCACGACTGTGGCTGCGATATGAAATGGCTCGTTCAACTGCTTGAGTTGAGGGGCGAATGCCGCCAGGTCGGATGGTGTGACCGTGCTGCCCGGTGTGCTCACACGCAGCGGCATCTGTGCCAACTCGCTACCCAGGTTTTTGAGCGAGGAATACTCCAAATGCAAGTCATCCAATCTAATATTGCTCTGAGGAAGCCTGATATCGATATCCTTGATATCCAAGGCATTGTCGGTGATGTGCACGTTAGTGGACAGACGTTTGAGCGACAAGCCGCTTCCCTCGTCAAACGAGAGACGCTTGACACGGATGTCAAAGTCATTGTTCTTGAGTTGCGGCAACGACAAATCGGCGCGCAGATTATTAACCGCCAAGTGATTGGGGTCGAATCGGCCGGGTTTGCGGGGCTGGTCCAGCACATCATAGGTTAACGCCGACTGGCGCACCACCACCGTCTTGACCTGCACGTCAAACGGTTTGGGCGGCTTGTCGTCCTTGGGTTTGAATGCGTCGATGATGAACTGGATGTTGGTCGGGCTGTCCTTATCAGGTCGTGTCACATGACCGTCCAGGCCGATGATTTCGCCGTAAGTGATGACTATGCGACGGTCAGCGATCAAGTCTTTCAGACTGATGCCGGCACCCAGTTTGCCTATCGTCAACAGAGAGTCGCCCAGTTGGTCATTGATGAGCACATCCCTGAGTTCCAACTGGTTGAACGGGGACACGGATACCGAACCGATGCTGACTTCGGTGTCCAGGTATTCGCTCAACGCTTTCTCGCCCTCACGGCACAGGCGGTCCTGCACCGATGGCGATAGCAGCAGCACATAGGCCATCGCCACCAGGGCAGCAATAGCCACCAGCACGGTTACCACCACACTGCGCACCACGTTATATGTCCCTCTGGAGACGTTCATCAATCTTATTTTTTCACTCGTTCTGCAAAACCAATGCCATCATGGCACTGCCTCGACTTAAAAGATGTTATTTCACTCGGGCAATTGGTCGCATTGGGCTAACCACAACCTCGACGAAGCATCACTGGGCATTCGCCAGTCACCCCGCGGCGACAACGAGACACTGCCCACCTTCGGACCGTCAGGCAGACATGAGCGCTTAAATTGCTGGTTAAAGAAGCGCCTGATAAAAGTGCGCAGCCACTTCTTTATCGTCGCATTGTCATATTCGCCCTTAAACGCTTTTCGAGCCAGCAGATAGAGTTTGTCGGGTGCGAACCCGTAGCGCAGCATGTTGAACAGGAAGAAATCATGCAACTCGTATGGCCCCACGATGTCCTCGGTCACCTGCAGGATGGTACCGTCCTTGGCGGCTGGTGTCAACTCGGGACTGATGGGCGTGTCAAGCACATCGAGCAAGGTCGCGCTGATGGCCTTGCCACGTTTTGTGCCGTCGTTAAGCGACGAAGCAAACCAGCGAACCAAGTGGCGAACCAGCGTCTTGGGGATGCTCACGTTCACGTTATACATCGACATATGGTCGCCGTTATAGGTCGCCCAGCCCAATGCCAGTTCCGACAGATCGCCCGTGCCCAGCACGAGGCCGTTGACCTTGTTAGAAAAGTCCATGAGAATCTGCGTGCGTTCACGCGCTTGACTGTTCTCGTAGGTCACGTCATGGTTATCGGCATTGTGGCCGATGTCCTTGAAATGCTGGGTCACTGCAGCGGCGATGCTGATCTCGTGCAACGTCACGCCCAGTGACTTGACCATTGCGCAAGCGTTGGTGTAGGTACGGTCGGTGGTGCCGAAGCCCGGCATCGTGATGGCATGGATGTCCTTGCGGTCACGACCCATGCGATCAAACGCACGCACTGCAACCAGCAAAGCCAATGTCGAATCCAGCCCTCCCGAGACGCCCACGACAATGGTGGGAATGCCAGTGAAATCCAAACGGCGCATCAGACCTTCGGTCTGGATGGCGATAATTTCCTCGCAGCGGGCCGTCAAACGGTCATCATCGGCTGGAACAAATGGCAGCCTGCGCACAGGCCTCAGCAGTTCCTGCTTCTCGTAATCAAGTGGTCCAGCAACCACCATGGGGACGCGCTCAAAGGAAGTGCCGAACTGCACCATGCTATCAGCAAAACTGCCGTTGATGCGGCGCTCGTTCTCGAGTGCTGCAATATCAATATCGGCAATCGACATCTGAGCCTGAGTGGTGAAGCGCTGGCCCTCGGCGAGCATCTTGCCGTTCTCGGCAATAACGGCGTTACCGCCAAAGACGAGGTCGGTCGTCGATTCGCCATAACCGCACGATGCATAGACGTAGGCTGCGATGCAATGGGCACTCTGGTGCTTGATAAGGTCCATCAGATAGGTGTGTTTGCCGATGAGTTCGTTGCTTGCCGACAGGTTGACTATCACATTGGCCCCATTGATGGCAGCGATGCTGCTGGGTGGAGCGGGCACCCACAAGTCCTCGCAAACCTCCACGGCCACACGGGCACGACCCGCCTCAAAAATCTGATGAGTGCCAAAGGGCACTTCCTCACCGCCAATCACGATGCTGTCCTTGCCGGCGATGGCCGTGATATTGCTCGTGGTAAACCAGCGTTTCTCGTAGAATTCCTTGTAGTTGGGGATATAGGTCTTGGGCACCACCCGCATGGCACCGTGGTTGAGCACCACAGCACAATTGAACAGGTGTCCACTGCAGCGCAACGGGGCACCCACGACGATCATCACCGCGGCATCCCTGTAGCGGTCACACAGGGTGACAAGCGCCTTCTCGGCAGCGTCAAGCAACAGTTCGTTGCCGAACAGATCGGCACAAGTGTAACCCGTCACACACAATTCGGGCAACACAACGATGTGTGCCCCTGCACTTACGGCCCCGTCAACACCCTCGACGATGTGAGCCACATTGCCGTCAACATCGGCGACATTCACTTGTGGCACAACGGCTGCCACGCGCACCAGACCGTAGTCGGTAACCACTTTGCTCTTTGTCTTTGCCATATCCTTACTATCGTAACATTCGGTTTAACCTGCAAAATTACGAATTATTTGCGCAAATCGGATGCAAACAGGCCACTTTATTTCAATTAATTTGGCACGCGAGGCGTTCAGGCAAAAAAAATGAATGAATTCTTTTGTTTTGTTGTTCAACTTGCATTATCTTTGCGTCAATAAAAAAGAATGTAAACTTAATCAAAGAAAGGATATTGTTATGAAGAGATTTTTAATGCTGCTCCCCTGTGTCGCAGCCATGTGCGTTGCAGCCAATGCTAATGAGTCCACTCTTGTGGACCAATGCATCAATGTGCTGCTGGGCAACGAACAGCCCACGACCTTGATGGCCACCAACCTTGACGCTAACCATGACGGTGCCATCACCATCGACGACGTGACCACGCTCATCGACATGGCACTTGCTGAACGGAACGTGAACCGTGCTCCTGCACAGCTCAAGAAAGTGTCCACTTCTGTCGAAAAGGGACGTATCCGTGACCTGCAAAGGCCCATCGTCATTGATAAACCTGAGGCTATTATCAAAGAACAGAGCAAAAAGGAATAAGCAAGCCAGCAAACAATGGTAATGCTCCTCCCTGATGAGACGATGTGCGGCTAACGACATCGTCACAAGAGTGTTGCAATACAGTAAACAAACTCATCCTAACGTTCATATTAACACATGAATCACCATTTTAATCCATGTCGCGCGCTATTGATCGCGCTGCTGTTCATCGGTGCCATGCTCACCTTCACCTCTTGTGGAGATGACGATGACCCCAAGTCAACAGTAATCGACTACTATCTGGATGTTGAAGAGGAATTCCTCGTTAACGGTTCGACCGATCTCACCGATCGCTATTATAACCCCATCACACGCATGAGGCAAGTCATCCGCAAGGTCTATCCCAACCCCGACAGCAAGGGGAACGATGAAGCCGTCATCGCCGCATGTGACAGGGAATATGAGGAGTTCCTCGGCATGTATCAAGGCGTGGAACAGCACTTCACTTGCCTGTTCCGGCTCGTCCGTGCCACCAAGAGCGGGGGAGTCGTGAAAGAGAATGAGGTGTTAAAGACCTATGTGTATGACATCAACCCCTACGAACTCGATCCTGATGAATAAAGGCTGAGGCCCCTTCAAAGGCCAGCGGGCCCTGTCAAGGTCAGCAATTTTTCCACCAGGCGGGGGATGGCGCGTTCGCTCATCTCCCGTTCATTTATCCATATATAATCAGGCGGCAATTCGGGACGCTTGGCGGGCTCGGCGAGGTAAAAATCGGCCATCAGAACGCGATGGGTGAGCACATGCTTCACGCCGCTGGCCAGCAACGTCAGCGGGCACCCCAAATCGGGCAACGGCGCATCCTCGACAAACAACGGTTCCCACAAGCCTTGCCAGATGTCTCCCGCGGGACGACGGCGCACGGCCGTCATGCCCCGGTGACGGACATAAACATAGGAGAAATGACGTTGTTGAATATTGAGTTTCTTTTCCTTGACGGGCAACTGATTGACACGGCCCGTGTGAAGGGCTTCGCAGGTCTCGGCAACAGGACAGTCAATGCAACGAGGCGAACGTGGAGTGCACCAGGTGGCGCCGAAGTCCATCATCGCTTGGTTAAAAGTTCCTGCTTCTTTCTCGGGTAACAATTCCCGGGCAAGCGCCTCAAACGTGTGCTTGCCGCGAGTGCTGTTGATGGGAACATCGATGCCGTAATGACGGGCGAGGACACGATAGACGTTACCGTCAACGGCGGCGGCAGGCAGCCCGAATGCCATCGAGCCCACGGCGGCAGCGGTGTAGGTCCCCACCCCTTTCAAGGCCAACAGACCCTCGAGCGTGTTCGGGAAGCCACCTTGCCCGACAATCTGGCGAGCAGCGGCATGCATGTTGCGGGCACGACTGTAATAGCCCAAACCTTGCCACTGCAGCAGTACCTCGTCCTCACTGGCGGCAGCAAGGGCATCGACCGTCGGGAAGCGTTCCATGAACCGCAACCAGTAGTCACGTCCCTGCTCGATGCGCGTCTGCTGAAGGATAATCTCGCTCACCCAGATACCGTACGGGTCACTGATGCCACGCCAAGGCAGTTCACGTCCATACTGCGCGAACCACCTTAACAAGGCCGTTGTGAACGAAGACCGCTCCATTTCACGATTCGATGGCGGGACAAAGAAGAGCCGCCACAGTTTGCCTCATTACTCCAAAGGCTTGATGTATTTATTGAAGTCTTTCCAATGCTTAGCATTATGGTAGGCATCGACCGAGGTAGCCGGAACATAGACTTCTATCTTTTTATTGCTCACATCGCCGAGTGCAGGCGGCACTATGGCATGACACTCGATGCGTGTCAGCGACTTGCACTTCTCAGCAACCTTCTTGCCCAATTCCCTGACACTCTCAGGAAGGACGAGAATGGAGATCGCCGTCTCGCGCAAGGCATGGTCACCGATGCTGGTGACGCCGCTGCCCAAGTCAATTGCAGTCAGAGACGTGCACCCGCAGAAAGTCTCTTTTCCCACCGTTGTACACAAGTCGGGCAGTGTGACGCTCGTCAGCCCCTTGCAACTCTTGAAAGCACGTTCGCCCAGTGTGGTCAAGGTCGACGGCAAATTGATTGACTTGAGAGCGCAACCCTCAAAACATTCCTTGCCAATGCCGGTCAACGCTGCAGGGAAGCGAACTTCAGCAAGGCCCTTGCATTGCTTGAAGGCGCGTTGCGACAAGTCGGTCACACCTTCAGGCAGGTCGATGCTGCGCAGATTGGTACAGTTTTCAAAAGCCGACTCCCCTATCACAGTCAAACCCTGGGGAAACTCAACACTCAACAATTTGGCGCAATCCTTGAAGGCACCAATGGGGATGGCGCCCAGTCCTTCGGGCAAAACCACGTCGGTCACGCTAGAGCCCGAGAAGGCATATTCACCCATGAGAGACAACGCAGCCGGCAGGTTGACATTGCTCAGAGCACTACCGGCAAAGGCGCGACGACCGATTTCCTCCACATCGTCAGGGACAGTGAAAGTGCCCCTTCGAGCCATGGGACACAGCAGCAGGGCACGCCCTGTGTTGTCATAGAGCACACCTTCGTCATGTGTATAATAGCGGCTGCCATTCTCAACAGAAATCTCCTCAAGTTTTTTCATGGAGCCGAGGTCATTGTTGGAAATCCTGGTCTTTGCAGGGATGTCGAGCACAACAAGCGGTGTGCCCTCAAAGGCTTTGGCCCCCAACACCTCAAGGCGGTAGGGAAGCGACACTCTAGTCAGACCGCTGTCCTTGAAAGCATTGTCACCGATTTCGATCACGCTACCAGGAATGGCAACACTGTTCAGATCAGTGCAGTCGTAGAAACAGTCGTCACCGATGCGCTCCAAACCCTCGGGCATCGAGATAAACTTCAACCTGCTGCAGCCACTGAAAGCGCTATTACCCAACGAGCGCACTCCTGTCGGTATGATGACCTCCTCGAGGTGACTGCAACCGCGCAGGGCATCACTGTCGATGCGCTTGAGTCGCTCAGGCAACCAGATTGAGCGCAGATGGGTGGCATAGGACAGACAGTCACCCAACACGTCGCGTTCGCCATGACCTCCAAACAGGCCGCCATTGTCCGAACTCATGATGCGGGCACGCTCCAACTCAAGGTCGATGTAGTTATCAACTTTCTTGCCGCGGCTGTCCTCGCAACGCGAGCGTTCACATAACCGCTTGATAAACTTGAAGTCATTGTAATCCATGGGCCCCTCGACGTGGAGCAGGCGCACACGGTTACGCATCTCTTGGGGCATTTTTTCCTCAAGGGTTCCAGGATTGGTCAGTCTGATTTCCACCACATCTCCGTAGGTGTTCGTGCGGTGGTAACGGTCTTGCACGGCCCGGCTCTGGGCACTGGCGGGAATAACGCACGCCATAGCAAGCAGCAGGGCTGCCATCAGTTTTAAGAAGAATCGGCTATTCATAATACTTTTCTGTTTTTGAGATTTCATTTTCACTGCAAATATAAACATTTCCCGCCATTACTATTATACACTTCCACATTTTTCATTTCAAAAGCAGTCCCCGCCGGCTAAATAGCGACGGGGACAGTAGTCAGTTGAATGTAGCAAGCGCGACTAATCTTTGACGGAATCAGCAGTTCTTGACTTTAAAAGAAATTAAAGAAGAAGTATATGGCGGCATATCGCATGGGAACATCCTTTGCATAGCCAATGACGCTGTTGCTGCTGTTCCTGACCGTACCGTCTGAGTAGACTTTTCCCACGTAGGAGTTGCTGCTGTTGCGAACGGTACCGTCGCTCTCGATCTTGCCAATATAGGAATTGCTGCTGTTGCGAACAGTGCCGTCTTGATAAATTTTACCCACATAGGAGTTGCTGCTGTTGCGAACAGTGCCGTCGCTCTCGATTTTGCCAATATAGGAATTACTGCCGTTGCGAACGGTGCCGTCACGCTCTATCTTGGCTATCGCAGAGTTGTTTTGATTGCGTACCGTCTGTGCGTAGCCGACCTGGGCCACACTCACCACCAGGAAAATCAGTAGCGACACGATACTCTTGATGAAATGTTTCTTTGTATTTTCCATAATGACGTTGTTGTTTAATTCTGTTTTCAATGGCAAATGTAATCATTTATTTCAAAAAAACGAATTTTTGTGAGAGAAATCGACAAAAAAAGTTCACATAACCCAAATCAAGCCTGTGCTCCATGAACAAATATTAAAAAAAGTAGGGGCTTTTGGTAGTATTTATCAAGAAAAGAACTATATTTGTTGCCGAAAGAAAATATTAACCTCCAAAATGACGATCAAACTATGACCAAACGACTTCTTTTGACGCTTCTCGCGTCTATCATGATGCTGCCCATGCTGGCGCAGGAGACCGACGGTAAGAAACAGCTCTTCACCCCGCCCAAGTTCAGTGGCTTTGCCATGGCGTCCTATCAGGCGACGTTCAAGGACGACGGTAACAGCAACACGTTTGACCTGAGGCTTGTCAGGGTATCGGTCGAGGGCCGAATCATCAATGACTTTTACTACAAGATTCAGGGCCAAATCAACGGCAACACCTCGACGTTGGGCAGCAGCCCCCGTCTGGTGGACTGCTTCATGGAATGGCAGAAGTTTGATTTCTTCCGCGTGAAGTTGGGACAATTCAAGCGCCCTTTCACTTATGAGAATCCGATGAACCCGATTGACCAGGGCTTCATGAGCTACTCGCAGCCCATATCCAAACTTTCAGGATTCAGCGACCGCATCGGCGAGCATGCGTGCAACGGTCGCGACATCGGTCTGCAGTTCCAGGGAGACTTCTTGAAGAACAGCAGCGGGCGCAACCTGCTCCACTATCAAGTGGGCGTGTTCAACGGCCAGGGTGTCAACGTCAAGGATGTTGATGAAAAGAAAGATTTTATCGGCGGCGTGTGGGTGATGCCCATCCAGGGCATGCGAATCGGTGTCTTTGGCTGGGAGGGCTCCTACGCTCGCAAGAGCGCAGGCCAAACGGTGAGCCTGGATAAACACCGCTATGCCTTGAGTGCCGAGTACAAGAAAGGCGACCTGCAGTTGCGCACCGAGTATATCCACTCAACCGGCCGCGGCTTTGCCACCACCTATCAGAAGGCTTCTGACGCCAATGACGTGACCATCAAGACCTATACCGACAAGAATGGTAATGAAGTCGCTAACGACAAGGCCGATGGTATCTATGCCCTTGCCATCGTCCCCGTGGTCAAAGACAAACTGATGGCAAAGGCCCGTTATGACCTCTACCGCCCGACCGCCTCGAGCGTGGATGCCAAGACCAACTATGAGGTGGGTTTGAACTACCGCTTCTGCAAATATCTCGAGGTGCAGACCGAGTACTGCTTTACCCACGACCGCGCACTGGCCAAACCCGACTACAGCTCCGTGTATGTGCAAGTAAGCATCAGGTATTGAAAACCGGATACTCTTGAAAATCCAGATTCTTTAAATCAGTTGAAAAGATTGATAACATAAAACCAAACAAATAAAAAAGATATGTCACTCATCATGATTTTACAGCTCTGCATCGTGCTTGCAGCGCTGTGGCTGGGCTCAAGATACGGCAGCCTGGCGTTAGGAGCAATTTCGGGCATCGGCCTGGCTATCCTGGTGTTCGGGTTCGGCATGAAACCCGGTTCACCTCCCACCGATGTCATATACATCATCATTGCAGCCGTGACCTGCGCCGGCATCATGCAGGCCTCGGGCGGCATGGACTGGCTGATTCAGCTGGCCGAGAAGATGTTGCGCAAACATCCTGACCGCATCACGTTCCTCGCCCCGTTGTGCACCTTCTTCTTGACGGTGCTCGTCGGCACTGGTCACGTGGTATACACGCTGATGCCCATCATCTGTGACATCGCGATTAAAAAAGGTATCCGCCCCGAGCGTCCCTGCGGTATCGCCAGCATCGCATCCCAAATCGGTATCACCTGTTCGCCCATCGCGGCAGCCGTTGTGGCTTTCATCACCATCAGCGGCGCTAACGGCTACGATATCACCATCCCCAAGGTGCTCATGGTGACCATCCCCGCCTGCTTGCTGGGTATCATCATAGCCTCGATTGCCTCCTACAAGCGCGGCAAGGATCTGGACAAGGACCCCGAGTTCCAGAAGAAGATTGCCGATCCCGCACAACGCGAATACATCTACGGCAGCAGCGCCACCACCCTCGACAAGAAGATTGCTCCCGAGAGCAAGCGCGCAGTGTATATCTTCTTTGGCGCCCTCTTGGTCATCGTGTTCTTCGCTATTTTCCAGGATTTGTTGCCTGCCTATGACACCATCAAGGCCATTGACGGCGACACCACTGTCGAACTCATCGGCTCGCGTGTGACTATCACAGCCGACCAGTTGGCCAAGATGGGCATCGCGATTGATGGCATAACCAAGATCCATCCCACTCCTTTGAAGATGAACCTCGTCATCCAGATTGTGATGATTACCGCTGCAGCGCTGATGATCATCTTCTGCAAGGCGTCGCCCAAGAAGGCCATTGCCGGTCCCGTTTGGCAGAGCGGTATGGTCGCCGTGGTCGCCATCTACGGTATCGCCTGGCTCGCCGACACCTATTTCGCCAACTATTTGGGAGAAATACAAAATATGCTGGCCGGCCTGGTTGAGCAATATCCGTGGTCGATTGCATTCGCCTTCTTCCTCGTGTCGGTGCTCGTCAACTCTCAGGGTGCCGTGGTTGTTGCCATGCTGCCGCTGGCCTACAAGTTAGGCATTGACGGCTGGATTCTGCTGGGTGTGCTGCCCTCGGTATATGGCTACTTCTTTATTCCCAACTATCCCTCGGATATCGCTACAGTGAACTTCGACCGCACAGGCACCACAGTCATCGGCAAGTATCTGTTGAACCACTCGTTCATGATGCCCGGTCTAGTACACACAATCGTCGCCTGCATCGCCGGCTACCTCATCGCCTTCCTCTACCACTCGATGGGCTGGATTTAAACGAGAATGACATGAATGATTGCACGGGCTTACGGGTCCGTGCAATCAGTTTTTTCGAAGCAGAAATGGCATAATTATTGCAGTATTATGCTATAATACAACGTTCCAAAAAGATTGATTAACGATGAAAAGATTATTGCATTTAGCCCTCGTTTCCGTTTTACTGATGACGTTCACCGGCTGTAAAGAGAATTACTCGGTGGGCGAGAAAGTGGGCAATCTGATTGAGTTCACCAAGAAAGGTGTCATCTGGGACTCTTGGGAAGGCCGCATGAACCTGACCCAGACCGGTATGAACACCAGCGGTGATCCCTTCCAGTTCTCGTTTGACAACGACCGCGATGACCAGGACTCGCTCGTGCAGCTGCTCTATCAGGCTCAGATTGAGGGATGGAAAGTCAAACTCAAATATCATGAAGTCTGGGGTTGGAAAAATGTCTTCTACAACCGCGGCGAGACCGACTATTTCGTTGATGATGTGGAGGTACTTGATAAGGATTTTGCCAACCCGCTACGCAACATGGGCTCCAATCAAGGCCATGTGGTCGATACCGTGTGGGTCGTCGTCGATAAAGCCGAAATGCTCAAGCACATGAACAAGTAAAGCGATGTGACCACCGATCACAACACACATGAAGACAGAACTAACAATCCCCGAGTTCAAGCCAACTTGAGTTCGGGGATAACTGTATTGTTATCATAGGCTTCACTCTGAGAAAAGGACCGTTCCCATGATTCCAGACCAACTCTTGAGGCTTTCAGCATCACTTGTTCTGCCCTTTACCATGTTTAAAGGCATCTGTCATACCCTTTTTACGGAATTTCAATGACTTTATGTCTAATAAGGCAGAGACTCTTCAGAATTATAATTAAATTTGCAGGTGGAAATCGATGACATTGGGGCTTCCTGCTCGTGGCTGCCCCCAAAACCAACATAATCCTTAAAACCGCTGTCTTGACTATGACAAAATATCTATCGCGACATCTCTTGTTTTGCATGACCATGGTCATGCTGTTGGCATCACTTGGTGCTCAGGCACAGCAAGTGCATGGCTATGTCAAAACCATCGGCCGCCCCGGCAAGCCCGGTGCCCCGGTGCCGAACGTCACCATCCGCTGGCGAGGATCTGTCAACACCACCGTCAGCCGTAAGGACGGGCATTTCAGTACCTCCATGCCCGGCAAGAAAGACGGCGATGCCATCGTGCTGCAAAACGTCACCAAAAAAGGATATGAGCTGCAAGATAAGGGCATCATCGGGCGCCAACTGGTCTTCTCCAAAACCGTTCCCATCGTCATCACCATGGTGAACACAGCACAGTTGCAGGCCGACAAGCAACGCATCGAGCAAAACGCTTATCAGGTTGCCGAAGACAACTACAAGAAGAAAATTGCCAAACTGAACAAAGAGATTGAAGAGCAGAAAATCAGCACCGATGAGTATCAGCGGCAACTCGCTGAACTTCAAAACAAATATGAGGCCTACCAATCACTCATCGGTGAAATGGCAGACCGCTATGCCCGCACAGACTATGACCAACTGGACTCGATTGATTACCAGATTAACCTGTGCATCGAAAATGGCGAGCTCGAAAAGGCCGACTCGCTCATTCACACCGTGTTCGATCCCGAGACCGTCTTAGAACGCAATCGCGCTGCCAAAGATGAAATCCGTCAGCGCATCGAGTTTGCACAAAGCGTCATTGACAAGGCCACAAGAGATAAAGAAGCCATCCTGCGAGACTTTGACTACGCCCGCCGCGTGATTGCTCTTACCCAAAATCTCGTCAACGAGTATCTGTCCCAAGGGGCGACAGAACAAGCCCTCGAGTGCCTGAAGAAAAATCTGGAAATCATCATACTGCTTGATGGCGAAGACTGTGAACAAGCCATTGAAACCAGAGCGCAAATCCTATCCTTGGAAAATCAATAATTCATCAGTCGCTTACCTCCAAAAGGACCATTCAACATGACAGTAAATCTCACCACTATAATCAGGAGACTCATCTTCTTCGGCATGAGTTGCGCCATCGCCCTCAGCGCCGCCGCCCAGACCCAACAGGGGTATGTCAAGACCTTGGGCAAGCCATTGAAAAAAGGTGAGGCGTTGAGCGGCGTGACTGTGCGCGTCAAGGGTGAGCACAACGCTGTCGTCAGTAAAAAAGACGGCAAGTTCTCCATACCCATGCCCGGCAAAAAAGGCGGTGAAGCCTACACGCTGCAACAGGTGCACAAAGGCGGTTACGAGTTGAACGACCAAAGCATCATTGGTCGAAAAATTGCCTTCTCAACGACAGTGCCGCTTACCATTGTAATGGTATCGACCGAGGATTTGCAAGCCGACATCTTGCGCATCGAGAATAATGCCTACAAAGCAGCCGAGAGAAATTATCAGGCGAAGGTTGCCGAACTGGAAAACAAACTTAAAGACAACATCATCACCGCCGAGCAGTATCAAACCGCAATCCAGGAGTTGGTGGAACAATTCGAGAAATACCAAACGCTCATCGAAAGCATGGCGGAACACTATGCCCACACCGATTATGACAACCTGAATGACAAGGAAGCCGAAATCAATGTCCTCATCGAGGAGGGCGAATTGGAAAAAGCCGATTCATTGATCCACACGATGTTTGACCCCATGGATGTGCTCAAGCGCAACAAGGAATCGCTCGCAAAACTGGAGCAAACCATCAGCGAGGCACAGGATCTTATCACCCAAGCCAATGCCGACATGGCTTCAGTGCTCGAGCAGCAAAAAAAGGACGCGGAATACCTGTATCAACTCTACACCATCGCTTTGGCCCAATTTGACAACGAGAAAGCATCACACTACATCCAAATCCGAGCAGAGCTCGACACGACTAACGTGCAGTGGCAGAACGAAGCGGGCCTGTTCATTGAAAAATATCTCGCGGACTATCCTTTAGCGCTCAAATACCTTCATCGCGTGCTCGACTACGCACAATCTCATCCCGGCGAAGATACAGATGAGCTGATTGCCACCGAGTATAATAACATCGGATCAGTCCATAACAGGAGAGGTGAATTCGATAAAGCGTTGGAATATCATACCAAGGCGCTTGAGATTTACGAGAAAAGCCTCGGCACTCTGCATGCCAAGACCGCCACGTCACTCAATAACATCGGATCGGTCTATAGCAACATGGGTGATGACAGCACAGCAATTGTGTATCACTTCAAGGCGCTGGAAATCTATGAAAAAGTGTGTGGTCTTGAAGATTCCCGCACCGCTTCAGCCTATATCAACATCGGGGCGGTTTACTCCAAAATGGGAGATTACATGACTGCATTAGGCTACAACCTCAAGGCACTTGACATCTACGAAAAGGTTTATGGCTCCATGCATCCTGAAACCGCCACGACCTATAGTAACATCGGCTCACTCTATTACTCTCACGGCAATTACACCAAAGCGCTGGAGTATCAGTCCAAGGCCTTGAATGTTTGGGAAAAAGTGTTGGGAACAGGACATCCCGACGTTGCCCGAGTTTACAATAACATTGGCAATATCTATACCAAACTTCAAGACTATAATATGGCGCTGGAGTACTACAACAAGGCACTCAACATTAGTGAGACCATATTCGGAAAAGATCATTTTTCAGTAGCCAGTTCCTACTACGACATTGGTTTTGTCTATAGCAGTCAGAGTATTTTTGAAACAGCCGAAGAGTATTACATGAAAGCGCTCAATATTTGGGAGAAGTCACCCGATCAATCAGGTTCCCAGATTGCCGACGTTTATAACAACCTCGGTTATATCAACTATCGCCTGGGCGATTTCAACAAGGCGCTGGAGCTTTATACGAAATCTCTTAACCTCAAAGAGACAACTCTGGGTAAAGAGCATGTCTCCGTCGCACAATCCTTTAGCAACATCAGCAATCTGTACCGAGTGACAGGCGACTATAACAAAGCGCTGGAATACGCACTCAAGGCACTCAACATCTTACAGAGGAACCATGGCCCCAATCATCCCGATGTTGCACTTTGCTACAATGTCATCGGGCTGATCTGCAACAACTTAGGAGACTATAACTCCGCAATTGATTACTATCTCAAGGCTATCAACATCAATGAGAGAGTCTATGGAAGAGAGAGCACCATCACTGCCACTTGCTACAACAATATCGGGTCGGTTTACAAGAATCTGGGCGACGAGAAAAAAGCGCTTGATTACTATCAAAAAGCACTTGAAATCGAAGAGAAATTATTAAGTCCTGATCATCCCGACATTGCTCTTACCTATAACAATATCGGCACAATCTACGATAGCCAAAAGAAATTCAAAAAAGCCCTGGAATACTATACCAAGGCGCTTGAAATCCAGGAAAAGGCTTTAGGAAAGGAGCATCCTAATGTCGCGTTGGCCTACAATAACATCGGGGCCGTTTACAATGAAAAAGGTGATTACCGCAAAGCGCTGGAATACCATCAAAAGGCACTTGAAATCGAGGAGAAAGTCTTGGGGCTTGAGCACCCCAACACGGCGATGTCCTATAACAACATAGGCTCGGTATACTTCCACCTGAACAAATTCAGCGAAGCACTGGAGTACTACCAGAAAGCCCTTGGAATATGGGAAAAGACCCTTGGAGAAAACCATCCTAATGTCCAGTTGGTCAAGAATAACATCAACGTGGCGATGGAACATCTAAAACAATATGAGCCTAAATAACAGACAATAGTCATTCGTTCATCCTGCAGTGATTTATTGATAACCTCAAACAAGTATAATAAATGGAATTGAAGGAGTTTTTAGCATGTTATCGTGAGGCGTTCGGAGAGAACGCACAACTACCACTGCTGTTCGGATACAGCGACACGCCAGTGGCACAGACAGCCAAGATTGGCGGGTGTTTCTTCAAGGGGCTGCAAGCCGCTCGAGAAGGCACGCCTGTAGCACTTAGCGCTGAGGTCATCGGTTGCGGGGGCGGCAAACTGTACACGGGCTTCAGCGACATGCCGAAACGTGTGCCCAACTTTGTCTCGCTCACCGAGAAATACAAGCGCACTCCCGAGATGGTTGCCGACTATGTCAAGAGTTTGGAAATGCCCCGCGCCGCCAAGCGTTTTCTGAACTTCATCAGGGCAGATCAGGCCGAGTCGCTGAAAGGCTTCGAAGGCGTGATGTTCTATGCGACGCCCGATGCGCTGTCAGGGCTGTGCGGTTGGGCCTTCTATGACTGCAACGAGGCTGATGCCGTTGTGGCCCGTTTCGGCTCAGGTTGCAGTACAGTGGTGTCGATGACCGTTGTCGAGAACGCCCGCCATGGTCACCGCTGCTTCCTCGGGTTGTTTGACCCGTCGGTGAGGCCTTGGGTCGGCAAGGACGAGTTGAGTTTCACCATCCCGATGAGTCGATTCATGGTGATGATGGGCACGATGCGCGAGTGTTTCCTGTTCGGTTCCCATGCCTGGGAACGCGTCAAGGCACGATTGTGAAACATGTTATATAATGTGAATTGCCCCGTTATCGTTTTGGATTATGGGCGGATTGATGTAAATTTGCACGTACTTTAATCATCAAGTGATATGAAACATTTCTTTTTCCTTTTGTTTGTTACGATTTCGTTGACGATGAGCGGACAAGGGTATTTTGCTCCCTCAACCCCTAGTCCTGACATCGCAAAGAACGGATCCGTTACTTTCAGAATTAAGGCCACAAATGCAGATACCGTGCGCTTAATCATCGACACTCGAGTGGACACGCTGATGAAGCATACTGGCAACGAGACCTGGAGCATCACCCTGCGAGACCTGGAGCCTGACCTATACATGTACTACTTCACCATCGACGGCATGAAAGTGCTTGACCCGGACAATGCTCACGTGTTGCGCGATGTCAAGAGTGTGATGAACACCTTCGTGCTCGACCCAAACGGCGACTGCCCCATGGCGGTTCACGACGTGCCGCACGGCAAGGTTGAGGCGGTGTGGTATGACTCCCCCACCCTGAATGCCAAACGCCGCATGATGGTCTATCTACCCCCTGGCTATGATGAAGGCCGACAGAAATATCCCGTCTTTTACCTGCTGCACGGCACGGGTGGCGACGAGACAGTGTGGCTGGAACAGGGACACGCAGCCCAGGTGCTTGACAACCTCATCGCCACAGGCAAGGCCGAGCCGATGATTGTGGTCATGCCCAACGGACACACCGACACACCCGCAGCGCCGGGCATGGGTCCAGACAATAACGAGCAGCCCACTTTTTCCCACAAACAGTGGATGGAAGGAACCTTTGAGCAGAGTTTCAACGATATCATGAACTGGGTGGACAAAAACTACCGCACCCGTGTCGGCAAGCGTTACCGCGCCATCGCCGGCCTGTCGATGGGCGGTTACCACACGCTCTACATCAGCGCCAACCAACCCGACGACTTTGCCTACGTGGGTCTGTTCTCGGCAGCCATTGGTCGCATGGATCAGGGCAAGAGCAAAATATATGATGACTTGGAGGCTAAGTTAGTCACTCAGTTCAAGCAACGCCCTCGTTTGTATTGGATAGGCATCGGCAAAGATGATTTCCTTTACAAGGACAATGCCGCATTCCGGGGATTGCTCGACAAGAATCGCCTGCGCTACACCTATCACGAGAGCGGCGCAGGCCATGAGTGGGCCAACTGGCGCGACTATCTGGTCATTTTCACCCAACTGCTCTTCAAATAATTGGAATAAGGCCCAGAAACAAATATGCTCGATTCACTCATCCAATTCTTTGCCCAATGGGGTTACCTGGGACTGTTTCTCGGTTCGTTCCTGGCCGGCAGCATTGTCCCCTTCAGCAGCGAGGCGCTTGTCATTGCCTGTGTGGGGCCGTTGCACATGGAACCCGTTACCAGTCTGTTTGTCGCACTGGCGGGTAACGTGAGCGGCGGCATGACATGCTATTACATCGGGCACTTGGGAAAAATCGAGTGGATAGAGAAATATGCCCGCGTGAGCGAGAAGAAACTCAACCGAGCCCTGGATTTTATGAAGAACCGTGGAGCCTGGATGGGTTTCTTTGCTTTCATTCCAATGTTGGGCACCGCCATCAGCGTTGCACTAGGCTATGTGCGCTCCAACCCGTGGATTGTCCTCGTCACCATGACCATAGGCAAGCTGTTGCGCTATGCCGCCATCATCTGGGGTTCCCTTAAACTCATCGACCTTTTCTAAACAATCACTAACCTCTTATCACTAATCAAAACTATGACTCCTATCGAAAATCATAACGAACTCTTGGCCGGACGCATCATCAAGCATCTGGAACGCCGCAACTTCAATGCCCACTACTGCGCCACTGCGGCCGACACAATAGCCCTCGTCAAGTCACTCATTCCAGCTGGCAGCAGCATCTCGTGGGGCGGTTCGCAGACCATCCGCGAGATGGGCTTGACCCAGCAGCTCATCGATAGCGGCAACTACAAGGTCATCAACCGCGACCTGGCCAAGACGCCTGAACAAACGCGCCAGTGCTATCTCGATGCGATGAATGTTGACTTCTTCCTCACCAGCGCCAACGCCATCACCCAGGACGGTGTCATCGTTAACATCGACGGCCGTGGCAACCGCGTTGCAGCCATCACTTGGGGACCGCACAACTTAATCCATATCATCGGACTGAACAAGGTGGCGCCCACCATTGAGGCTGCCCTGGCTCGCGCCCGCAACGTCGCCGCACCCATCAACACAGCACGCCTGGGCTGCGACACACCCTGCCGCCTTGATGGCGTGTGCCACAACTGCAACAGCCCGCAGTGCATCTGCAACTACGTCCACTTCACGCGCAACAGTTTTCCTGCCCACCGCCACACCGTCATCCTCCTCGGCGAGAACTGGGGCTATTAAGAGACAAGAGAACAACAAACATGACCCGCTAATTATTCATTTAAAACAACATAATCAACTAATATGAAGTCCTACAGCGTAAGGGCTGTCATAGTTGTCTTCTAACAAAATGATGAAACAGGATTTGACATTTATAGGGATTATACCGGCCAGGTATGCCTCGACGAGGTTTCCCGGAAAGCCGTTGGCAATGCTTGGCGGCATGACAATGATAGAAAGAGTTTACCGCCAGGTGAGCAAGGCACTTGACCGTGTAGTGGTTGCAACCGATGATGATCGCATCATGGCGACAGTAGAGGCATTCGGCGGCAAGGCGGTGATGACGAGTACCGAGCACCGCAGCGGCACCGACCGCTGCCAAGAGGCCTACCTGAAAAACGGTGGCGGCGAGGATGTCATCATCAACATCCAGGGTGATGAGCCTTTCATTCAGCCCGACCAACTGCAAGCCATCATGGCCTGCTTTGACGACGAGGGGACCGATATCGCCACGCTGGTGCGTCCGTTTGACCCCAGTCGCCCATACAGCGAACTGGAGAATCCCAATAGCGCCAAGGTGGTGCTCGACAACAAGATGCGTGCCCGTTACTTCTCGCGTTCGGTGATTCCGTTTGTGCGCGGCCGTGAGCGCGAGCAGTGGCCTGCTCTGACACAGTATTATACCCACGTGGGCATGTATGCCTACCGCGCCAACGTTTTGGCCGAAATCACGCGCTTGCCGCAGTCATCGCTGGAACTGGCCGAGTCGCTTGAGCAACTGCGCTGGCTGCAGAACGGCTATACCATCCAGGCGGGCATCACCACCACGGCCACTATCGGCATCGACACTCCCGAGGACCTCGCCCGCGCCGAGGAATATTTGGCCAACTCCTAAATTCTCACTCCTAACTCCTTACTATTAAAATGAAACATTCAATTTTCACCCTTGCCTGCCTGATGATGGCGATGTGGGCCAATGCCCAGCCCGCGGGGGAACCGTGGATGGACTTGCAAGTGAACGAAATCAACCGACTGCCCGTTCACACGTCGTTTTTCGCCTATGATGACATGGTGTCGGCATTGAACCATGCTTACGGGAATTCGGGTAGATATCTGTCACTTGACGGCGACTGGAAGTTCCACTGGGTCGCCAACCTCGACGAGCGCCCAACGGACTTTTACCGCACTGACCTTGACGACAGCGACTGGGCAACGATGCCCGTGCCTGGAATGTGGGAATTGAATGGCTATGGTGATCCTGTGTATGTCAACATCGGGTTCCCGTGGCGCGGCAATTGGGAAAACGACCCGCCTCGTGTACCCGTGCAGGACAACCATGTGGGTACCTACCGTCGCCACATCACGCTGCCCGACGGTTGGAATTGGAAAGGCAATCAGATCATTGCCCACTTCGGGAGCGTGACCAGCAACATCAGCCTGTGGGTGAACGGCAAGTTCGCCGGCTATGCCGAGGACAGCAAGACGGCTGCCGAGTTTGACATCACGCCATATCTCAAGGAGGGGGACAACCTGCTGGCTTTCCAGGTGATGCGCTGGTGTGACGGCACCTACAGCGAGGATCAGGACTTCTGGCGCCTGTCGGGTGTGGCACGGTCGAGTTACCTTTACTGTCGCGATAAGAACAACCACATCGATGACCTGCGTGTGACTGCAGGTTTGACCGATGACCTAAAGGACGGCACGTTGATGATAGCCCCGTCAATCACCGGTAAGGGTACGATGAGTTACTTACTGCTGGATGACCAGCGTAATGAGGTGCCAATGGTAGCAGCTGGTGAAAACCGCTGGACAGTACCCAATATTCATCAATGGAGTGCCGAGACCCCCCATCTTTACAGCCTCGTAGCCACATTCACCCCATCGGACAAAAAGTCCAAACGCGAGACCATTGTCCAGAACATCGGTTTTCGCCGTGTGGAAATTAAGGGTGGCCAACTGCTCGTCAACGGCAAGGCCATCTACATCAAGGGTGCCAACCGCCACGAGATGGACCCCGACGGCGGTTACGTCGTCTCGCGTGAGCGCATGATTGCCGACATCAAGGAGATGAAGCGCATGAATATCAACGCTGTGCGCACTTGCCACTATCCCGATGACCCGATGTGGTATGACCTGTGCGACGAGTATGGCCTGTACGTCATTGCCGAGGCCAATCAAGAGGGACATGGTTTCCACTACGACCCCAACACCGCCGCATCCTATAAGCCGATGTTTGCCAAGCCCATCCTGGAGCGCAACCAGCACAACGTGAGCGTGCAGTTCAACCATCCCAGTGTGATTGTTTGGTCGCTGGGTAACGAGACCTGCGATGGCCCCAATTTCACGGCTGCTCGTGACTGGATACGCTCAGTTGATCCCTCACGCCCCATCCATTGGGAGCGTGCCCAGGGCGGAGAGAATACCGACCTGATGTGCCCGATGTATGCCTCGCCCGAGTGGTGCGAGCGCTATGCTGGCAAACCTGAGAGCACCAAGCCGCTCATCCTGTGCGAGTACAACCACACAATGGGCAACTCGGGTGGCGGATTGATGGAATACTGGGATGCCGTTCGCCGCTTGCCCAAGTTCCAGGGCGGCTTCGTTTGGGACTTCGTCGATCAGGGCCTGCGCGTTACCGACGAGGACGGCAAGACCTATTACTCCTATGGCGGCGACTACAACACCCATGACCCCAGCGACAACAACTTCAACTGCAACGGCCTCGTAAGCCCCGACCGCAGGTGGAATCCGCATGCCTACGAGACCGCCTATTACTACCAGAACGTGTGGGCCGAGGACGTAAAAGTGCAAGATGGCGACATCGCCGTGAGGAACGAGTTCTTTTTCCGTGACCTGAGCAATGTGAAGATGCGGTGGCAACTGCTGGTCGATGGCGAGTCGGTACTCAACGGGGAGGAAAACGACCTCAACGTAACTCCCCAGGGCCGCCAGACGCTGCACCTGCCCATTGCGAACACCCTTGCCGCGCTTGGCTCGAACAGCGAGGTGATGCTCAACGTCGATTTCATGCTCAAGGAGCACGAGCCGCTCATGGAGGCTGGCCAGCGCATCGCCTATGCCCAGTTGCCTGTCCGTGAGGTCGTTCCCCAAGCAGCCCATCTGCCCAATGAGAAAGCAAAATTCGATACGAAGAAGTCAGCCGACGGAGCCATTACCATCACAGGAAAGGGCTTCAGCATCAATTTTGACGGAAAGTCAGGACTGATGACGCGATATGAGGTCGGCGGTATGAATATGTTAGGCGAGGGCGGCACACTGCGGCCCAACTTCTGGCGTGCGGTAACCGACAACGATATGGGTGCCTGGATGCAGCAGAAGTTGCAGGTGTGGCGCAATCCCATGATGGACCTGACCTCGCTGGCGCTTGACAAGAAGGCGTCAAGCAAGTCGCAGGTGACTGTCGTGGCCCGCTACGATATGCCTGAGGTGCATGCAAGGCTCACGCTGTCCTACGAAATACATGCCGGCGGCGTGATGTGCGTCACTCAAGGCATTGCATTTGATGACAGTTACACCGAACTGCCCGAAATGCTGCGTTTCGGCATGGTGATGGAATTGCCCTACGGGATAGAGCACAGTGAGTTCTACGGCCGCGGTCCCGTCGAGAACTACGCCGATCGTCGCTACAGCCAGCGCTTGGGCATCTACCGCCAGACGGCCGACGAACAGTTCTATCCCTACATCCGCCCGCAGGAAACGGGCACCAAGGGCGACATCCGTTGGTGGCGACAGACCAATGACGGGGCTACCGGATTGATGATTACCGCCGACAAGCCGTTTTATGCCAGCGCATTGCATTATGACATTGACATACTCGATGAAGGAGACCAGAAACACCAGCGCCATCCCTCCCAATTACCCAAGTCAGAATTTACCGTACTGACGCTCGACAGCGAGCACTGCGGCGTGGGCGGCATCGACAGTTGGGGCGTTCGTCCGCTGGAGCAATACCGCATCCCTGCCATCGACCGCACCTGCTCCTTCACCATCACACCAGTTGAATAGTTAATGGTTAACAGTTGGCATCCGCATTCTGATTCTGACATTCAGAGTGCGGATGCCTCTCTAACCTCTAGCCTTTAAACTGCATGCGCAGCGAGCATTACTACTCGCTGTAGTTGTGGTCAACGACGATGGTGACTTGAGCATCAGGGACAAGGGGCTGCAGTTCAGCCTTCAGTTCTTCTATAAAGGCGGCATCGTCATGGATGGTCAAATCGGGAACAATATCGACCGAAACGCGTTTCTCATCTTCGAAATAATAAAAGCCGTGTACCTGGGTGATGTGCTCGTGGGCGGCCAGGGCCTGCATGACAATGTGCTGCAACTCGGCACGCTTGTTTTCGCCTGTGGCAACGGCATACACGCCGACGGTCATGATGATGCCATGACGGTCGAACATCTCCTCGGTGATGCGACGCGTCAAGCCGTGAATCTGGTGGGCGTTCATCGTGTCGAGAACATTGATATGCAAAGAGCCAATCTGCACGTCGGGGCCGTAGTTGTGCAGGATGATGTCAAACACACCGCGCACCTCTTCATGCTCACCAACCTCCCGCTTGATTTGCGAAAGCAATTCGGGCGAAATCTTGGCACCGAGCAATTCGTTGACCGGTGAGGCGAGCATCTCGATACCGGCCTTGATGATGACCAGTGAGATGAGAGCGCCCAAGATGCCGTCGAGCGAGACATCCCACAGCAGCATCACACCGGCCGAGATGAGCGTAGCCAACGTGATGATGGCATCGAATAGGGCATCGGATCCCGAGGCAATGAGTGCATCACTCTTGAGTTTTTCTCCCTGCGACTTGACATAGCGGCCGAGCACAAGTTTCACAACGATGGCCACAATGATGACAATCAGGGTTGTGGTAGTGTAAGTGGGTGTGGTGGGTTCAATTATTTTCTTGACCGACTCGATAAGCGAGGTAATACCAGCCGAGAGCACAATCACAGCGATAATAATGGCACTAAAGTACTCGATGCGCCCGAATCCGAAGGGGTGTTTCCTGTCGGCAGGCCGCTGAGACAGCTTGGTACCGATGATGGTGATGACGCTCGACAATGCGTCACTCAGGTTGTTCACGGCATCCATGACGATAGCCACCGAACTGGCCAGCAGGCCCACAACAGCCTTGAACGCGGCAAGCAAGACATTGGCGATGATGCCAATCCAACTTGTCCTGATAATCTGTGAAGAACGATCCATATTTATTTAGGCTAAAGGCTTGTGAAAAAATCGCAATATTTAATTAATTGAATTATAGTTGCTTAAACGCAAAACACAACCATTTCTACAATAGTTGACAGGAATCAAAATTCACTGTTTGTTGGGGGGTGCCAGAGGTGGAGACCTGCGGCTGTGGCCAGTTGACCAACGAGTTGCAGCAGGGCGGGTGACGGGTTGTAAAGCGTGAGATTGGTGTCGCCACCCCTGGCAGTTATCAGTGCCTCACCATCGTCAATCAGTACGCACAGGTGGCCATTCTGCAGGCTTTCAGTCAGCCACTTGACCAACATCCTGGGATCAGGGTATAGCCATTCATCACCACCATCACGGCTCACCAACAGGTCGTAGTAGCAGTTCAATTTCAGTAGCACATCGGCGAACTGGCAGCACAAGCGCTCATGCTGCGGCTCTTGCAGATAGTACTGTTCCACGGCAAAGAACTGCCCGCGGCTCCCTTGGGACACTTGCATGGGCAAGAAGTCAATCACCCAATAAGGTGAATTCAAAAGCCGTTCTACTATTACATCAAAGTCTTTTTCCATTTACTTGCAAAGGTAGCGTTTTTTTTCAATTACTAAAAAAAACGAGGGCAGCTTGTTTGATTTACCATCTAATTGCATTAATTTTGCAGATTGTAACTAAACTGATGAATCACTGTGAGCAATAACAAAGAAAAAAATACAGGCGGGAAGAGCAGCTTTCATAGCCGCCACCCGATTTTGGTGAATTCGGCACTGATGGTGCTGGCACTGGTCGCACTGGGCTACATCGCCCTGCTGTTTATCGACGTGTTCACTTCCCATGGGCAGCAAGTTCAGGTGCCTGACGTGCGCAATATGCCGCTAGAAAAAGCTATAGAAATCTTGGAAGACGCTGGCTTGCGTTGGGACATCAGTGACTCGACGACATTCTACGAGAACTACAAGCCGGGTACCGTTATGGACCAAGACCCCAAGGCCAAATCCTATATCAAGAAAATCCGTATCATCTACCTGAATGTGAACGCCATGCATGCGCCCATCATTCCGTTGCCCAAACTGGTTGACCTGCCAGGACGACAAGGTGTCGCCATGCTCAAGGCCATGGGCTACAAACATGTGACCATGGACAGCGTCGCCAGTGAGATGGATGGTCTGATTCTGCAAGTGACCGTCGACGGCCACAACGTGGCTCCGGGTAATCCCGTCAGCGTCAATAGTCAAATCAAGATCACGGTGGGTGACGGCTCGATTGTGGACCTCAACCCCGAGCAAATCCTTGACCCTGCCATGATGGACTCGATTGATGAGGCGAACTATCAGGACGAACAAAAGAGCTACGAGGAAGAGATGAAGGCCCGCGAGCAAGAACGCAAGGCTCAAGCCACCGAAGATAAGAAAGACCAGAATAAGGACAAGAAAAAAGAGCAAGACAAGAAGTCGGACAAGGATAAGGACAAAAAGAAGAATTAGGAAAGCCTAAGAACAAAACTAAGGACTAAAGGAATGGCGCTTGATGACGAGCTGCTGGACGACATGCTGGAGTCTGGCGGTAAGGACGAGATACAGTATGAATACAGCGAGCCCGACTTCACCGAGGACGGCCGCGACTACTGGGAGCACTACCACTATGTGGTGGAGCCCGGGCAAGTCTTGCTGCGCATCGACAAGTACCTCGTGGAACGCATCAAGGGCACCAGCCGCAACCGCGTCCAGAACGCAGCCGAAGCACAGTGCATCCGCGTGAACGGCCGTCCTGTCAAGAGCAACTACCGCGTGCATCCGGGTGACGAAATCAGTGTTGTGATGGACCGCCCGCGCTATGAATGCGAAATTGTTGCTCAGGACATCCCGCTCAACATCGTCTATGAGGACGCTAGCCTAATGGTGGTCAACAAGCCGGCCGGTATGGTGGTGCACCCAGGTCACGGCAACTTCGACGGCACGCTGGTCAACGCTCTGGCTTGGCATTTCAAGGACAACCCCGATTATGACGTAACCGACCCTCGTCTGGGTCTTGTGCACCGCATCGACAAAGACACTAGCGGCCTGCTTGTCATTGCCAAGACACCCAATGCCAAGACATCGCTGGGCGCCCAATTCTTCAAGAAGAGCACCAAGCGGCAATACATCGCCGTGGTGTGGGGCGAAATGAAGGAGCAGGACGGCACCGTGACGGGCAACATCGGGCGCGACCCGCGCGACAGGGTGTTGATGAAGGTTTTTCCTGACGGAGACCAGGGCAAGCACGCCGTCACCCATTGGCATACAGTGGAAAACCTGGCCCACGTGGCTGTTGTGCAATGCCAGCTCGAAACAGGCCGCACCCACCAGATTCGCGTGCACATGAAGCACATCGGGCACCCGCTGTTCAACGATGCACGCTACGGTGGCGACCAAATTCTGCGCGGCAACCGCTCATCCAGCTATGCCCAATTTATCCACAACTGCTTCGAACTGTGCCCCCGTCAAGCCCTCCACGCCAAGACGCTGGGCTTTGTCCACCCCGAAACGGGCGAGCAGATGGACTTCGACAGCGACCTCCCCGCCGACATGGCTGCCCTCATCACCAAATGGGAAGACTACGCCCGCAACCTCGCCACGAAGTAAGAACTAGAATAACAGGAAAACAACAAATACAAAAAGCACAATAATAAATACTTGAAACACAATGCAATTAGCATTACAAAAAAGACAGCCTGAACCACTAAAACAACAATATCTTATAACAAAATGCGGTTGATTTGCCACACAAGTAAATCAACCGCTTATGCTTTGAAAAGAGGATATATTAGCAGATGCTAATTCTGGGATGCGCGCACGGCACGGACGGTGAAGCCGACGTAGCGGGGACTGCCGCCCCAGCCCATGCCATCCGAATAGACGCTGAAGAAGTAGGCGCCGTAGGAGAAATCCAGGTGGAGCGTGCGTGACCAATAGTCGCCTTCCGAGCCCGAGTAGCTGAGCGACTCGCCCCAAAGTCTGCCGGCGGCGGGCAAGAAGATGGAGTTCCCGTTGCGGCCGGTAAGCAACTGGCCATTCACGCCATTCCTCGTAGTCCAAGTCGTTGTACAGCAGACTATCAGTTCATCTTGCTGTTCCTTGGTCGGCATGCGCCACGACGGGCCCCAGTTGACATAGGCGGCGTCATCCTCGGGACCCAACTCGGTCTTGTTGTCAACCGTACCATAGGAACTATTGGTGCAGTACTTCGTCATCGTGTTTTCACTGTCGTTGCACCACTTGTAGGTGCTTATATTATAGGCCTCTTTAGGCTCTGTCTCACCCCAGGCGAAGTAGTCGCCACATTCTTCTGGAGCATTGGCACCCACGTTGCATGTTGCCCACAACGTGCCGCTAGGCAGGCCCAGGTCAACGTAGTCGTGGTCATCTGATGTGGGGCCGAAATCGGGATAGGTCTTGCCTGTGGCGGTTACTGTGGCGTGTGGACCCAACATGTAGTTGGCAACAATTTGGTCGCCCATCAAGTCAATATTGACATTAAGCGTCTCGAAGGGATATTCACTTGTGGTCTTTATGATATTCGGGGCATCTGCCGTCCTATACATTGTTGTAGTTGCAATGTTTTCGCCAATGAAGGAATATCCGTTGGGCGTCAAGGTGAAGGGAACATTGGGCGCAGCAACCCGAATCAGGTGACGCATGTCCTTTGCGTGAACGATACCCATAACCATGACGGTAGCGGTCCGCTCGTCGGCATTGAGGTTGAACTGGTATATGACGTTCTCCATCCGGGTTGTCTCGGTTGTGTCATCATATTCGATGGTGTTTTCCGTATTGAGGAAGAAGACGTCAGAGGAAGTTGAGATGATGCGCAGGCCGTCGGCAGTCATGTAGATGTAGCGAAATGACACCTCGTTGAAATCGACATAACCATTGAAGTTTGGATCGCTTGGCGAGGCAAGCTCAAAGAAGCCCGTGCGCGATGCATGTGCCGTCAGGTTCCTGTATGACACGGTGTGCTCGACTCCGTCGTTATAGACCAACTCAAGCCGGGCCGTGTGATGGATGGTGTCGAGAACGAGTTTATTGATTGTATTGGTTACGCCGACTACCTGATTGGTCACGGTGCTGTACATGTGGTTGACCATCGGGATATTGACCGTGAACACTCCGTTGTCGTCACCACCCAAGATGATGTCGATGATTGCATTGATATCAGCGATGTTGATTTCCCCGTCATGGTTGACGTCAGCAGCAGCGTTGCTACCACCGCCCAGGATCACGTCGATAACTGCATTCACATCGGCAATGTTGACCTCACCGTCTCCGTTCACATCTCCTTTAAAATTCGATGTGCGTGAGATCATGATGTGTCCTGCTCGGCTCCCATCACCATCGGCGATGTAATAGCCATAGTCATTGTGTTCGATATAGGCTTCCTCAGGATATGTGATAGCGCAGTTCTGAAAAGAAATACCTTCACCAATATTTTCAACTACACCATTGATGTCGGCTTGTACGTTGTTAAACGAGAGCGCACATAGTACTCCATCTCCATTATTCATAATGCCCTTGGTTGTCTGCAAAGTGATGTCTTTGATGGTCAGGCGGGCGCATTTGAGATAAATGCCTCGCATAATGCTGGCGAGGTAGAGGTTGCCATCGCCTTGAATGGTCACGTTTTTACTATTAGTGCCTTCAAAACCTATAGCAACAAATCCCGTTGTGGTCAGTTTACATTCACCTTGGATGATAATGGTCGCATCTTCAGTAAGACGGATAGGATAGACGTAATCGTATGGCGTCTCGCTTGTGTATTCAACAACAGCATTATTCAGCGTGAGCGTGTGGTTTCCTTCATTCCAAATGATGCTCCCGCTCTTAATAAAAGAGCAGTCGAAGTGGCCATTCTCATCGGGGCTTACATCGCAAACGCTAATTTCGGCAACAGCACCGAGTGCCACTGCGAGTGATAGGCATAGTAAGAAAAGTTTCTTCATATCGTTATGGATTATTGGTTAAATTTCTATAGTTCTGTGCAAATTTTGACTACCTGTTGACAGGCGAAACTGAAGGATGCGACCTCGAGTGATCCGACCTGAATCACAACAACCGCCTCGACATCGATGATGTGACCGTTCTCATCGATTTATTGCAGCAATAACATATAGGGTGGACAATGATTCCAAGAAACAAATTTATATGGAATTGCTGGAATGAGCCTAAAAAACTCATTATAACGGACTATGCGGTTAACATATCGGGTGTAACTAAAGGGCAAGGCGAAGTCCAAAGCTGTCTTTGCGCTGTGCCTGGCCCATTCTCTCACGGCTCGAAACGCGGCAACAATTTCCAGGCCAACCTATGCTGCCACCACGGGCCACTCTAAATTGATTATAATCAGTTGCTGACGTTGGCCCTGTAGGGTTGGTTTGGGATTCACTAGGATAACTACCATAGAAATCATAACACCATTCGTGAACATTCCCTGACATGTCATAGAGGCCTAATTCGTTCGGGTCCAAGGAGCCAACAGGTTGGGTGCCCTGACCAACATAAATTGTATTTTGGTCATACCAACAAACATCATTGATATTATTGCTGCCTGCATATATGTAGCTATTACTCATATTACCACCACGGGCAGCAAACTCCCATTGGGCTTCGGTCGGGAGAACGAAATTGCGCCCCGTCAGCTGATTCAACTTTACAATGAACTGACAACAGTCATCATAAGATACTCTCTCTACTGGTTTATTCAAATCGCTCTGGTCATAACTTGGATTGCTTCCCATCACCGCAACCCACAGGGCCTGTGTAACCTCGGTCTCACCGATGCTAAAGTCGGAGAGAGTCACCTGATGAACAGGGTACTCATGACTTTGGGCATATTCGGACTGCTCAGATGTTGCACCCATCAAAAAGGTTCCACCCTCGACAGCCACCATTTTAAACGTGACGCCATCAACAGTAAATGTTTCGTCATCATCATCATCGGGCCAGCCATCAAGTAACAAGCAGTCTATCAAGTCAGTCACATCACTGATATCAACTTCACCGTCTTTGTTGGCATCAGCATTAGAGAGGCTGATGTTGCTGGCGTCATTTGTCAACAGGTAATCAATCAAGTCGGTGACGTCATTGATGTCCACGCTGTTGTCCATGTTCACGTCACCACGCAGATAGTTGTTGGTATTGGCCATCTGGACTTGTGACACATTCATTTCATAGGCTTTTGCAGTACCTGTTGTTAACATCAAGTTCGCCACGAGAGCAAACAGAAGCAATTGGGATATAGCGATTTTCATTTTGTCAAAGTTTTATATGTTAATGTTATAGTCACTGCGATGGAATCCGTTCATGGCAGATTACAATACTTTTGGCAAAGGTACTATAAAATAAAGGTAAACACAACCTTTTTCGTTAATAATCACATTCTCCGGGTGTTGCCACCCTGGAGGTCATCGTTAGTGATACAGGTTGAAGATTTTGGGGTCAGCAGATAATTTGAATCGAAAAATTTTGGGAAAACTCTTTTTTTATCTAATTTTGCATTAAGAACCCATACATTAACTCATCTTTGAAATAAATGCGAAATAAACCTTCTTTCAGTATAAATGACAACCCTATTTTAACTGGCTTAACCCACCTCGCCACCAAGAGAAAAATTTGGAGTCAGATGATATTTCGGGGCTAAAAACGAAGGATACCGGAACCGGTGGGAATACCACCAATAATTAATTAGTCAAAAACTAACCCAAATACTTTTCAAACATGAACATTTCAAAAAGACTGATCCTGATTGTTGCACTGTTGACGACAATTGGTGCCACAGCACAAATCAATCCGTTGTGGATGCGCTTCTGCGCGATTTCTCCCAACGGTGAAACCATTGCGTTCTCTTATAAAGGGGACCTGTTCACAGTTGGCGTTCGCGGCGGTACAGCCCATCAAGTGACGACTAATGCCGAGTATGACGCATATCCCGTGTGGAGCCCCGACGGACAGAGCATTGCCTTTGCCTCAGCACGCGAAGGTAGTCTCGACGTGTATGTCATCAGCAAGGATGGCGGCACCCCCAAACGTCTGACCACCGACAGCGGTAACGAGACGCCATTGTGCTTCCTTGACAATGGGACGGTGCTTTTTGAGGCCACGAATATGCCAACGGCTAAATCAATACTTTTTGCCAGCCGTTCATTCCCACAGGTTTACCAAGTGAGCACCAGCGGTGGCCGCGCGCGCCTGTTCTCGGAATTGCCCATGCAGGACCTCGATATGAATGCCAACGGCGATATCCTTTATCATGACATCAAGGGCTATGAGGACCCCTTCCGCAAGCATCACACCAGTGCCATCACTCGCGACATCTGGCTCAAGCGTGACGGCCGATTCACAAAACTGACAGCCTTCAACGGCGAGGACCGCACTCCACGCTGGGCACCCGACGGTAACGCATATTACTACCTGAGCGAGCAGGACGGCACGTTCAATGTCTATAAGAACACTATTGGCGGCACACCGGTGCAGCTAACCCATCACAAGAGTAATCCCGTGAGATTCCTCACCGTGGCTGGCAACGGAACACTGTGCTACGGTTATAACGGAGAAATATACACCATGCGCGAGGGCAGTGAGCCTCAAAAAGTCGATATCACCATCATCGCCGACCGCACCGAGAAAGAACTGATCCGCGACATCAAGAAGAATGGCGCTACAGCCATCAGCGTCTCGCCCAGCGGCAAGGAAATCGCCTTTGTGATGCATGGTGACGTGTATGTGACCGCAGTGGATTACAACACCACAAAACAGGTCACCAACACGCCTGAGCAGGAACGCACCATCGATTTCTCGCCCGATGGCCGCAGCATCGTCTATGACAGCGAACGCAACGGCATGTGGCAAATCTATCAGACAACCATCAAGAACAAGGACGAGAAACTGTTCACCTATGCCACCGACCTGGTGGAGGAACAACTCACCAACACTGGTCACACCTCCATACAGCCGCAATATAGCCCGGACGGCAAGAGCGTGGCCTTCCTTGAGGACCGTGGAACCTTGCGTGCCGTTGACGTGAAGAGCAAGGCTGTGCGCACCCTGATGGACGGCAAATACATCTATTCCTACAGCGACGGCGACGTTTGGTTTGAGTGGAGTCCCGACAGCCGATGGCTGCTCTCCTCCTACATCGGCACCGGCGGATGGAACAGCCAGGACGTGGCGTTGGTCAACGCGAGCGGTAACGGCGAAATCCACAACCTGACCGAGAGTGGCTACAACGAGGGTAACGCCAAGTGGGTGCTCGGCGGCAAGGCGATGATCTTCACCAGCGACCGTGCCGGCTACCGCAGTCATGGCAGCTGGGGCTCCGAGGACGACATCTATATCATGTTCTTCGATTTGGATGCCTACGAGCGCTTCAAAATGACCAAGGAGGAGAAAGTGCTGCAAGAAGAAGCCGAGAAAGAGAAGAAAAAAGAGACTGACAAAGCCGACGGAAAAGAAAAGAAAGACAATAAAAAAGACAGTAAAAAGAAAAAGAAAGAGACCAATGAGGACAAACCGGCCGTCCCGGCTCTGGCATTTGACCTGGAGAATTGCCGTGACCGCATCGCGCGCCTGACGGTGAACTCGTCGCGTCTGGGTGATGCCGTGCTCTCAAACGGTGGCGATACACTCTATTACCAGGCAGCCTTCGAGGGAGGCATGGACTTGTGGAAGCATGACCTGCGCGAGAACAAGACCGAAATCGTGCTCAAGGATGTGGGTGGTGGCCCCATGCTTGCCGACAAGAATGTGAAGAACCTGTTCCTGTGCACCGGCAGGGGCATCAAGAAGATTGACCTTGCCAAGGGCAAACCCGAGGCGGTCAACTTCGAAGCCAACTTCAACTACCGCCCCTACGAGGAAAGGGAGTACATCTTCAACCACATCTGGCAACAAGTCAAGGACAAATTCTACGTCGAGGACATTCATGGTGTGGATTGGGAAGGCTACCGTGACAACTACAAGCGTTTCCTGCCCTACATCAATAACAACTATGACTTCCGCGACATGCTGAGCGAGATGCTGGGTGAGTTGAATGGTTCACACACGGGTGCCCGCTACACTCCCCAAGGTCCCACGCTCAAGACCGCAGCACTGGGTCTCTTCATTGACGACAGCTATCAGGGTGATGGCCTGCTCATCGAGGAGGTCATCAAGCGCGGCCCGTTTGATGTGAAGAAGACTGGAGTCACCGCCGGATGCATCATCGAGGGAATCGATGGCACCTCCATCACGGCCGGAGAAGACTACAACTGGTTGCTCGATGGCAAGGCAGGCAAGCCTATCCGTGTCACGGTGTATAATCCCCAAACCAAGAAGCGCTTTGATGTCACCGTCAAGGCCATCAGCAAGGGCGAGCAGCAGGAACTGCTCTACAAGCGTTGGGTAGACCGCAACCGTGCGTTGGTTGACAGCCTGTCGGGCGGACGCCTGGCCTATGTCCACGTCAAGGAGATGAACAGCGAGAGTTTCCGTACCGTCTATCGCGAATTGCTCAGCGACAAGAACCGTAACCGCGAGGCCGTCATCGTCGATGAACGCCACAATGGCGGCGGCTGGCTGCACGACGACCTGTGCACCCTGCTCAGCGGCCAGCAGTACCAAAGTTTTGTTCCTCACGGCCAGTATGTCGGAGCCGACCCGTTCAACAAGTGGACCAAGCCGTCGTGTGTGCTCATGTGCGAGGACGATTACAGCAACGGTCACGGCTTCCCCTTCGTCTATAAGGAGCTGGGCATCGGCAAACTCATCGGAACTCCTGTAGCCGGCACGATGACCGCCGTGTGGTGGGAAACACTGATTGACCGGTCATTGGTATTCGGTATCCCGCAGGTGGGTTGCAGGGATATGCGTGGTAACTACTGCGAGAATACCCCGCTGTTGCCCGACATCGAGGTCTACAATACCCCTGAAGACTATATCACAGGGCATGACCACCAACTCGAGCGAGCCGTGCAGGAAATGCTCAAATAACCTCAACGCATCATTCATTACAACAAAACAGGCCGGATTCCGCTGATGGAATCCGGCCTGTTTATGCGATACTAAAGGAGCGCCGTTGCGCAAAACTTTGTTATTTCTGGGTGAGGGTCGCGAGCATTTCGACCAGTATGTCGATGGCTTCGTTGGCGCGGCTCATCGGACTCTGGATTGACCCCGAGAAACACTGCGGCTCCTGAGTCATCATCAAGAACCACACTACCACGGTTTGAGTACCGTCGTCCTCATCGGTCTCTATCGAGCGAACGAGCGCATAGTCGTCTTTCACCAGTTTCTGGTCCACCACGTGACCGTTGCTCTTTTTCATGTACTCCCAATTGTCAACTGCCTCTTGCAGTTGATTCTTCATTGGCCCCTCGTCATTGTAAGTGACATCAAAACGGATCTCTTCATCCTCTGAAACCACGTTCACCCAATCATCACCATAATAGCTCACCTCCCAGTCAGAAGGATACCCAAGAGTGAATTTTTCGTTCTCAAAAGTTTTAAAGTCGGCAGCTGCCGAACTGAGGCTCACCATCAAAGCCATCAGTGAAATCATCAATGCTTTTTTCATAATCTTCATAATAAATAGTTATTTGACTTTTTGCAAAGGTAGGCATTTTTCACCAAATCCCCACTTTCTCTTTATTTTTTCAATAACTGAGATGCTGTTTTTTGCAATATTATCGTTTTTGGTAAGCAAACACGAACTCAAAAATGCGCTTCACGAAGCAAGCGGAGAAGCAGTTGTTCTAGCTGAGCATGCGCGACCAATAGAAAGCTATTCCTCCTTGCACTAATATTGAAGGCTTACGCCATTGAAATCAGGCTGCGGCTCGGGAATGCAAGAAAAACAAGATTTTTCTTGCGATTCCGCTCGCCTTGCACTATCTTTGTAGGTTGAAGCAATATGAACTAAACCGAGAAGCTAAAACGCATCTCCTAAATCACTCAAACCACTATGATAGAGAACGAAAACATACCCATTCCAGTGGAGTATCAGGACATCTGCCCGATTCCTGACAAGGATTTCCAGACCGCAATGACCATCCTGGTGCAAGAACCCGGTTTCCAGAACATTGTAGCGATGGTGTTGCCCAACTACAAGTACAGCGAGTTCAAGCACGTGCTGCTGGGCATCAACTCCAAGCACGAGTTCCAAGTCAAGGTGATGAAGCCCTTTATCGAGGGCCTGATGGCCAAGACCGGCACAACGCTGACCACAAGCGGTGCCGAGAACCTGGACAAGGAAATGCCTTACACCTTTGTCACCAACCACCGTGACATCGTGCTCGACTCGGCCCAGCTGAGTTATCTGCTCATCAAGGGCGGCCGCGATGCCTGTGAAATCGCAATCGGTAACAACCTGCTCATCTATGACTGGATCACCAAGCTGGTGCGCATGAACAAGAGCTTTATCGTGAAACGCAATCTGGGCCGTATCCAGACGCTGACCGCCGCCATGCAGCTGTCGGGTTATATGCACTTTGCCGTTGAGCAAAAGCGCGCCTCGTTGTGGATTGCCCAGCGCGAGGGCCGCTGCAAGGACAGCAACGACCGCACGCAGGAGAGCCTGATCAAGATGCTCGCCTACGGCAACCGCGACAAGTCATTCATCGAAAGCCTCAAGGAACTGAACATCGCACCCATCTCTATCAGTTATGAGTATGACCCGAACGATTACCTCAAGGCCAAGGAGTTCCTGTGCAAGAGCAAGAACCCCAACTGGCGCAAGGCTCCCGAGGACGACCTCATCAGCATGAAGACCGGTATCATCGGTCACAAGGGCGAGGTACACTATGCCTTCACTCCCTGCATCAACGAGGAGTTGGACAAAATTCCCGAGGGATTGGACAAGTTCCTGGAGGTTGACCGCGTGTGCGCCATCATCGACCATGCCATCCACCAGAATTACAAAATCTTCAAGAACAACTACATCGCCCACGACATCCTGTACGATGACAAGCACTTTGCCGACAAGTACACGCAGGAGGAACGTGAGGCCTTCGAGCAGTATCTCTCCAGCCAGATCGACAAGACCGAGGGCATGAAGTTGAGCGAAGCCGACCGCTTCTACATGTACAACAAGATGTTGCAGATGTACAGCAATCCGCTCAGCAACTACCTGGAGGCAACGAAGTGAGTTAGAAGTTCGGATTCAACATTCTGGCGACTGACAAACAATAACTGTTGACTATTCACTGTTAACTCATGAAGATTCACTGGATAGGATTAATCATCGTGGCGGTGCTCTGCATCGCCATGGATGTTTTTATCTGTCGACGACTGCGACGCACCGGCCATCCGTGGCTAGCGTGGTTCAACGGTGCGCTGGCAGTCCTCACCGCTGCACTGGCCACTGCCGTCGCTGTTATGCCGTTAAACGATGCGACAACGCCCAACAGCACCTTTGTTGCCGGCCAGTATATGCTTTACACCTTCTTTGCCATCCTGGCTCCCAAAGTGTTGGGAATGTTGGTCTATGGCATCGGTCGGCTCATCAAGCAACGGTGGATGACTATGTGCGCTTTCATCGTGGCAGCACTGGTGTTCGGAGTGATGTGGTGGGGAGCCATCGTCACACCCGGCAAAATCGAGGTCAAAGAGGTGGAATTGGCGTTTGACCGCTTGCCTGACTCCTTTGACGGCTACCGCATCGTGCAGTGGAGCGATGCCCACTTGGGCACCTACAACGGACGAACAGCCATCGTCGAACGACAGATTAAGGCCATCAACAACTTGCACCCTGACATGATTTGCTTTACGGGTGACCTAGTAAGCCGAAAGACCGACGAAGCCCAACCCTACCGTGACCTGTTGGCCCTGCTGCATGCCCCCGATGGTGTGTATTCGGTTTTGGGTAACCATGACTATGACAACTACTCGAGGTGGGATGACGAGAAGGCCATGCAGGCTGATCGCAAAGCACTGTGTGACCTGCAGACGGGGGCTGGCTGGCGGCTGCTCAACGACGATTATGCCATCATCAGCCGCGGCGATGACAAAATCGTTCTTATCGGCACCGAGAATTTCGGTGATCACCCGTTTGAAAAGCGTGGTAACCTTGCAAAGGCCTACAGTGGACTGAACGATAGCAACTTCAAAATAGAACTGCAACACAACCCCTATGCCTGGCGCGCTAACACGCTTACCAACAGCAACATCGATCTGATGTTGGCGGGACATACCCATGCCTGGCAAATCATGCTGCAAATAGGAGACTGGCGTTGGTCGCCAGCATGCATGCGCTATCCCGAGTGGGGTGGAGCCTACAACGAGGGCAACCGATGGCTGTATGTTAACATCGGCACAGGCATGGTGGGCACGCCCATGCGCATCGGCGCGACACCCGAGATTATCGTCATAACCCTCAGAAAACGGCATTAGTCATCCCTAACTCCTAACTTCTCATTCCCAACTATAAGAAAATGGCAACTCAACTATCGACACTCATCTCTCAGGAGCTCAATATCCCCATCAACCAGGTGGCAGGCACCGTCAATCTGCTTGACGATGGCGCGACCATTCCATTCATCAGCCGCTACCGCAAGGAGGTGACAGGCAATCTTGACGATTTCTCCATCCAGTCCATCGACCAGCGCCTGCGCTACTACCGTGAACTCGAGAAACGTCGCGCCACCATCCTCAAGACTATCGAGGCCCAGGACAAGCTCACGCCAGAGTTGGCGGACCGCATCAACAACTGTTGGGACGCCAACACGCTCGAGGACATCTATCTGCCCTACAAGCCCAAACGCAAAACACGTGCCGAAGCTGCCCGTCAGTTGGGATTGGAGCCGCTTGCCAAAATAATCATGGCTCAGCGCAGTGGTAACATCGAGGAACGGGCACGCCAGTTTGTTGACGGCGACAAGGTGCCCGATACCAATGCCGCCATCACGGGCGCACAGGACATCATCGCCGAGTGGGTGAGTGAGAACGAGGCTGTGCGCAATGCTGTTAGGCGAGGCTTCAAGTATGACGCCCGACTCGTTTCACACTTCGTCAAGGGCAAAGAGATTGAGGGACGCAACTATGAGAACTACTATGAGTATTCGATGCCGCTGAAACGGGTATCAAGCCATCAGTTATTGGCCATTCGCCGTGGCGAGAAGGAGGGCTACCTCAAGGTGTGTATCGAGATCAACGATGATCGCACACTCGACAACATCGCACGCATCGTCGTCAAGGGCAACGGAGAGGCGTCTCAACTGGTCGATGAAGCCGCTGAGGACAGTTTCAAGAGGCTCATCAAACCTTCCATCGAGACCGAGTTTGCCACTGCCGCTAAGGAGAAGGCCGATGATGAGGCCATCGAGACATTCGCCCAAAACGTGCGCCAATTGCTGTTCGCCCCGCCATTGGGCCGCAAACGTGTGCTCGCCGTGGACCCTGGTTTCCGCACAGGCTGCAAGGTGGTATGCCTTGACGAGCAAGGAAACCTGTTACACAACGATGTCATCTACCCCACTGCCCCTCACAACGACATTGCCGGGGCAACGAAAAAGATACAAACGCTCACTGAATCCTATAAAATCGACGCAATCGCTTTGGGCAACGGCACAGCCAGCCGCGAGACCGAGCGCTTCCTGAAGAAAATACGCTACCGCCGCAACATCGACGTGTTTGTCGTGAGCGAGAACGGTGCATCGATTTATAGCGCTAGCAAGATTGCACGTGAGGAGTTCCCGGACAAGGACGTGACCGTGCGCGGTGCCGTTTCCATCGGCCGTAGACTGCTCGATCCGCTGGCTGAACTGGTGAAGATAGACCCTAAGTCCATCGGTGTCGGCCAGTATCAGCACGACGTGGACCAGACGAGACTCAAAGAGGCTCTCGACTTCACCGTGCAGAGCTGCGTGAACAGCGTGGGTGTGAACGTCAACACTGCATCCAAGGAACTGCTCACCTACATCGCAGGCCTAGGCCCCACCCTCGCCCAAAACATTGTCGATTACCGTGCGGCTAACGGCCATTTCACCTCGCGCCAGCAGCTGTTGAAGGTGCCCAAACTGGGCCCCAAGACCTTTGAGCAGGCAGCAGGCTTCCTGCGTGTCCCCGAGAGCGACAACCCGCTGGATAACAGCGCTGTGCATCCCGAGCGTTATGCCCTGGTGGAGCGAATGGCAAAGGATTGTGGTTGCCACATCGCAGACCTTATCAAGGACAAGGAGCAACGCGACAAGATTGACTTGCGCCACTACCTGTCTGACGATGTGGGCGAGCCCACACTGCGCGACATCATGAGTGAGTTGGAGAAGCCCGGACGCGACCCGCGTTCGACAGTGCAGGTTTGGGAGTTTGACGAGAACGTCAACGACATCAAGGACTTGCGCGAAGGCATGGAGCTGAACGGCATCGTCACTAACGTAACGCAGTTCGGTGCATTCGTTGACTTGGGTATCCACAAGGATGGCCTCGTCCACGTCTCACAGATGCCTCAAAAAGGTCTTCCCGCCGCCCGCCAGGTACACGTCCACCAGCACGTCCGCGTCGTCGTCACTAGCATTGACCACGATCGTGGCCGCATTGCCCTCTCCATGCGCGGTATCGACCAGCCCAAATAAAACAGCTCTTGTCATCCCTCTATCACTGAGGATATCATGCCTTATTATTGGTCGGTAATCGATTGAAAATAGGGTTGCCAAGCGCTTGACGCCTCAAAGGCAGCAGTTGTTCCTGTGGGGACGTGCAACACCCGCCCAGTGTAGTCAGCCGACGGTAATTTGAAAGCATCAAGAGCTGTCACGGTCAACAAGGGATCGGCAATACGGCAAACGACATTCTTTAGGGCAGGACAATTGTTGAAGGCCTTTCGCCCGATGACAGTGACTGCCTGGGGAATGGTAATGGTTTCGAGAAAAAGGCAACCATCAAAGGCGGCATTGCCAATGGCAGTAACGGTCGACGGTATGACGGTGTTACGGCAACCGGCCAGCAACGTACCGGTAGATGTCTCAATGATGGCATTACAGGATTCTCGTGAATCGTAAACGGGATTACCTTTGGCAACAATCAGACTAGTGAGTGATGGGCATTCCCTAAAAGCAGAATGGCCAATTTCAGTAACCGATTTAGGGATATTGACGGTGGCAAGTGATAAACAGCCGCGGAACGCCGATGCGCCGATAGACGTGACAGCATTAGAAATGTGAACATCCTTGAGCATGGTACAACCGTAAAACTCATAGTCATCAATAGCAGTGACGGACTTGGGAAGGCTGACGCTCTCCAAGGAATAACAGCCACCAAAAGCCGCTCGCCCGATACGGACAACCGAATTGGGGATGTTGAGAGCGGTGAGCGCCGAGCAATCACTGAAGGCCGCTTCACCGATGGTAGTGACTGATGTGGGAATATTGATGTCCGAGAGGGATGTGCATCCTGCAAAAGCATAGTCGCCTATCGCCTTGACCGACGTAGGAACATTAACTCTAGTGAGCATGAAACTGCCACTGAAGGCATTGTCGCCAATGGCAACGACCGTGTTTGGAATCACCGTATTCATGCAGCCCGCCTTCAAGACGCCAGTTGCAGTCTCGATAATAGCGTTGCAACTGTCACGCGAATCGTAATTCGGGTTATCAGCGGCTACACTCATGCGACAGACAGCAGGGCAATGTTCAAACGCATAATCACCTATAGACTCTACCGAGGCCGGAATTTCCACATCACTGAGCGCCTGACAGTCAAAGAACGCTGAAGCACCGATGCTGATAACTCCCTCAGGAATGATAAGCTGACGCAAGGAAGAGCAATCCCTGAAAGCAAAATCTCCAACCTCTTGCACTCCAGCGGGAATATCGATGCCAGAAAGTGTCGAGCATCCCGAGAACGCATAATCCCCAATCACCGTTACCGACGATGGGATGACGGTGTTCCGGCAGCCGGCAATCAGCGTGTTCTCATCGGTCTCGATAATGGCATCACACTCGTCACGGGAATCATAATGCGGATTATCTGGTGCCACGCTTATCGTCAATAGCGAGGGACAGTATTCAAATACGGACGTCGCAATACCCCTTACACTACCTGGGATATGGATGCTCTTGAGAGAAACGCAACCATAGAAAGCCTGATAGCCGATGGTTTTGACCGAATTAGGTATATTAACGCCAATGAGTGACAAACAACCATAGAAGGATTCATAGCCGATTCCAGTCACAGTGTTAGGTATATAGATGCCAGACAAGCCCGTGCAGCCGCAGAAGGCCCAACTACCGATGTTTCTCACCCCACTCGGAATGACTGTACTTCGGCAGCCTACGACTAATGTTCCGGTAGCACTCACGATGATTGCATTGCAACTGTCGCGTGAGTCATAATTAGGGTTACCTGCCGCCACATTGATGGCAGAGAGCGAAGGGCAATTGCTGAAGGCACCCACATCGATTGTCGTCACTGAGTCCGCAATGCTCACACTGCTGATTGATTTGCAACCAGAAAAGGCAAACGCAGCGATTGTTGAAATCGAATCGGGAATCACCAAATCGACAATCTCCACCCCATTCAAGAACAGACGATGAGCGTGGGAACAAGGATTGGACGATTGGGTGTAGAATTCAATGCTACACCATGCCTTTAAATCACTGATGTCCACACTGTCGAGCGCTGTGCAGCCAGCAAACGCCTGATCACCGATGCTGGTAACCGAAGCCGGTATCGTGACGCTTGTAAGTGCTGAGCAACCCCGAAAAGCCGCCGCACCGATAGTTGTGACGGGATAAACCACACCATTATGGAAAACAGAGGCAGGAATGGTCACATCACCACTATAAGGATAGCCACTAGCAGTGACAATAGCATGGTCTCTCTCGATGATATAAAACAGGCCATCTGACTCCAGATCCACAGCCATCGCTACACTGGGCAATGCGAATGCCAACAGTATCATCAATTTGACGAACAGATGTTTCATAGATGTTGGTTAATCAGCCTGTAGTCGGAATGGTTTTTACAAACGCAAAATTATAAAAAAAATGACGGTTTTTGCTTCCAACGCATGAATAAATGACTCTACCGTCTCGTCAAAGGAAAAGAATACCATTATTCTGCAAAGCCAGTAAACAAAAACATGTCTGATATGACAACAGGGCTTTGGCGATTTGATGATTTATGCTTAATTTTGCATTGTAGAAGTGAAACAACTCGCCATTTTTCACGGATCCTTTTTACATTTGAATCAACATCATTTCAACGAACAAACGAATATGGACAAGAAAGAGAAAGAACAAGTGGAAGTGAGCACGGGCCTGAAGGTGTGCCGCGTGATTGGAATTGTGTTGGTCTTGGCAGCTATTGCCTACATTGCTTGGCGAGGTGATTTTGACAACAAAGGCTTTGTTGGCTATGTGGACGATTTCATGATCTTTATGGCCGCTTTCACGTTTGCCCACGGCAGTTTCCAGCGTCCTGAGCAGCGTTACATCCGTCGTCAGATGTACATGTTGTCATCACTGTTTGCCTTGCTCGCACTGTGCTGGGTTATCTTGCTTGCCTTCATGAAGTAACGACGGAGCGGGCGATCATAGAAGCGCCAGCACAACCAAGCCAACAGAATACAAGCCAAGGGCAACACCACAGCAACTGGCCAAACATCATTCACCTTGGAAACAGACACAAGATTTCCATCAAACCCGATGTAGTCATAGAACAAGTACATCAGCGGGTAATGCACGGCATAGAGCGGATAACTCAATTCTCCTAACATGTGGCTTATGCGCCTTGTCGAGGTGCCAATGGACAGTTGAGACGCACCCAGCCATACCAAGCACGGAAACACCACGATGACGCAGAGGGCATCATATAGACCATTCTGCCATGGCTGCAGTTCACCGAACGAGAGCGGAAGGCAACCCACCAGCAGAATGACAGCACCGCAAATCCAAAAGACTCCTGACACCCCTTTCAAAGGGCGGAACACCCGCGCCATGAGCATGCCCATCGTGTAAGGGAACAGCATGCGCACCAATCCTGTCCACAGTCCTCCATCAACCATTGACCACCCCACCCCGAGATAGCCGTCACCTACAGCGATACAAGCCAGACTACACCCTGTTACGGCTGCAAGAATAGCCAGCCACTTGGTGGGCAGGCGGCGCAGCAACAAAGCATACAGGATATTGCCGATATACTCAAAAAACAGCGACCACGACGGACCGTTCAAGGGAAACATTTCACCATTGCCGCGGACATCGGCAGAAGCACCGAGCCATAACGGCAACATCAGCATAGCCATCAGCATAGCCACCATCACCCACCCTGTAGAGACGTGGATGCCGTCCCAACGCACACCACCTTGCAAAAAGAAGCACAACGCTCCGATTAGCGCTCCAATAACCACCATCGGATGCAGACGGATGAGGCGGCGCTTGAAGAATCCCCCCACCGTGAGCCCATCATGCCATCGATTGTCATAGGCATAGCCAATGACAAAACCAGAAAGCACGAAAAAGAAATCAACGGCAAGGTAACCATGTGGCACAGGCGTCCAATCAAAACACTCAAACACATGATAAATGATGACAAGAAGGGCTGCGACTCCGCGCAACCCGTCAAGGATTTCATAATGTGGCTTCGACTGAAACTGCTGCATGGCTCTGCGTCAAATCACACGGGGACAACGAGCATGGGTGTATCAGTCTGGAACAGCACGCGATGGGCAATGCTGGGATTAAACAGGCGTGAGAAGATGCTGGACTTCTTGTTGGGAACAGCAATCAGCTGGACGTTCTCGTCCTTGGCATACTGAGCGAAGCTGTCAATAAAAGTTTTGGTGGCAATTCGTTTGGTCTTGAAGGTACACTCAGGATAATGCTCACGGCAGTATTGCAACAGTTGCTGCACGGACTGGTCCACAAGTTTGCGGTCTTTCTTCTCCACTACAGGAATGATGGTGACCTCGACACCACGCATGTTGAACAAGCGTGCAAAGCGGTCGAACGATAGCAGGTCCTGCTGAATCAGGTTAGAGAAAAACGCCACATGAGTGATATCTGTCAGACCGATGTCAGGCATACCGATAGGGACCGTGAAAATGGGGAACTTGCAGGCATCCATCACTTCACCTGCAACGCTGCCAATGAGGTTCTGACGACGGCGATTGGTGCCACTGGTACCCATCACGATGAGCGAAACGTCATACTTTTGGGCATAGTGCAGAATCTGCTCCTCGGGGATACCTTCAGTCACCTTAGTCTCGATTTGCACCTTGGGCAACTCGCCTGCAGCAATCTTGTCCTGCAACATTTTTTCGAACTCACTCATGCGCTGGCGGGCATTCTTCTTGATGTTCTTGAAGTCATCCTCGGGAGTCTCATAACGGTCACTGCCAAAGGGCAACGACATCGTGTGGCGCTCGTTGATGTAACTGTGCAGCAACACCACTCGTCCACGGCTGCGACGGGCATATTCCATGCCCAGTTTCACCGATTTGAGAGAGTACTTGCCAAAGTCCACCGGCAGGAGCACACAACGCTTGTCGCTCGTGATGGTCTCAGGCGACTCGATAATCTGCAACGCCTGAGGCAGGTCACGCTCGCGGATGCGTACCCTCACGCCGCTGGCTAGCACTTTCTCGTCAAGGTTGACGTTGTGCAATTTCACCTCTATACCTTCTTCCTCAAGGGTGTTCTTGAGTTCCACAGCACGGTCAAAGGTGTGGATAGCGACGGTAATCAGTCGGTTAGGGTCGTTATTGTTCTTATTATTGCAGTCCATAATTCATGGGGAGTTAGGAATGAGGAGTTAGAAGTGAGGAGTTAGAAGTTAGGAGTTAGAAGTTAGGAGTTAGGAGTGAATCATAAGAAGGTGGATACCATCTTTTATCTCTTATCTTTTATCTCTCAACTCTTTTCCAATATCTCAAGTGCCATATCCAGTATCTGGGAGTCGTCAAGCACGACAAGCCCGCCATTAGGACCAGGTTCCAGATGGAAGCCCATATTGGTCCCGAACTCATAATTTGACCCGCCAAAGTAGTTTCTCACCGACTGAACCGGCAGGTTGAGTTTGTCGGCGATATCATGGATAGAGCCTTCGGGCAGACTGTTTTTTATGCGTCGCAGTTCGTTGAATGTTATGGTTTTTGACATAGCACGTGACTATTTAATGTATTGAATTTCCTAATAATACTAATTTTCTCCAAAGATACGACAAATTAGCCGATCTGCAAAAATAATTATCCAAAATTAACGAAATCACAAGCCAGCACTTATCACATGACGTCAAAATGTTTGGATAAGGGCAGCCGTGATAAGGCCAAGGAGTGTGACCACTATAGCTGACGCGAGCACTACAGCATCGCTACCGGTATAATGACCCGCGGGAATCCGCCAATGGCGTTGAATCCAGCGCATGATGAACCACATGAGCCAACCTACCAACACACCCACGACAATACCCCCCAAGATGTCACCGGGATAATGCACACCCAAATAGACTCGACTGTAGCATTGCAGCAACGCCCATGTGAACAAGGATAAAGTCACCAACCGATGTCGCAGGATTAAAGCAATGAAAGTGGCCACAGCAAAGAAATTTGCGGCATGGCTTGACACAAAGCCATACATGCCACCACGATAACCGTTGACAACGTGTACGGCAGACTCCAAAGACGGGTCATGGGTGGGGCGAAGACGCTCCACAAGGTGCTTGATAAGCCCCGAAGACAACTGATCGGCAAGCGCAACAGCCAAGACCAGCATCACCAGCACCAGCAAGGCATGACGGCGGTTTTGACGAAGCAACAGCCATATCAATGCCAGCACCAGCAGCACCGAGGCCCACTTGGCACTCACCATCCACCAGAAGGCATCCTGAAAAGTGCTGTTCCAGCCATTGACGGCTAACAATGCCGTTGAGTCTATGTCATTGAGATATTCAAACATATATTATCAGTCACTATTTCATTAACTATATCACCTCTACATCGCGGGCATTAATCCAAGCCTTGTGACCACCAGCCGTTGACACTTGCAGCCACTTGCCATGGGCCTTGTCGGCAATGGAATCAATAATCTCGACACGTATTCCCTGCTGCAACTGGAAGGCTTCCTCCTCCTTGTCACGCGGCTCACGAGGAGCGGTGCTCAAGGTAACCGTTTCGGGCATGACGATAGCTCCGTTGCCATCGGTCGCCTTATGATAAACATGGAATGCCGCCAAATTGGCCAAGATGCTTACCACAATCAGCACGGCACCGCCAAAAAAGCCGATTTTGCGCATCAGTACATTATCAAGGAACAGATAGGCCGCCACTCCCGCCAAAAAGAGCAGGAAGGTCACAATAGCGATGATGGCCCATGTGTTGCTCGACAGGCGACTCACCGTCTGATCCACCCAGTTGCTGAACCACGAGTCACCGGCATCGTCGGGCAACTGCATCTTGCCGCGCACGAATTCAAGATTGAACCGTGCATCGCTGTTTGACGGGTCAAGCAGTAAGGCACGCTCGTAATAGAGCACGGCATGCACATTGTCCTTGAGGCGATAGTAGGTGTCGCCGATGTTGCAATAGAGACTCGACGAAACGCCTGTCTTTTCAGCCTCCTGCAAGTATAATTGCAATGCCTCGTTATAGAGTTCCTGCTTGTAGGCTTGGTTGGCCTTATCGATGTTTGCATTGGCAGCCACCATAGGCAATGCCAACACGGCCATTACTATAGTGATGATGACTTGTTTCATGACTCCACGGTGATTTTCTTGCGTTTCACACTTTCCAGCCGGTCGATGATGCCTGCGGCCTCGTCGAGCACAGCATTCATGTCGTCGGAGGCTAATTCAGGTGCATACTGGGCAAACTCACACTTGTCGATAAGGTCTATCGACTCCTTACGCAACTTTTCATCAATACCATACTGCTCCAGTTCGGCATTGATGTTGTCCTTGCTTAGTTCACTCACAGGAATGGACAGTTTGTCGCTCATGTAGCCCCACAGGGCATTAAGCATTTCGGCATAGAAGCCGCTGCGGTCACTGCGAGAGGCAAAACCTCGCGCTGCCTTGAGTCGGCGCTGTGCCACCTTGCTGGCTCGTTCGGAACGCATGCGGCGCACGTCGGCACGTTCCTTCAACTGCTTGCGGTAATAGAGCAGGAGGCCCACCAACGCCAACAATGGCAACAGGAACCACAGCCAGTAAGACCAGTTGTCCACAATGTAACCGTGAGACTTTTTCAGCCCCAAGTCACCGCTCTTGATGGGACGAATGTCCATGTTCTTCATGCGATAGTGGTTGCTGGGCTGGCCCTCTCCCTTGGCGACAGACAAGTGACGCCCCGGCACCGTGATGGTCTCATATTTGCCCGCATCAGGGTCAAAATAGGAAAATTCTCCGGCTGGGATTTCAAACTCACCGGCATACTGCGGGATAAACGTGTAATCCATCACCACCTTGCCGCTCATGTCACCAGCTCCATCGTTGACCTGGGCATCGGTCTTGGGGTCATACACATCAAACTGGTCAGGGAATTTGATTTCGGGTGCCTTGATATACTTGATGTTGCCTGTTCCACTGATGATATAGCGATAGGTGGCGGCGCTATAGGTTTTGAAACCCGTGGCGGGTTTGAGGTCGGTCGTTACGTTAAACTTGCCCACAGCTCCCGTGAAGGAGGCGGGTTTGGGCTCAGGCAAAGGCAGGATGTGAATAGTCGCCTTGTTACTGGTCACCTTCAAGTTTTTCTCGACAGGTTGTGATATTGTGCCGAAGATGCTCTTGAACGTGTCGAATTGCACCACACTCACGTCATAGTTACCTGATGAAATCGTCAAATCGCCACTTTGTTGCGGATACAAGATGCATTTCTTCAAGATAGCGGTCATATAGCGTTCACCATTCAAGGTTTCGACCTTGTTCAAACTGGGCTGCACGGGGATTTCCTCGATGAGGAAGCCGTCGAATGAAGGCTGCAGAGTGGGCAAGAACTGCGATATCTGGTATTTGGTGTACAACTTGATGGTGCAGACCACTGCCTGCTGTTCATACACACGCGGCTTGGACATCTCGATGCGCACAAACAGATCTTTACCACTTACCGCCTTGTCGGCACTCTGAGTCATCGGATCACTGTAAGGTGTGGGAGCGCCAGGCGTGCTCTGCGGCTGCTGGCTAGGCTGGTGGCTGCCCGAAGGCAACACATCGATGGAGAATGCCTTGGTTGCATAGCGCTTACCATCGACCACTACCGAAGCCGCGCCAATATGGCATTTTTCCGTCTGCGTAGCCTTATAAATCATGGTGTATTCCTCAGTTGAGCTGTGGCTTGACTTGCCGTTAACCCACGACGAACTGTAACTGTGTGACACGCTAGGGCCATAGATGAGTTTGGCTCCACTTACCTCAGGAGGGACAAAATTGCTACCCTCGCCGTTGTTGAGCACAAAGGTGACATTGAACTTGTTACCCTCGACCACCTGCCGCGGTGCCTCGACAGAGAAAGATGTCGCCTGCATCACCAGGGCGGTCAAGAGCAAAAATGCTATGTTGATGATTCGCTTCATTGACTATTTCAGTTGTCAGTCTTCAGTTTAAAGCAGCTGTTTACCATTTCTTGTTGGTGCGCTGACGCTCGTGGCGCTGTTGTTGCGCCTGTTGAGCATTGATGCGCTGCTGAGTAGCGCGTTCGCGGTCCTGCATTGCCTTGAGCACCTGCTCGGCATTTTGCTGACTCATACCACCCTGCTGTTGTTGCTGTTTCTGCTGATCCTGATTCTGTTGATTTTGGTTCTGCTGATCTTGATTCTGTTTATCCTTGTTTTGATCTTGCTTGTCCTTGTTCTGGTCTTGCTGATCTTTGTTTTGGTCCTGATTTTGGTCTTTATTCTGATCCTTGTTCTGGTCTTTATTCTGATCTTTATTTTTGTCCTGTTCCTGCTTCTTTAGTTGGGCAAGACGCAGATTCTGGCGTGCCTGGTCATCATCGGGATTGCAGCGCAGGGCATGTTTGTAAAACTCTATTGCCTGATCATACTGCTGGCGACCATAGGCAATGTTACCCAAATCATAAGCGGCCTTGCCACGCAGACGCTTGTCCTGCGCGTTCTTGGCCAGGTTGGTGAGGATACCCTCGGCCTGCTTCATCGGGTTCTTGTCATCGTTCTCTTGTGAGGTAACGCTGCCTTGGCGCATGAGGGCCGTGGCGAGATTGAACTGAGCTTTCTCGCTTGCGGGATTAGCCTGCAGGGCCTTGCGGTACTCGACCTCGGCCTCAGCATAGCGTTTTTTCTCATACAGTTTGTTTCCGTTGCGCAAGCACACCCTTTCCTGCTTGGTCATCTTCGGTGTCTTGCTCTGCGCCATTGCCACATTACCCAACGACAGCAATGCAATCACAACCGACACGAGCAGCCTATTCATGCTTATCCTCTTTCTTATCCTTATTCGTTTCATTGCTAACGGTGTTCTCTTTTTTGTCCTTAGTGAAGAAATTGTATTTCTTGAGCCACGGATTCTTGCGCTCGAGTAACAGTAACAGACCTATCAACAGCAACAGGGCTATCGTGGCAAACACAGGGAACTGCTCGTCATGCTGCGTGTAAGCCACCACTGCAAGGTCGCTCTTGGCAAGTTTATCCAAGGTTTCCTGCAGGGTCGAAGCAGCATCCGAAGCCGTGCCTGAGATATAGACGCCTTTGCCAGCCTCGGCAATATCTTGCGCCATTTTCTCATTGAGGTAGGTGGTCACGGGGTCCCCATTGTCATCGGTCAAATACCCTCCATCCATCGGAATGGGAGCGCCCTTGGTGGATCCCACACCGATGACATCAACCTGTACACCCAATTTGGCGGCATTCCTGGCTGCGCTAACGGCATCATCTTCAAAATTCTCGCCATCGGTAATGATGATGATGGCCTTTTGGGATTTCTTGCTTTGCGAAAATCCGTTGAGGGCCAGATTGATGGCTGCGCCGATGGCGGTACCCTGGGTGGGGGCCATATTGGTGCTGATGCCGTTCAAGAACAGTTTGGCCGATGCGGCATCGCTGGTCATGGGCATCTGCATATAGGCATTGCCGGCAAACACAATGAGTCCCACCTTGTTATTGTCCAGGCGGTCGATGAGTTTCTGCAAAATCATTTTGGAACGCTGCAGACGGCTCACATCCTGCGGGTTGTCGGTGCTCGAAGCGTTCATCGAGTTGGACACATCGACAGCGACCATCACCTCGATGCCGTGCACCTTGTTTGTCGTCTTGCTGGAGCCAGCACGCGGGCGAGCCAGTACCACGATAACCATCGTGAGCAACAGCAATTCCAGCACCAGACGAATCCACGGCTTGTAGCGCGACACCTCAGGCATCAGCGGCTCGATGGATTCACGCTTGCCGTAACGCTGCAGCCGCTTGCGGCGGTCTCTGCGGTTCCAAAGGAAAAGCAGCACCAATGCTGGCAGCAAGAGCAGCAAATAAAAATATTGTGGATAAGCGAAATTGATCATAGCTCTTTACTCTCTAAACTCTATACTATAACCTCTAAACTTAGGGGATGTGCCTCAACAATGTATAATCCATCAACAGGCTCAATAACAGCAATGCCAACAGCATCAGCGCCCACGGTTCGTAGTGATCCTGGGTGTGCGTGAAGCGTTGCACGTCTATATGGGTCTTCTCCAGTTGGTCTATCTCCTTGAAGATGCTGCGCAACACACTGCCAGAGGTGGCGCGGAAATACTTGCCACCGGTCTTGGAAGCGATGGTCTTCAAGGTTGCCTCGTCGATGACCACCGGCATGCGCTGATACTGGATGTTACCGGCATAATCGATTGCCACGGGATAATCAGCAGTGCCGTTGCTACCCACTCCGATTGTGTAAATCTTGATGCCGAGCCTGCGGGCAATGTCGGCGGCTGTGTTGGGTGCTACCACACCGGTATTGTTGCTGCCGTCGGTGAGCAGGATGATGCTCTTGCTCTTGGCTTTACCGTCGCGAATGCGGTTAATGGCCGTGGCGATGCCGTCACCAATGGCCGTACCGTCTTCCAAGGTTCCGATTTCAGTCTGCCCGATGGCATTGACCAGAGTGGCATTGTCCATGGTCATGGGCACCTGGGTGAAACTCTCGCCGGCAAACAGCACCAGACCGATGTTGTCATGGTCACGCCCGCTGACGAACTGGGTTGCCACCTTCTTGGCACTCTCAAAACGGTTGGGAGAAAAATCCCGAGCCAGCATACTGGTGGACACGTCGAGGGCGATAACAATGTCAGTTCCCTCCACATCGCTGGTGGACCAGCTGTCCTTGGTCTGCGGACGGCACAGAATAACGATGAGACAAACCAGCGCAGCCATCTTGAGTGCAAATGACAAGTGCTTTGCCCATACTTTCCAACTTGTGCCCATGCCGTCGAACGCGCGGGTTGACGACACATTCATCTCGGGTTCGTTCTTGTCCTGGCTATAGATATACCATGCGATGAGCGGTATCATCAGCACGGGCAGCAGCCACAGCCATCCTGGATGAGCAAGGTTCATCATTTTTTGGCCTCCTCTTTCATTTCGGGTTGTTCAACAGGACGTGTCGCCTCGACAAAGTTCACGGCACGCTGGTAAGCGACCTCGTTATCGTCGGCAAGCGGGCGGGCATTGGCAAATTTCACGATGTCGGCAATCTCGAGAATCATCTCCAGCTGCTCGTTCACCGCCTTGGTTTCCTCGTTCTTTTTCAAGGTCTCGATAATCTGCGATGAGGTCATCTCCACAGCATTGATGTGGAAACGCCGGTCGATATACACACGCAGGATATCGGTCAAGCCTGTGAAATACTCCTTTTCCTGACCCTGCTGCCACAACTGGGCGGCCTTCAGGTTCTGCAGATTGAGCATGGCCTCCTCATAGGGCGGCAATCGCTTCTTGATGGGCTTCAACGGGTTGATGCCTTTCTTATAATACTTGCGATAAGCCCAGATGCCCGCGCCGATGAGCAACAATGCCAGCAACCAGGCCCACCAATAATTGGGCAGCCAGTCAAACAGATTAAATGGCACATCCTCGACCGGTTTGATGTCGTTGATGTCCTTCATCTTGCTCACGTCAACAGGCAACACCTTGAGGGAGAGTTGGTTGCAGTAAGCGGTATCACCGTTCACCACATAGGGGATAGGCTTGATGACCCACATGCCTGAATCAAAGCTCTGGATAATGAGGTCACGGTTGATTTGAATGCGGTTATTACCCAAGTCGGTGGTGTCGGCTGCAGGTCGCTCGGCAATTTCGACCATCGCGTTAAGAGTGTCCAACTGCTCACCGGGGAAGAAACCGCGGGCATCCTTATCTTGAGTGATCTCTAAATGCAGCGTTGTGGTCTTGCCCATAAGCAGGGTGGCACTGTCGAGGCGGGCCTTGAACGTGACATTCCCGCCCCATGCGGTGGCAATGGAGGCCAGCAGCACAACAGCGCTCATTACTATATGTCTCACGTTTTGTGACATTGTTTTTGTGTTATTTTTATAGCGTCATTACAGTCCTTAACTCCTGACACCTCTATTCTTAAACAGCCCCATGAGAGCCGTAACATAGTCCTCGTCGGTGGCTACACTCGCCATATCCACATTGCAGCGCTGCAGCGCCCCGTTGACCGCCTGCTGCTGCTGATACCACCAGCGGCTGTAGGCATCCCGAACGCGCTTGCTGCTCGTGTTGACCCACTTCATCGTGCCACGCTCGGCATCGCGCATGCGCATCAGTCCCACATCAGGCAGTTTTGCCTCACGCTTGTCGTAGACCTGCACAGCAATTACATCATGCTTGTGGTTGGCAATGGACAATGCCTTGCTGTAGTCGTGCTCATCAATGAAATCGCTCACTAAGAATGTGGTGCAGCGCTTCTTCAAGGCACTGGTCATGTATTCCAGCGCCATGTTGATGTCGGTACCGGTATTCTCGGGTTGGAAATCAAGCAGCTCGCGGATGACAAGCAGGATGTGTTTGCGGCCCTTCTTGGGCGGGATGAATTTCTCGATTTTGTCGCTGAAGAAGATGACACCCACCTTGTCGTTGTTCTCGATGGCCGAGAAAGCGATGGTGGCACCAATCTCGGCCATCATCTCGCGCTTGGCAACACCCACGGCGCCAAAGTCCTTGCTACCGCTCACATCGACAAGCAGCATCACCGTGAGTTCACGTTCCTCCTCATAGACCTTCACATAGGGGCGGTTGTAACGGGCTGTGACGTTCCAGTCGATGTCGCGCACGTCGTCACCATACTGGTACTCGCGCACCTCGCTGAAGGTCATACCCCTGCCCTTGAAGGCCGAGTGGTACTCGCCGGCAAATATGTTTTGCGACAGGCCCTTGGTCTTGATTTCAATCTTGCGGACCTTGCGCAACAGTTCATTGGTATCCATTGATAGTTGTCAGTTTTTAGTTTTCAGTCGTTAGTTGTCAGGTTGCTGACACCCTCTAAACTTTAAACCCTAAACTCTAAACTTCAAGTTGCTGGACAACTTGAACATCAAGGCACTGCGATCTTGTCGAGGATGTTGCTGATGATTTCGTCGCTGGTGATGTTGTTGGCCTCGGCCTCGTAGGTCAAGCCCAAGCGATGGCGCATCACGTCGTGACAGACGGCACGCACGTCCTCGGGGATGACATAACCGCGGTTGCGCAAGAATGCATAGGCCCTTGATGCCAACGCCATATTAATTGAGGCACGGGGCGAAGCTCCGAACGAAATCATGCTCTTCAGGTCATTCAGACCGTAGTCGCTCGGGAAACGTGTGGCGAACACGATATCCACGATATACTTTTGTATCTTCTCGTCGATGTAGATTTGCTGTACCACTTTGCGGGTGTCAACAATGTCGGCGGGCGTAACCATTGGACGCACCTCAATGGGGTCGGGAGCGATGTTCATCTTGATGATTTCACTCTCCTCACTCTTGCTGGGATAGCCGATGAGCACCTTCATCAGGAAACGGTCCACCTGAGCCTCGGGCAGCGGATAAGTGCCCTCCTGCTCAATGGGATTCTGGGTGGCAAGCACCAAGAAGGGGTCATCAAGTTTGAAAGTCTGCTCGCCGATAGTCACCTGGCGCTCCTGCATGGCTTCGAGCAACGCGCTCTGCACCTTGGCAGGGGCTCGGTTAATCTCATCGGCAAGGACGAAGTTGGCAAATACGGGGCCCTTCTTCACTTCGAACTGCTCTTTCTTAATGCTGTAAATCATGGTTCCCACCACGTCGGCGGGGAGCAGGTCAGGGGTGAACTGTATGCGTAAGAAGCGGGCGTCGATGAGTGATGCCAGCGTGCTGATGGCCTTGGTCTTGGCCAAGCCAGGAACACCCTCGAGCAGCACATGCCCGTTGGCAAGCAACGCGATGAGCAACGAGTCCACCAGATGCTTCTGTCCCACGATAGTCTGATCCATGCCCTGACGGATCATGTTCACGAAATTACTTTTACTTGCAATCAGGTCATTCAATTCCCTGATATTGACTGTTTCTGCCATAACAATATTGGTTTTTCTTTACTTGTCCTTTTATACAACGTGCAAAAATACATCTTTACACGACATCACTGCGTGAAAATCACGTTAATTTAACACATATATTGTTAAAAGATTAACACACTTCATCAGCGGTTGAACTGTTGGAGTCCATCATGCGACATTCATGAGAAAAAAGGATAAAAAAAATCCCCGACTCACGCCGCGGATCATTCTTGAAAAAATCTAATTAACCTCTAATACCATTAACATAAACCTTAAAACTAAATCTTAACCTTGATGACAAAAACCTCATGCCTCACGGCAACGATTATTTGTCCTGATGAAAAATCGAGTGCAAAGGTAATGCTTTTCATGTTATAAAACATAATTTTCCAACAAGAAAATGCCAATCGTTAACACTATTTAACGTTTATCTACCGATTTTTCATGATTTTCACCCACAATTATGGGGCGAATTGACCCATCAGGCCCAATCCGCCCCATTGTTCGTCACAACACCGATCACTTGTTGTGCAGCAACAGATATTGATAGGGTTGCAGGGTGATGCGCCTGCTCAGCTTCATGACATTGCCCGTCATCAAGTCAGTGACGTCCTTGTCGGCCCATAGTCCGGGCACCTCAATGCTGTGAGGAACGTCGCGCACATTAACCATCACCAGGACATTGTCATTGTTGAGCACTCGGTCCACACACAGCACGTTGTTCTCGGGGTCATCATAGGTTACCACCTTGCCACTGCTGCGCAACGCAGCGTGCTCATTGTAGATGCTGATGAGTTTCTTGTACTCATTGCGCATGTCAGGGTTGGCATTCCAATCAACCGGAACATACTTGAAGAAGTTGATGGGTTCGGGATATCCCACCTCCTGAGAACCATAGATGAGCATACCGCCATGCAACATGGTAGTGGCCACAAATGCGGCCATCGATGCCTTGGGGCCACCATATTGCTGGACGGGTGACGCCTTGGTCGCCTCGTCGTGGTTGGTGGTGAAACGCAGTTTGAACTTGTCGTTATCGAGATCTTTATACTCGTTCTGGTCAACAAGAATCAATTTACCCACCTTTTCGCCTTTCATCACCTCGTCAATCGCTCTCATGAATTCCCACGCATAGTTCAAATCGAATCCAGCCGTGAAGTTTTCGGGATTAGCGCCCTCGGCCAGCATAATCAAGCGGCGAGGTTTGGCTGCCTCACGCAACGTCTTGATGCATTCGGTCCAGAACTCCACGGGCACCTGGTCGGCAACATCGCAACGGAAACCGTCCACTCCGACGCTATCCACCCAGTAACGCATCGCGTCAATCATTGCAGCGCACATATCCTTGTTGTCATAGTTCAAGTCGGCGACATCGGTCCAGTCGGTACCTGGCGGGAAAATGATGTTGCCTGTCGAGTCGTGGGTATACCAATCGGGATGCTGCGAAACCCACACGTTGTCCCACGCGGTGTGATTGGCCACCCAATCCAGAATGACGCCGATACCGCGCTCGTGGCAGGACTCAACGAGCGTCCTCAAATCATCGACCGTGCCATACTCAGGAGCAACGGCCTTATAGTCCTTGACCGAGTAGGGTGAGTTCTTGCTTTTCTCCTCACCGATGGGATAAATGGGCATGATCCATATCACATTCACTCCCAGAGCCTGGATGGAATCCAACTGAGCTGTAATGGCCTGGAATGAGTTGGACGGCGCAAACACCCTGGGGTTGACCTGATACATCACCACATCGGCGACCTCGGGAACCACAAAGGCGTCACCAACGGGCAACGCATGGTGATCTCTGGGCTTGCAACCCACGATTGTGACCACCACTGCCAGCAACAAAGTAAAGAACAAAATAAACTTTTTCATCACATTATAATATTAATTGATAATTGTCAATCAGCTCGCTGCAATGATGTCTTGAAGGATTCAAAGTCTTCATTACTCACCTCGGTAATGGTCATTGTGATGTGGCCATTCTCGTTCTTGCCGATGGCAAACACCAGCACATGGCCGTCAACGGTGTAGCCGGTCTCCACCTCCTGTGTCGTGCCATTGACACGCCAGGGCACCGCCATGCGGGCATTGCTCCCCTTGAGGGCGTTCTTGATGGCCAGCTTTGCCATCTCCACGTCCTTGACAGCAGTGGAGTACATGGTACACGAGGATTCATCACCGCCGGTCTGCGTGAAGTCATATTTCTCGCTCAGCCACAAGGCCACATCATTATAGTGGAACTTGCTGGCAGCCGATTGTGCAGCGGCAGCAGTACGCGTCGAGGCAGCCTCTTTGTCACGGCGAGCCTGTTCTCGCTCTTGACGTGCCTGCTGACGGCGCTCTCGCTCTTCTTCCTTCTTGAGACGCTTTTCTTCCTCCTTTTTGGCTTTTTCCTCAGCTTTGCGCTTCTTTTCAGCCTCCTTTTGCACCTTTTCCTGGGCACGGCGTTCCTCTTGAGCTTGGCGCTTTGCCAGGCGCTCCTCTTGACGCGATGCCTCTTCACGCTGGCGAGCGGCGCGACGGCGTTCCCGCTCACTCATCACGGGCTCGGTGGCAGCCTCATCGTCGTCAACGGTCACGCTGCTACCAGTCGAACTGGCGTCAACGTCCTCTTGTGTGACAGGACGGCGGTCACGAGTGCTGTGGCGGGCAGACTTGCGGCTGCTGGCTTTTGGGCGTTCTTCTTCAGACTGTTTTTTGTCTTTCTTGCCTAGGGATTTATAGTAGCCGGCCGTCTCAGTCACGCTCACATAGTAAGTGCCGTCGTCGAGCATCTTGCGCTTCACGCTGAAGCGGAATTTATTTTTATCAAATCGGAATTCTTTCCAATAAATTGTGGTGGTGGTATGCCAGTCGCCCACGGCCTTCACATCATCATAACTGGCCATCAGACGGTCGATCATGTCGCGCACTTTCCTGGTATTCAGTCCTTCAGGTGAATTCAGGAAATATGAGACCTCACCCTTTGCTCGCTGCTGTTCCATTTCGGCAGCGCTTGGCGAATAATAATATTCAAAATAGTTGCGCCCGACAAACACGTCAGAGATCACCTCATCCAGATACCATTCCCACTCGGTTTTCTCTTGAGTGGGCTGCGACGATGCCGCTAGCGCGAGGCACGCCATTATCACTAAAATGATATTCCTCAGCTTGCTCATTAGCTCAGATTCAATTTGATTGCAGGTCACAAAGTTATATAATTAATCTCGAAATTCCCAAAAACACAACACAAAAACTTAACAATCATCAATTCTTAGCGCCCATTTCATGGAATTTTAATGAAGAGTGATTACCTTTGCGAGAGAAAAAACCAAAACTGATGAAATCATGAAATTGAGACTTTTGATATTGTCCATCGTGACATCAGCAGTCGTGCTGCCCGCCGCAGCCGATGTGCATCCCCGCTACACCACGATGGTAAGTGATCAGACGACAAACTACGTCACCAAGCGCCCGCCTGTCGAGGAAAGACTCTTCACAAGCACCATCATCGAGAAGCGCATCAAGGATGTGCTTAAACAAATCAAAGGCAATCCGCGGTTGGCGTGGATGTTTGAGAACTGTTTTCCCAATACGCTAGACAGCACAGTGCACTACCGCCTTGGCGACGACGGTGATGACGACACCTTTGTTTACACGGGCGACATCCATGCGATGTGGCTGCGTGACAGCGGTGCCCAGGTATGGCCCTACGTCAAATATGCCAAGCAGGACGAGAAACTGCGCCACATGTTGCGAGGTGTGATTCTGCGCCAGTTGAAGTGCATCATCCTGGACCCGTATGCCAATGCCTTCAATGACGGGCCGACAGGCAGCCAGTGGGAAAGCGACCTCACCGACATGAAGCCCGAACTGCATGAACGCAAGTATGAGATTGACTCACTGTGCTATCCCATCAGGCTGGCCTATGAATACTGGCTGGTGACTGGTGATGACAGCATCTTTGGTGACCTGTGGCAGCAGGCCATGCAGGCGGTACTCCGTACGTTTAAGGAACAGCAACGCAAGAACGGTGACAAGGGTCCGTACAAGTTCATGCGCCGCGACATTGATGCCAAGTCTTCCCTTACTTGGTACGGTTGGGGACCTCCCGTCAATCCCGTGGGACTGATTGTGTCTTGCTTCCGTCCCAGCGACGACGCCACGGTACTGCCGTTCCTGGTGCCGAGCAATTTCATGGCCGTATCCTCGCTGCGCAAGGCTGCCGAAATCCTTCAAAAGGTCAATCATGACTATCTGCTGGCTGAGCAGTGCAGTAATTTGGCCCAAGAGGTGGAGGACGCCCTGCACCGCTACGCCATCGTTGATCATCCAAAATACGGTAAGATTTACGCCTACGAGGTGGATGGCTGGGGTGGTCGAGTACTTGCCGATGATGCTAACGTGCCGAGTCTGCTGGCCATGGGCTATCTGGGCGACGTGCCCATGGATGACCCCATCTACCGCAACACCCGCCACTTTGTCTGGAGCGAGGACAATCCTTGCTTTTTCAAGGGCAAGGCCTGCGAAGGCATCGGTGGCGCACACACAGCCTATAACCTCATCTGGCCCATGAGCATCATGATGAAAGCCTTCACTGCAGATAATGACGAGGAAATCTCATGGTGCATGCGCCAACTGCTCACCACCGACGCAGGCACAGGATTCATGCACGAGTCCTTCCACAAAGACGATCCTGCCCATTACACACGAGCCTGGTTCGCCTGGCAGAACACCCTGTTCGGTGAACTGGTCATCGACCTTGTGGACAAAGGCAAAGCGGACCTGCTCGTCCACTGCCTGGATTAACCATTTTTCAAAAAAAGCATTTACAATCCCTATCAAATATTAAAATGATGGGGATTGTGTTTTTGAACCCTGTAAATGCAGTACCTTTGCCGCCACATTATTAAAACACCATCTAAAAACATGAAAGAATACCGCCAATTGACGAACCAACAAATCGAATCCCTGAGAAAGAATGACTGTTGGGCTCAAGACTGGAATGACATCATGGTTACGGCTGATTTTGACACCAGCCGTTGCCACCGTGTGCAATTCTATGGCTGGGCGCGTCTGGGTAACGGTCGCGGCACCGTTGAAATCACCGAGGGTTTTGTGAAAAACTGCGGCATCTATAATGCCACATTACGCAATGTGACCATCGGTGACGGATGCCTCATCGAGAATATCGGCAACTACCTGAATAACGTGACCATCGGTGACGGATGCTACATCTCCAATGTGAGCACCATCAACACCCACGGCGAACCCAACTATGGCCAGGGACATACCATCGCAGTACTTAATGAGGTGGGCAACGGCAATCTGCTCTTGTTGAACGAACTGAACAGCCAACTGGCCGCCCTCATGGTCAAACACAGCGACAACAAGCCGCTAATGGACGCCATCAAACGGATGGTGGCCCAATCAGTGGCTGATTCACGGCCCGCATGCAGCACCATCGGCAACCATGTGCGCGTGGTTAATACAGGTGTTATCATCAACACAGTCATCGATGACGGTTGCCGCATCTGCGGCGTGTCCAAGTTGAACAACTGCACCATCAGCAGCACCTTGCAGAATCCCATCGTCATCGACACGGGCGTCATCTGCGAGAACACCATCATCAGTGGCGGGTCACGGCTGAGCGGCAGTGTGAAACTGACCGACTGCTTTGTTGGCGAGTCCTGTCATCTGGAAAACGGTTTCACAGCAGCCAGCAGCGTGTTTTTCGCTAACAGTTACATGTCCAACGGCGAGGCTTGCGCAGCCTTTTGCGGCCCGTTCACGGTGAGCCATCACAAGAGTTCGCTGCTCATTGGTGCCATGTTCTCGTTCTACAACGCTGGGTCAGCCACCAACTTCAGCAACCATGCCTACAAGATGGGGCCGATGCACTACGGTGCGCTGGAACGCGGCTGCAAGACTGCCAGCGGGGCCTATCTGCTGCTCCCCGCCAACGTCGGTGCCTTCAGTGTCTTGTTCGGCAAACTGATGTATCACCCTAACACCTGTGACTTGCCCTTCTCTTATCTGATTGCATATGGTGACACCATGTACCTGAAGCCCGGGCGCAATTTTGCCACAGTGGGCCTGTACCGCGACATACGCAAGTGGCCCAAGCGTGACAAGCGCTATCGTGGCGAGCACCGCAGTGTGGTGAACTTCGACTGGCTGAGCCCTTTCACCATCAGCGAAGTGCTGCGAGGAAAGAAGATTTTGGAGAATCTGCGTGCAGCCAGCGGGGATAACGTGAGCACCTATAATTATCATGAGTATGTCATCAAAGCACCGCTCCTGCACAAGGGCATCAAGTACTATGATATGGCATTGCGCATCTACATGGGAGCAGTGCTCAAGCGACACAAACCCGTGCCTCCCGTCACAACCGCTGGCGAGGGCAACTGGATTGACCTTATGGGCCTGCTCATGCCACAGAGTGCCGAGGAACAGATGATTGATGACATCATCAACGGCCGTCTTGACACAGTCGAGGCAGTGAATGACCGATTCAAGGCCATCAATGCCTACTATAACGAGCTGCGCTGGTCATGGAGCTACCGCATCATCCTGGACTATTATGGCATCGACGAACTGACCGAAGAGGCTGTGGAGCGCATCCATCAAGACTACGTGACCGCCCGCCGCGAGTGGATTGCCCTCATACGTGAGGATGCTGAGAACGAATACACCCTGGGAGACATTGACCGCGAAGTGCTCGACGACTTCGTCACCCTGCTTGACCGCGAGGTGGACTTCGAGAACCAGAAACTGTACATGTAATCTTCTTGCAATTCTAGACAAACTAGAGAATCTGGAGATTTTAGAATCATCACCACAATATTCAAGGGGCCGCGCCAATTGGTGCGACCCCTTGAATGTAGCGGGACTGAGAATTGAACTCAGGACCTCCGGGTTATGAATCCGACGCTCTAACCGACTGAGCTATCCCGCCATCTTTTTCGAAAGCGACTGCAAAGGTACAACCAATTCCCTAACCCACCAAATTTTTTCGCAAAAAAAGTTTTTTCGTCTTAATTATTCTTCCAAAATGCGGACGTGAAGATGACCAATACCGTGAAAATCTCAAGACGTCCCATCAACATGAGTGCCGACAGAATCCACTTGACAAAGGCGGGTAAAATGCTCCACGACATCGTCGGCCCAATCTCAAGGCCCAACGTCGGTCCCACATTGCTGACGCAACTCAAGGCGATGGTAAACGAATTGGTGCTGTCAACGCCCACAAGAATCATCGTGAAGTAGGCGACGAAACACAACAGAATGAAAACGAGAAAGAAGGCAATCAGGGTAATCTGGCGCGACGTGTTGAGCGACGTGTCGTTGACCTTTACTGGCAGGATAGCCTTGGGATGAAGACGGTGAAGTATCTCGTTGCGCATGATTTTCAAGGCAATAACGCCACGGGCACACTTGAAACCTCCAGCGGTACTGCCGGCACAACCGCCAAAGAACATGCACAGGCTGAGCACCACCCATGTGATGTGGTGCCACTGTGCGGCATCCTCGTTGAACATGCCTGTCGTGGTGATGAAGGACACAACCTGGAATAGCGAAACCCTGATGGCATCGGCGACAGAGTAATCGTTGTAGCGCAACAGGAAAGCGACTATGACGACAGTCGAAACCAAAATGAGCAATGAATAGAAACGGAACTCGGCATTCTTGAACAGATACTTGATTCTGCCCTTGAACAACGCGGCATAGAGCATGGCAAAGCTGACTCCTGACAAGAACATGAACAGGATGGCCGTGTAGTCGATGGCTGGATTATTAAAGTATCCCGTGCTCGCATCATGGGTCGCAAAACCTCCGGTCGCCGTAATGGTCATGGCATAGTTGACGGCATCAAACGGCCCCATGCCGAACAGAAAAAACAGCAGAGCGCACACGGCCGTGAGCACCAGATAGACCCCCCACAAGGCCTTGGCACTCATCGTGAGACGCGGTTGCAGTTTGGACTGGACAGGCCCAGTGGCCTCGGCGGCAAACACCTTAATCGACCCGCCAACAAACGACGGGAGAACGGCAATGGTGAAAAACACGATACCCAAACCGCCAATCCATTGGGTCAATGAACGCCACAACAACACGCCATGCGGCATGCCTTCAACGTGGTCGATGGTAGTGGCTCCCGTTGTCGTCAACCCCGACATCGCCTCAAAGAACGCATCTGACACTTGGGTGATATACCCTCCAAGAAGGAATGGCAGCGAACCTAATGCAGCAAAGGCAATCCAGACAATCGTCACAAGCAGATAGGCGTCCCTGCGACTCAAGTTATTGGAGGCTCTCCGTCCCAACCACCTCAATGACAACGCCACCACAAGCGTAACACCGACGGTTATTGCCAGTGGAACCATGTCATTCTCACTATAGCATAACGACACGACCAAACACAACGCCATGAACGCGGCCTCGATGTTCAGCAAGGCTCCCAAAATCTTGAATATGAGTTTGGTGTTAATCATGACTTAAATAAAGTATTTCTCAATCTGCCTGATGTTGGTGTCTTGACAGAAGACCACCACATTGTCACCAGGCTGTATCTGGGTGTTACCGTTCACCAGCATGCCCGTTCCATTGCGCACCAGGCCGCCCAATTCGACTGTAATGGGCAAGTTGAGTTCACGCACCGGCTTGGAGGTGATGCGCGAGCCTTCATGAGCGAGGAACTCAGCAACATCGGCATTGACCACCAACAGGTTGCGGATGTTACGCACATCTCCATTCAACAACAGCTGATAGATGTAACTCGCAGTCAAAGCCTGTTTGTTGACGACCGTGCCGATGTCAGCATTGCCGGCAATATTCATGTAGTCCATGTTTTCGATCATTGCAATGGTCTTGATCACGCCAAGTTCCTGAGCTGTCATGCACGTCAGGATATTAGCCTCGGCGTTGCCGGTAAGCGCTATAAGTGCGTGTGCCTTCTTGACATTCTCTTCGAGCAGGTTGGCCACCGAGCGCCCATCGGCATTGATGACCATCACACGGCTCGTGTCAATGATTGCATTCAGTTCCTCACACCGCGCGGCACTGGTCTCGAAGATTTTGGCTTTCATTCCGTGAGGCAACCTGCTCACCACTCGGGCCGCTGTTTTTCCTCCGCCGACGATGATGACATTCTTCACATCAGGAACGTCTTCTTTGCCGACTATTGCCTTCAATAACGGGATGAATTCATGAGTCGTCATGAAGTAAACATAGTCATTGTCGAGCAAGATGTCATTGCCCGTGGGGATAATCGTTGTGCCGCCTCGCTTGATGGCCAGGATGTGATAAGGCGTCTCTGGTTTACACACGTCCTTGAGCGGCTTGTTGAGAATCGAGCACCCTTCTTTCACTTTCAGACCCAGCATTGTGAGGGCGCCTCCATGGACATCCCAACACTGGCTCACCCATGAAACGTCAAGACCAGCAATGATGTCTTGAGCCGCCAGGTCATCAGGATAAATGATTGATGAGATTCCGGCACGTTTAAAGGCGTCGGTGATTTGAGGATCGGTAAACTCGTCGTTCTCGACCCGGGCAACGGTCTGTTTGGCACCCATCGACTTGGCAAGCACACACAGACTCAAATTCAAGTTCTCATCCTTCGTCACCGAGATGAAAAGGTCAGCATTCTTCACACCGGCCTCCCTGAAAGACTTGATGGGCGTGTTAGACGATGACTTTATCGTCAACAAATCGCAATAAGAAGCGATGCGTTCCAATTTCGACTCGTCCTCATCGATGATGACGATATTCTGCTTGATCTTGGAAAACAATTCCGCCAGATGAGCTCCAATGGCATCAGCGCCAACGATAATGACTTTCATACAGACAATCTTTGTAAGTTGCGGCGCAAATATAGGGACAAATCTTTCAGATATACAAATAAATGGATAGAAATTTGCAAAAAGCGAACTTTTTTACCCTATCATGATAAATATTGGCAAACGCTAGCCATCTCATGAAAAAAGCGTATCTTTGCACAACATGATACAGGCTTTTCCAAGACGCCAGACTAGTGAAACACTTATTCGCATGGAACAAGTCAACGTACATGGGCTTCCAACTGAGATAAAGATTCAAATGACTTGAGCACATGAAGAAATTACTACAATCAGGCATATTATTGCTGGCAGTGTTGCTGTCACAGGCTGCCATTGCACAGGGTATCTATGCCGACGTGAACGGTGACGGCGAGGTGAACATCTCAGACGTGAACGAGGTGATTAATGTGATTTTGGGCGGCACGGCTCCCACGCCTTCCGACCCCGAGGCCGACACTGTTGCTGTGACCGTGTTTGACACTGACCTCTCTGTACGCCACTACTACCGCATTCCGGCCATCGTTCAACGGCCTGACGGCAAACTGCTTGCCATAGCCGATGATAGACACCGCAACGATGCTGACATCGGCAGTAATCAGGGCATCGATATTGTGGGGAAAGTCAGTGATGACGGCGGCAAGACGTGGGGCGACACCTTCATCATTGCCGACGGCAACCAGCGCAATCAAAGTTTCGACAATAGCCATGGTGACGCGGCGGCTGTTGTTGATCGTGAGACGGGAAAACTGCTCATCATGTGCGCTTCGGGCAAGCAAGGCTTCCTGGCATCAACTCTGACCGATCCGTTGCTCGTGGGACGCTACACCAGTGACAACAGTGGCGCAACTTGGACTGGCCTTGACGTGACAAGCGATATCTACGGCATCTTTGCAGATTATCCCGAGGTCAATGCCCTGTTCTTCTCCAGCGGCCGCATTTGTCAAAGCAGCCACATCAAACAGGGCGATTATTACCGCATCTATTCAGCCATTTGCACTCCTAACGGTGTGGGCAGTCTGGTCTTGTACAGCGACGACTTCGGGCAGACGTGGCAAGCCTTGGGCGGTCCTGGGGCAAGACCGACAACGGCCCCATTTGGCGACGAAGCCAAAATCGAAGAACTGCCCGACAGCAACGTGCTGCTCAGCTGCCGCTCCAAACAGACAGCGACCAACGGCAGGCTGTTCAACATTTATGATTACGCCACTGGCTCGTGGGGCGAAATGGCAGTGAGCAACGACCCCGAGTCAGGCACCTATAGCGAGAACTGCTCCTGCAACGGCGAACTGCTCATCGTGCCAGTGACACGCACTAGCGACGGACGGCAAGTCCACCTGGCGATGCAATCGGTGCCGCGCGGCACAGGACGCCAGCGTGTTACCATCTATTATAAGGAATTGCTTGATGAAAATGACTATGACGAGCCAACTGACTTTTCTTGGGGTTGGAAATCCTATCAAGTCACCCAGGGCTATTCTGCCTACTCCACCATGATTGCCACCACCGACGGCAAAATCGCCTTTTTCCACGAGGACTGCAACGACAACAACAGCACATCGGCCTACGACCTGATCTACCAGACACTGACTATTGAAAGAATCACCGAGGGCCGATATGCTACAATAAAATAATGAATATGGACAATATCAATATACCGGTTCTAGCGGCACCATTGCAAGGAGTGACCGATAACGTGTGGCGCATGGCACAACACGAGGTGTTTGGCGGTGTGGATGCTTATTATGCACCCTTCATGCGCGTGGAGCGTGGCGAGGTCAAGCGCAAGGACCTGCGAGATGTGGACCCTGAACGCAATGCGGGCATCAAGCTCATTCCGCAGATTCTTGCCTGCCAACCCGACCATGCCCTGATGATGGTCAATGCCCTCAAGCAGATGGGTTACAGCCGCATCGACATCAACCTGGGCTGTCCCTTCCCGCCCATCGCCTTGCACCGCAAGGGTTCGGGCATGCTGGCCTATCCCGACCTTGTCGAGGCCTTGTTCATGACACTGGCTACTGTTGAGGATGTGGAATACAGCGTGAAAATGCGCATCGGCTGGGACCGCAACGACCAGTGGCGCAACATTCTGCCATTGATGGATATCATCAAGCCCGTCAACATTGCCGTACATCCCCGCACAGGCAAGCAGCAATACAAGGGCCAGTTGGACATGGAGCAGTTTGAGGCATTACTGGCCACCTCTTCGTGGCCCATTGTCTATAACGGCAACCTGCGCACTGTCGAGGACATTGAGCATGTCATGCAACGCTACCCCACCCTCGCCGCAGTGATGGTGGGCAGCGGACTGGCTGCCAACCCGGGCATGCTCGCTCCTGAAGCCAAACCCGACGACTACCGACGTTTCCACGACATGCTGGTTGACGGCTACACCGAGCAACTCAACGGAGGCGAAGCCCAACTTGTGCGCCATCTGCAGGACATCTGGCAGACCTTCTTGCCCGGCACGGGCCACAAACTGTTCAAGGCCATCCGCAAGTCCCGCACCCTGGACCAATACCAGACCGCCGCTGTTGCCGCCCTCGCCGACGTCGAGAACGCCCTCAACCCCGCTCAAGAACAATAACCAGTGTCCCGTGTGTAGTGCAATAAGCATATAAAAACAACGTGTGAGAGTGCCAATTGAAAAGAATTTACTAATTTTGCAGCCGTTTTAAAAAAAACTAAACCTAATAATAGATAAGTAATTATATGAATTTTAAGTTTTTATTGGCCGCATTGGCCATCAGTGCTTTCGTGTGTGTTCCTGTACAGGCTCAAGAAGAAATGGAGACTCGTCATGAGATTGGCGTTACTTATGGTGCCGTGCCCAACTCGGTGTGGGTTGATGTTTTCACCGATGTTATTGCTGCCATGTTCGGTGAGTCGCACGAAAACAACAAATACGTTGGCCCTATCGGACTGGAATACTACTACCACACCAGCCCGCTGATTGGCGTGGGTGCCGTTGCCGTGTTTACCACCAACAAGGAGGATGCTTTATACGATAAAGAACTGACCGGACGTCACACCAAGTCTTACATTACAGTTATGCCGTCGGTGAAATTCAACTGGCTGCGCAAGAACAACTGGGGCCTGTACTCCAAGTTGGCAGCGGGTGCCACCTACACCCACTTCAACTTTGAGGACTATGTGATCGATAATACGACCGGCAATAAGACAACTGAGAAGACAACTGCAAAAGACCTGCTGTTCAACTTCCAGGCATCACTCATCGGCGCCGAGGTCGGCAACCAGCGTGTACGCGGTTTTGCTGAGTTTGGTGTCGGTGAGCAAGGTATTGCTCTGGCCGGTGTGCGTTTCAAATTCTGATATAAAAATATTCTCGATAAAAAGCAGTCCTAGGTCACTCTGGGACTGTTTTTTTGTATGGCTCATGAATTTTCCCTAACTTTGCGCTATAATTTATCCTGTCATAATACTATATCATCATGATGAAACTGAATCTGATTACATTCGCGTCGTCCCTGGCTACCAGGGAGTCGGTTTTCACTGACCACCATGAGTTGCTCGACGCTATCGCTGAAAAATATGACGTGCAATACATTTTTCCCGAAGACCTTGGCTACCACTTGCCCGAAGGCCCGACAATGGTGCTGGTGGGTAGCGGTGGCGTGGAGGAGATGGTCAAAGCGAACATCAATCGTTTGCCGCAATACGTCGTGCTCATCGCTGACGGCTTAAAAAACTCGCTGGCTGCCTCGCTCGAGATCCTGTCGTGGATGAGACTAGACGGGAGGAACGGACGTGTGCTTCACGGCCCCACCAGTTTCATCATGCAAGGCATTGAAGAGTACACCCAGGCCTATGAAGCCATTGACCGGCTGAACGGCAAGTGTGTGGGCGTTATCGGTCAGCCTTCGGGATGGCTCATCGCCAGCAATGTGGACTATCAGCTCTTGCATGAGCGCTGGGGTGTGTCGATGGTGGATGTGCCTCTTGACGAGGTCGTCGAGGGCTACAAGGCCGTCACCGACGACGAGGTGCAGGATATCACCGACAAGTTCATCAACCAAGCAGTCGGCATCAAGGAGCCCTCGCGTGACGAGGTGGTCAAGGCGATGCGCCTGTACCGTGCCATCAAAGACATTGTGGAGCTATACCATCTGGATGCCCTGACATTGAACTGTTTCGACCTCATCCCCACCACCCGCACCACGGGTTGCGTGGCGTTGGCTTTGCTCAACCAGGAGGGCATTCCCGCCGGATGCGAGGGTGATGAACAGACCTTGCTCACCATGCTTGCCGTGCAGGCTGTCACGGGCGAAATGACCTTTATGGCCAATCCGTCCAAGATTCTGGACAACGCTGCTCACGAGATGGTGTTTGCCCATTGTACGATCGCCCCTGCAATGACCGACCGCTATATCGTGCGCAACCACTACGAGTCGTTGAGCGGTGTCGCCATCGAGGGTGTTTTCGAGCCGTTGGACGTGACCGTGGTCAAGTGTGGAGGCAAGGGTATGGAACGCTACTTCATCAGCCGTGCCCGCCTGCTCGAGTGCACCACCAAACCCAACATGTGCCGCACCCAGCTGCACCTGCGCCTCGACGAGCCGTTGGACTACTTCCTGGAGCGCAGCATCGGCAACCACCACGTGATTGTAAAGGGAGACCATGTTGAAAAACTGATCGCGGTTTTCAAACTTTTAGCTGCAAGACCTTAAAGACCTTTACGTCCTTAAGGACCTTAATGTCATCATAGCATGCTGATTAATCCAAAATATGAACATCTGCGGGAATGGCTGGCAAGGCTGCCCGAGGACTTTGAGCGGTTGGGCGAGGTCATCTACGACAGGCGCAACCAGCTGCGCGTCATCACAGCCCCTGATGGTTCCGTGGTCATCGTCAAGCGCTACTGCAAGACGCATATCGTGAACCGCGTGGTGTATTCCCTCGGCATCCGCCTGCCTAAAGGTAAGCGGGCCTTCCTCTACCCCGCCCGACTACTGGAGCGCGGCATCGACACGCCCGAGCCCATCGCCTACATCGAGCAACGTACCTGCGGCCTGCTGGGGCTGAGTTACTTCGTCAGTGTGCAGTCCCCGCTGAGGCACACACTCTACGAGTTCAGCGACGCCCGAGAGGGCACCTATGAGGAGATGGCCGAGGCTTTAGGCCGCTTCACAGCCATGATGCACGACCGCGAAGTGCTGCATCTGGATTATTCCCCGGGTAACATCCTGTGGGACAAGGATGAGGAGGGCTACCACTTTGCCGTGGTGGACATAAACCGCATGCGGTTCGGTAAGGTGGGCATAGAGGACGGCTGTGCTGCCCTATGCCGTCTGTGGGGACCCAAGCGTTTCATTGAATACACAGCACGCAGCTACGCCAGAGCCCGTAGCTTCAACGAGGACGAGGCCGTGCGACTTACCATGCAAGCCCGCACAGCCTTCTGGACCCGCTACCAGCGCCGAGGGCACACCGTCGACTTCTACCTCGAGCTTTAAACGTCAATCCGACAAGTCAATCTTTTATCAATATTTAATCCCATATTACTACAAATGAAACTATTACGTATATTTACCATTGTTGCGCTAGTGCTGTTCTTTGGATCCAAAAGCACTGCTATAGCTCAGGAAACGGCTCAAGCCCCTGGTTTTGACAAGGCCGTTATCGAGGCACTCCACAGTCAAGTCTTCTCAGACGAGGACTATACCGCTGACCCGACTTTCTTCGCCAAGGCTGTGGTTCAGTGTGATGCCCTGCTAACCTACTTTGAGCAAAAATACGGCATCGAAAAAGTGCGCGAAGGCGTTATAGAAGTAGCCCATGGTAACCAACCCTTCGGTGAAGAGGATACCGAACTCTTTAAAAACCTCAACTTCCTGAGTTCCAGCCTCTATAACCAAGAATCCAAGATGGATGAGGCCACCCGAAAAGCTTACGCAGAATATGAAGCGCACAGCGAAGCCGTGAGAGGGTTCTAAAAACGGCTTTCAGCCGTCTTCAACGGCTAAAAGCCGTGGAGAATGGATAATGGAGATTGTTTAATGAAAGGGTTGAAGCCGTCATATATTCATTAAACAATCTCCATTAATCACTTCAAACGCCGTTTTCCAACGGCGTTTGAAGTTTCATTAAACATAAAAAAATATCCCTTTTGCACGGCTAAAGCACACGCTTTGGCCGTTAACGTTATCGATAGATGACGTAGGCAGTCATGGGGGCAAGGATGGCCGTGAGAGTGCCATTCTTGACATGAAGGCGCTGGCGGGTGACAACATCACGGTACTTGCCGTCGGCAAGGGTGACTGGAATGGCTACCCTTGAGGCCTGTTCGTCAAGGTTAATGATCACAGCTGCCTTGCTGCCGCGTTCGACGATGATCTGTTTGCCGTTCTCGCTGTAGATGATGTTCTCGGGCTGGTTGATGTTGCTGTGGCGGAACTCGTTGACGGCCTTTACCACGGGATGCTTGAACTCGTCGTTGCCCACCTTGCCGATCTCGTTGTCACCCCAATAGTTATCGCGGGTGCTCCCGTGAGGACGGCTGTAGAACAGCGGCGTGCCATACTTGCGGGCGGTCAGGAAGACCCATCCCAAGCGGATGAGCTCGTCGCTCATGCCCGCCGAAGCATGGTCGTTGCAATAGGTGTCGTGCGACTCCACCCATGTCACCAGGTGGGCGGGATCCACCGAGTGGTGCCAGATGAGCAGGTTGTCGGCACGGGCATCGTGATTGTTGAGCACGTTGCGCAGCACCCAGCCGTAGTTGCTGGCGGTCAAGTCCATATACTCGGCATAACCTTGCTCGGGCACATTGCGGTCCTGCAGCACCTCGCCGTAGATGAACAGCTGCTCGCGCGGCACAGCCAACCTGAGGCCCTTGACGGCCTTGCGGCCCATGGCCACGTCCCAGAAGTCGTTCTCGGGCGACTTGGGATCGCGCATCTCGCCAGGCAGGCCGATGTGCTTGGCCGTGTCATAGCGGAAACCGCTGGCACCGCAAGACAGCACGTCGTTGACAAATTGCATGTAGTAGTACTGGAAATCGGGATTCTCGGTGTTCACATCGGGCAGTGTTCCCATCTCGCCTGTCGTGCACTGGTAGCGGTCGCTATAGTCCTTGATGGGCCACAGTCCGTTGGCGTGGAACAGGTTCTCACGGCCATGAACGGCGCTGTCCAGGCGTGCGTTGATCTGTGTGCGGTCAATCACCGTGTGGTTGGGCAGCACATCCACGATAACGCGCAGTCCCAAGCTGTTGGCCTCGGCACACATCGCCTTGAACTCGTCGCGCGTTCCCAACTGATAGTTGCCGATGGTCCAGTCCGTCGGCTGATAGTGGTAATACCACTTGCCATGGCCAAACAGCTGTCTGCCGCCGTCCTCGCCCACAACACACTCGTTGATGGGAGACGTCTGTACAATGGTGTAACCCGCATCCTTGATCTCGGGCAGATGCTCACGGATGGTGTTGAACGACCACGACCATGCGTGCAGAATAATCTCGTTATTACCCTGGACAGACTTGTCAACCTGCGCCTGACCAGCCATTAGACCCATAAGGGCAATCAATACTGTAGAAAAAAACTTTTTCATATACACTAAAATCTTGTTTAATCTTCGCAAAGGTAGTAAAAGTTTTTGGTTTTTAGACTTTAGCCGGATTCTGCATTGCACAAACACGAAATCTTGCAGGGAAAACTCGGTCCGTGTCATCCATCTCATCCGTTTTTCCGTTTTTTTTGCGCATGCACTTTTATAACTAGTGAAAAACCGCATTTTTCTAAAAACTAAGGACTAAAAACTGAAAACTGACGATTAAAACTCAAAACTTTCATTATATTTGCAGCCGAAAACAAATACATACTTTTTAAAACCTGTAAGACATTAACAGAATCAAGAAAATGAACGAAATTGAAAAACTGAAACCGACGTGCATCTGGCGCAACTTCTATGCGCTGACGCAGATTCCCCGTCCCTCGGGACATGTTGAGAAAATCCAGCAATTCCTGCTCGACTT
>JAEEGI010000824.1_pt1 | contig 82672 bp, 65 predicted proteins | sample 8958751 | NCBI WGS metagenome assembly JAEEGI01 (sample SAMN16246545, study PRJNA631951) | gut metagenome | biome: gut microbiome; feature: rumen; material: KS-attached | host: Bos | place: Iran: Karaj | collected 2018-10 | reverse complement strand
AGTCGATGCCCACGTTGCGGGTGTGCTCATCAATGTCATCCCAGTAAGACAGGTTCATGCCGCCACACTCTCCCAACCGCATGAAGTCGATCATGCCGTTCTTGTCAAAGGTGGCCAGCCAGCAGGTGCGGGTGTCGCTGTAGCTGGTCTGTCCCAGCAGCAGGGTAATGCCCTTGTCGGGGTTGTCCTGGATGCCCCACACGCGCACAACGGAGGAGTTGGTGTCCACTTGCATCACCTTGTCCAGTCCGATGGCCTCGCATGTGGCCATGTCAAGGATGCGGTGAGGCAGCTTCTCGCCGTCGTTGTCGTAGCGGAAGTCGTTGCCGTTAAGGGTCAGCGAGTCGTCGCAGATGCCTGCATTACACAAGAAGTCGTGACCGTTGTTGATTTCGTCGCCGTGCTGCCACTTGCCGGTGCACGACACAATGGCCAGTGCCACCATCAACATTGCAATTGTTCTCATCATTTTCATATCAAGATTCGTTTACTTCCTAAATCCTAAAACCTAAAACCTAAAGCCTAATCGCCTAACTTGCGGTAGCGCACGCGGGTGGGCTCTTCCTTGCCCAATCGCTTGAGCTTGTTTTCTTCATATTCGCTGTAGCTGCCCTCGAAGAAGAACACGTTGCTGTTGCCCTCGAAGGCGAGGATGTGGGTGCAGATGCGGTCCAGGAACCAGCGATCGTGGCTGATGACCACGGCACAGCCGGCGAAGTCCTCAAGACCTTCCTCGAGAGCACGCAGGGTGTTCACGTCGATATCGTTGGTGGGCTCATCGAGTAAGAGCACATTGCCCTCCTCCTTCAATGCCAATGCCAGTTGCAGACGGTTGCGTTCACCGCCCGAGAGCACGCCGCACTTCTTCTGCTGGTCCACGCCGCTGAAGTTGAAGCGTGACAGGTAGGCACGTGCGTTGACGTCGCGGCCACCCATGCGCAGCAGTTCCACGCCACCCGAGATGACCTCATAGACCGTCTTGTCGGGGTCGATGCTCGTGTGCTGCTGGTCGACATAGACCGCCTTGACCGTCTCGCCGACCTCAAAGACGCCGCTGTCGGGCTTCTCCAGACCCATAATCAGGCGGAAAAGGGTGGTCTTGCCGGCGCCGTTGGGGCCAATGACGCCCACGATGCCGTTGGGCGGCAGCATGAAGTTCAAGTCGTCAAACAACAGCTTGTCGCCGAAGGCCTTGGCCACATGCTGGGCCTCGATGACCTTGTTGCCCAAGCGGGGACCGTTGGGGATGAAGATTTCGAGTTTTTCCTCTTTTTCTTTGACCGTCTCGTTCAACAGTTTGTCGTAGCTGTTCAAGCGCGCCTTTCCCTTGGCCTGGCGGGCCTTGGGAGCCATACGCACCCATTCCAGCTCGCGCTGCAGGGTCTTTTGGCGCTTGCTCTCGGTCTTCTCTTCCTGGGCGAGGCGCTGGGTCTTCTGTTCCAACCAGCTGCTGTAGTTGCCCCTCCAGGGGATGCCCTCGCCTCGGTCGAGCTCCAGAATCCAACCGGCCACGTTGTCGAGGAAGTAGCGGTCGTGGGTCACGGCGATGACCGTGCCCTCGTATTGCTGCAGGTGCTGCTCCAGCCAGTCGATCGACTCGGCATCGAGGTGGTTGGTGGGCTCATCGAGCAAGAGGACGTCGGGTTTCTGCAACAGCAGTCGGCACAGGGCCACGCGGCGGCGCTCACCACCGCTCAGGTGCTCGGTCAGCTGGTCGCCCTCGGGGCACCGCAGGGCGTCCATGGCGCGCTCCAGGCGGTTGTCCAGGTTCCACGCGTCGGTGGCGTCGATGATGTCCTGCAACTCGGCTTGACGGGCAAACAGTTTGTCCATCTTCTCGGGGTCCTCATAGTACTCGGGCATGCCGAACTTGAGGTTGATGTCCTCAAACTCCTTCAACGTGTCCACCACGTGCTGCACACCCTCTTGCACGACTTCCTTGACGGTCTTGGTGGGGTCGAGCTGGGGGTCCTGGGGCAGGTAGCCCACGGTATAGCCCGGTGCGAAGACCACCTGACCCTGGTACTGTGTCTCCAGGCCGGCGATGATCTTCATCAGGGTAGATTTACCCGCGCCGTTCAGACCGATGATGCCAATTTTGGCGCCATAGTAGAACGAGAGGTAGATGTTCTTGAGGATTTGCTTCTGGTTCTGCTGGATGGTTTTGCTCACGCCCACCATCGAGAAGATGATTTTCTTGTCGTCAACTGTTGCCATAAATACTTATTGTTTTGTTCCTGCTTGCAAAGGTAGTGTTTTCCCATGAGACGGGCAATAGTTGGAGGGGGATTTTGTGCAAGGCGAAGCCTTGCAATACGTCGACGGTGGGGAACGCTTGGTGCAAGGCTGAGCCTTGCAATACGTCGACAAGCTGTTACTGGCGGTCGCGGGATTGGTATTCTTCTATCATGGGGTCGTTGATGTCGGAGGGGGAGCGGTAGGTCTCTTGTTGAGACTGGAAGGTGATGTGCCCTTGGGCATCGATGTTGTAGTGGTTGTCCCACTCGACGCGCCATATCTCGGTGAGGCGGTGGTCCTTGAGATAGAGGCTGGTGAGGGTCATGACCCGGTGCAGGATGATGTGGTCGGGGCCGTCGAAGTGCAGCTCGGAGTCGGTGGTGTAAAAGCGGTTGCCGCCCAGGCGTAAGGGCTGCTGGTGCTCGCTGGTGTGGAACTCGCGCAGGTCGACGGCGTCGACTACAGAGCTGTCGACCTTGCTGGTCACGAGATAGACCTTGAACAGGTTGGACTCTTTGCCGGTGGGTATCTTGTAGACCGAGAGGATGAGGCCTTTGCCGACAGAGCGTTCACCGATGAGTTGAGTGCCTGCCGGGACATCACTTTTGGTTTGCTCGCCGAGGGCGAGGCGTTGTTCCCGGGTGAGGGTGGGGTAGTCCGGCTCTTCGATGGTGTCGCGGCTCAGGAGGTTCTGGCCCACCTGCACAATGTCGGGGAGGGTGTTGATCTGCCTGGTGCTGCTGATGCCGCTGCATCCGGTTATCATCAGGGTGGCGGCAAGGGTGATGATGGTTTTCATAATCATAAGTGTTTGGTCAGGGGCTTGTCATCCCAGGAGTTGACGACGGTTGCGAGCCACGTGCGGGCGCCGGCATCGTCCAGACGGGCGATTTCCTTAAGCAGGCCGGGGCGGTCGCCTGGCGGCAACTTGAAATAGCGCAGCAGACGGTTGCCCTGGTCGCCGTGTGCTGCCATCCAGCGCAGGAATCGCTGCGGGTTCATCTTGTACAGGTTCGTCACATCCCACGGGAAGGGATTGAACTCGTAGTCGGGGGCATACAGGGCCTCGACTTGGGCGCAGTAGTCATTCCAGGTGTCCATGATGCTGGTGTCGTGGAGCGAGCACACGAGCATGTCCCATGTCCTGAAGTCCATGACGGCATAGTGGTCTACCTTGCCTTGCGCGTCAGCCAACTGTTGGCCCTGGAGGACGAAGTTGCCCTTGGCATCGATGACGTAGGTCTGCTGCCATGCTTGCTGCCACTCGGGCTTGCCCTTGAGGTCGTTTTCAAAATCCATGAGGCATCGGCCCATGACGCGGTGCAGTGTCATGCGGTCGGCACCGTCGAAGGTGATGTAACTGTCGAGCGTGAATGCGTTGTCGTCGTCAGGATTGGAGAGGTCGCAGCGCCACACCAGGTGCAGTTCACGGGCATTGACGGCATCAAGCACATGCCCGTTGCGGTCATAGGTGATGAGGTCCACACAGTATCCCACACCGCTACCGGTGAAATAGGCTGCCAGCGTCACGCCATTGTCCATGTCGCGCACGCCCAGCAACAGCCAGTTGCCCATCTCGTCTTCAAAATCCTTGCCGGCGGGCACAACGAGCGCCAGGTACTGGTCGTGGTCGATGGGCTGGCCTTCCACTTTGCCGTCTTGCTGCTGCGGGTCACCGCAATAGATGTCGGGCAGGGCGAGGGTGTCGCCCAGCAGCAGTTTCTCGTTGATGGTGATGCCCAGGGTGTCGAAGAAGGCGAATTGCGGGTTCTCGACCTTGTTGCCGCTGGTGCATGCGGTGAACAATGCCGCAATAAGGATAATGATGCTGATCAGGTTGGCTTTCATAAAGGAGTGATTCTAAGTTGGTGCAAATATAAGGAGAAAAAATGATTGGGGCGAAAAAATGGGCGTAATTTGGGGCAGGTGGGGAGTTTTTTGTAATTTTGCGGTGCAATGGGAGGAAAAATAGATATCGATATACAACATCCCGAGGTATGGGAACTGCTGGTCGCTGTTGGTGACCAGCGGGTGGATTATATTCTGTACACGCCCACTGTGGCAGGTTCGCTGCAGATGGGTCATGTGGCCAGGACCGATGAGTCGCTTCAGGCACTCGAGGATGCCATCTACGACACCGCAGAGTTGCTCAAGGAGTACAAACGGGTGCGCATAGTGGCTCATTCCCAGCATTTTGTGATACTGCCGACGGAAACGCCCGATGACGATTGCCGGATGCTTGTGCGTGCGGCATTTCCTTCCGACGAGGGCGATGCGCTGGTCAATACGCTGCCGGCCAACGGCGTGAAGATCGCTTACCTGCTGCCGCGCGGTATGCAGGCGTTCCTGGGCCGCACGTTCAATTATCCCGAGGTGTATCATCACCTGTATCCCATGTGCGAGCATTTCAAGGCCCTGAACCGCAGCGACGACCTCTCCCGCATGTTCCTCAACCTGAATGCCGAGAGCATGGACATGGCCATCTACCGAGACGGGAAACTCCTGTGTGCCAACAGTTACCAGTTCACCAATGCCCAGGATGCCGCTTACTTTGCCTTAAACGCATGGCGCACCCATGGGCTGGACCAGCTGGTTGACGAAATGCAACTCACGGGCGAGCGCACCATGTGCGCTTCAATGACCCCCGTGCTGCGAGAATTTGTGAAATTTGTGATGCCTGCCGTCTATCCCGCTGCCGCGATGCAGTTGGGCCGCAACGCGATGCAGGCACCGCTGGAACTGATATTGCAAGCCTTATGCGAATAATCAGTGGAAAATACGGCCGTCGCCGTTTTGACGTGCCTACCAACATCAGCGCGCGTCCCACGACCGACATGGCGCGTGAGAACCTGTTCAATGTCCTGGGCAACATCATCGACCTGGAGGATAAGAAGGTGCTGGACCTGTTTGCCGGCACTGGTGCGATGAGTTTTGAGTTCCTTTCACGCGGCTGTGCCCATGTCACTGCTGTGGAGAAGGCCCGTGTCCAGGCCGAGTTCATCAAGCGCGTGCAGCAGCAGCTGGGTGACCCTAATCTGACGCTCGTGCGTGGCGACGTGTTCAAGTTTGTGGCCACCTGTCGCCAGTCGTTTGACGTGATTTTTGCCGATCCGCCCTACGACCTGCCGCGTTTTGCCGACATTCCAAAACTGGTGCTCGAGTCGCCCCTGGTGCATGACGGCACACTGTTTATCATGGAGCACCCCCGTGAGCATGATTTCAGCGCCCTGCCGCACTTCTCGCAGCAGCGCGTCTATGGCAAGGTCAACTTTACTTTGTTTGAAATCAACAACACCCATGACGATAATGAATAGATTACAACCCCTGCGCATGGCCATCGTTGTGGCCTTGGCTGTTTTGGCGCAGTCCGTGTCGGCCCAGCTAACAATTCCGGCCGATACGGCATCTCGCCATGCTTCGCAAGATGTCGTCACTGCCGACCAGGTGAACCAGCGTCAAGTGACAAATCCGCTGGAAGCCATTCAAGGCCGTGTTGCCGGTGTGACTATCCAGAAGAGCAACAACGGCGCTGCTGCGATGAACGCCGTGCGTGTGCGCGGCACGACTTCGGTCACTGGCGGCAACGACCCGTTGATCATCATCGATGGCGTGTTTGGTGACCTGAGCACCCTGTCGTCGATATATCCGTCGGACATCGAGAGCTTCACCGTGTTGAAGGATGCCAGTGAGACTGCCCAATATGGCTCCCGTGGTGCGTCGGGCGTCATCGAGGTGACCACCAAGAAAGGGTCGGCCCACCGCACCACTGTCACCTATAACGGCAGTATCGGATTATCTCATGTGACTAAAAACCTGAAGATGTTAGATGCCGATGGCTACGTTGGCGCAGTGCGTGCCATGGGGCTTGTGCCTATCAACAAGGGCTACAGCACCAACTGGCAGGAGGCTATCGAACAGACCGCATTCCTGCAGGACCATCACGTTGCTTTCATGGGTGGCGGCGACCGTTCGGGTTACCGCGTCTCTCTGGGTTACATGAACCATGCCGGCGTTATCCTACACGACAAGTTGAACAACCTGACCAGCAGCATGAACATGCACCAACGGATGTTCGGTAACCTGCTGACCATCGAAGTGGGGATGTTTGGAAACGTGCAAAAGAACCAAACCGCCGTGTATGACGTGCAGAAGACCTTCTATTCGGCCCAAGCGTTCAATCCCACCTTCGGGACATCGCGCAACGCCAGCGGTGGCTGGGATGGATTTACTGACGCCAACCAGATCAATCACCCGCTGGCCCTCATGGATAGCCGCACACAAGACAAGACGACCCACCTGAGCACTCATGCCAAACTCACGTTCCGCCTTTCTAAAGATTGGACGTTGGCTTTGTTCGGCGCCTATAGCCACAACGAGGTGGAATCAGCCCAATTCCTTCCTACCAGTATCTGGAGCGGAGGCAAGGGCTATCGCAGCAGTGCCAAGACCGAGTCGTGGCTGGGAATGGCAACGACCACATGGGATAAAACCCTGGATAAACACCATCTCAACGTGATGGGACTGGCCGAGGTTGAGCGAGACACCCATACCGGTTTTTATACCACCACAACAGGTTTTTCGACCAATGCCATCGGTATCGATGCCATCCAGTCGGGGTCGGTGACCCTGTGGGATGGCACGGGCAGTTACCGCAACGCCCCGTCACTGGCCTCGTTCATGGCCAGGGTTACCTATGACTATGATAGCCGTTACTCGTTGACGGTGACGGCACGAGCCGACGGCACGAGCAAATTCAGCAGTAAAAATAAGTGGGGATTTTTCCCCTCGGTTTCAGCATCATGGAACCTGGGCAACGAGGCCTTCCTGAAAAGTTGCCGATGGTTGGATGACCTGAAGTTGAACATCGGCTACGGTTTGGCCGGCAATCTGGGCGGTGTGGACAGTTATATGACGCACAATCTGCTCTCTCCGGCAGGTATCGCGCCAGTGGGAGAGCGCCTTGTCGTCACTTTTGACGAGTTGCGCAACGCCAATCCCGATCTCAAGTGGGAAGTGAAACGCAGCTTCAATACGGGCGTGAGCGCAGCATTCCTGGGCAACCACATCATCGCTTCACTCGACTTCTACACGTCTAAGACGACCGACATGCTCTATCTGTACAATGTGGGCGTGCCGCCATTTGTTTACAACAAACTGCTCGACAACTTGGGCTCGATGCGCAACAGTGGTGTCGAGCTGGCCTTGGGTGTGACACCGTTGAACACGCGTGACATGGAACTGAACCTCAATGCCAATATTGCCTACCAGTACAATAAGTTGCTGTCGCTGAGCGGTTACTATAACGACTACTGGCTGGAAGCCCCAGGTGAGGTGGACATGGTCAACCTCAACGGAGCGGGATTTCACGGTGGAAATAACCACATCGTCTATCAGATTGTGGGACAACCGTTAGGCGTTTTCTATCTGCCGCATTGCACGGGCCTCAAGAGCGACGGGTCGGGAGGACAGGTGTATGAGATCGCCGACCTGGACGGGTCGGGCGACATAGATATCGCCAATGGCAAAGACCGTCGCATCTGCGGACAAGCGATGCCCAAGGTGCTGCTGGGCAGTAACATCAACTTTCGCTACAGGCAATGGGACGTGGCGCTGCAGGTCAATGGTGCCTTTGGCCATAAGATCTATAACGGTACCGCACTCACTTACATGAACATGAACAGTTTGCCGGGCTACAATGTCCTGGCCGATGCGCCCGCGCGTAATATCAAGGACCAGACGGCCACCGACTATTGGCTTGAGCGTGGTGACTACGTGCACTTCGACTACTTGACGCTAGGCTGGAATGTACCGTTGCGCCAAAAGGTGCAGCGCGTCATCACAAGCTTGCGCCTGGCGCTTACCATCAACGATTTGGGTACAATTACAGGCTATTCAGGGTCAACACCCATGATCAACAGTTCATCGGCTGGCAGCACGCTGGGTGTCGATGACAAGAACGTCTATCCTGTTACCCGTTCCTATTATCTTGGAGTTACCGTCACGTTCTAATAAGAAACATCTATGAAGCGAATTATCATATATATCCTGCTGGTAACTACGATAGTGGCCCTTGGGTCGTGCAACAAGTTTCTTGAGGACGAGCCCACCGACCGCCTACCCGCCGATGAAGCCTACAAGACAGTCAATGACTTGTGGCTCAATGCTCTGGGGAGCATCTACAACAACATTGGAGGCAGCGCTGCCTCTCAAGGCTTGCAGGGTACCGCTCGTGGCGTGTGGGACTTGAACACCTTCTCGACCGACGAGGCCATCATCCCCACACGAGGCGCCGACTGGTATGACGGCGGCATCTGGCAGAACCTGTTCCTGCATCGGTTTGGCAACGTCGATTTCACGGGCGACACGTGGAATTATCTGTTCAGGCAGGTGCTTGCGTGCAATAGGGCGCTGGAACGTATCGACGCATTCGCGGCAAAGAATCCCGATGTGGATGTCACTGCCATGGTTGCCGAGGCACGGTCACTGAGGGCGATGTTCCTGTTCTATGCCATGGATCTGTATGGTCGCGTGCCATTATTCAAGAATACCCATCCCACGGCCCAGGAATTGAAACTCCAGGAACGCTCAAAGGCATTCCGCCACATTGTGGACGAGTTGCAGGATGCGGAGAGTTACTTGCCCGTTGCCCGCAGTCCGCGACTGGGTGAATACTATGGCCGCATGACGCGTCCTGTGGCGTGGTTCCTGCTGGCGAAGCTTCTGCTGAATACCGAAGTGTATGCCGATGACGATTGGACCGACAGTACCCACCCCGTCGGCTCGACCTTCACATGGACTGTTGATGGCACCCCGATGAACACATGGCAGGCCGTGATTACCTATTGTAAGAAAATCACCACTTTCGGGTTCACTCTAGCGCCGGTTTTTATTGATAACTTCACTATCAACAACGAGGAGTCGCCCGAACTGATTTTCACGATTCCCATGGATATCTTCAACTATTCTAACCGTTTTACCCAACAGTTCCGTTCCCTGCATTACAATCATGCCTCGGCTTTGGGTCTGAACGGTGAGAATGGTCCATGTGCGACAGTCGAGGCCATGAAAGCGTTCGGCTATGGCTCCGATAATTCTGACAGTCGCTTGCCATTGACATACTACTATGATGCGGTTCTGCATGACAAGACCGACGCCGAGGTCACGCTTGACGACGGGACGCCGCTGGTTTATTACCCGCTGGAGGTAAGACTTGACTTGTCTAACACCGCTTATGAAAAGACAGCAGGTGCCCGAATGCGCAAGTATGAGATTGATTTAGCGTCCATGAGCGATGGCCAGTTGCGCCGTAACGACATCGTGCTGTTCCGTTATGCCGACGTCCTGTTGATGCAGTGCGAGGCGCTACTGCGTGATGGCAGGGCTGGTGCCGATGCCGACAACCTGCTCAATGCGGTGCGTTCCCGTGTGGGAATGGGTGACCGCACGGCCACGCTTGATAATGTGCTGGAAGAGAGGATGCTTGAACTCGCATGGGAGGGATGGCGCCGCAATGACCTGATACGTTTTGGACAGTTTACACGCAGTTATACCGACCGCCCGCAGTTGAGTGCCGATGTGAATGGCTATACCCTTGTGTTCCCCATTCCAGGCGAGACCTTGACTGCCAGTGGCAGTGCCCAGAATCCCGGATATTGATGAAAGACGAAACGAGATACATTGAACGGCTCGAAGCCCACGAGGTGAAGCCTACGGCGATGCGCATCCTGCTGTTGCGCACCATGATGGCCCATGACGACGCCTTCTCGCTGCAGAGTCTGGAGGATGAGCTGGAAACGGTGGACAAATCGACCATCTACCGCACCATCACCCTGTTCCTAACCCATCATCTGGTTCATGCCATCGACGACGGTACGGGCATGTTCAAGTATGCCGTGTGCAGTCCCGACTGCCACTGCGGCGAGGATGACGGGACCATCGACCACATGCATGCCCACTTCAACTGCGAACGCTGCGGACGCACCTTCTGCCTTCAAACGACGCAGGTGCCGCTGGTTGCCTTGCCGGGCAATTTCCAGGTTCACAGCATCAACTATGTGCTCAAGGGGCTGTGTCCGGAGTGCAATGTTCAAGACAAGGCTTGAACATTGCAGTTTAGAGCTTAGAGCTTAGGGCTTAGGGCTTAGAGAAGAAATTAGAGTTTAGTGAGATAATTGAGGGTTAGATGAAGACAGTTAGCCGTTGGATACGCAACATATTGATATTCTTTTTCACCTCGACCATCCTGGCCGTGGTGATACTCAAGTATATCCCCGTGTATATGACTCCGTTGATGTTTATCCGCTCGGTCGAGGCGATGATTGATGGCGATGCGCCTCAAATCAATCACCGGTGGGTGCCGCTGGAGAAAATCAGCCACAACCTGCCACAGGCGGTGATGGCGAGCGAGGACAACCTGTTCCTCAAGCACAGCGGCTTTGACCTGGAGCAGATTCAGAAGGCGCAAATCGAGGCCCAGGAAGGCAAGCGCCAGCGCGGAGCGAGCACCATCAGCCAGCAGACAGCCCGCAACGTGTTCCTGTGGCAGCACCGCTCATGGTTGCGCAAGGGACTGGAGGCCTATTTCACTTTCCTGATCGAGAAGATTTGGGGCAAAGAGCGTATCATGGAGGTCTATCTCAACTCCATCGAGATGGGGCGGGGCATCTATGGTGCCGACGCGGTTGCGCGCATCAACTTCAACACCACACCCGACAAGTTGACCAAAGGCCAGTGTGCCTATATCGCCGTGTCGTTGCCCAACCCCCTGCAACGCGACAGTGCCCATCCCACAGCCAAGATGCGCAGGATGCACAACACCATCCTCAAGCGCATGAAGCAAATCGATACCTTCCCACGCGACGTCTGTGCGCAGTAATCCTCATCTCAAACAACAGACCTTATTTCAAACAACGTTGACAACATTGAACAACAGAAACAACTTTTTTTATAATTGTTGTTTTTGTTGCTTGATTTTGTGTCTTTTATAGTTCGCAGAAGAAGGTGACCAGGAAGGGGACAGAGAAGTCCACAAGGAAACCGTGAAAGAGGGAAAGCAGGACGAAGTCCTGTCCGCTGGTGCGGGTGATGATGGGCAGGGTAGTGTCCATGGTGGTGGCGCCGCCGCACGAGATGGGGGAGAGCGGCCCGAAATACCTGACTAACAATGGTGCACCCAGCAGGGTGAAGACCTCGCGGATGATGTTGGCGAGCAGTGCCACTGTGCCCAAATCGGGGCCGCGGTATTGTGTGATGAGAATGCTCGACAGCGAGTAGTAGCCGAAGCCCGAGCCCACAGCGAGGCAGTCGGTGAGGCTGCGCCCCGGGAGTCCCAGCGAAGCGATAGCCGTGGCTGCAAGTGTGCCAACGATGGTCATGAGCGGCAACAGCATCAGACGCGGGTCCAGCTGTCGAAAACTCTTCAGCAGTTCGGTGTTGTTACCCACGGTGACACCGACACTGAACAGCAGGGCGCACAACGTGAGGAAACTCACGTTGCCATAAGTATTCAGGTCGGGCAGCCAGTGCATCAGTCCGCAGATGATGCCCAGCACGAAAAATCCTATGATGATCAGGCTGCCTTTCATGGGCGGTCACCTCCTTTCCTGTGTGACACCCAGCGCCACAACGCCCACGAGAATGCTATCGTTCCGGCCAGCCCGGCGAGCGATAGCCACAGCGCCTCCAGCCCTAACGAGGTGATGCCGTTGACGACCTGTGGATTCTCGCCCACCTCGACGCCCAAGAAGAAGAGCAATAGCCAGATGAGCACCGTCACCAGGTGCGGCACGATGCGCAGCTGTCGCTTCCTGAGCAGGAAACCGACAGCCATTCCACTTAACATGATGGCGACAATCTTGAGCATAATTGGTTTTGCAAAGATAGTGATTAGTTTTGAGTTATCTGATTTTATGATTGTTTTTGGTAATCAGTTTTTGCGGTTTGGCTTTTAGTTGGTAACTTTGCGGGTTAAAAATAAAAAATCAAACGATTATGAATATGCTAAGGAAATGGTTGTTGCTGACGATAGTTGCTCTTCTCGTCGGCTCATGTGCAGGTAAATCGGGCTCGAGCCAGGACTCAAAGCCTGAAGTTAACGACAGTTTGATGCTCGTGCTCAGAGTGAACAATATTTATGATGCGGTAGTCCAGCACTATGCTTGCCTGGATTCAATCAGGTTGGGCCAGATCAACCCGCTCGAGTATCACGTCGATTTGGATTCGATGTTTTGCTCTGCCGATTGGAGGGAGTGGACTGCACGCACCAGGGCCTATGATGATATCCATAATGCCGGCAGCATAGGCTTCTTTGAAGCCGACTACTGGATTATGGGCCAGGACTGGCAAAACCTGTCGATTGATAATGTCGCGGTCACATCGCTGACCGATTCAACGGCCCTTGTCGACTTGTCGCTCAACAACTGCAATAACGTTACCCTGGTGCGCCTGGCCATGGTTAAGGAGCAGGAAGAGTGGAAAATCGATGATTTTATCGATGTCTCCAGCGATTTTGACTGGAAGAAGGGCATGAAAGAATATATGAAAGAGAACGAATAAAATATGATGAGAAGATTCTTATTGACGATAATGGCGCTGGTGACGTGCTCGACGATGATGGCGGCACCTGCCAAGCCCGGCAGTTACACCCATGTGCAGAGCGATGGCTCGACGGTGACGCTGACGATGCAGGGTGGGGAAACCCACCGCTCGCTGGTGACGATCGACGGCCTGACGGTGGCTCGCAACATGAACGGGGATTACTGCTATATGGCCAGCGGCTCGATGAGCAATGTGCTGGCCCATGACCCGGGCTGTCGCAGCATCACCGAAATGGCCTTTGTCACCGCCTATCGTGACCAGATGACGCAGACCTCGCAGGCCCGTCGAATGCCGCGCCGCGAAGACGAGAATACCTCGCCCCAGGTGCCCACCCTGGGGTCGCCGCGCATTCCCATCATCCTGGTCAATTATACCGATGTGCAATTCATCGACGAGGACCCCGTAGTCACGTTCCAGAATCAGTTCAATGAAAAGGAGAAGAGTTGTCTGCACTACTTCCAGGCACAGTCGCGCGGACAGTTCTCGCCTCAGTTCGACATTCTGGGTCCAGTGAATCTGCCTCAGGCGCGTGAATACTATGGCGGTAACGTGTACCGTTACGGCAACGAGCTGGACCAGCAGTTGGGCACCATGATTTATGATGCCTGCACCGGACTCACCGATGTGGATTTCTCAAATTATGACAATGACGGTGACGGCTATGTTGATGTGGTGGTAGTGCTCTATGCCGGCGTGGGCGAGGCACAGGCCTGGAATGCAGTCCCCGAGTGTGTGTGGCCTTGCCAATGGGACATGCAGGAATCATACGACTGGGGCTGCAGCACGATAGGGCCGTTCCAGCTCAATGGCGTGACCATCGACAAATATGCTGTGTTCAACGAATTGGAAGGCAACAATAACTACAGCCGCAAGATTGACGGCATCGGCACCTTCTGTCACGAGTTCAGCCATTGCCTTGGCCTGCCCGATTTTTATTCGACAAGCGGTGCCTCCACCTTCGGGATGAGCCGCTGGGACATCATGGACCACGGCTGTTATCTTGACAACGGCGACACCCCTGCCGGCTATACCTCCTATGAGCGTCATTTCATGGGCTGGATGGACCTGATCGACCCTGAGCCCAACACCCACTATGAGCTTCGTCCGCTCAATACCGACGAGGGTACCGCCGTCAAGGTCACCAACGATGCCAACCCCGATGAATACTACCTGCTGGAGTACCGTGTCCAGACCGGATGGGACGCCTATCTGCCTGGCGAGGGCATTATGGTGCTGCACGTGGACTATGATAAGGCAGCTTGGGACAACAACACCCCCAACAATGACCGTAACCACCTGCGCATGACCCTCGTTCCCGCCGACGGCCAACTGACGGGCTTCACCGTCTCGACCGACCTGTGGCCTCAAGCCAGCGACTCGTTGACCAATTACTCCATGCCCCCCGCCAGCGTTTATACGGGCGGCTACATGAACAAGCCCCTTACCTCGATGCGCGTCGATGCCGCCGAGGGCATTGCCAGTTTCTGGTATATGCGCATCCGTTGCGACGTGAACGGTGACGGCGAGGTCAACATTGCCGATGTCAATCCCGTGATTGACGCCATCTTGCGCGGATTGAACGAAGATCAGTTTGACGTGAACGGTGACGGCGAGGTGAATATTGCCGACGTCAACACCATCATCGATTGGATATTGAAGCACTAACCATAAATTCAAAGTATAATAATGAGAAGGTATTCCTTTTTAGCGCTTGTGCTGATGCTTGCTGGGGCATCCATCGGCATGAACGCCGCCACAGTTGACGTCACCGAGGCGCGCAACGTGGCCGGCCGTTTTCTGGGTTCGAGGGCGGCAGGCAAGTTGATGAGGGCCGTTCCCGCGCTCAGTCTTGCCTATACCGAGGTCTCGACCGCAGGGCTCCAACAGGCCGACTATTATGTGTTCAACGCCAGTGACGGCGGCGCGTTTGTCATCGTGGCCGGTGATGACCGTGCCGAGCCAGTGCTGGGCTATGGGGAGGGCTCCCTGGACATGAGCAACCTGCCCTGCAACCTGGAGTGCCTGCTGGCCCAATACAAGGAGCAGATGGAGTGGCTGCATGCCAACCCCGCTGCCAAGGTGGGCCGCAACATTCCCGTCAACGACGTGACCATCGCCCCGCTGCTCTCCAGCAACTGGAGCCAGAGTTCCCCCTATTACAACCAGTGCCCGTTTTTCCAAGGCGAGCGCAGTGTGACGGGCTGTGTAGCCACGGCGATGGCACAAGTGATGTACTACTGGAAATATCCCAAAACGGCTCCTGCGCTGTCGGGCTACACGACGCGCAGCCACCGCATCTCGGTATCCTCGCTGCCCGCCAAGAATTTGGATTGGGCCAATATGCTTGACGATTATGCGGCGACGCCCTACACCGATGTGCAGGCCGATGCCGTTGCCACGCTGATGCGCTATTGCGGCCAGTCGGTGCGCATGGATTACAGTCCCATGGGCAGTGGCGCCTATGTTGACCAGCAGTTGGACGGCATGAAGCGCTTTGGCTACAACCCGGCATCGAGGCAGGTGGTTAAAAACAACATCACCTATGACGATTGGGATGCACTGCTGCAGGTGGAACTGCTGAACGGACGCCCCATCTTGTACTCGGCCAATGACCCCGCCGGTGGCGGCCATGCCTTTGTGCTTGACGGCTATTATGACGGCAAGTACCACATCAACTGGGGCTGGGGTGGCAATTATGACGGCTACTTCGCCCTGGGCGCTTTCAATGTCAGGGGTTACAAATTCCTCGCGTCGCAGGAGTACCTGAGCGAGATGTATCCCACGCAGGAGGCCGACGTAGATGAAATGTTCGACTTTGAGGCCGATGGTATCTATTACCGCTATGGCGACAAAGCCGGCGAGGCATGGGTGACCTGCCGCGATACCCGATATAACACTTATAGCGGTGATGTTGTCGTTCCCGAACAGGTGACCGTCGATGGCGAGGAACTGCTGGTGACGGCAATCGGTGACAACGCTTTCCGTGACTGTGGCGGCCTGACGAGCGTGACCCTGCCGCAGTCGTTGACGCGCATCGGCGCCCTGGCCTTCAGGAACTGTTACAACTTGAGTGCGGTGGACATTCCCCAGCATGTGTCGAGCATAGGTTCACAGGCATTTGCCGCATGTCTCGCGCTGGAATCCATCACGTTGCCCCAATCGGTGACCCAGGTGGCCGCCAGGGCCTTTGTGGGTTGCGAGAGCCTCAAGACGGTTCACACGCCCTCGACCGAGGCATGGCTGGGCATCACCTTTGCCGACCGCTATGCCAATCCCATCAGTCTCACCCATAGTCTGCTGGTCGATGGCAACGAACTGGAGCATCTGGTAGTCCCCGCCAGCGTTGGGACAGTGAGCCCGTATGCCTTCATCGACTGCTATCCCCTGAAGTCGGTGACCATCGAGGAGGGCGTGAGCCAAATCGGCGTCTCGGCATTTGCCTATTGTTCGGGTATTACCGAGTTGACGATGCCCCAGACAATGACATCGCTGGGCAGCCAGGCTTTCATCGATTGCAAGAATTTGACCCGTGCCACAGTGCCTGAGGGTATTGAGCAGTTGCCGGCAAGTGTTTTCTCGGGATGTGCCCGTCTCGCCAGCGTTACCCTGCCCTCGACACTGACATCGATTGGCAACAATGCGTTCCAGGAATGTGGCGCCCTCGATGCTGTCACGATTCCGCAGGGTGTGACCTCCATTGGCGATAACGCCTTCAAGTCTTGCGGCAAGATCAAGTCCATCAATCTGCCTGATGCCCTGACCGCGATTGGCGAGAGCGCCTTCGAGAGTTGCAGCGCATTGACCACTGTTACCGTTCCTGACCAGGTTCAGGTGGTGCGGACGCAGACTTTCTATCGCTGTAGCGCCCTGAACAAGCTGACCTTAGGTAAGTCGGTGACCAACATCGACCTCAAGGCTTTTGCCGACTGCAAGCAGATAACCAGCGTCACCTGCCGCGGCGAGGTACCGCCCGAGATGGCCAACCCCGACTGCTTTGTACGCAGCATCTATCGCTCGGCCACGCTGTATGTGCCCATTCAGGCGTTGCCCGTTTACGGGACTACAGGTGTATGGCCCTGGTTCACGTCGATGGTTGGCATCGATGTCGATGCCGTGCATGGCGACGTGAACGGTGACGGTGAGGTGAACATTGCCGACGTGAACGTCGTGATTGATGCCATCCTGGCCGATGTGAACGAACCGGCTATTGATGTGAACGGTGACGGCGAAGTCAATATCGCCGACGTGAACGAAATCATTGACATCATCAATGGGAAATAAACGACATGCAGGTTGACACTTGCCGATGAGAAATTGAAAAGTGTAAAATAATTAGACAGAAATGCGCGGATTTTCAACATTCCGCGCATTTTTTTTGAATAAGTGTTGCGCCGAAACAGATGGGGCTTTACTTTTGCAATAAACCCTTATTGCAAGGAGGAAGATTATAAAGTATCATTAAAAATATCTTGTGTTATGAAGCATGTTTACCTAAAACTGATTTTGTCGGCTGCCCTTGTCTTGCCAGGCCTGAATGTGAGTGCAGCCCCTGTCGATGCCGATGCCGCCCTGGAGCATGCGACAAGTTTCATCTCCTCTACTAGCCAGGGCATGTTCAAATCGCCGAATGTAACCTTGCGTCTTGCCCATGTCGAGCCCTCGTCGCATGATGCCGCTCTGGCCGACTACTATGTGTTCAATGCCGACGGTGATGCCGGCTATATCCTTGTGGCCGGCGATGACCGTGTAGAGGCTATTCTGGGCTATGGCCCCGGCAGGCTGGATATGAGCGAGATACCCGAGAACCTGCGCTGGCTGCTCAACGAGTACAAGTCGCAACTCGAGTGGTTGCGTGAGCATCCCGAGGCGCATGTCGTGCCACGTTCGCAACAGAGCGATGGCGAGGAGCCTGTTGTGGAGCCGATGCTCACCAGCATGTGGGGTCAGAGCACTCCCTATAATGACCAGTGCGTCATGTACAACGGGCGGCGTTGTGTCACGGGTTGCATTGCCACCGCCATGGCCCAGGTGATGAACTACTGGAAATATCCTGCCGAACTGCCTGCGGTGGACGGCTATGTGACCGAGTCACTCCAGATTCCTGTCGAAGCCTTGCCTCCCGTCACCCTGGACTGGGACAACATGCTGGACACCTATTCTTATGGGTATAGCGACGAGCAGGGGGCGGCAGTGGCCACGCTGATGCGCTATTGCGGCCAGGCAGCCCTGATGGACTATACAGTCACCGCCAGTGGTGCACACGAGATTGACCAACTTATAGCCTTCAAACAGTTTGGCTACAATCACGAGGCAAAACTGTTGTTTCGTAATGACTTTGGCGCATCGGAGTGGAAGGCCATGTTAGACAGCGAGTTGCTGGCCGGTCATCCCATCCCCTTCAGCGGTTATACGGGTAACGGCGGCCATGCCTTTATCCTGGATGGCTGCAAAGACGGCAAGTATCATGTCAACTGGGGCAATTACGGCTATGACGAAGGCTATTATGAGATGGACCTGCTGGGCCCTCCCGGTTATGAATACAGGTATAACCTCAGCATGAATTACAAGGTTTATCCGGCCGATGATGGCGGGTCGGAACCTCAGCCAGCCTATGACTTTGAGGTTGACGGCATCTATTACCAGAAAAATGGCAGCGAGGCCACAGTGACCTGCCGTGACCAGAAATACAACTCTTATCATGGCGATGTCGTCATTCCGTCGCAGGTAGAGTATGACGGAGTGACTTACCGCGTCACTGCTGTTGGCGACGGTGCCTTCTCGTGGTGCGACGGGCTCACGTCGGTCAGCATGTTGTCCATCGAGAGGTTTGGTTCTGATGTGTTTGTCGGCTCCAATCGGTTGCGCGAAGTGTCCTTTGGCAAAGCGTTTACGTCGGAATTCGGTACCTTCGCCCGGATGACATCATTGCAGCGGGTGAATGTTGAAGACGTGGGTACCTGGGCATCGATTGACTTCCCGGTTTATATGACGCCATTGTTTTATGCCAAGCACCTGTATTGCGATGGCCAGGAGGTCACCGATGTTGTGATAGGCGATGAAGTAAAATCAATCGGCCGCAACACCTTTATCTTTTGCGAGGGCCTGGAGAACGTCACGATCGGGGACGGAGTCGCATCGATAGGAAGATTTGCCTTTGCTTATTGTCCAAACTTGGAAAAGGTGACGATAGGCAATGGCAATCCGGTCATCCATAATGAAGCCTTCGAGGAATGCCCGCTACTTGCCGAGGTCACGTTTAACAGCGTCAGCAGCATCGGCGAATATGCATTTAGTGATTGCCCGTCATTGAAATCATTGACTTTCCCGGCATCGCTCGACAGCCTGGGCTATGCCTCATTCTTGGGGTGCACTGCGCTGGAGCGTGTCGATTTCCAGGGTGCTAACGTAAAAATGGCGGAATTTCCATTCTACCAATGCTCGGCATTGACCACTGTAAAGCTCCCTTCTCATCAGACTGTTGTCGGTTACGGCGCATTTTACGAGTGCACTGCATTGAGGACCATTGACTTTGGCGATTCACTCGATAGCATTGCCGGCAAAGCGTTCAATTCCTGTATCCGCCTGCAGGAAATTACCCTTCCTGAAAGTGTCACTGCGATTGGAGGCGATGCTTTTGCGGGTTGCCGCGGCCTTAAACGCGTCAATGCCGGCAGTGTGGCGTCGTGGCTGGGCATCCGATTCGGGGGAGTGAACGCCAATCCCTTGAGTGTGGCAAGACATCTCTATGTAGACGGCGAGGAAGTGACTCAAATGGTTGTACCCAAAGGGGTGAGCGCTATCAATGATTATGCGTTCCATGCATGTGAGGGACTGACCAGTGCGACCATTGGCAAGGATGTGCAGACCGTGGGAGAGAAGTCCTTCTATAAGTGCACTAATCTGGCCGAGGTGACGCTGGGCAACGGCGTGAAATCCATTGGCCAACTGGCTATGGGCAACTGCACGGGCCTCAAGCGTGTGACGCTGGGGCGCGGCCTGGAACTGATGGACAGCAAGGCCTTCAATGCCAGCATGGTGATTAACGAGATCGTCTGCAAGGCGACAACGCCACCGGTGATAGCTGCCAAGGACTGCTTCTCCAATGCCATCTACAAGAATGCCGTAGTGCGTGTTCCCGCGGTGTCGTTAGCCGCCTATCAGGCAGCACCGTTCTGGAGCCAGTTTGAGCATCTGGAAGGGGTGAGCATGTGCGATGGCGATGTGAACGGCGACGGTGAGGTGAATATCGGTGATGTCAACGCCGTGATAGACTCCATGTTGAGAGGCAAGAATGAACTGGCCTGCGACGCGAACTTCGACGGAGATGTGAACATTGCCGACGTCAATGCCATCATCGGGGTGATATTTGGGTATTAGGCGTTAGGTGTTAGGCTTTAGGCATTAGGTGTTAGGCTTTAGGCTTAGAGCAACAGGTTTTAGGTTTTTAGTCGTTGGATATGGAGGGTTGACTGAAAAAAATAGCCTTTTTAGCCAAAAACGGTTGGTGGTGCAGATATTTGTTCCTATATTTGCGCCACCTCTTTTTTGATACAGTGATGTATCATTGAAATGGCCATTAAATTAGATTCTTACTATTATTTATCAACATTAACCCACCCTTAACCACAATGAGATCATTGAGTTACTTCAAGTCATTGATGCTCGTGATGATGGCCTTTACCGTGGCCACCATGACGGCAGCCAATGTGGACTCGCGTGCCGCTCAGGCCCGTGCAATCCGGTTCATGAACAGTCAGCCCGGCACCAGGATGATGGCGTCGAACGCCAACCTGAAATTGACGCATGCCGAGAAATCGGCCGTCGATGCCAAGGCCAACGACTACTATGTGTTCAACTACGAAGGCGGCGGCTATGTCATCGTGAGCGGTGACGACCGTGCCGAGGAAATCCTGGGCTATGGCAGCGGCCGCATGGACGTGAACAACTTGCCCAGCAACGTTGCCTGGTGGCTCAACCAGTACAAGCAGCAGATGGAATGGCTGATTGCCAATCCCAAGGCTCAGGTCGAGACCACAACCCAATTCATGTCGACCATGCTCACGGCGACCACCGTACCCATGCTGATGAGCAGCACGTGGGACCAGGAAGCCCCGTATTACAACCAGTGCCCGAAGTATAACGGCCAGTATTGCATGACCGGCTGCGTGGCCACGGCGATGGCCCAGGTGATGTACTACTGGAAGTATCCCGCCGAGTTGCCAGCCCTGGATGCCTACACGACTGCCGAAACGCCCCGCTTCAACGTTCCCGCCCTGCCGGGCATCACGCTGGACTGGGACAATATGCTTGACGATTACAGCAGCGTGAACTACAACACCACCCAGGCCAATGCCGTGGCATGGCTGATGCGCTATTGCGGTCAGGCTGTGCAGATGATGTATTCACCCGACGGCAGCGGCGCCTACACCGAGGACGAGTGTGCCGCGATGATCAAGTTTGGCTACAGCTCGGATGCTACCGTCAAGTATCGCGACGACCACAACGCCACCAACTGGAACGCCATGATGCAGGCCGAGCTCGAGGCCGGTCGCCCCATCCTGTACGGCGGCAACGACTATTATGCCGGCGGCCATGCCTTTGTCGTTGACGGCTACAACGCCAGCACGGGCAAGTACCACGTGAACTTCGGCTGGAGCGGCTATGATGACAACTACTATGCCCTGGATGCCTTCAGTGGCAGCGGTTATACCTTCAGTTACTATCAGGACATGATTATCGGCGTATATCCCGAGAGCACCCTGGAGAAACATGCTCCCGTGATGGCCCAGGCCGGCAATGTGGGCACCACCTCGTTCCGTGCCAGCTGGACCGATGAGACCCCTAGCGAGAACGTGACCGACTACACGCTCTATGTGACCCAATATGATCCGAACAATGTGACCTTGTTGACCGAGACCTTTGCCGGTGTTACCGTGGCCAACGACGGCACAAGCAACATCGCCAACTCGCTCGACACCTATTGCGATAACAGTGGTTGGACGGGCAGTTATGTATATCAGGGTGCCGGCGGCACGATGAAAGTGGGCAGCGGCAACTATGCCGGTTCGCTCACCACTCCCGCCCTTGACATGAGCACTTGCGGCGGCACCATCACCGTGAAGTTCAATGCCAGGTATTACAGCAGCGACAACAGCTCGGTGGTCGTTTCCTGTGGCTCGGCCAGCCAGACCGTGGCACTCACGGCCAGTGCAGCCGACTATACTGTAGTGCTCACGGGCGTGAACGCTGCAGCAGGCCAGACGGTGACCTTTGAAGGCACCGCCAAGAAGAAACGCTTCTACATCGACAATATCGAGATCGTCACGGGCAACGCCAGCATGATGTTCAAGGCCGTCGAGACGGGTGATGCCAACAGCCGCATCATCACCGGTATCACCGCCAAGAATTATACCGTCAACAATCTGAACGAGGGCGGCAGCTACAGGTTCTATGTTGAGGCTAACTATACCGACGGCACCAAGAAGCAGTCTAATGTACAGACCGTTACCCTGGAGGGCACGGCAACTCCCACGCCCGAGATTATCGTTGACCCCGAGACGCTGACGATGACCGCCAACATCGGTGAAACCGCCACGGCGACCTTCGACGTGCTGGGTGCCGACCTGACGGGCAACGTCACCGTGACCGTCAATGACGCCAACGGCGTTTACACCGTCAATCCCACGACCATCAGCAAGGCCGCTGCCGAGGAAGGTGCCACCGTTACCGTGACCTATGCTCCCACCGCTACCGGTACGCACCAAGCCACCGTTACTGTGACTAGCGAGGGCGCACAGGCCGTTACCGTTACCCTGAACGGTACTGCCACCATGCAGACCGTCGCCCCCGTGATGGCTGCAGCCACCAACGTGGGCACAACCTCGTTTACCGCCACATGGACCGACGAGACGCTGGCCCAGAACGTGAAGGACTACACCCTGTATGTCAACAAGGCAGGTGGCATCAGTGGTCTTGACCTGTTGTTGAGCGAGACCTTTGGCGGTGTGACGGCCGAAAACGACGGCACTGCCCGCATCGAGAGCAATCTGGATGATTACTGTGACAATGCCGGCTGGACGGGCTCTTACATCTATCAGGCTGGAGGCGGTGGCCTCAAGTTGGGTAACTCGAGCAACGGCGGCACGCTGGTTTCACCCGCTCTTGACATGACCAACAGCGGTTGGGCAGCCACCGTGGTGCTGAATGCCAAGAATTTTGGCTCCGACGTCACTACGCTCACCGTGTCGTGTGGCAGCGCCAGCGAGACCATTGAGTTAACCGATGCTGCAGTGGATTATACCGTGACCCTGGTGATGAATGAGGCTGCTGCCGGCCAGCATGTGACCATCGCCAGCAGTGGCAGCAAGCAGCGCTTCTACCTGTATAAGGTGGACATCTATAGTGGTGGTTTTGTCAAGGGCGTGAGCGAGACAGGAGACGCCAATCACCGCACAATCACAGGCATTACCGACAAGACCTACACCGTTGAGAATCTGGCGCCCGGCGAGACCTACAACTTCTATGTCGTGGCTAACTACGTTGACGGCTCTAATGCCGCTTCTAACATCGAGCAGGTGACCCTGGTCACTGCAGTTGTTCCTGAAATTATCGTTGACCCCGAGACGCTGGCGATTACTGCCAACGTGGGCGAGACCGTGACCGCGACCTTCGATGTGTTAGCTGCTGAACTCACTGGTGATGTGACCGTGACGCTGACCGACGAGAACGGTGTATTCAGCCTTGAACCCACAACCATCAGCAAGGCCGATGCCGAGGAAGGTGCAACCATTACCGTGACCTACACCCCCACAACCGTGGGTGGACATACCGCCACCATTACCATCGCCAGCGAGGGTGCCCAGGATGTGACCGTTGCTGTCACCGGTACCGCCGCCATGCCGCTGGGAGAACTCGTGATGTTGCCCGCCGATGGCGAATACATCACTACGAGCGCCTTCCGCGCCGACTGGACTGATGATACCAACGCGGCCTATGTTCAAGATTATACCTTGCATGTCAACAAGGCTGGCGGCATTAGCGGCCTTGACCTATTGCTGAGCGAGGCTTTCGGCGGTGTGACTGCCGAGAATGACGGTACTGCCCGCATCGAGAGCAATCTGGATGATTACTGTGACAATGCCGGCTGGACGGGCTCTTACATCTATCAGGCCGGAGGCGGTGGCCTCAAGTTGGGTAACTCGAGCAACGGCGGCACGCTGGTTTCGCCGCCTGTTGACCTGACCAACAGCGGTTGCGTGGTTACCGTGGTGCTGAATGCCATGAATTATGGTACCGATGTCACCACTCTCACCGTGTCGTGTGGCAGCGCCAGCGAGACGATTGAGTTGACCGCTGAGGCCCAGGACTACACGCTCACCCTCGTGATGAACGAGGCTGCTGCCGACCAGCAGGTGACCATCGCCAGCAGTGGCAGCAAGCAGCGCTTCTACCTGTACAGTGTGGACATTTACAATGGCGGCTTAGTCAAGGCCGTGAGCGAGACCGGTAACGAGAATTCCCGCGTCATTACGGGTATTACCGACAAGCACTATGTGGTAGAAGGCCTTACCGCGGGCGAGACTTACGAATACTATGTGATAGCCAATTATGTTGATGGTACATCTCGCATGTCTAACATCGAGCAGGTAACCCTGCTCGAGCAGCAGGGCCACGGCTACGAGGTGGGCGACGTGAACCACGACGGCAGCATCAACATTGCCGATGTGACCGCCCTGATCGATGGCCTGCTTGACAGTAGCCTTGAGCTGTGCCCCATCTGCTCAGACATCAACAGCGACGGCAGCATCAACATCGCCGATGTGGCCGCGCTGATTGACAATCTGCTGGGCAACTGATGACTTGAACTGATAGTCCTATAACAACGAGGGCGCGCCTGGAACTGGCGCGCCCTCGTTGTTTGTCATTGGGAATGACTTGACGGATGATTAATGGTCGGCGACTTCCTCGAGTTTGGCGAGGAAGGTGATGCGTGCGCTGCGCAGCAGGGCGATGGCGCGCGGTACGATGTCGTTGAGTTCGGGTGTTGTGTCGGCCAGGATTTCAAAGGCGACCCACACGCTTTTCTCGGTTTTCCCGTCTTCGTCATCCATGTCCATGGTGTAGAGCTTGACGACCTTGATGGTGCCGTTCACGTCGTTCATCACGCTCAAAACGGTGTCCTCATTGTCCTCGGTAACTACAAAGATGGCAGGCATCATCAGCCTGAAGTACTGTTCGTCTTCCTCGTCCTTGAAGTAGAGGAAATTCAAGCCTTCGCTCTTGAAGGCGATGCCAAACGGCGTCTCGTGGGGACGGAATCCTTCCTCGGCAAGGAATTCCATCATCAGTTTGTTTAAGTCCATGTATTTTAGTTTTTAGTTGTTAGTTTCTAGTCCTTAGTTTCTAGTCCCTAGTTGTTTTTAGTTGTTGGTTGATCAGGTGAAGCCGACGCGGGGGAGGGCATTGTTGCGGGTGATGCCTTCCATCTTGTCGCGCATTTCCTCATATTCCTTGAGCAGGTCTTTGTTGACCGAGGGCTTGATGCCCTCGATGGTCTTGTTCAAGAGGTCCTGGGTGATGTTCTCGCGGTTGAAGGCGGCAATGGTAGCGGCCTCGTTGACGACATAGGCGATGTCGCTGGCGACGTAGCCGTCGGCCTTCTTGGCCAGGGCCTCGCAGTCGATGCCCTCACAGGGACGGTCCTTGAGATAGAGCTCGAACATGAGGCGTCGGGCCGTCAAGTCGGGCATGGGCACGTACACCTGCTTGTCGATGCGCCCAGTGCGCAGCACGGCGGGATCGACCTTGTCGGGACGGTTGCTCGTGGCGATGACAAAGATGCCGCGCTTGGAGCAGTTGTTGAGCTGGGTGAGGAACTCGTTGACCTCGCCAGCCTGGTTGCCCGACGTATCGCCCGAACGGTTGGGTACAAAGGCGTCAAACTCGTCGAAGCACAGCACCGTGGGGGCGTTTTCCTCGGCCTTCTTGAACAGGTCGGCGATTTTACCCTGCGAGCCGTGGATGTAGATGGAGCCCAGGTCGCTGGCCTTGACCAGGATAAAGTTGAAGCCCGTCTCCTCGGCAAACTTCTCGGCAAAGAAGCTCTTGCCGCAACCCGGGGGACCGTACAGGAGCATGCCGTTGGGTGGGGTGAGCTTGTATTTGTCGGCGAGTTCCTTGTCCTTGAGGATGAGGATGACGCGCTTGCGCAGCATCTCCTTCAGGTCGTCCATGCCGGCGATATCGGCAAAGCCGTTGCCGCCGCCACGCTTGATTTCGACGTCGGCACTGGTCTCGGTGGCCTGCCTGGTCGTGGAACTGCTGTTGGAGCGGCTCGTGTCGATGGCGTCAAACTCTTCGTCCTCGGTCTTTTGACGGGCGGCCAGACGCTCGCGCACTTCCTGAGCCATCTCGCTCTCGTCGCCCTCGACGAGGTCGGCTAGTACCTCGTCGGCGCTTTCGTAGCGGTCGTTATAGCCCAGCGCCAGTCCACCCATGATGATGGCCTGCAGCTTGATGTCTTCGATCTCGTCGACGTTGATTTCGCCCTGTTCGCTGCGAGCCTTCTGCACAAGGCGGATTTTCTCTTTGCGTGACATCTCGGGGGTGAATTCCACGCCCCAGGGCGTCTTGCCGGTGAGCATGGTGTAGAACACGCCCGTAGCGGCGAAGATGTCGTTGCGCTCGTCATATTTTCCCAAGAAGGACTGTCCGCTGGCATAGCGGGGGTCAAGGTCGGCCGTGTCGAACGGCGCATTGCCCATGAAGCGCGACGATATGTGCCCCATGTCGATGAGCTCGGCAATGCCGCCGGTCTTCTTGCTCAGCATGACGTTGGTGGGGTTGATGTCGTTGTGCAAGAGCACACCAGGCTGCTCGTGCAGGTATTGCAGTCCCTGCAGAATCTCGATGAAAATCTTGACGGCTTTGTCTTTGTCGAGTTTCTTTTTCTTCTTGTGCTGCAGCATCTCACTCAGCAGCTCGCCGCTGAAGTAGGTGGCGACCATATAGCGGCACTCGCCTGTCTCGTCGTTGTACACGCCATCGTCGATGTAGCTGACGATGTTCTTGTGGCTCAGCTGGCGGCATACGGCAATCTCGGTCACCTCGCCGTCATGGATGAGTTTGTCGGGGGTGTTCTTGAGGCGGTAAATCTTCAGGAAGTAGGGATTCCCGCTCTCGTCCTCGACACGGTAACTCTCGGCATAGGGGTTCTCCTTGATCAGGTAGACCACATGCCATTTGTTGCCGATGGGTTGTCCTTCTTTCAGAATCATATTTTAGTTTTTAGTTTTTAGTCCTTAGTTATTTTGGGGCCATGACGGAGTCGTGGCATGGTGGACCTTTATAGCTTGTGCTTCTTCTTGAGGAAGAGGAACCTGATTACTAGGGGGGCGCGGTTGATGACGAGGATGACTGCCAGGGCTGCCAGGTAGGCGAGCATCAGGCGGGTCAGGATGGCGTCGCTGTCGTAGTCGTCGCCAAGGGCGCTCAGTTGGATGGGCTGCTCGGCACTGTCGAGCGACGAGAGGGTGCGCTTCCACTTGATGACGCCGTCCTCGACATAGACCACTGCGGGATTGCCGCGTGCAATCATCTTGAGCTCACTGTCGTCCATGTTGTAGATGGGATAAGCGGCCATTGAGACGTCCTGCCAGTGCTCGATTGCGTCGGTCGTGGCGGGTGTGAGGCCAATCACTTGGGCGTCGGCGACAAGGGCTGCGTCGGTCATCTCGTTCAAGGCGAAGGAGTTGACCACGCCCACGTGCTGCAGGTCGGGGAAGAGGAGTAGCAGCGTGCGGCGGCTGTCGCCCAGCACGTCGATGGTCACATCGTTGCCGTCACTGTCCATGATGGCGATGTTGCCCTGGTCGCTGCCGTCCTGCACGATGACCGTGCCGCGGGGGCGCTTGGCGTGATAGCGGGTGACATATTGCCAGCCGTCGTCCTCGTCGGGCAGGCTGTCGATGGTGAACTCGTGCTCGACACCGTCCTTGCTGTAGATGAAGATGAAGTCGTCCTCGCCCTCGCTGCCGTCATCCTCGCTGCCGGCCGCCTGTGACACCAGACGGGTGCCCACGGGGTAGGGGCGATAGTCGATGAGCGGCTGCGTGAAGTAACCGTAATAGGCCACCGCCATGACAAAGGCGAACGACACGGCCATCACCATCCACTGGACGGCGGGCCCGTAGATGCCGCGCACCGAGGTGTTGAACAGCAGCAGATAGACCACGCCTGCCAATAGCAACAGGTTCTTGCCGAAGGTGGCCCAGTTGCTCAGGTGCAGCGCGTCGCCAAAGCAGCCGCAGTCGGGCACGGCGCCCGTCACTGCCAGCCACAGCGTGATAGGAGTCATCACCAGCAGCATAAGCAGGGCAAGCCAGGGTGCGCTGCGGCGATAGGCGCCCACCACAATGGCAATGCCCAGCATGAATTCCAATGCGGCAAGCGCAACGGCGAGGAACAATGCCGTTCCCGTCCATTGATGCATGCCCCATGCCGCCATGTAGTCGGCAAACTTGTAGCAGGCACCCCAAGGGTCAACCCCCTTGGTGAAGCCCGAGAAAACGAAGACGCCGCCCACGGTCATGCGCATGAGCACCGTGAGCAGTCGGCACCATTTCTCGTGCTTGACGGCATTGACTATAGTCATTAGCTTCATCGGTAGTCTGTTTTCGGCCTGAAGGGAATGGTGGCATGGAAGCCCGTTTAACCCTTCAAGGCTAATTCCTCGTTGTGCTTGATCAGGGCAAACACGCTGTAGTTGATCATGTCCTGGTAGTTGGCATCGATGCCCTCGCTCACCAGGGTAGCGCCACCATGGTTCTCGATCTCCTTGGTGCGCTGGATTTTGGTCAGGATCAGGTCGGTGTAGCTCGAGATGCGCATGTCGCGCCAAGCCTCGCCGTAGTCGGTGTTCTTGGCAATCATCAGGTCCTTGGTGGCGCCGATGAGTTCGTCATAGTAGAGCAGGGCCTGCTCGGCACTGATGTCAACGACGTCGCTGTATCCCAGGCGCAGCTGGATGAGGCCGATGACGCCATAGTTGATGATGCCGATGAACTCGGGCCAGATGCCTTCACCCACCTTGGTCTCGCCGTTGAGTTCCAGGGTGCGGATGCGCTTGGCCTTGATAAAGATCTGGTCGGTGACCGAACGTGGTCTGAGTATGCGCCACGAGGGGCCGTAATCCTTCATCTTGTTGATGAACAGTTCGCGGCACTGGGCGATGACCTCGTCATATTGCTTGCTAGTATTGTGCATAGTAGCCTGTTGTCGATTTTCGGTTGTGTTGTCTAGTTATTGTTTGAACCCACAAAGATAATGCAAGTCGCGCGGAATGCCAAAAAAACCGCAAAAAAGATGGCCGCACCCCCTTTTTAAAGTCGGGGCGCGGCCATCATAAACTATCGTCTGAAATAATGCGGTGCGGGATTACCGCAGGATTTTCTTGGACGTGCGGCTACCGTCGCTGTAGGTGGTGACAACGATATTAATGCCGTCGAACGGCTTATCGCTCATCACACCCATCAGGTTGTAGTAGTAAACACCGGTGACGGTGCGGTTCACGACAATCTCCCTGACGGTGGTCACGTTACCCATCGAGCTGCCGCTGGCAGGGTCGGGACTGGCCTCAATCGGGAAGAGGATGAACTTGCTGCCATCAGTGTCATAGTCGCTGGTGAAGTACATATTGGCATAGTTGCCCTGGCCATTACCACCATCGCGTCGCGGCGCATTGCGCACCGAGCCGGTAGCGTCGTTGTTCCCGTTGGGGGTATCCCAGTCGATATAGCCGTTGCTGGGCTCGTAGCAGACGTTGCCATCGTTGTCGTGGGCATAACGTACGATTGCCTTGAGCTTGTAGGCCTGTCCGGGCTGGAAGATCTGCCACCAGGGCATACCCACCTTCTCCTCGTCGAACAGTGACCAGTTGACCTTGACACCGCCCAGCTGCATGTAGCCGTTGGAGACGTCGCTGATATTCTGGTGGTAATAGTTCTCCCACTCGTCGTAGTTGAGGTACTGTACCTCGTCATACACGCTTGAGCTGATGGGGGTCGAACGCTTCCAGTTGCTGGGAGCATAGAAACGGCCCGGATCCTCGGGCAGCCTGCTGGCTACGGGAGTGTAGGGGGTGTACACGTTGTGGTCATAGCCCGGGTATACCTTGTCCTCATTGTTGTTGTCATAGACAATCCAGGTGACATAGGCTACCTCCTGGGGCTTGGGAGCGACGTAGAACATCTTGTAGAGCTTGCTCTCGTCGGGCTTGTGCTCGACGGTACCTCCCCTGACGATACCCTCGTCGGTAACATCCCAGGTCACAACGGGACGGGTCAGGTAAACGCCCTCATACTCCTCGTGAGGCCAATCCTGATGGGTATAGGTGAACACGTAGGAGTCGTTGAAGCTGTAAGGCACATAGACGTTGGGCTCGTAGGCCATGGGATTGCCCTTGGTGATGTTCACGACGTGACCCGTCGGGTTGATGGTGTCGGTCATGAACAGCTCGAGCGTTCCGGCAGGAATGATGCAGCCCTCAAACTCCTTGAGGTTGGGACGCTTGTTTTCGGCTACGGGCAAGGCACCGCCGCCATCGTAGTTAGGCGAGATGACGAGCTTGATCCAGTTACTCTGGTCATAGGTCGTCTTCTTCTGCATCACCTGTGAGCCGCCAGGCACGTGATTGGCATAGCAAATGTCATAAACATAGTCGGAATAGGATGCATCGGGTTTATAGGATTTCTCGCCATAGAGGTTCATGTCCTTGGCATACAGGGCGCCCTTGATCATGTCTGATGCGGGCTCGCCGTTGATGTCGGTGTAATGGATGATGGTTTCGGCATCCTCATCGTAGTAAACACCCACCAGGTCGTTGCTCACGGTGTAGCGCACATCCATTGCGGCCGTGCGGATAAGGTTGTTCAACGTGTAGGCACCGTCGAACAGACCCAGGTAGTCATAAACACCGCCATTGATGTAACCAAAGTCGCCGGTCTGCTCCTTGACTTGGCTGCCCTGGTCATTGTTGCCGTCGTTGAAGATGATGCCGCCATTGGGTGCCTCGGTGCCGGCGATGGTACCGAAGTCGTAGCGCCATACCTCATAGCCCGTGACGGGATCGATACCGATGCGTTCACAAGGTTTGCCAGGCCACTGGCTCATCACGCGTGAGTAGCCGTCGGCATAGAAATTGTCGGGGCGGCCCTGTTCATCCACGTTGTTGTCCCAGGCGTAGCAATAAACATTCTGCCAGCCCACGGTGTTGATGAAATAGACATAGTAGTGACCCTCGATGACCACAACGTTAGAGGGCAGGGCGTTGGCCGCAGCCTCGAAATACTCGCGCGTGTGGTCGGTCATCGTGGTCGTGCCGTCCACCTCGTCCCAGGTGATCCACTGCACACCCGACTTGCGGCGGATGACGTCGCTCTGAGCCGGTTGCCTGTCAGTATTGGTACGGGTGAAGAAGAATTCGCAGATCGAAGCGGTCACCTCCCAGTGCCACCACTTCTTGCCATCGACGGTAGTGGTATCGCCGATGTACTTGACGCCATAGTGGTTGTCGCCGTTGGGATCCCAGGTCTCGCCCAGGTCGGCGGCGTTGTAGGCGCTCAGGGGCCAGTAACCGTTGTCAAACATCTGGGCGGTGTAGGTCGTGCCGGGTTCCTGCACGTTGTCGATCTTGACGTTGGAGGTCTGCTCCAGGTAGATGTTCATGGGGGTGAGCATCATGTGGTCGGTCTTGATGAGCTTCACCCAGTGCTGCTCGGGATTGACCAGTACATTGAAGATGCCCGAGGTGAACATCCTGTACTCGCCGTTGATGTCACTCCACGTGTCGAGCGGCAGGTTGCGGTTGATGCGGGTGTCGTTCACCTCCAGGTAGTTGGTGCCGTCGGGGTTCTCGGTATAACCCTCGGCAGCGCCGTTGCCGTAACGGTGGCGGTCCTGATGGTTCCAGTCGTCACTCAACAGGTTGGAGAAGCAGAACGTGGTGTTGTTGTTCAGCGTCACGTTGTTCATGTAATAGGTGCCGGTGTTGGCATCATATTTCATCTTGGCTGCATTGCTCGGGCTGTAGCTGTAGTGCTGGTTCTCGTAGGTGTAGTCACCATGCATGTACAGGTCCCCGCCGGGATGGCCGGGAGCATCGATGTACATCTCGTAGTGGTTGTAGCGGTAAATCGGCTGGTTGTTCTCATCATACAGGATGTCGGCAGCGGTGTTGCGGTCGGTTGTCCAGTAGATGTAGTAGGTACCGGGATCGATGTAGGTGATGTCCTTGGTCTTGGTGTCATCGGCATTGTTGCCGCCGGCGCTCACGAGCGCATTGATGAAGTCTGTCGTGATGGAAACAGTCTTCTTGTACCACGTGTTGCCGTCGTCCAGCACAACGGTCTCGGTGAGAACGTCGCCCGGATATGCACCCGTGTAGTGGATATCGTTGATACCCCACAGGTACAGGTAAGGAGTGACGGCGGGATCGTCAGGCAGGACGTAGAACGTGTAGGTGAAGTGCTCGGCATTGCCCTCGACCATGAAGGTCATGTCGGTGGGATTGTAGTAAATAGTCAACATGCCAGGCTCGACAGCGATGCGGTAGGAGCCAAAGTCGCCACCAGCCATTTGGGTCTGATGCCACTGGCCGTCAAGGTCGATGGCTTGGCTGCCGGCAGTGGGGCCGATACGGAAGTTGGTGTTGAAGTTGTCCCAGTCCTCCCCGTCATTGCCCTGACCGTTGGCAAACACAAAGTTATAGGTTCCGGCCTCGGTCACCTCATATGAATAGCTGTAGATGCCGGTCTGAGGATCGGCGGTCATCAGCTGAGTGGGAACCGGGCTCCAGGTCAAACCTAAACCAGTTGAACCCTCGATATAGATGACGGGAGGCGTCGGGGCCTCGGTCGTGATCTCGTACTCATTGGTGGTAGTGTTCCACTTGATGTAGTAGGTGTTGGGAGCCAGATTCATGATATCGCCTGTCTGCCCGTCGTGATCGAGGTTGATGATGGCGTTAAGGACGTTGGTCGATGAGGCCAACGAGTACTTGTGCCAGGTGTTGTAGTCACCCAGGGTCTCGGTCTCGCTCATCAGGCTTCCAGGCCAACCGTTGGCAGGCTCGTATTCTCCATTTTCGCCATACCACAAGTAGATGTAGGGCGTAATGTCGGCATCGCTGGGCAGTACGTAGAACGTGTAGTCATAGGTGGGCACATTGCCTTCTACCTTGAACTGCATGTTGGCGACGTCGAAGTAGATGGTGACGGTGCCGGGATTGACGGTGAAGCTGTAGCTGCCGCCGTTGGCCACCTGAGTGGGCTGGTAGTTGCCGTTGAGCGTGACTTCCTGAGTTTCGCCCGTGGGACCGATGCGGTAGTGGCCGTTAAAGTCATCCCAGTCGTTGCCCTGTCCGTTACCGAATACAAAGTGGTAGGCAGTCGTTGACGCAACCTCGGTGGTGTAGGTAAAGACGCCCTCGGCATCGTCAAAGGTCATCTGAGTCGTGGGAGCATAGCTCCAGGTCAGACCCAGGCCCTCGTCGCCCAGGATGTAGATGGGATCGGGTTGAACGAGGTTGGCTACGGCGTTGACGTTGGTGCCGTCGAAGGTAACCGTTACCGTATAGGTGCCAGGCCTGTTGACATTGAAGGTGGCATTGCCGCTGCCACCGGGATGCCAGGTGTTGTCGTTGCCAAAGACTTTGTAGCCGTAATTGGTGCCGGCATTCAGGTGAACCTCGCTCGAGGTCCAGATATAGGTGCCGTCGCCGTTGTCGGTCATGGCGGTGGCGTCGCCCGTGTTCCAGCCGTTGGGGAAGATGCTGGTGTCATCGCCCATGACATAATAGGTGATGACGGGTTCCTCATCGGGGTCGCTCGTGGGACCTACTACACTGGAGCCGCCGTTGTAGGTGAAGTAGTTGTCGCCTACCTGCAGGTCCAGATTGGCAGTCTGCGTCGAGCCACTCTGGTTCTCGTTGAAGATGACCTTGGCAGCGGGGTCATAGGAAGTGACCGTCACATGATAGTAGGTGTAGGTGTTGATGGTCTGTGCGTCCATGTCGGTCAGCTTCGTTCCGCCCCAATTGCCCAAGGGCTTGTTGCCGAAGGAGTCGAAGACATAGGCATAGACATTGCCCGGGGCCTCGTTGCCCGCGTAGCGCACGTAGATGTCGTAGGTATAAACGGGGTCTGAAGCCGTCTTGGTCAACGTGGCGTCGACGATGCCCGTGGTGGGGTCAAAGGTCACTGCCAGATTGTAGGTGCCGTTGACATCGGCGTTGACCACCACGTTATTACCCTGGGCGTCGCCATACCAGTTGTTGTTGCTGGAGAGCACCTTGAGGTTGTAGTTAGCGGCATTCAGGTGAATGTCGTTTCTGCTCCAGGTATAGGTGCCCGAGGTTTCGGTCATCTTGGTATCGTTGGATGTCGCCCAATCGTGTCCGATCAGTGCCAAATCGCCCACAACGTAGTAGTCGGGGGCAGGGGGAGGCGTCGGCGCATTGGTGCTGACGTCGGCAGTGGTTCTGTTTTCGCCGTCCCAGGTGATGTAGTAGGTACCAGGTGCCAAGTCGGTGATGTCGGCACTCTGGTTGGCACCATTGCCCAAGTCAACGATGGCCGACAGGGTCGTGAATTCACAGTTCACGGTCACTTTGTACCAGTCGTTGTTGTCGTCCAGACGCTCGGTCTGCGTCATCTGGGCGCCAGGCCAGTTGCCGTTGGGCCTGTTGCTGCCGTTCCACAGATACAGGTAGGGAGTGCGGCCGTTGGGCAGATAAACGTAGAACGTGTAGTCATAGGTGGGCACATTGGCGCGAACAACACTCACGCTCGGCATACCCGTCACGGCATTGAGCGTGAAGGTCACGTCATACTCGCCAGCCTCGGGGATGGTGTAGTAGATGTTGCTGCCATTGTTTTCACCGGCGTCACCATGCCAGGCACCGTTAACAACGGCTTTGAAGCCATAGGAGGCACTGCCGCTGTAGGTGACGTGCCTGGTCAGCGTGTAAGTGATGCCGTCGGTGGTGGTCATCTGGTTGTTGGCGTCGTTGCTGATCCATGACGACCCCAGTGCTTGAGTGTCTTCGCCAGCGATAACAATCGTCTGGAATGAAGCGATGTGCTTCACTTTGTGATTGCTTGTGTTATAGATAAACACAATGCTGTGTGTACCGTTGGCAGAAAACGAAATGTCGCCATCGCTGGTAGTACCATTGGCTCCATACCACGTGCCATTGTCAACAACCTTATAATTGGTTGTTCCTGACAATGAAACGTTGGCCTTGGCAAGGTAATAGTAGTTCGTGCCGACGTACTGGGTCATCTGGTTGGATGAGTTGGCTTGCGTTGACCAACTGGCGCCAAACAGAGCCGTGTTGTCTCCGGCCACGACGATTGCGGCGTGGAGCTGCGGAACAGATGCAGCCAAACAGAGAATCAGGGCCAAAAGCCTGAATTTCCCCTTGGTGAATAATACTAATTGTTTCATCTCAAAATGTTGGTTAATGTGTAAATTGATTATAATCAGTTGGATGTAATAATCTTGGTTATGTAATAGTACTGTCTGGAACCCAATTGATGGTCACGATTGAGCCTGAGCCCGAAAACAGGTCACAAATGTGCCTTTAGGTCTTTGGTTAAGCCACAAGACAAAAGGCTGGCAAAGATATGCAGTCGTTATATTAATAATGAGTAACTTACTGTTTAATTAACAAATATTTAATATGTAAACGATTGCATAGTGCTATTTATTACGATAGTGCCATGGCGTTACCCTGGAACTTCATTCTGGAAATCATAAAAAACACAAAAAAGGCAATAAGATGGGGTTGTGGTGCCGTTATATGAAAAAATATTAGTACTTTTGTAGTTTGTAACGTCGACCAATAATTATTCAAAGCACTCATGAAGTCAGACAGTTTAGTTATTATCCCTACTTACAACGAGAAGGAGAACATCAAGGCCATCATCGCGGCTGTGATAGGACTCACCGAGCACCAGTTTGATGTGCTCATCGTTGACGACAATTCCCCGGACGGCACGGCAGCGCTGGTCGAGGAAATGATGGCATTGCACCCCGAGCGCGTCAATATCCTGAAGCGTGCCGGCAAGCAAGGCTTGGGAACTGCCTATATTGCCGGCTTCAAGTGGGCTTTGGCTCATGACTATGAGTACATCATTGAGATGGATGCCGACTTCTCGCATCCTGTTGCCAAGTTGCCCGAGTTGCAGGCCGCGTGTGCCACGGGTGGCGCCGACGTGAGCGTGGGTTCGCGATACATCTCAGGGGTGAATGTCGTGAACTGGCCCATGGGCAGGATGCTGATGAGCTATTATGCGTCGGCCTATGTCCGTCTGATTACGGGCATGAAGGTGCGTGATGCTACGGCAGGCTATGTGTGCTACCGTCGTGAGGTGTTGCTGTCGATCAATCTGGACGCCATCGAGTTCAAGGGATACGCTTTCCAGATCGAGATGAAGTTCACGGCTCACCGCATGGGCTTCAAGATCAAGGAGGTGCCCATCGTGTTTGTCAACCGCGTGCTGGGCACGAGCAAGATGAACAGCAGCATCTTCTTTGAGGCGCTGTGGGGCGTTATCAAATTGCGTTGGGACTCCATCTTCAACAAGGCGCGCTTTGTCCGCCAGTTGGAGCCCCGGCGGAGCTAAGTTTCGGCAACTGTGGCTTGGCGCCTTGCCCCTCGTGTGAACGGTTGGCACGGTTCTTGCGTGAAGCATGACGTTATCAGTTGTGAAAATTGACTCTTTGTAATCATGGTAAAGAAAGTACATGATAGGGGCCTAACGCCCGAGCAAGTGATTGCCAGCCGACATGAGCATGGCGATAATGTGCTCACACCGCCGCGTCAGACTCCCCTGTGGAAGCAGTTCCTCGCTAAATTCAATGACCCGCTTATCAAGATCCTGCTGGTGGCCCTTGTGCTGTCGGTGGGTCTGTCTTTATATGAATACTGTGGCCTGCACATGGGTGTCAGCACCCTGTTTGAGCCGATAGGCATATTTGTGGCTATCGTGCTGGCGACGCTAGTGGGCTTCATCGTCGAGGTCAATGCCAACAAGAAATTCCGCCTGCTCAACCAGACCGATGACCACGTGGGTGTCAAGGTCGTGCGTGACGGCCACGTCACCCAGGTGCCGCGCAGCGATATCGTGGTGGGCGACCTCGTTATCCTGGAAACGGGAGAGAAAGTGCCGGCCGACGGCACCATACGGGAGAGTTTCAGTCTCAGGGTCGATGAGAGCTCGTTCACGGGTGAGCCTTCGGCCTGGAAGACCCATGATCCTGAAGCCGCCGCCCAAGCCACCGAGGCGACCTATCCGCCCACGCTGCTGCTGCGTGCCAGCTCGGTTATCGAGGGCAATGCCGTGATGCGTGTCGAGCGAGTGGGCGATAAGACCGAGTATGGCAAGGTCTATCACGACTCCCAAATCGACAATAACATACAGACGCCACTCACCCAGCAATTGGACCGCTTGGGCCACATCATTGCCAACGGCAGTTATATCATGGCTGGCCTGCTAGTGCTGGGACGCTTGGCCGAATTCATTATCGGTGGCAGTGAGGGCTTGGTTGCCGATGCCCAGTATTTTATCGAAACTGTCATGCTTGCCGTCACCCTGATTGTGGTGTCGGTGCCCGAGGGTCTGCCCATGAGCGTCACGCTGTCGCTGGCCCTGAGCATGCGCAAGATGTTGAAAAACAACAATCTGGTGCGCCGCATGCACGCCTGTGAGACGATGGGCGCCACGACGGTCATCTGTACCGACAAGACGGGTACGCTCACACAGAACAAGATGCAGGTCTATCAGGCCCATTTCTACAGTCTGCCTGATGGGACACGACTGGCCGAGGACGACGAGGCCTCCATGGTCGTGTGTGAGAGCATCGCCTGCAACAGCACTGCCTATCTAGATGACAGCGACCCTGCCAACGTGGTGGCCCTGGGCAACCCTACCGAGGGCGCCCTGTTGCTGTGGCTGCGCGATAGCGGCATCGACTATCTTGCCGTGCGCGAGGACAGTGAGCCGCTAGCCCAATTGTCCTTCTCGACGATGACCAAATATATGGCAACGGTCGTCGACAGCGCTACGGGTAAGCGTATGTTATACGTCAAGGGTGCTCCCGAAGTGGTCATGCGCATGAGTGACAAGGTGTGTGGTGACGAAAGCTTCCAGCAGGTGGCTGATGAACTGACCGATTATCAGTCCAAGGCGATGCGCACCCTTGCATTTGCCTATTGTGAGCTGGATGCTGCCGACTCGCCCAACGAGATGCTCAAGCGGCTCAAGACGGGCAACATGCCGCCGCTCACGTTCCTGGGCATCGTGGCCATCAGCGACCCCGTTCGCCTTGATGTGCCCGCTGCCATCCAGGATTGCCGCAATGCCGGCGTAAAGGTGAAGATCGTCACGGGTGATACCAGTTCCACCGCGCGCGAGATCGGGCGACAGGTGGGACTGTGGACCGACGAGGACGGCGATGACGCAATCGTGACCGGCCCCGAATTTGCCGCCATGGCCGACGATGAAGCCGCCCAAAAGGCCGCGAAGATCAAAATCATGGCACGGGCCCGTCCCGACGATAAAGCGCGCCTCGTGCGCCTGCTGCAACAGCAGGGAGAGGTGGTTGCCGTCACCGGCGACGGCACGAACGACGCTCCCGCACTGAATGCCGCCCAGGTGGGCCTGTCGATGGGCGATGGCACCGCTGTTGCCAAGGAGGCCAGCGACATCACTATCCTGGATAATTCGTTCGCCAGCATCAACAAGGCCGTGTTATGGGGCCGATCGTTATACAGCAACATACAGCGTTTTATCCTGTTCCAGCTCGCCGTCAACGTGTGTGCCTGTCTGGTGGTCGCTGTTTGTTCCTTCTTCAGCAAGCAGCCCGCGCTCACGGTGACTCAGATGTTGTGGGTCAACCTCATCATGGATACCTTTGCCGCTCTCGCACTGGCTGCCTTGCCGCCCAACAGCGTGCTCATGAAAATGCGTCCGCGCGATTCCCGCGCGAGCATCATCACCCCGGCGATGATGCGTTTCATCATGGTTACCGGTTTCCTGTTCGCAGTACTGATGATAGGTCTGTATTACTATTTCGTGCGTGAGGCCAACGGAGGCCGTGTGTTCATGCGCGGCATCAATCCCAACATCAGTCTGCACGAGATGGGAATCTTCTTCAGCGTGTTTGTGTTCCTGCAATTCTGGAATATGTTGAATGCCAGGTCGTTTGCGACGGGAAAGTGGGCCTTCAACAACATGGAGGACAGTAAGGTCTTCTGGGGAGTGGCAGTGGTGATATTTGTGGGTCAGATTGTGCTGGTACAGTGCTGCTCGCCGATATTCAACTGCGCCCCGCTGAGCGTGAGCGACTGGCTGTGGATCATCCTGGGCACCTGTCCCGTGTTCCTTGTTGGCCAGGCCTATTTCGCTGTCAAGAACAGGAAAGAGGCTCAACAAAGCGAATAGAAAGACAAAATCAAGGATATTTTTCCAAAAAATATCAAAAATCATTTTGCCGTTTCGAGAATTTGGAGTTATTTTGCAACGAACTATATACATGTGAGAACAGACTACTAAACATTTATTGATATAATTTTATTTAGAACTATGAAGAAATCTTTACTTTCAGCTTTTGCGATGATTGTCGCATGTTGTGGAGTTGCCAACGCTGAAGTCAACATCACTGCAGTGAATGTGCCTCAGCCCGTCAATGACACCTTGCTTTTTGCCCTGCCTGTTGACGTTAACGTTTATCAGGACATCCAGAACTATCCCGATGACAAGCCCGAACAGCGCATGTTGAAGTTCCAGCCCGAGTATCTCGTGACCGCCGCCGACTTCACCAAGGGTGACGTGAACAAGGGTACCGCTAACCTGCCTGCCTATGCCAAGGTTATCGGTCTGGGACTCGATGGATATGATGTTGCCAGCGACAATACTGCTCATGGCATTTTCCTGGAAGTGACCGCATGGTGCCGCAACACCGTGAATGAGGGTTTGGATCATCTCGACCTGTTTGACGGTTACACCAACAGTGGCTGTCAGCCCCATGGCGATCTGTTCACCGACACGGTGACCTGTCGCGGCTACCGCAACCACCCGGGTTACATCTGCACCTTTGATCCCGAGGCCAGCGCCGAGAACCCCGCTACCATTGTTGAGATTCCCTTCAACGTTCCTGGCGAGGACAACGTGTTCATGCCGTTCATCTATGAGGGCAATGACATCATCCTCACGCTGTGGATGTGCAACTGGGAAGATGTTCACATGAAGTATCGTTACATGGCATTTGACGATGCCGAGGCCGAGTGCGCCAGCCTGATGCGTTCGGGTAACTACTGCTTCAACAACGAGACCTACGAGATTATCGCCGACGTGTTTGGTACCCAGCTCATGTATGAGTTGCCCGTACACCGCCTGCCCGCTTTCCGCACGCCTTATTACACCAACGACGTGCGCATCACCTATCCGCTCGAGGACGCCGTAGTTGAACTGCAGGATGCTGATGGCAACATCATTCCTGCTGCCGAGGACGGTAACTACTACAGCCTGGACCACACCAAGACCTACACCCTCTTTGTGGACAATGAGGCCGGTAAGGAGATTTCGTTCGACAATATCTATAGCGATATTGACATCGAAGTCAACAAGACTCCGTCGGCTGTCGAGGAGATTAATGCCGGCAAGACCGTTGCTAGCGTGAACTACTACAACATGGCTGGCCAGATGAGCGCTCAGCCCGTCGATGGTGTGAACATCGTTGTCACCACCTACACCGACGGCACCCGCACCACTGCCAAGGTCATCAAGTAAAAACAGAAAGCTGAAGGACCCCTTGTCGGGTTCCTGAAATCTTAAACGAGTCGTCGCCCAATCCAGGGCGGCGACTTTTTTTATAACACACCGCCATCTTCCTTTTTGATTGATAGTATCAAGAATATTGGCTATGATTCACATTATTTTATTACCTTTGTGACATAAACATCAACAAAGTATTATTATAGCGATTATGATAGAGAAAATGAGATTCAAGTTCCATCACTTGGTCAGGTCGCTGGCGGTGGCGGCGCTCGTTGCGGGCGGCGGCACTGCGTTGGCAGCGCCAGTGCCGCAGGGACAGAGCGGCGCGGTGCAGGCCTCGACGGTGACGGGACAGGTGCTTGACGAGAACGGCGACCCCGTTATCGGGGCGACCGTGAGCGTCAAGGGCACGAATGTGAATGCCGTAACCGACTTTGACGGGCGATTCAGCATTAACGCTTCACGGGGTGCTAGCCTGATTGTGAGCTATGTGGGCTACGGAACCCGAGAGGTGCTGGTTGACGGCAATGTGCTGACGATTGACCTCAAGCAGGATTCGCAAGTCCTCAACGAGGTGGTGGTTACCGCCCTGGGTATCAAAAAAGAGGCCAAGTCGCTGTCCTATAATGTGCAGCAGGTTGAAGGCGACGCGCTGATGAGGGTGCAGGACGCCAACTTCGTCAACTCGCTGGCCGGCAAGGTCGCCGGTGTGACCATCAATGCCAGCGCAACGGGTGCGGGTGGCAGCAGTCGCGTGGTGATGCGCGGTGCCAAGAGTATCAATGGCAACAACATCGTGCTGTATGTCGTGGACGGCATTCCCATGCAGAACCTCTCGAGCGAGCAGCCCGAGGGCATCTTTGCCGGGGCGGGCCAGACGGGTGACGCCACCAGCAACATCAACCCCGACGACATCGAGAGCGTCAGTGCCCTGACGGGCCCCTCGGCGGCGGCTCTTTATGGCGCCAACGCCGCCAACGGTGTCATCATCATCAACACCAAGCGCGGCCGCGCGGGTAGGGTAGATGTGACCTACAACGGCAGTTTCCAGTTCTCCAAGCCTTTTGTTCTGCCCCGTTTCCAGAACCAGTACGGGCCCAGTGAGACGGGCGGTTACTTCAGTTGGGGCGAGAAATTGGCTACGCCCAGCGATTACCGTCCCGCCGACTTCTTCCAGACGGGCACCAACATCGCCAACTCGGTGAGTCTGAGCACCGGCAGCGACAAGAACCAGACTTACCTGTCGCTCGGCGCTACTAACTCCCAGGGAATCATCCACAGCAACAACTACGACCGCTATAACGTGAGCGTGCGCAATACCACCAACTTCCTTAATGACCGCATGACGCTTGACCTGGGCTATATGCTCAGTGCCGTTAAGGAGCAGAACATGATCAGCCAGGGCCAGTACCACAATCCGCTGGTGCCTGTCTATCTGTTCCCCGCCGGGGATGATTTCTCCAAGTTGGGCTATTTTGAGCGCTATGACACGGGTCGCAACTTCCCCGTGCAGTACTGGCCCTACAACTATGATATATCGATGGAGAATCCCTATTGGGAGACCGAGCGCGAGCGCTTCATCAATCACAAGGAGCGTCACCAGGCGACTGTCTCGCTCAACTGGCGCATCACGCCGTGGCTCGACATCACAGGTCGCGTGAAATATGACAAGAGCAGCGACAAATATGAGGAAAAATTCTTTGCCTCGACCAACACGCTCTATGCCTCGAAATACGGCCACTACGGCCTGCGCAACGTGAGCAACCGCCAGCTGTATGCCGAGGCTTTCGCCAAGTTCGACAAATACTTTTACATAGCTGATGGCCACTTGAGTTTGAATGCTGTGCTGGGCACGAGCTTTGACCAGCGCGACAACAGCATCGAGGGCTTCAGTGGCCACTTGAAGGGTACCGCCAACAAGTTCACCCTGGCCAATGTAGAGACTTCCAACTCGACTTTCAAGCCTGTGCAGAGCGGCTACCGCACCCAGTTGCAGAGCGTGTATGCCACCGCTCAAGTGGGAGCTCAAAGTTTTATCTATCTTGATTTCACTGCCCGCAACGACTGGTCGAGCAAACTCGAGAAGAGTTACTTCTACTGGTCGGCTGGCCTTTCAGGTGTATGGACCGACGCGTTGAAAGAGTTGGGTATAGAATGTGATTGGCTCAACTACTTCAAGACCCGCATAGGCTACTCCCAGGTGGGTAACGAGCCCGGCGAGCCTTTCCTGACGCGTGAGACCTATGCCATCAACCCCTCGACCGGTCTTGCCGAGACCTCAACACGGATGCTTACCGACCTCAAACCCGAGCGCACTAACTCGCAGGAAGCCGGTATCGACCTGCATATGTTCCGCAACCGCCTGCGCGTGAATATGACTCTATACAAGTCCAGCACGCGCAACCAGTTCTTCTATCCCACGCTACCCGCTTCGTCGGGTTATACCAGTGCGGTGGTCAATGGTGGCCGTGTCGATAACGAGGGCGTTGAACTTACTGCGCGTTATACCCACCCCCTAGGCCCAGTCACTTGGGAAACTTATTTGACCTGGACACTTAACCAAAACAAGGTCAAGGAACTGCTGCGCAAATGGCGCAACCCCATCGACGGCGAGATTTACAACCTGGACGAACTCTACATGGGCGGCACCTCGGGCTACCAGATTCGCCTGACCGAGGGCGGCACCCTGAGCGACGTGTATGTCTCGACGCTCAAGACCGACGAGCATGGCGCCATCTACGTCAATCCCGAGCGCCAGACCGTTGAGGCTAATCCCAACAATAATGCCTATTACATCTATGCCGGCCAAGCCGCTCCCAAGTACAACCTGTCGTGGGGCAACTCAATCAATTTCAAGGGTGTGACCCTGTCTGCCCTGTTCGCCTACCGCTATGGCGGCATCGTCGTGAGCGAGACGCAGGCCATCCTCGACTACTACGGCGCCAGTGAGGCCTCCCAGAACGCCCGCAACGACGGCGGTGTCCTTATCAACGGCAAGAAAATCAATGCCCAGGGCTATTACCAGACCGTAGGCAACCCCAACGGCACGGTGGATTCCCGCTACGTCTATAGCGCGACCAACCTCAGGCTTGCCGAGTTGAGCATCGGCTACGATGTGCCGGTTTACCGTTGGGTCAAGTGGATCAAGGGCCTGAATGTGTCTTTTGTCGCACACAACCTGTGCATGCTTTATAACAAGGCCCCCTATGACCCCGAGATGACCTCCAATACGGGCACTTACTACCAGGGTATCGACTACTTCATGCAGCCCAGCCTGCGGTCGATGGGATTTAATGTGAAACTCAAATTCTGATGTGGCTATGAAGATAACAATCAATCATATATTCATGGTGTTGACCGCCACAATCATGTTGGCCGGATGCACCAAGTCGTTTGACGATATCAACACCAACCAGCACCAGCTCACCGACGAGGAACTGGCCCGTGATTACCAAAACGTGGGAGCCTTTTTCTCGCAGATGGTCAATCGCGTCGTCCTGTTTGATGACGGCTCGGGCAACTGCCTGTCGTCGGACTACCAGGTGGCCCAAGGCTTGAGTGCCGATGCCTTTTCGGGCTATGTGGGCCTGACGGGCACTTGGCGCAACGGAGTGCACAACGGCTCCTACAGTTTTGTGAGCGGCTGGTATGACCAGATGTTCACACGCGCCTTCAGCGAGGTGATGCCGGCCTGGCAGCGTGTGACCCGTGTGGCGGGAGAGATGAACCAGCCGGCGGTGGCCGCCCTTGCGACGATTGTCAAGGTCGAGGCCCTGCACCGCGTGACCGACATGTACGGTCCCATTCCTTATATCGGCTTTGGCAGCGGAAGCCTAGGCACGACCTATAATCGCCAGCAAGACGTGTACACCCGCTTTTTCTCCGAACTTGACAGCGCCATCGACGTGCTCACCCCGCTGGCCGAGTCGGGCGGCACGCTCTTGCCCGACTATGACAACGTCTATGAGGGCAATGTGGCCCGTTGGGTCAAGTTTGCCAACACCCTGCGACTGCGTCTGGCCTTGCGTGTCGTTTATGCCGATGCCGCCCTGGCCCGGCAGGAGGCCGAGAAATCGGCGGCCTGCCCGCTGGGCTTTATCGAGACGGCAGCCGAGCGTGCCCAACTGCTGCACGGCCGTTTGACCTACTTCCATCCCAACTATGACATCGCCTATAACTTCAATGCGGGCGAGGTGCGCATGGGCGCGACGATGGACTGCTACATGAACGGCTATAGCGACCCGCGTCTGGCGGCCTATTTCGTCCCCGCAAGCAGCGATAACAAGTATCACGGCGTGCGCCTGGGCGTCCACAACATGAACCCCACGCGTTATGCCGGTGCCTATATCTCCAACCTGAACATCGACCGTGCCACCACACCCATCGTGTGGATGACCGCTGCCGAGGGCTACTTCCTGCGTGCCGAGGCGGCGCTGCGCGGTTGGAACATGGGCGGAACGGCACGTGCCTTCTATGAGGCAGGCATCCGCGCTTCGTTCAGCGAGAACGGCGTGAGCGGCGAGGACGCTTACATCACCAACTCGTCGTTGATACCCACCCGCTATGTGGACCGTACCAATGGCGGTAATGCGGCTTCGGCTCCCAGCAATATCACCATCGCCTGGGACGATGAGGCCGACTTTGAGACCAACCTGGAGCGCATCATTACCCAGAAATGGATTGCGATGTTCCCCGATGGCTGTGAGGGCTGGGCAGAGTTCCGCCGTACAGGCTATCCCCGTCTGCTGCCCGTTGTGAACAACGACAGCCAGGGACTGATTGATACCCAAATCCAGGTGCGCCGTTGCCCCTTCCCGGTGCAGGAATACAACACCAACGAGGCCGCTGTGCAGGCTGCCATCCAACTGCTGGATGCCGAGGCCCTGGGCGGTGGTCAGGACAATGGCGGCACCCGACTGTGGTGGGACCGTAGAGTGATTGATGATTAGAGATTAGTGATTAGTGAGATATGAAACTGACAAGATATTTATCGGCGGCTTTACTTATTCTCGTTGTCACGGCTTGTGATACCGAGCCTGAGGCATTGGACCTGCAGCCGCTCAAGGAGTACAGCGAGGAGTATTATCAGGCGCTGCGCGACTACAAGGCCAGCGAGCACGAGATCTGCTACGTGTATTATGCCGACTGGGCACCCATCGAGGGCGCCAGTGGCTATAAGGACCCGGCCTCGTGGGGCGAGCGCATCATCGGCCTGCCCGACAGCATCGATATCGTGAACCTGTGGATGGGCATCCCGACGCCCGAGACGCATCCCGTGGCCTATCAGGACATGATAGAGACGCGCGAGAAGAAAGGCACCCGCTTTGTCTTCCATGCCGACGCGTCGAACTATAACCACAAGTTTACGACAGGCGGCACCATCTATGACCTGTCAGGCGACCGCAGCGAAGAGGCCATCCGCGCTTATGCGCGCTGGGTGTGCGATACTGTTGTCAAGACGGGCTTGGACGGTGTGGACTTTGACTACGAGGGCTGGAACGGCCAGCATCTGACCTGGGCCATCAGCGAATGTGACAAGATTTTCGGGCCCAACGGCACTTATCCCGAGAAGCTGGTCATCGTGGACTATTTCTCGGTGTCGCCGCCGGCAGCGTGTGACCCCTATGTGGACTACTACGTCAAGCAGGCCTACAGTCAGCAGGGCGCTGGCGTGGGGGCCATGGGGCATCCCGACGAGAAGACCGTCTATTGCGAGTCCTTCGGCCAGAAGCCCACGGGTGGCGAAATCTTCAACTATGCCGCTTGGGAGCCTGCCACGGGACATAAGGGCGGCTGTGGTGCCTACTATGTGGAGCGCAACTACTACAACACGAGCGACGGCGTGCCCTATGGCGCCATTCGCCGTGCTATCCAGATCATGAATCCCGCATCGGGAGTTAGGAATTAGAAGTTAGGAGTTAGAAGTTAGGAGTTAGAAGTTATGACAATGAAAATGAAAAGATATATTGTTGCTGTTGTGCTGATGATGCTGGCTTTTGCGGCCTGTGACAGCGAGGGTGACAAGTTTGATTACCAGAAGGTGGGATTGCTCATCGCGGGTACCGAGCAGGTGCCGGTGCAGCGTTTCACTGTTGAGGATCTGCCCGCCGCTTATGCCGTGACGGTCAAGGCCACGCGCCGCTGCTCCAAGGCGGTGACCGTGCGCCTGGCCATCGATACTGCCCTAGTGCGTGCTTATAATGCCCAGCATGGCACGGCCTACTATCCTGTGCCGGCATCGGCCGTCACGCTTGAGAACCGCGAGGTGACCATCCAGCGGGGCGAGGCTCTGTCTGCCGCAGCCCAGGTAAAGGTCCTCAGCACCGACTCCTTTATCGAGGGGGCTACCTATGTCATCCCTGTGACCATTGAGCAGGTTATGGGTGACGGCGGTGATGTGATTGAGAGTTCACGCACCATTTTCCTGCAGATTTCGCGCATCATCTCGTTCTACTCGCTGGAGAACAACCAGCAGGCTTCGTCCAACTACATCTTCCCCGATGACAAGATGGTGAATCTGACCAACTACACCATTGAGTTCAAGGTCTACTCCTATCAGTTTGGCAACGTGGGCAATATCAAGCGTGTGCTGTCTATCGAGGGCAAGAACGAGGAGGAAGCCAACATGTTCCGCTTCGGCGAGAACGGCTCGGCCGGCGGCGACATCCTGCAGTGGGTGCTGCCCGGTGGACGGTGCTTCTCCTCGACCCATTTCAAGACCAACCGCTGGTATCTTGTGTCCTGCACCTACGACGGCTCGACCTTCAAGATGTATGTCGATGGCGTGGAGGATGCCCAGACAAGCGGCAGCGGCAAGGCGACGCCGTTCCAGCGCTTTGAACTGGGTATGTCGTGGGGCAATTACCGCAATAGCCAATTCTTCCAGGGACGCCTGTGTGAGGTGCGCGTGTGGAACCGTGCGCTCACGGCCAGCGAGATTTCCACGGGCTTTGCCGGAGTGAACGCCCATAGCGAGGGCCTGGTGGCATATTGGAAGATGAACGAGGGTGAGGGCCACATCTTCCACGATGCTACGGGACACGGTTATGACATGGACTGGACTGACACCTGGCGTGACGACCGCGAGAACGGAGTCCTGGTTGCTCATGACTATAGCCGATACATCAAGTGGGTCAAGGACGATAACAATAAAGTGGCCCAGTAATCTCATGCTTGTGCACCATTAGACAATAAAAACATGCTTGAATCAGTTATTTAAAATGTTTTTACTACTTTTGTGAGTTAAACTTTTGGGATTATGCAGATATATAAATTCAATGCCATATTGAAACCCGTCCTCTGGGGCGGCAGCAAGTTGCTGGAATTTAAGGGATTGCCAGCAAGTGATGAACTCATTGGCGAGACTTGGGAACTGTCGGCAATGCCCGGTCGTGAGTCGGTTGTGGCCGAGGGCCAGGAAGCCGGCATGACACTTTCCCAGCTTGTGCGCCATCATGGTGACGAACTCGTGGGCGATGATGTGCGTCATCGCTATGGGGACAACTTCCCGCTGCTCATCAAGTTCATTGATGCTCATCGCGACCTGTCCATTCAAGTGCATCCCGACGATAAGATGGCACGACAGCGGCACGGCTGCTCGGGCAAGAACGAGATGTGGTACATCCTTCAGGCCGATGAGCACTCGTTGATTCGCACGGGCTTCAACCGCCCCGTGCAGGTCGAGGAATTTGACCGCAGCCTGGCCGACGGCTCCATCCTCGATATCGTCAATGCGACGTATTCCAAGCCGGGAGACGTGTTCTATATCCCTGCAGGCCAGATACATTCCATCGGCGCTGGCAACATGCTGGTCGAGATACAGCAGTCGAGCGATATCACCTACCGCGTGTGGGACTATAATCGCTTTGACACCGACGGCAAACTGCGCCCGCTTCATATCCAGGAGGCTCGTGAGGCTCTCGACTTTACCCTCGGAGCAGGAAAAGTGGTTGACAAACCTAACGTTGCTCCCGGCATGACACTGCTCGTGGACAGTCCCGAATTTGTCGTGCGCCATCTGGAATTTAACGGCGACTATTGCCTGGAGAATCCCGGCTGCCACACCTTTGTGGCCGTTATCTGCATTCAGGGAGGGACCACCCTGCAAATGAAGGGAATGACACCTGTTACCCTGCGTCAGGGCGAGACGGCGCTGGTTCCCGCTATCGCCGATAGGGTAGAGATGAACGGATCGGCCCGCCTGCTGCTGGCCACAGTACCCGGTAAAAGAATATAAAAACCATCATAGGATATGAAGAAGAAATGGATTATCGGCGGCTTGGCTGCACTGATTGTTATCCTAGTAGCCTGTGCCGCGCCTTATTTGTTCACCGGTGCTCCTGCCGAGGGACTCATCAAGATGCGTAAGGGCAGCACCATCGAGTCGATTAGTGACAGCATCCAGGCCAACGTGGAGGTGAATTACGGCAAACGTGTGGCAACGATGCTCTCGCTCATGGGCGCCAAAGTGGAGAACCGCGAAGGGGCTTTCCGCATCACTCAGGGCATGTCGCCCTTCACTGCCGCGCGCTACATCAAGAACGGCGCACAGAGCGGTGTGCGTTTCACTTTCAACAACGTGCGCACCCTCGACGAGTGGACCCAGCGCTGGGGCGATACCTTCATGGATGGTCCTGATGGTATGCGCAAAGCGTTGAAGGACAGCGCCGTTTGTGCCAAGTATGGCAAGACACCGCAGACCATTGCCTGCCTGCTGATGCCCGACACCTATGAGTTCTACTGGAACATCAGTCCCGAGAAGATGCTCGACCGCATGTTTGAGTATTACAACGACTTCTGGACCAATGAACGCAAGGCCAAGGCCGAACGCCTGGGCCTCACGCCCGACGAGGTGGCTACCGTGGCCTCGATTGTCGAGGAGGAGACCAGCAAGGCCGACGAGCGCGGCAAGGTGGCGCGTCTGTACCTGAACCGCTACCAGCAGGGCATGCGCCTGCAGGCCGACCCGACGGTGAAATTTGCCATCGGAGACTTCTCAATCAAGCGCATCACCGTCCCCATGACGCAGATCAATTCGCCCTATAACACCTATCGTGTGAACGGTCTGCCACCTGGCCCTATCCGTCTGCCCGAGAAATCGACTATCGATGCCGTGCTCAACGCTCCGCAGCACGACTACCTGTACATGTGTGCCCGTGCCGACTTCAGCGGCTACCACGATTTCACGTGTGACTATGCCAGTCATCTGGACAATGCCCACCGCTACCAGGCTGCCCTGAATTCTCGAGGCATCAAGTAAGTTAAGGGTTAAGAGTTTATAGTTAATAGTTTGGGTTAAAAACAGATTAACAAACAACTAAGGACTAAGAACTAACAACTAAAAACTAGAATAATGGAAAACGAAGAAAAACTGGTTGTTGTTGCCAAGTACAGCAGCCCTGTGAACGCCAACATCGTTAAGGGTGCGCTCGAAGCCAGCGGAATCCCCGCCGGTGTGATTGCCGACAGCACCGCCAACGCCATCTGGATGGCTCCGGTCAGGGTCGTCGTCTTTGAGCGCGACCTGGAATTGGCCAAGAAGGTGATCAGCGAGACCGACGAGGCCGGTATCGAAGTCGGTGAGGATGAGTGATGATATACTAAAATGGGCATTTTTTCGTTATATCATTGTATAAAGACTGGATAACGATAATATGACAACCTATTTGCGTCACTTGATATTACTGGCTGCCGCAGCGGTGGCTTTTGTCGCTATGGCTGATGACGGCCCCAAAACCACGGCCTATAACTTCCTGAGTGTGCCCGCTTCGAGTCATGTCTATGGCTTGGGTGGCCACAACCTGACCATCATCGACGATGACATCAATCTCGTCGAGCAGAATCCCGCATTGCTGGGACCGGAGTATGATCACCAGGTGGGATTGAACTACATGCGCTACATCGGCGAGACCAACTTTGCCGGGCTGCGCTATGGCCAGGGCGTGAGCGAGCATGGGGCATTCGCCGTGGGGTTGCAGTACTTTGGTTACGGCAACCTGCAGGGCGCAGACATTGACGGCACCCGGACGGGTACCTTTGGCGCCAGCGATATGGCCTTTAGCCTGACCTACAGCCACGACATCAGCGACCGTTTTCGCGGTGGTATCACACTGAAGTACCTGTACTCAAAATATGAGGCTTACAGCGCCGGTGCCGTCGCTGCCGACTTGGGTATCAACTACTATGATCCCGACCATGAGTTCTCGGCATCGCTGGTGGCCAAGAACCTGGGTGGTCAGGTGAAAAAGTTCAACCAGAACAAGGACAACCTTCCCTGGGACATTCAGGTGGGTATCAGCAAAATGCTGAACATGGCTCCCATCAGGCTGCACGTCACCGCCTATGAGCTTGCCCGTTGGAAATCTCCTTACTATAAGATCGAGGATGTGAACAATCCTAACAGCGACCTGATCAAGAAAGAGTCATTCGGCAGCAACCTGCTGCGTCACCTGGTCTTCGGTGTAGATGTGCTCCCGACCAACAACATCTATCTGGGCATCGGTTACAACTACCGTATGCGCACCGACATGGCGACCTACAAGCGCGACTTCATGTCGGGTCTGTCGATCGGCGGTGGCTTGAAGGTGAGGGCCTTTGGCTTAGGGGCCGCTTTTGCACGTCCCCACACCGGAGCGTCGACTTTCATGTTCAACCTCACCACCTCGATAGGCGAGCTGCTTAAGTAAGAAATAACAGAGACGCAAAACATGATGATGCGTCTCTTCTTTTTGTCATCACTAAGTTACGTTTATGAGAAAAACATTACTCCTGTTCTTATTGCTGGCTATGGCGATTGTCGCCCAGGCCCAGCGCATACAAGTTGTTGATACCGATGGCCTGCCCATCGCTGCCGTGTGTGTGACCAACGAGAAAGGCGCCCTGGTTGGCTCGACCGATAACGACGGTTGGCTCAACGATGCCAAGGGCGTGAAGCATCTCTATTTCTCGCATGTGGCCTTCAAGCCCATGGATGTCAATATCGACACCATCCCCAGCCTTTGTGTCGTGATGCAGGACGAGACATTCCAGTTGACTGAACTGGAAGTCAAGCCCAAGGAGCTGCTCTATGTGCAGACGTATTATCGCTTGGTGTATGTGTGCGATGAGGGGCCTATCTATTATCGCGGCGGTGTGGTGGACAACACCTATGAGTTGGCCAAGCAGAAGATCTCGGCAAAGACCCGCAGTGTCTCGAAAGGCGAAAACGGCTTTATTCGTTTCGTCCTCAGCACTCTTGTGGGCCACGTCGTCGACCGCTGGGCGCGTATCGACACAATGACTTTTTACAAAAAGATCCTAAAATATGCTGATGAGGGTTCACTGTTCATCACTCAGGAGGAATCGGGGCGCCGTGTAGTAAGCGACACGATTTCGACCTTGGGCTATATCGACGATGACATGCAGGCTGGCCAGCGCACCACCAGTTTCGACCTATGGACCTATGACGATCACATCGAGGCCACCAAAGCAGCAGCCAAGGCCGCCAAAAGCGGGAAAAAACCTAAAGAGAAAAAAGAAAAATTCCGTGCCAACCATGGCTACTATGAGGTCTATAACATCAACGAGAACGGTCAATCGCGCGTCGACGACCTGGTGATGAAACAGATACTTGTATCGGGCCATTTCGATAGGACCGACCAGGACTATATAATCCTGCTGGAGACCTACACGATAGGTCGCGACTACATCGACAAGAAGGAGTTCAAGCAGACACGCAAGGAAAACGAGGTCGAGATGGATATCAACGAACTGCGCCGCCTGGAACAGAACCACCATATCCCGCCCCTGGCACCTAACCTCAAGGCTGCCGTCGATGAACTTTTCAAGAAGGACATCGGAGACTAATATCTGTGCAATGAGATGGAAACTGTGGCCACTTTTCTGAAAGAGAATTTCGATTTAGTCAACTTGCTTTTGGGCATTTTGGGCGTTTTCATAGCGTTTATCGCATTGGTTTATGAGCTCAAAAAGAGATCCAAAAACAAGAAGTCATAAATGATAACCGAGCGATGGTTTTTGTCAAAAAAATGTCGAAAAACCAGCCTTTTCGCTCCTCATTTAAAGACTCAAATCATGCGCGAGAAGAGAAATAATTTCCTACCTTTGCATTGTCAAACGAAATTTTTTCCAACAAGATGAATGTCAAGTTACATACCCCCAAGACCCTTCAGACCGGCAGTGGAATGTCTTCGGTCAAGCAGTTCATGTTGTCACTCCTTGCCACTTCGGTATCGATTATACTCACCTTTGGTACGGCTGCCATCATCGACCATAACAAGAAACAAGCGGCCAAGAAAGAGATGGTGATGATGATCATCAGCGACATGGACAACACCATCGAGTTGGTCGAGAAAGTCGACACCGGGTTGCATGAGTGCCGGCGTTTGCAGAATGAGATTGCCATTCATCCCGAGCAGTTTGATAGCCAGCGTGTTTATCTCGCCGCCGGGATGTCAATGATTTTTAACGAATTTCCTGAAACGACCGAGAGAATCTTTACATCAAGCATTGAGACCTTCAACACCATCGGCGATGTCAATTTCGTCAATGAGGTTTCGTCCTTCTATATGAGCCGCAACAATTACAAGAAAATGCTGTTGGGCGAATTGAAAGAGGAGTGGACCGGAAAGGATGTCATGCACTCGTTTGAGCAGCTGCTCGATATTAACTATCCGGAATATGTTTATTTGAATCATATTTGGCTGCGAGAGATGAAGCGGCAACGTGACATGTGCATGCAGATGATGAAAGTGAGCGAAAAAGATTTAGCTGAATTTGGCAAGCAACATACAAAAACAGACAATCAGGAAGAAGACACTGTTGCAGATAAGGTGAATGATGAATTCATGTCATATTCCACCGTGCTTGAACAGGCTAAGGAAAAACTCAAGAAATAATTCCGGATTGAACGAACAACAGATTACGCAAGTTTGCACAACGCAAACTTGCGTAATCTGTAAGGGTCGATAAGTATCTGTTATCGATTCTGAGTTGATTTCAGCATTTAGCCGGAGCGCTGTTCTACATTGCCCAAATCAACAGGCCGGCACAGATAATGACACCGGTGATGAGAAGATCGATGAGGCAGTAGCCCATGATGTCCTTAGCGTCGAGGCGTGCTATAGCCAAGGCCGGGAGCGCCCAGAATGGCTGTATGAGATTGGTCCATGCGTCGCCCCATGAAATGGCCATTCCCGTCAAGCCCGGGTCAACGCCGAGGTTGGCGCCGGCTGTGAACATGATAGGAGCCTGTACGGCCCAATGACCGCCGCCACTGGGCACAAACATGTTGAGCACTGCGGCACAAAGGAAGGTGAGCAACGGGTAGGTTACGGGATTGCTGATACGGATGCAGGCTTCGGCCATAACACCGCCCAGGCTGATGCCGCTGGCACCGATGCCTGTGATGATGCCCATGATGCCGGCATAGAACGGGAACTGCAATATGATGCCGGCAGCACCAGTGGTCGCTTTGCCGAAGGCACGCACGTAGTCGACCGGTGTGGAGTGCAGCAAGAGTCCCAGCGCGAGGAATATCATGATTACACCGCCCAGGTCCAATCCTGCACCGCGCACCGCGAGATGAATCACAAGATAGGCCACGAGCATCAGTGCCACGAGCCACGAGAGCAATTTGCTTTGCTCGAGCCGCTGTGCCGGTGTCTTGGCCGCTGTGGAAGCGTCGGTCGAGATATGATCATCGTCCTTGAGGAGCGCAGGGTCGATGGTGACGACGCCCTGCTTGGGATGCATCAAGGTGTTGGCAACGGTGATTCCGATAATCACAAACAGTACGGTCATCAGGTTGTGCCAGTCGAAGATGGTTTGCGCCAATGGCACAGGCTCGGTCAGCGCTCCATTGGTAGCCATTGCGAGTGCATCGCCAGGTGTGGCCATTGTCAGGGGAATAGAGCCAGAGATGCCGGCATGCCACACGACGAAGCCACTGTAAGCCGAAGCGATGAGAAGCCGATAGTCGACATCAGAACGCTGACGGGCAATTGCCTTGGCGAACACGACACCCACGATAAGGCCGAAGCCCCAGTTGAGGCAGCAGGCTATTGCCGACACGACAGTCACAAGAGCTATCGCGGCGGGAGCACTCTTGGGCAGGCGGGCCATCGCATCGATGGCTCGTTTGACAACCGGTGCTGCAGCCAAGGTCGAGCCACAGACAAGAATCAGAGCCATCTGCATGGCAAACGCCAACAGATTCCATACGCCGCCACCCCAATGCTCAACTACCTCGAGAGGAGTCTGGTGACATAACGGCATCGCCACCAACGCTGCCACGAAGGTGAGCAGTATGGCGAATATAAAAGGTTCGGGCAACCAACGTTGCACTAATCGCACGCAAAATTTAATCATTTGTCTTCTTTGTTAATTTGGTGCCGCAAAAGTAACACTAATTTCCCAAACCTAATCCAGCTCAACTACTGTTTTCCCCAAAAAAGGATGCGATTTAGGGAATGATAGGGGAGAGGCGGCATTAATGCATGGGAGTGATTAAATTATGGGTGGGGGCGATAGTATTTTCGATCTAGTTTTCCGTTGAATGTGCGGTGAATCTCATTTACCTGTTGATATGCTTGAGGCACTTTATAGACTTCCAGCTTGGATGCGATGAACTTTGCCAGATCTTTCTTGGAAAACTCAACGTCCTCATTCGCTACGTATAATAACTTCAGTCGTGTGCCTAGTACTGGCGAGACATCACTCACGCAGATGCAGTCTTTTACTCCCGGAAAAGCCATCGCTGCATCCTCAACTTCGGTCGGTGCCACTTTATATCCACCAACATTTATCACATCGTCGTTGCGGCCCATCAAGTGCAGTCGGCCCAATTCGTCAATACGACCATTATCGGCAGTAAAGACGGTATTGTCATGCATCACTTGGGCAGTGAGTTCCTCTTCATCGGCATATCCTGTCATCAGCGTAGGGCCCTGGCATGCCACGCGGCCTTCATCGGTTATCAGGATGTGAGAATGTTTCATGGGACGTCCTAAACACCCGACTAAACACTCCCCATCGTTGTAGTTGTATGTAGCAACAATTCCTGTCTCGGTTGATGCAAAGGTATTGTATAGCCGTGTCTTTGGCAACAATCGGCATAGTTCAAGCATATCGCTATGTGCCATCGGTGCCGCTCCGGTCTCGATGAAGTCTATTTTATCGGCATAAGTTGCCAATTTGTTCTTGGCTAGCTGTAAAAGAATGCGTATGCTTGCAGGCACCAGGAATGTGGCTACTCTTGAACAAGGATAGTCAAAGGCGGCGAAGAAGGCTTCCAAATCCTTGAGATTTTCCAAGATGTAAAGAGTTGCCCCCATCATGATTGTGGGGTATACTTTTGAAAGACTGCCGATATGATTGAGGGGACCGTTGATTACAAACAGAAGGTCATGAGAAAACTCCATGGAATCTATGAGATTCTCGGAATCGGCGATGATTGTGCGGTGGCTGATCATCACCCCTTTGGATTTGCCTGTTGTACCGGTCGTGAACAAGATATCGGCTACCTCCTCGGGTGCCGTGAAAGCAGCATAACGATCAGCAATTTCCTCAAATCTGCCTTGCGGTATATCATGTTCAAGGGGCAATGCGACAGCTTGGGCCACATGCAGTGCAAAGTAGGTCACTAAAAAGTCAATGGACTGTGACGTCCGAATTGCCGCTACATGGTGTGGCTGATACTGCTCCCGCAGAAGCATGGCCTTACCCTCAACGAGCTGCCAGAGGCGGCTGTATGTAATCTCTTCACCCCGGCAAATAATTGCAATCTTGTCGGGATAAAGACTTGCATTTCGTTGCAGGTAGTCTTCTATCGTCATTTTGACTCAAGCTTCTTCTGAACCATGGCAACAATGCTGTCAAGATTCTTCAGGTTCTTGGGCGTTGCATCGACTGCGTCTAATTGTATGCCATACTCACTTGACAGGACCATCATTATGGTGGTCACACCCAAAGAATCCAGTTCTGCAAACAAGAAATCCGAGTCCAGGTCCACCAATGGCAGAACATCTTCCAATAAAGCTTTTATTCTTTCTTTCATATATTCTTGTCTTGTAATGAACGAAATACTATAGAAATAAACGGCAAAATGGTAATTATATTTTTTTCAATAAATAGAAGTTACCCCAAAACACGCAAGATTAATTATTGATAATTTGCGACAATATGGGTTTATTTATTGTCTACCGGGTTGGCATAGATGCCAAGATATATTTCTCTTAACCGTTCCAAATCAAATGATTCGTATTGATCAAGCTCGGCCATATGAGTCAAAAAAGCCTGATATTGCTCATCGGTGTACATCTGCTGATAACGTGTATTGCCGAATAATAAATCATGTGCAATATAGTTGTTGGGGAACAACCGATAGGCGGTGTTAATTCTCCTATCAATCAGTTGTGCAACAGATTTATGATACTCCACATTGGTATCACCCTCGAACGCCATTAATTCAGGTATGGAGATGGGTTCACATAATTCCAAATGGACTCTGCCTTTGGGCTGCAGGATGCCGGTAAGAATGCTATTGAGATCTTCGCCAGGTTTCTTTACATATTTCATGAACTGTGACTGGTACAGTTCCAAGGTCTTGAGAACGTCACACGATTCCCACTCATAGGAGACTGATACAGGCACGATATGTAAATCGGCAATCGCTTTGATTTTATCTCTAGGCTCACTCAAGCAGAACATTTTGATTATGCCCTGGTCGGTAGCATCAATGCCATCTTTCGTTCGGCCATTCCGTTGGGCAATCCATACAGACTGCTTCTTTTCGTTAATGACATGGCGAATATATTCTGACAGATGTAAAGAGGACTTATAAAAATCACGGATGTTGCTACTGGGGCGCTCCACCTTGAACATCTTGTTAGATTTGCCCACGTCGATAACGACAGGATGGGACATTAAGTTTGCGCCAAAAGTAATCTCGGTTGTCTCGAAGCCCTTGTTGACCAAGTAAAGCTGCATGAGGCTTGAATCCAACATGATATCACGATGATTGGATACATAGAGGTAGGATTGCTGAGGATCTAACCGCTCGATGCCAGAACATGTGAACTCGGTAATCGACCTTGCGATGATCTGCTCATGCGCTTTGTACATCGTTTCGAGTTGAAACTCCCGAATGGTTTTAAAAGACGCGACACGTTTCTTCACATCTTCAATTGGCTCATCGGGATAGACAAAAGAGGCAAGCAGAGGAAACACATCACTATTGGCGATACGTTTCATCGCTGAAGGTATCTCATCATCGTAATATGGACGGATATCGTCAAATTTACTTTCCATGATTATTGTATTATATTATAAATCCATTTTATAAAATCATTTTTCCATTGTCGGCTTTCGGGGGTTCCCTTAGTTTCACTAGCCCCAAAGCCATGACCACCACTGGCAAATTGCAAATAGACATGATTCACATGATTAGCCGTGAGAGCCGAGTCAAGCAATACAGAATTATGATAATCTACAGTCGGGTCATCAACGCAATTTACTAAAAACACGGGAGGGCAACTTGATGTTACATGTTTTTCCAGGGAGAGCAGGTTGCATAAGTCTGTATTATCCACTTGAGAATCGCCCAATAGTCCGCGCCTGGAGCGCTTGTGAACACAGTCTCGTGTCATCGTCACAACGGGGTAAATCGCAGCCACGAAATCAGGACGATCTTCTTTATCGAATAATTCTGCCGCAGACATCACCAGATGCCCTCCTGCAGAGAACCCCATCGCTCCGACACAATTGGTGCTGATGCCATAGTCTTGAGAATGCTGCCGCACATACCGTAATGCCTGTAATAAGTCGTCTTGAGAGTCGGGATAACGGTTTCCTCTCCAAAGCAAACGATAATGAGACACATATGCCCATGCACCACCCGTCCTGTATTTCAAGACAAAAGCAGTAATGCCATTCCGTTGAAGCCATTTGGCGACATCATGCCCCTCGGCATGCATATCATGCCAGAAATAACTGCCACCGGGGCAAACTATAACTGCTATATTGGACTCTCCCGTTGCGACATAGGGTACCAGTTCAACTTTGTGATGATGCGCCTTTCCCTCCCAAATGTTTATATTGGCGAGCGAGGTTACAGATATAATAACAGTTACCAGTATAAGCGCAAATCTTTTGAACATATGATATCCAAACCTATGTTTTGATGCTACGAAAGATTATGAGTCTTTTTTAACTGGTGTTTCGTTATCCATCGCCATATCCGTAAAGGCAAGGCATAGATGACGGCAAGAATGCATAAAATGGTATTCAGTATACTGATACGCACAAAATCCATGGTTGGCCGGAAATGACTAACCCTCTCTTCTTTAGGAGGATAATAAACCTCAATTGGTATCGAAACAATATCGACACCATGCCATGAGGCCAGCACCATCAATTCCAACTCTGCTTCATATCTAGAAGTGAGCAAAGAAAGCCCCCTTAGCAGTCTCAACGGGTAAAGCCTATATCCAGTTTGGGTATCATCCAGTTTTACCCCTGTTTGTACATAAAACCAAAAATTTGAGAACTTGTTAGCAAAGCTACTGCCCTTGGAACGCGTGACACCTTTCAGATTCCGTTGGCCCACGATCAAAGACTGGGGATATCGGATATTTGCGTTAAGAAAATCAATAATATTGGCAGGATAATGCTGTCCGTCACCATCAAGTGTAATGGCATGAGTAAACCCCAACTCCAATGCTTTGTTGAAACCGCACCTAAGGGCATATCCCTTTCCCCGGTTCCTTTCATATTCAACAAGTATTATACCGCTGATTGAACGTAGGGCCTGAGTCGTAGAATCGGTTGAGCCGTCGTTCACCACAATAACGCTATCACAGAATGAAAGGACCTCATTCACCACTCCACTAATGGTTTTCTCATTATTGTAAGTAGGGATTATCACACAGATTCCCCTATCATGCAAGCCCTTACTGATATCTGTATTCATGATAGTGAACTTGACTTAATCGACAATTCTTTCGATAATACTCAAATCGGCTTCAAAATGCTCATCATCAAGGTAATCGATCCATCCCGTTACCATGCTATTGATTGAATTGTCCAACAGTGAAGCCTGAGCCACCTGTTTCATGACTGCGTTATCCTTTTGAGGAAGTATATATAACGATGTTTCCCCATGATACTGATTTCGTATGGCGATTTCTGAAACAGCCATATTCGGAAGAGTGTAGACAAACAATGAAGGACTGGGATAGAAGTTATTGTCATCGGCGATGGTTGACAGATAACCGCAATCGGCTTGAATTGACGATGAGTGGTTGAATAAAACTATAGCCCTATCATCACAGGGCACATTTCTTTCATTCCCTTCGGCCTGCAAGAGCAAATCAGAAGCGACAAAAGCGAGCTGACTTAACAAGTCCATTTTATAGAACTTGGGATAATCACCAATGTATTGCTTAAAGATCGATTTAAGCACATTACAGTTGTCCTCTAAAACGACTTCTTGTATTTCTCCATCTATGACAAGGCTATTGGGGGTGACTTTAACATTGTGCATTCTCCTTATTTCGGGCAAAGCAAGCGGCTCACGTGAGGATTGATTTCCCTTAGAAACAAACAATGCGGCATTATTCCCTCCAAATCCAGAAATCATCTTAATAAAACTGCTTTTTTCTGTCGGCTGATTCTCACTTGACAGGTGTATCCTTCCCGAGACGCCAAGCTCACTGAAGCCACGAGTACCCAACACCGTATGATCATCAACGGAATGCATCGCAATTATCGTCTCAAGAACGCCTGCAGCTCCCATCGTATGGCCGTAGTAACCTTTTATGGCATTAACTGGCACAGATTGCAATCCGGCCCGTTCAATGGCGACAGATTCCATCTGGTCGTTGAACATTGTTGCCGTGCCATGAGCATTAATGAAAGCAAGCTGGTCATTATCCTTGCCGAAATCTGTTTCACGAAGTGCTAAGCATGCACCATGTCCGTTCTTGGAAGGCGAAGTCACATGGAAAGCGTCGTTACGAACCGCACCTTTTTCAATGCACCATTTGCTACAGTCCTTAGAATCGAACAGACGATCGCTTGCAAGCACCATAGTCGCTGCTGCTTCTCCCGGGTTGAGCCCTAAGCGTTCAAGATCGAAGGGCTTGCACGGCTGTTGAGAGACCGCACTCAACGACTGGAAGCCAGATACAGTGAACTTGTTTTGGACATCGGCGCCACAGACAACTGCGTAATCATAGTATCCGGCATCCAACAGGCGCATGGCAAGGATGATTGCAGACACTCCCGAAATACAAGCATTGCAGGCCACTATGGGCTGTGTTGAAATACCCACAGCCGTTGCAATGCGGTTAGCGGTGTTTCCAAGATAGAGTTCCGGCGGTGGTGTTTCCCCATCCTGTAGGAGTTCAATATTTCCTTTAGTCGTACCCAGGATAAAGACCACGTTGGATTTTGATGGGTCAATGCCTGAGTCATTGATGGCTTTAGAAACTGATCTTATAACCAATGAATCAAAGCGCGACATGCCTTTGATTGCTAATGAACTGGTCTGTTCTTGTGAGAAAAGGGATGCAGTAAACGGTTCAGGCAAATTCCATTCGCCTTGAAAAACCCTGAGGGCGGAATGCCCGGTTTTCACGGCTTGATAGTTCTCCTGGGCCGTTTCTCCCAAAGGGGATATCACATTATCGCTTAAACAATAAATCATAGTGAAATCAAGAGATGTCAGTCTTCAAATACCTTCCAGTGTTCTTTCCATTTCATGTAAAACTCCGGATTGTCCCAGACCAACTGATAGTCTTTGTCCATGAAAACTTGAACAGAGTGAGCTGTTGCAATTAGCGAATTATCGTTATCATCACGAATCTCGTAATCGAATACAATCTTTGCTGATTCAGTGGGACGATAAACAATATCAACACGCGGTCGCATCCCGTATTTAATTATTTGCTTGTAATGCATTGACAGTTCAACTAAAGGAGCCGTAAAACCATTCTCAAAGAAAGTCATATACCCCAAACCATATTTCTGGCCAAAGGCTTCTCGGGCATCTTCGAAATAGAGCGTATATGATCCATGCCATACGACCCCCATTGAATCAATTTCACTAAAGCGAATCTCTATGTCTTTTGAATGTTTAAGAATCATAAACAATATATTTCTAGCAGTTTATCGATCACGATGCGTTGCTCTTCTTATTTAATAATGCTGTGCAAGTCGATAATGTTCCCGCCACTTGCCATGACTTCAGACGTTTTTTGTTCATCAGCATAATAAATATGAAGATTCTCAGGCAATGGCTCGCAGCATGAAGCCAGAGCGACATCATCATGATCATTAGAATAGGAATATACCAACAGTTCAGGGTGAACAAGAGCCAGAAGTAATGAGAACTGGCCCCTGCCGGCATTGAGAACGGATACTACTTGGGATGTATTATCATCGGGCTGATAGTCATCAATCCATTTACTGAAGTCATCATATATCCTAAGGAGCCGTTTCGTCTCTCTCTCAATGCCTGCACCCTTGTAAATATACTTACTTACCACATAGTCATGGAAATAGTGGGATGTCTCAATTGTGAGACGCATTTGATTAAGGTTCTCTTGGAACAGACTATGGATTGCGTTTGCAATATCCCCTTGAGTTGAACGCATCTCAGAGAGCTGGTCAGGAGCAATGCGCTTTCCGATAACCACATCTACCTGTCCTGATGATAAGAAACCACTATCCTTGGGCATCACATGGTTGGCACCATGCAAATATACCGGAAGAATGTCAGCTCCTATCTCCTCTGCTATATGAAGAGCGCCTTCATGGAAACGCGGAATCTGTTCAGATGAGCTCATGCCTTCAGGGAATATGGCCACATTGTAACCGCTGGCGACAGCATTAGCGACATCATTTTTGAGGTCTTCAATAGATTGATCCAGGTTGATGAATCCCGCCAACTTAAACAATGGTTTCAATATAGGATTCTTCCATACTTTCCCGCCAATCATGATCAAGATATGGGGATCTAATGCCAGCAGATAGGTGGGATCAAGTATTGATTGGTGATTGCAGATGATGATGCTTCCCTTGTCAAACTTCTCCCCCGATTCATTGTGAATAACCGATTTTACTCCCCAGATGTGATTGATGTTGGTTCGCATCGATTTGTAGATAACCCCATGGAAAAAGTTATTATGCTTGCTGCTTTTGCCACCAAAGAGTTTGATGAACAGGCCAATCAAGTAAGCATATGCCAACTCGGCAAAAGAAACGATGGCACAGTAACTTGTGCGGAGCACCTGCTTGATCGTCACGGGAGAACGGCGCAACTTGCTGTTTGTCTTTATCAGCCATTCAAAGATGAGAGGCGGAACTATCCACGCCATCAAGACAACGGTGAACATTCCCACGATTGTCACTTCGGCCAGAGAATGAAGGGCGGGGTGTTTAGCGACAATCAAGGCACCCATGCCGATAAACAGAATCAGAGCTGAAATTATAATACTGTTTTTGTAAGATTTCAGCAGCTTTTTATGGTAGGCATACTCGTTGATTAAGCCGTCGGTGATGAAGATTGTGTAATCGTCACCTTGACCAAATATGAATGTCGCAAGGATAACGTTGACAATATTGAACTGTATTCCAAGCAAATACATTATTCCAAGAATCCATATCCACCCCATCGCCATCGGGAGGAAGGCGAGAAGGGCCAGTTCGATACGACCAAATGAAATCCAAAGGAATAAGAACACGATAAATCCACAGGCGAAACCGATGTAATTGAAATTATCGGAAAGAGATGAGGCGACAGCACTGTTCATCCCCACAAAGTCAAAAGCATATCCTTTGCCATCAACCGCATCGTTCAAAGTCGATTCAATCTGCTTCACATCACAATTGCTGGCATCGATCACGTCAACCACAGTACACTTGCCAGTGCTCTCACTGAACGAGTTGTTGAGAATTGCGGATTTGACCGGTTCAAAATGGTCTATCGTGCCTGGTTTGTATTCTTTCTCTATAATTTCCCGGAAACCATCGAATGCGTCTTCACTGAAGTCATATTTAGATGCCAATTGATTCAGGGATTGGATGGCTTGCTTGCGATGTTTGTCCCAAAATTGGTTCCACATGTTTATGCGGCGTTGCTGTTCATCGACAGAGCATATGAAAGAAGGGACATTGGAATATTGATTTATCTTACCAGAAAGCTTCATGCGCTCCAACAGAGGCGATATTTTTTCTCTTTCCTTGAGTGCTTCATCCCACGAATCACCCTCGGTTGCAATGTAAACGCTAGAAGTGTCATTTATACCGACCGATGCGCTCAAATCAGATAGCAATGTTTTTTGCTCGGAGGTCATATAATTGACATTATGCATGTTGGCATCGAAAGAGGTGTTCAGGCTGAAATATCCAAAAATAATGGTCAAAATCAGGACAGCCCAAAGCATCCACCTATAGCGATTTGGGGAGAAAGAAGAAATCTTTCCAAAAGACAAATGTTCCTTCTCGGACGACGCTTTCTGCTTCACAAAATGTGGCAAGAACACGAGCACAAAGAGAATCGTTCCGAGTAACATGAAGACAGCAAATAATCCCAAGTCTCTCAGCGCTGGCGCATCAAGGGGAATCAAACTGGCAAAAGCGCCGACTGTTGTAATGTTGCCGATAAGCAACGGAGGAACCATTTCTTTTAATGTCTCTCTTACACTTCCGCCATGATCGATATGTGCTACAAAGTGTAGCGGGTAGTTGACCGCAATGCCTATGATGATCGAACCGATTCCAAGTACAATCAACGATACGTCAGTTCGCAGAACAGCAGTAAAGCCCATGGCGAAAAGCCATCCGAATAGAATAGCGACGCCAATGAGCAGGATATTCTTTGTCTTACGGAATGAGAATATCAATAACATTATGATGAATGTTACTGCTATTGAAATGGCCCAATAACTGTCTTTTCTGATCTGATTAGCGTTGCCTACAGCTATTACCGGCGAACCGGTAAAGGCGATATCAACATTTGGGCACGCTTGCATTGTTTGTTTTGAGATGCTGTCAATAAAATGCACCAGCTGACTGTTGCCGGCCGTCTCCATGGCCCCATAAGGTGAAGTCATCATGACCAGTGCATACCTCTGCCCGTGAGTAAAGATGTAGCCATTATCCATCTCAAATGGCATTGAGGTTTGTTTGGCTTGCAAGCGATTGATGATATTGTTGAATAGGCCAAACGGGTCATTGCTGATATTTGTATTGAATAAGCCTGTCGCAGGCATCATCATCATCTGCACATCTTTAGCCAGTTGATTTTCCATGGAATCCGGGTTTGTCAATATCCGTTCCATATAGACATAATCCGAATCAACAAGCATCATGGGCATATTCTGGTATATGAAGTCTGTGACGCCTGAGATTTTGTCAAAGTCAACCTGTGTGATGATTTCAGTAATATGCTTAGAGTCAGGGCTGGATTGAATTTTTAAGGCAAATGTATCAACAGCATTTGTCAGTTGCTCGATGGCGGTGGTATCACCATTGTTTATCCTGAACATACCGATAACACGTTGCCCACCAGAGATATCTTGATATAACGTGATAGCCTTCAGCTCATTATCGTCCATTGGCATGAAGTCGATGATGTTCTCATTATACTTAAGAGACGACACCATAGCCAACAAAATCCCTGTCATCGCGACAACAAGTCCATAGCACAGAGAATGCCTATGTTTCAAGAAATCAAATATCTTAAGAAAAAAATCAACCATAGCTTATCTCTTACTATAACCAGGCAATCATTTAGTTAACTTGATGTTTTTCTCAACCAACGATTTAAGTTCCGTGAAAAAAGTCCTTTCCTGTTCACCAATCTGCTGGAGCACATCACCAAGGTCATCATAGGTGTAGTTCTCGCCCTGGCGTTTTTTAAAGATGCGGGACGCTTTATAGGCAAAATCTCTCCACAGATCGCCTATCTGAGTGATGCGTTCGGCAAACACATTCAATTCGTCAATATCAGTAATTTTGGCAGCTTCCTGAAGAAATGCGCCATACATAAAGCGAAAGCCGGCACCACCAGTGCCTATTTCTTCCAACATGCGAATGATCTGAGCCAAATTTAATGCGGCCCTTCTCTTGCCCATCTCCTTTTCCCATTCACGTATCCTCTTCGAGAGATAGACGATGCCATTAGCACCGATATAGGGGACGAATGAAGGCTGTGAGACCATAAACCAACAGGCTTTTTTGATGGATTTCAGGACAAGAGGCTTTAAATCTGGCAGTTGCTCAGGGACCGACTTAATCCAATACATCTGCCCCATAAGAGGATAAGTGCCGCCCTTTGCAAACCTTACCTTAATGAGGTCTTTTTTGCTGATTGTCACGCGCTGAATCGCATTCGCATCAAGTACACTGTATTCTTCAGTCTCTTCATCCTTACCTATGATACAAATATTGTGACCATTAAAATGGAAACGATATTCGTCGGGCATATAAGGCAAATAATACATACCAACAACACACCCTACAGGTATCTTCTGTTGGAGGAGAATCTCATCCAGGTCACGCATTGCATGTTCTTGATTGAAGTATCGACGTGTAACCGTTTTGATTCCCATCAATTTGGTAATGCGTTTGAACAATATGCCCGGGAACGTGCGAAATGATGTGACTGGCATGCCAGACATCTTGATGAACGGCAGATGGGTGAAGAATATGCCGCTTGCCAAACCAAAGATCAATGGTTCGGACAAGTTGATCCCGTAAAACCGCAGCATAGCCGAGATGACTCCGTTTTCGCAATGAGCCGCCGGTTGATGATTCAACTGTAGTTCCATAGATGATCAGTCAGGTATGTGTTTGATTTCATCTACCGATATGCGAAGTGCTTCGGCATAAATGGCAAGGGTGTCATCATCAAGCGTAGCAAAAACCTTAGGGTTGAGATGCTTGCGTATAGTCCTCTTGGAGAATCGGGTATACTTTGAAAGCAATTCAATGGGCATAAGGTTTACTGCTGCATGATACTCCAATGGACTTGTCTCTCCAGCGCGAACACGCTCCAAGATTTCCTGACATTGTTCATGAATGTCATCCATGGTGATTTCAAGGGCATCGTTCTTAGGATCCCAGCCATCACTGACTACAGCCTGATAGTTGCCGTCCTCGTCAACGGCATAGTCTAAGTCGCGAATAACAGTTCCCTTTAAATACTTTAAATCTTGTGGAACATCTTTTACTTTCATACGCTCATTATTTGGGTTCGCACACGGTGAGCATGCAATAACAATAGGAAAAGCGAGCACTTTCGGGTATCATCATCAATATTTTCTGACCTGCTTTGAGTTTGCCTGAATACATTAATTCTTCAAGCATGGCAAATCCAGATGCTGACGCGATATTACCGACATAAGGCAGATTGTAGAACCATTTCTCTTCCGGGAACAAAAAGCCGTTAGAGGAAGCTTCTTCATATATTTTATCTTTAAAAAACATTGAAGACAGATGGGGCAGGAACCAATCGACATCATCGGAGGTGAAACCATGTTTCTTGCCTAATTGCAGTAAGAACTCCAGTCCTAGCGGGACAATGTTGTCAGACAGAAGGTGAATGTCTTGTTTGAGGGCAAAAAGAGATTGATTAAGCCATTCGTTTTCAGGGAATGACGCCCAGCCCTGCAGATCGCCTTCAGCATCTTTCTCGCCGCCTGCATACATACAGGTTTTAACCCTGTGGGCAAAGGACGTAATCTCAATCCAGTCAACCCGTAATGACAACTGTGTCTGACTGGGTTTACTCTGAATGAGCAAAGCATAGGCACCATCAGACAGCATCCAACGCAGAAAATCCTTCTGGAAAGCCAACATCGGGCGTTTCTCGAGTTGCGAGAATTTTTCAGACTCCTTTTGGAAATAGGATGCACGCATCCAAGCCGACAAGCGTTCGGATGCAGATGCCACAGCATTAACCGACGGATCTATCTGTACTGCCATACAAGCGTATTTCAAAGCATCAACACCAGCACAGCATGAACCAGCGAAGGAGACAACCTCCATGTTGCGGGATCCTCCCAACTCACCATGGACCATCACACCATGTGACGGCATGATCTGTTCAGGAGAAGCGGTACCGCATGACAGGACATCAATATCGTCGAGCGTAAAGCTTTCATCCAGGAGCCCTCTGATCGCGTTTGCCGCCATTTGGGCATTGCTGTGTGTTACATTTCCGTTTTTGTCTAGTGCATAATACCTCTGTTTGATTCCATTTCTACTCAGAATCAAGGTTCTGGCTTTTGATGGTTTGCCGTCAATCATACCCAAATAATCCTCCATCTCGTCATTGCTGACGGGATTGTTTGGCATGAATTTAGCAGCTTTTGATATATAAGCGTTCATAAATATTATTGAGTTACATTACAATCTTCTTTTTTGTGTCGTGATATATGCCTAAACGGATAGGTCAAATAAAAAACCAATAGTCCAAAAGGCGAAATCACATATAAAGCAGTGAAGAGATAGATACAAAACAAATTAAGCCTGAAACGTCTTTGCGGATTGCCAAAGCCTCCTTTTCGACGGACAAATTTAGCCCAAAAACCGAACATCCGATGTCCGACTTTTTCAATGAATAAAACTGAGGGCTTATATTTAATGGCACCAGCAGACAATAAACGATTCTGCAAATCGCCCAATTCATTTGCTTCCCATGTTTCCTTGATAATTACACCAAAGCGTGATGCTTCTTTCAGATCTTTTTCTGAAATACCGGCTTCAGGAAGAGTACGCGTTGCGCTTTTCTTGCCATAGAGCAGCCATCGGATAATAGTAATGACACTTATAAGATTTGGCGTATTGTCCTGCAACACGATATGCCCGATCAGATCCGCACCAATCTCTTTGAGATAATTCTTGATGGCATGGCTCGTTTTGAGCCACATATTACGGCAAGCATTGACAAAAATCACGCGGCGTCCGTGAAGATATTTCCTGACATTCTCATCGCAAAAGAATGACTGAATCGGGAGTGACGGAGAAAGAAACCATGATTGTCCGACTACAATCACCAGATCGGCATCATCAATATCAGTGAAATCAATCGGCTCAATTCCTGATGGCGGAATGCCTAGACGGGATTCGGGAAAAGCATTGAAGAACTCGTCTTTGCTCCATGGGAACGGATATTCCTGTAAAGGGACAATCTGCTTGTATATCACTTTTCCCTTCTTCTCCTCATCATTATTGCCCCCATCGTCAAGTGGGGCAGCGATATTTTTTGCTGCGGTAAGAGCCTGACCGCTTTGTGAATAATAAAAAATTGCCGTTTTCATCTGGTTTAAGCTACGGATGTTAATTGAGACATAATGTCATCAAATGATAAAACCTCAGCACAGGTCAAGAAACTACCGGCAAGCACGCCAAGCATGCCATGCGACGTGATGCTTTGACCTGTCAATAATAATTTGGGAATTTTGGTTCTGCTTGAAATGATGCCAGACCCTGGGATACTGACATCTTTAGCGATACCATACATCGAGCCATCGGGAATTCCTGTGTAGTCCAGATATGTCAAGGGCGTTGATGTATAGTATTGTTCTATGTTTCCTCTAATACCGGGAATCTCTTTTTCAAGGGCATCGATAACCGCTTCAGCTTTCTTTCTTTTGAAATCTTCATAACTCTGCCCACGGTTACCTATACTGGTTCCTTGCCACTGCTTGACTTCATCAAATTTCATGTAAGTTATAATCTCACCGGTCTCGGCATAGGTGGGATTATCCTGATGGCAGAAATGCAAGTACAGCAAGAATTTAGGCCATGAGGATTCATCATAATCCCCACATCCCCAAGTCGTTTCATTTCTATAATAAAACAGATTGCTGTTCATGTATCTCACACTGTCCTTTTTAAACTTGAGATATACCGTGAAAGCCGAGGCTGTGTTACGGACCGAGTTCAGGCGCTTTAGGTATGAGTGTCGTATACGGTGGCTGTCAATCAGTTCAAGGGTGCGAGACGGATGAATCGCACTTATAACAAGGTCGGCAGGATAACGCTCACCGTTAGCGGTGATGACTGCAACGGCACCATTATTGTTGCACTCTATTTTACATGCTTTGGACTGTTTGATGACTGTGCTGCCCATGTCAGTTAATACATCAACCAACGAGTCGGCAATCACGCTACTGCCTCCGATAATGCGAAAAGCACTTTGGTTATAAAAATCACTGATTAAAGCATGGGTTGAGAATGGTGTGCGATTTTTATCTCCTGCATATAGTGGTTGAATGCCGGCAAGAACTTCCCGCAGGCGTGGATTGGTTATGACACTATCGATGACGTCGTTAACACTGAGTCGCTGATATTTGGCATTAATCTCCAAATTGATCTCATGGTTCAGTGAATGCATCGGTTGAGAAGCAGCCACAAGGGAGAACAGGTCAAAATACCGATTTAACTCATCGCGGCTATTCGGGAAATGATCGACAAGATTGTTTATAAAACCATCTTTTCCGTTTGCCAATCGATAGTGTTCCCCGTTCAAGGAGATAACATCATATCCGGACGAATCCAGTCTTGACAGATTGATTTTTGAATCTATGCCTAAATACCGAAGCATCGTATGAAGAGTTTGACCCGGATCGGCACTACCAACATAGTGCATACCCGTATCAAAGATTGCATCTCCTCGCCTAAAGCATTGCAGGCATCCTCCTATCTGGTTGCCTTGCTCAAGGACGGTTACCTGATAACCGTTCTTGGACAAAATGCAAGCACAAGATAGACCTCCAAGCCCACTACCGATAATTACACATTTCTTCATTATTTTTTTTCACATAAAAGCTGTGCACTTTCTTTGTCATTTCCCTATAACCCATCGACCATGACGGATCAGTTCGTAAAATACGCGGTAAGATTTCTAATGACATACGCCCTTCATGCAGCAAAAATGATTCTTTGGGCAGTACTTTACCAAATCCGCTAATGAAAACAGGAACAATGTCCAAATTCAAACGCTCGGCCAAATAGAATGCGCCACTGTGGAAGCGCCGGATTCTACAATCGGGAGACCGGGAGCCCTCGGGGAAAACCATCACTGAGTAACCCTTTGCGACCATTGCTTCAAGATTATCGGACATCTTTTCTGTTTCACTGATAGGGAAAAAATCAGCATATCGGATAATCACACCATAGAACGGGTTATGCCACACCCAGTTTTTTGTGAGAATAATCAAGTTGGGCGTCAGCATTATGATAGCTGCCAAATCCAGGTGAGATTGATGGTTACATATGATAATTGAAGGCTTTTCAAAAGTTTCTCCAGGCGTATTGCTGAATTTGAACTGCGTGCCGGGAATATTATTGACCGCAAATTTCATTTTGCGTTGAAGGATACGATGATACTTGCGTTTATGCTCGTCAGTCGCTCCACCTAGTGTAATGAGGAAAAAACCGCGAACTGTTAATTCTAATGCCAAACCTAAGAAATAGCAGAAAGAAAAAACAGTTAAGAATACTTGTTTTGCTATGTGAACAGAGTTTCTCATTACACTCTAATCATCAATGACTGAGTATTCGATAAATCAAAGTCATTCTTGCCAACTGTGCATCATCGTCTTCAATGCTGACACTGATGTTCATGTGCTCATTGTCTTGGGATGACAGGCCCTTAATGATCAGGAAAGGTTGAATATCGGGTGTCACTGTCTGCCTGAATCTTATGTCAATAGCAGATTTCAACTCAAGGTCTAGACCAAGATGCAGCTTTAATATTTCAGTAACCATTTGCAAGAGACACACTCCAGGGGTTATGGGTGTGCCAGGAAAATGGGCTTGATATATCTGATGGTGGGGATTTAGACACACTTTACACTTGAGACCATTGTCAAAGGTTTCAAGTGATACGATATTGTAGAAATCATCTTTGAGTCTCATGAATCACCTTGCAATTTATGTAGAGTATAATATATCTTATATTTGTTGTTGTTTACACTGATGTCTCCATTCGGCTGTACAGTAAAACTTCTTTTCTTCTCGACGACATCAGATGATTGCCCGATATGAGACAGGATAAAGGCCAGATCACCCTTCAGGACCCTGCGGATGTACCATTTATTGATTGGAGCTATGACATTCTCAATTTTGACTTTCTTCTTGGGGGAACAAGAAAAATCAAAAATCTTAGTTCCAAATTCGTTAATAATGGTCCCCTTTATCGAGTTATCGGTATAAACATTCATAATACAGAGGCCTGTAATCTCATTCCCGCGAGCATCAATTGTGATATGATATTCCCACGTATCAACTATGGTTGTGTCAACCGACTCAAATAGCTGTACCTCTTGAGCCGAGCAAAGACATAGGCCTCCAAGTAATATCGCGCTAATTAATGATAAAATTCTTCTCATTGATGGATATGTTCGTCTTCACGTTAGTGAGCTTGATATTCGTGACATCTCCAGTCTTTTCTTCCATTTTCACGTTAGTGACCATGAACTTAGAATTGAAGAAAAGCTCAATGACGGTATATACTTGTTTCAACTCTTTTTTCTTCGGATACAATTTGGCCGAGTAAGTTGCCCCATTCTGGTACATGACGCAAGTGAAGTCCGCACCATTGTTCAGACCTCTGCCCGTGATGCTATTGAGAATGACGTTAGCGATTTGATTGAACACCTTGTTCTTTTTTGTATCAATCTTTTGAGAGGAATTCTTGGACTTGAGGGAGACCTGACTGCCATTAAGAATAAAAACATAATCATAAGGCGATGTGTACTGCCAGCGCAACTTGTTGTCACGTTTGAAATACATGACGCCATTAGATGTCATGGTCTTCTTTAACATCTTCATTGTCTTGGTCTGAGTGAAGTCACACTGAATAGAGCTGACAGATTTTACTGCCTTATCGATCTGCTCAATGACATGTTTCTGTTGAGCTGACGATAACTTGGTCTGTCCTTGAACACTGAGGGACAAGACGAGAAGCAAGATGCTAATAAATACAGTTCGTTTCATTGTTTCTATTCTATTATTGTTTTTTATTTCGCGATTAGCACACACCCGGTTAGGATCAAGAATACACCTAGCCATCTTTCCAATGGTATTTGCTCATGAAAAAAGATCATAGCTGCAAACATCCCCATAACATAACTCAAACTCACCATAGGATATGCCATGCTGAATGGAAAATGCTTGATGATGTACATCCACAAGATGGACCCTGCAGCATAACATAAACCGCACCCGATGAATTGCCAGTTTAATAAGAGTTTCCCAAAATACTGCCAAGACCATGAGAAATCGCCGGCTTTGGTAAGGCCAAATTTCATGAGTACCTGCCCACCTGAGAGCAGTATACATTGAATCAATGATATTGGCAATAGCTTGAGTATCATATGGCTTTTAGAAGGACAAATGAATACTCTTGACCATTCATCTGATTGAAAAGAACGATGTTATTGATCTTTTCTTTGGGGGACGATTGGCCAGGATCTTCATATAGAAAGTGGGGCACACAACCTTGACTCAAACAGTGTGCAGCAGCATATACACCTAAGGCTGATGATGTGAAGTTCTCACCAAAGATATGTTTGTAGTGTAATTGTGGCACGTTCGGCATGATAGATTGCAGTGTCTCGGAATAGCACTTGTCATTCTTGGGATTGCCATTCTTGCCTGTCATCACCAGATTAACATCATCTATACCCATATCGGCACCAGCAAGCATGTTCTCAACCTGTTTTTTTACTTCTTCCATGCTTGTAAAGCACCCGGTGCTGATTCCAGCCAATTCACATAGGCTTCCAGCCATGTTCGAAGTATTGAGCATCATTGACATTGAAACCTCACCGCATGGAACCATGCCGTCAAGGCCGACATGTTCAGTCTTCTTCAAGAGTTCAAAATATGATTCACTCATTTCATCGAATCCACTGACCAAAGCAGTATTGATTTTGCCCAGATTCATTTGCATCCAAGCGTCAAGTAATGCCTTGTCAAAACTACAACTACCGTGCGAGTAAGTGATGTTGTAGCCATGGGATTTAGTGTATATGGCGAGAGTGGATCCGACAGTATTATGTGTCGACTGCATGAAATAAGTGGGGCTGAGCGCTTGCTCATCGTTCTCGACCATCTCTTGAATAAACCGATCGGTATAATTCAGACTGCCGATACTGGTGCCCGTAATAAAAGCATCGGGGTGTTCTATCTCGGTGTCCTTGAGTACCTTTAAGGCTGTAACAAGTGCCCGTTTTATCAGATTCCCCATGCGGCGAGCGTCTTTTGGGGCTATGTAGTCACCAAATGAAGGATTCAATGCCTGAACAAAAAGTTCATGGTGGATTAATGGATCGGTCATCCATTGTTGTGACAGCGGTTGCTGGATTGAAATCTGTTCAGCTGCTTGAATGTATATCTTTGTCCTCCGCATTTCAGTTATCGATATTAGTGAAAATCAACGATGAATCGTTACCTCCAAAGCTGAAAGCATTGCTAAGTATATGACGCAATTTAACCTCTCGGTTCAGAACCGTAACCGGAACAATGCCGTTATCCATAGGCGTTGACCAGTTAAGGTTTACAGGAACGAATTGTTGGGACATCGCCAGCATGCAAATCACAGCCTCAATGGCTCCTGATGCGCTTGTCGTGTGCCCGGTGAATGATTTTGTTGATGAAAACAGTGGCAGATTGGGGGCAAATAACCGCTTAATTGCAATACCCTCGCTCTCATCATTATTGGGAGTTCCTGTGCCATGTGCGTTAATGTACTGAATGTCCTCTGGTTTCAGGTCTGCTGTCTGCAATGCCTCGGCCATAGCTGCATAAGCGCCATCGCCATCGGGTGATGAAGCTGTCTGATGATATGCATCGCAAGCATTACCGTACCCGCTGAGGAGACATAGTGGCTGATGACCTCTTGATTCAAGAGACCTTGACGACTCCATCACAAGATAAGCGGCACCTTCGCCCAAATTTAATCCAACCCTGTTTTTATCAAATGGCTTGCATTGCTCTTGAGATAGAATCATCAATGAGTTAAAACCGTTGAGATGAAACAGGGAAAGGCATTCTGCGCCACCAACGACAACCATGTCGGCGAGACCACACTGTATCATGTTTGCGCCTGTTATAATGGCATTTGTAGCCGATGAACAGGCGGTAGACACTGTTGATAATGATGCAAATGGCCCAAATGGTTCTGCAATCATTCGAGTGCAATCCCCACAATTATGGGTAGCAATCATTGCATGATATTTGTCACAAGTGCTCTCTTGTGCATAGAATATTTCACGACGATCCATGCCTGCCACAGTGGTTGATGAGATAAGATGTACCTTTCTTAAATCATGCCCATATATTCCGGCTTGTTCTAACGCTTCCCGTAATGCAATCCTTCCCAGGAGAACTGTTCGGGACATGTGCGGCTCATTAGAAATACCCAATAGATGAGACATCTCATCATTGCTGAGTTTCACTTCACCCACCGGAAGGTTTTTATGGCAAGATGTGAGATACCGCATTGGGCCTATCCCCGTCTTACTGGACAAGAGTGATACGAGTGTTTCCTCTTTACCTACTCCAATTGGAGAGATTATGCCTGCACCAGTGATAAATATCGGCTCAATCATTTGTTATTATTTTGTTCTGTTCTCTTTGACAAAAAGAGCCATCGTGTTGACAGACTGAAATACTTTCTTGCCTTCGCTGGGGTCCTTGAGCTTAATACCATATTTTTTGTCCATCAAGACAATAAGCTCTAGGGCATCGATAGAGTCCAAGCCCAGATCGCTATTGAACAGGGGAGCATCGGCATCTATATCCTCAGGTCTTACATCTTCAAGGTTCAGTACTTCAATTATGCCTTGCTTTAATTCTAAAACTAAGTCTTCCATTATTAATGAGATAATTTATAATAGTTCTGGTTTATCGTTTGCGACTTCATTGACCCTGTATGTCATCAAACGATTCTAATTCTGTCATCGCTAACTTAATGCGTGCTGTTGCAATAACCTCATCGTCGATTCTGGTCTCGACAGATGCCATGATGAGAGGATGCATATTGATTACAATATGAACATATGTCTTTAATACTTCATGGCAACGGGGATACCTCAATATCTCGCAATCTTTTATATCACCGATAGTGCCGATTTTTACAGGAAGATTGACTAACCGATTGACACAGCCCATCCTGGCGGCACATGATTGTGCCATATTCTCGATGATACCTGATGCAGAAAGAAATTCCCCATCAAGCAGAATATTATCGGGTCTGACGGTAAATTGAGTGACAGCGTCCGCATCCTCACAACTTAATACGCAATCAACCATGACAAATGGTGGCCTTTGAGGTATCAGCGTTGTGATGGGATAGTTTTGCGAATCCATAATTATGATTACTTCATTTTTGATTCAATATACTCATAGAATTGATCGAGAGTCTTGACTTCGGTCATCTCCTCGGGCCTCATCTTGAAATGAAAAGCCTTTTCTACCATTACAGCGATGTCGACAAAATCAAGACTGTCAATTTCCATATCTTCCTTCAACTTGGCCTCAGGAAAGATTTTTTCTTCATCAATCTCAAGTTCTTCGATAAGGAATTCTTTTACTTTCTCTTCAATCTCATTTCTCTTCATAGTGTTCTTTAATTATATATTGTTAATTCTACATTTCAGTATTGAGTGTCCCAGCCCTAAATGATCATAGATTTGCTCAATTTCCAGGCCTGCTTCTTGAATGCATGCGGTAATATCTTCGGTATTGTACATTTTTGAGTTACCGTTTGCGATATCCGAGAAGTATAAGCTTGTCATGGTTAAGCAGAATGCAGCCGGTTCAAATCTTTGCCTGTCCCATAATGTTTCCATAATGAAAAGACGGCTTTCACTGGTCATGGCTTTCTTTGCCCGTTTCAGGATGCTTACGATTTCATCCATCCCAAAGCAATCTAAAAACTGACTCATCCAGATTGCATCCGGTCCGTCTTGGGTCGTCGGGAAATCAGCAGACTCGTCAAGCAGATTGATTCCGTAACCGACGATGCGGTCGGCTCCAGGAACCCCCTTGATGTTGTCTTTCATCATGCCAATCTGTTGAGGCAAATCCAATACCGTCACTCTTACATCTGGATTGTATCCGACACATTTGATTGCCCATTTACCGGTATTGCCACCAATATCAAAGAGTGTCCTGATGTTATTCTCATCAAAGACAATCTTCAGTGCTTCAGGAAAGGAGGTGTCGCTATAGTAGTGATCAAAGGCAAGCCAGCTCTTCTGAACGTCGCGAGGCAATTCAGACAAGGCTTCGTATAGTGTCGGCCAGTTGCCAAAGTGCTTCAAACCGGCAGGAAAGCCTTGGGTGAGCGCTTCCTCCAAATGGAACATTCCCTCATAGTTGACATAATGATTATAGTCCATATTAATCCTTGTTGAGTTATCGTTCAACAAGAACCACCCGGTTTTAGAGATTGTATATCTCTCAGTTTCTACGTCAACGATTATTGTACCAATGCTGAGGGAGGCCTCAAGAAGACACTTCACTGCATAGTCCGAAAGATTTGTTTTTTCAACAATTTCCTGACGGGTCAACCCATTGTCTGATTCCTGAATCATATCCAAGATGCCGAACTTGATCATCAATCGGCTTGCTTGGAAAACCACAGGACCCCAGGCAATGAACTGAGCAAGTCGTTGAGCATCTCTTGCAGGCAACGAGTCTTTTGTGTATTTGTCAATTAACGAACGTGATAAGTGCATGACCTAAAAAGATTGTTTTATACCGGGAGTATATATCTGTTTGATTTATTGTCGCCAGGGATTAAAATAGTTGAACCACTGATATGGATACTTAGATATCAATCGCTCAATTTCGGCAGCATAGGCATCAGCCAGTTGCTGCCTTTGCTGTTTGAGTGAGAGAGTTTTATCGTATGGTAGCGGGGTGTAGTAAACGCTGTAAGATCCATCTTTTTCTTTCATGGCACTAACCATAATGACGTCAATACCTCTTGTCGTGGCAAGTGAAAAAGGACCTCTGGCAAGATTTACCTCATGCCCGAAGAGGGTTGATACGATAACCTTGTTGATATTCATGTATCGATCGGCAAAGACGCTAAGGATTTCACCCCGGTCAAGAGCATCAATCATTTCTTCACTGTGGTTTGTCCCAATACCGACAGGAATCATTCTCATATTCATTTCTTCGAACGATGCCTTCCGATAATCCATCAACGCGACATTCTCCCCGCCGAATACCAAGATGTTGCATCTCTTTTCGGTATGGTATGAATATCCTAGGATCTCGCAACAGCCTATGTGGGCATTGAGCTGGATTAATGGCCCTGGCTTTGACGCATACTTATCATAGACATCTTGTCCATGGTAAGTGAATTTGAAATGATGACCGGCATACATGGCAAATTTATCTATTACAGTCTCTCCGAAAACACAATGGTTTCGATAAGTGTAACAGATGGATTTCCATCTGCCATATCCTCTAATACGATGGAAATAATCATAGGTGAGACGAGCTCCTGGACTGATGACCATTGTCACCGGGATAATGAAAATGCGCATAATCGCATACATTATCTTGATGTTGACATGCTCCAGAAGACGAATTAATGCCTTATATAACCTTAAGTTACCATATGTAACGCCATTATGTTGATTAGCCTGTGGCATTATCCTTTTATCTCTTGTCTGACTCGATTAATTCCTATAGTTTTTTGAGAACTAAGGCTGAATTGGTGCCGCCAAATCCAAAGGAATTGCTGAGCACAGTATTTACTTCGGTCTCTACAGTTTGAGCAGTAAGATTAAGTGGCTCGGAGTACTCATCCGGGTTGCACAAATTGATATTTGGTGCAACAAAGCCATTCTGCATCATGATTATAGAGTAAACGATTTCACTGGCACCTGCCATCCAGCACTCGTGTCCCGTCATTGACTTGGTACTTGATATCAGAGCTCTTTGTCCGTTGAAAAGCTGATTTAGAGCTAGAGCCTCACACATGTCGCCTTTAGGCGTTGAAGTTGCATGGGCGTTAATGTAGTCAATGTCACTGGGCGAGAGCTCCGCATCTTTCAGCGCTCGGCTCATGGCGATAATGCTTCCTGTCTCGCTCGGCTCGCTGATGCCGCCACCATTGCTGGAAAAACCATATCCGCAAACCTCAGCTAAAATATTGGCTCCACGTTTTTTGGCGTGTTCATAATCTTCAAGAACCAGGGCGGCAGCACCTCCACTCGGGATTAAGCCGTCACGGTCTCGATCAAAAGGTCTTGAAGCCTCGGTGGGTGAATCCATGCGTACTGAGAACGCATTCAGTGCATCAAAAGATGACATGGCATACATGTTCACCTCTTGGGCGCCACCGCACAAAATCATGTCTTGCAGGCCTTGCTTAATGAACAGGTAACCCAGACCAATCGAGTGTGATCCACTAGCACATGCCGAACTAACCGAGAAGTTGATTCCGCGCAAGTGAAAGATGGTGTTCATGTTCATATTGACGGTTGAATTCATCCCTTGGAAAATCAACCCTGATCCAATCATAGCAGTATCATGTTCTTCCTCCATGATCTTTGCGCATTTTACAACCGCACCTGCCGATGAATCATTGCCAAATATTACACCCACCTCATTTTCTCTCAAGTATTGGTCGTCAATGTTGGCCATAGTAAAGGCCTCTTTGCTTGCCATATAAGCAAACGCAGCCTCTTCTGATAATCCTGTCCGAATACGACGGTCAAGCACCCCTTTCAATACGGGGGACTTTACCATACCGACTAAGCCTGACCTATAGCCGTAGGCTAATCGCTCTTCGTCGAGTCCAATACCGGATTTACCGTTATATAATGATTGATGTACTTCTTCAATATTTGTTCCAAGGCAGGACCAAATCCCTATACCTGTAATTACAACTCTTCTCATAAATTATTTAGTTTGATGGTATCCGCACTGATGGCGATTCTTACATAAGCACTGTGAGATATTTTCGCTTTTTCTCTTTTCCATTTCTCGTTGTCAATCATGTGTAAAGACCGCCGTTGATATTGATGACTTCGCCTGTGATATAGGCAGCTTCATCCGAAGCGAGGAAAGCCACAAGCGAGGCAACTTCTTCGGGCTTGCCAAAGCGCCGCATCGGAACCAGCTGTATGAGTTCGTCTTGAGGCAGGTCCCGGGTCATATCGGTCTCAATGAAACCAGGAGCGATGGCATTGACGGTTACTTGACGTGCTGCGACTTCCTGGGCTAATGCTTTAGTCGCGCCAATTAATGCAGCCTTAGCCGCACTGTAATTGGCCTGTCCAGGCATACCCTTAACGCCCGACAGCGACGCGATATTGATGATGCGTCCACCACGGCGGCGTGGCATCATGTGCTTGAGCAGTCTGCGGGTGATATAGAAAAAGCCGTTGAGGGTCGTATCAAGCACTTTGTGCCAATCCTCGTCAGGCATCATAAACATCACGTTGTCACGACGGATGCCGGCATTATTGACCAGCACCGAGATATAATCATCGGGATGCGCTTGCTCCCAAGCTTCTAATGCGGCGTCGATAGCCTGAGGATCGGACGCATCAAATGGCAACAGCTCTGCCGTTCCACCGGCATCTGTGATTTCTTGGACAACGGTTTGCGCTGCATTCACATTGCTCAGGTAGTTAACCACAACGGGCATTCCCGTTGCAGCCAGTTTTTTAGCAATCGCTTGGCCTATGCCTCTTGACGCTCCAGTAATTAATGCGTATTTCATAATTCAACTGATTTGCGGTTGTTAATTATTCAATAGATTTATATCGCTAAGCGAGACTTCCAGTTTGGCGTATCCAAGGCAGTCCAGGCTCACCATGATGTATGATTTCCCTACACTGCATTGGAGTAACTCACCTTCCAACCCGCGAAGTAAACCTCGCACAATTCGTATCCTTGACCCTAAGACTAACTGGTTAGACTCAATGGATACGCTCGATTCACTTTGCCCCAACATGAATTTCAATTGATTCATCTGCTCGTCCGGTATCGTAGCTATGGGGTGACGATGAAAGGAATTGAGCGAGCCTGCTCGATTGACCATAAATCTCTTGACAAACGGAAATGACAATACGTCTTTACGTTCCTGCTCTGACAAACGAATAAAAACTATGTTAGGTATAAGAATACGTTGGCGCACCTTCTTCCGGCCATCTTTCCAGATGCTAGTCACCTCTTGAACAGGAAGATATGTCTCATATCCAAGGTCAGATAATTTCTCAGAGGAAGCTTTCTCTGTATTGTTGTTGACTTGGATGATAAACCATTTTTTGTTCAGGTCAGATACGCCTACGGCGCAGCTCGCACAAGGTGCAAGTTGTACCATACCAGCTGTTTTATCTTCTTTAACCGAAGATTCAGTAGTCATATTTTGTTTGCAGAGTTGATCTTTCTGCTCATTCTTTCGCTTACTCATGCTTTTGTATAAGCGGAACAACCTGCAAAATTAATAAAATTTCTTTGAATACCACATACAGCATCAGTTAAAAAACCACTGCAGCCACATAACTGCAACACATAGCGCAACTTAGCAACAGTTCCAAATATAAAAAACGCCGCAATTGACAAGCCCCAACCCCATCACCATAACGCCAAAAAAGCAGGTTAAATGGCATTGCCTACTTATTGATGGGGTGATTGATTTTAGTTGCTTGATTAATAGTGCGTTAACCCGTGATTGGAACTAAGCAAGCGCATACTTGATTTCGCCGATGGGTTAGTCCTTTTGTGCTGTCTATTCTGTGTCTATGGGATATTGAAAAATTAGGGCTAACAATCTTGAAATTAGATTGTTAGCCCTAAAAAGGCGGAGAGGACAAGATTCGAACTTGCGGTAGAGTTACCCCTACGGCAGTTTAGCAAACTGCTGGTTTCAGCCACTCACCCACCTCTCCGGAAGCTAGCTGAAAGTATTTTCAATAGCGAGTGCAAAGGTACTGCTTTTTTTGATACCTGCAAGGATTTTGGCCGATTTTTTTTGAAAAAATGCGTTTGGCGTTGTTCAACGGGCTTTTTTCTTGGGTTTTAGGGGTGCCTATTGCAATTTTTTGTATCTTTGCAGCCCATTTACTGCGGGCAGTGTTTGCCCGTGTCCATCAAAAAGATAATAGAATAATGGCAGATATTACAATTGCGGGCGTGATGCGCGCCGGGGCCTATTCGCCCAACCATATCGGTAACGACACGGCCATCTTCAACCTCGTGGCAGAGCAGCTGCGCAAACGCGGTTGCCAGGTGAATGTGTACAGCGAGGAGCAGTTCAACAAGCAGGAGATCGAGGAGCCTGTGGTGCTCGCGATGTGCCGCGAGCGTGCCAGCATCGTCAAGCTGCAGAAGCTTGAGGATGAGGGCAAACTGGTGATCAATTCGGGCTATGGCATTGAAAATTGTACGCGCGAGCGCATGACCCGCATCTTGCTGGGTAACGGTATCCCTTATCCCGAGAGCCTGATTGTCAACACCAACGAGAACATCAAGGGTCAGCTGAAGAAGGCTGGTTTCAAGTCGTGCTGGATCAAGCGCGGCGACTTCCATGCCATGCACAAGGAGGATGTGAGCTACGTGCGTCATCCCGAGGAGGCCCAGGAAGTGCTGCAGGAGTACTTCTACCGTGGCATTACGCGTGCCGTGATCAACGTGCACTTGCAGGGTGACCTGGTGAAGTTCTACGGCGTGAAGGACTCGCAGTTCTTCTATTGGTTCTACCCCTTTGACGAGGGTCACAGCAAGTATGGCTGGGAAGAGGTCAACGGTCACAGCCAGGGCATCGACATCGACCTGAAGGAGCTGAAGGACATCTGCACCCGTGCTGCTGAGGAACTGAACGTGGTCATCTACGGCGGCGACTGCATCGTGGATCCCGACGGCACCATCCGCATCATCGACTTCAACGACTGGCCTAGCTTCGCTCCATGCCGCAACGAGTCGGCTCCCCACATTGCCAAGGCTGTGCT
>JAEEGI010000822.1_pt1 | contig 82730 bp, 58 predicted proteins | sample 8958751 | NCBI WGS metagenome assembly JAEEGI01 (sample SAMN16246545, study PRJNA631951) | gut metagenome | biome: gut microbiome; feature: rumen; material: KS-attached | host: Bos | place: Iran: Karaj | collected 2018-10 | reverse complement strand
TGGGTCCAAGGATTGCGGATAGCGGCAATCATGCCCTGGGTGTTCTCTTCCGGCGTGCCACCCTTCCAGCAGAGTTCATGGATGCCTGCGATGCGGAGATCCAGACAATGCTCGTAGTAATATTCATCGAGGTCGAGCGTACCCTGGGTGTCAAGAATGTTCAACTCGGCTCCCAACAGAAGACGCAAGCCGTCAATCATACGAGGAATGACATGGAGATTGCGGAAATGGATGGGATGGCAGGTGCCTGGAATGCTGGGGCCATGTTCTGTGATTCCCAAGACCTGCAGCCCTTTCTGCTTGGCGGTAGTGACCATTTCCTGCAATGTGCAGTAGGCATGCCCACTCGCTATCGTATGCGTGTGTACGTCTAATAAGGTATGTATCATGTACTAATATTTCACATTAAGCCAAGGAGCATTCTTTTCCACCCATGCCTTGACGGTAAGGGGCACATCGGTACACATGCGGTCGGCTCCTAGATAGGCTCCCAACATGAAGTCCTCGATGCTCTGCCCAGGCCAAAGGCTGACGGTGATGCCTGCCTTGTGAGCTTTCTCCACCATTGCACGGCTGGTGCCCGGCATAGTACAACCGAGGGTCTTGATGCCCACCAGTTGAGCCATGGCGATGGTCTCGTCGTTGAGAGGCTTGCCGATAATGAGCAACAGCTCTGCTTCAGGATGATGCGTCTGGAGATAGCGCAAGCCACGATAGTCGCTGGAAGTGAAGACCATCATGCTGCCTTTCGTCTTGACACTCATAGCAGCTTGGTAGACTTTCTCAACGTATTCCTCGAAACGTTCCTGAGAGCCAAGGCCTTCCACGCGTGACTTCAGTTCCCATTCCACATAGAGACTGTCCTTGCCATTGAAGAACTTGACCAAGTCCTCCAGTCGCAGGATGCGATGACCTTTCTTGGTGCGCAGCACATCAATCTCGGCAGAGGTCATCTTCTCCAGATTGCCTTTGCCATTGCTGGTACGCTCGAGGGTCTCGTCGTGGATGATGTAGCAGACACCATCGGTTGTCATGCGGATATCGGTCTCGAAACCAGTGTAACCTCCATCCCAACTCTCTTGAAAAGCCTCGAGAGTGTTCTCGTCGCGCTCCATGCGACCTCCACGATGGGAAAAGGCGCGGATAGCCTGAGACTGTGCCAACACAGAGGATGCACAACAGAGAGCGGTGAGGCTGAAAAACAAAGCTCTTTTCATTTTCTTGTCATATTGAATGTAGACATTTCCTGAATGGTGAGACGATCGAAGTTGGGAGCCCAACTGTCATCGAAACTCTGTATGGTGATGGTGTTGTCATTTCCCTCTTTCAGCTCAACGGGAATCATCTTCCAACTCATGCCTTCAGGGCCATAGGTGTTGGTCAGGAAGGAGTTGCCGTAGAAGAGGACATCCTCCTGAACCACTTTTCCGTTGACGAGAAGGCGGGCATGACGGTTGTCAACGGTAGCGTAGTAGAGCGTGAGGAGATGAGGACCTGTCTTGTCGGCACTGATGCCGTTCCAAGTCAGGGAACGTCCGAGGCCCAGATACTGTACCTGTTTGCCTCCTGAGGCATGGATGGCATCGGCTGTCTCGACCGTAACGCCTGAAGAAAGTGTGTTGCGGGAAGATTCTGCCTCGTAGGTGGTGTAAGCCTGGGGGACAGGAAGATTGGCATCGGGTGAGATCTGAACGAGGAAACCTCCAGCACTGATCTCAGGAATGGTGAGACGCTGTCCCTTAGTGACGGGCATCTTGGTGAACTTCAGTTCAGTGCGGACTGCTCCATCGCGGTAGATGTATGCTGTGTACTGGCGCTTCTCGTCGAGGAAATCCAAGGAGAAGCGACTCGTGCGTGCATCCACCGTCGCACCAGCTATCCACCAATCGTCAGCATGACGACGGGCAATGGTGGCAAACTTGGGATCCAAGCTTCCCTCGAGCAGTTTGCTGTCGTCCCATGCCGTAGGGATACGCTTCATGATGTCGCGTCCCAAGAAATACTGCAGGTTTTCTGGGTTCTCGGAAATGTGGACGATACCACTCTCGAATGCCGTGAGCAAACCTAGCCGCTGTCCTTGAGAGACGTTGGTGAGCAGCTGCCCATGGAAACGGGCAAAGTCTCCAGGAGTATAGTCGGCTGCTCCCACCACGTTGCGCGTGAAGAAGAGGTTGATATGATGGTCTGCTGTGACATTCTTGTATGCCCAGAAATTGCACTCACCTCCGTAGATGGCTTCCTGGGTCATCAGATGGGGATAGGTGCGCCGGAGACCTGAGGGACGGGTGCATCCGTGGAAATTGACCAGCATCTCGTATTTGGCTGCTATCTTGAACAGATTCTCCATACGCTGCATTGTCTCCTTGGAGTCATCTTCCCAGAAATCAATCTTGATGCCCTTGACGCCCCATTGCTTCCATTTCTGCAGGGTGGCTTCCATCGTAGCGTTGGAGAATGCAGTGTTGTCGGAAAGGCGTGCAGTGGCCCAAAGGAGCACGTTGACTCCCTTTTCGTTGGCATGACGGATAACGTTTTCTACCCAGGAACTGTTCCATCCTCCATCGACCAGCGTATATTCATATCCCATCTCGGCTGCGAAGTCTGCAAAACGTTTCTCTGCAGCCTCCAATCCTCCATAGACATCCTCGCGGATTCCTTTGTTGTTTCCGTCTGAACCTCCCCAGTACCAAGCTGAACGGCCTGGTTTGATCCAAGCGGTGCTGGTCAATTCCGTAGGTGCATTGAGGTTCTCAGTCATGATGGACTCGAAGACCGTAGCCAGGCTCCCTATGATGGCCATGCGCCAAGGTGTACAGGCAGGGGAGTCGACAGTGACCACTTGATCCTTGTCCTCAGCATAATCCTTCTGGTTTCCCGTCGGACTGAACGAGAAGGTTCCCGTGTCGTTTTCTGCCTTGAGCAGGGCAGCGCAATAGGTTCCAACGTTGGCTGCCTCACTAAGCAGCAAGTAGTCCTTGCCGTTGGAAATAAGGGCAGGCGCATTCAAACGCTTGTCGCTCAACGAGTTCAGCTGGTCCCAAGTGTATCTCTTGTAGAGACCTTCGTAGGGATAGTTGGGGCTCTGCTTGTTGTCGATGAACTGGCATGCTATGCAGTAACTGAAGTCGCTGACCTTAATGCGGCTTTTCTCCTCCTTGACCGTGAGTTGAGAACGGTTGTGCTGGCGCGGGATGACATAGCGGAAGGCAAAGCCATCGTCGTAGACACGGAATTGAACTGTACTTTTCCATTTGCTGGGGTTCTGGACTGTCAGCGAAAGGGCGTTGCAGTGGTCCGTGTAGGTGGAACGCTTTCCTACAGGGAGGGTATACGTGTCATTGACTTCGGTGACGGAATGCGTGACATACGTGAGTTTTTGGCTTAGGTCGGTAACTGTGGTGACAATTCCCAACGGGGAATCCTCGACCAGCGTATGCTCGCTGTTCTTGATGGTATAGCTCAGTTGGCCATCTGCAAGATGGACGGTCAGCCGGAGATTACCGCTGGGGGAGGCTGTGCTGTACTCTTCTGCCATCACAGGTGAAGCCAACAGGGAGAAAACTCCCAAGAATAGAATTTGCTTAACGTTCATTCTTGTTGTTTAATGATTTCCTTGGTATGAAGACTTTCGTCCCCATTCGAATAAACAAGATTCCTTATATATAAATAAGGTATGTTGTTGTCTGTTGACAAATAGAGAGAGACTAGACGCCATAAAGTTGGCGTGCTAGTCTCTGTAGTTTCCGTACCTGTGAATCTTCTTGTTTTTTACCAGATATCCTCAGGCTCACTGGGGTTGTCATAGACTTCCTTGGCACAATACTCCATGTAGTCCATATAGAAGTAACGGGTAGGATCGTCCATTACAGTCTTGAAGCGGATGTAGTAGGTCTCGTCGGGATCCATAGTCTCACGGATGATGATACGACGAACGCAGATGTTGGATGCACGCATCATGGAGGATGCACCTGGACCGCCAGCGCAATACTGCTCGCAACCCTTCATGAAACCATTGTTGCGCATACGCTTGTCGACCTCTGCATTGTAGTCGTCGTCTTCAGAATCTGGTGCATAGCCAATATCGCTGGGGATGTTTCCTGCCTTCGTGTAGCGGTATTCTGTACCCTGGCGGAGATCCATAGGAATACCCATTGCAGCCAGTTTGTCGGTATCGCTACCCCAATAGAACTGAACCATACCACGCATGTTACCACCACACTGGATGGCGAAACGGAGTTCATACGTGCCACGACGAGGTACTGGTGGGAGTCGCATGGTACACTCGAACAAACCACGGATGGTCATCTCGTCACCCTGCATGTTCTGCCAACCGTTGCCACGGCCTGTCCAGTAGAAGAACTGGGTTTCATCGCGTATTTCAACATCATTCAGGTATTTGTACTGGTTGTCAGTTGGAATATAAACGCTCTTGTGACGGGCATCAGTAATATCGGAGAGACGGATGTCATTGCTCATGAATTCAGGCCACATGGCAGTAACGTTCCAACGGATACGCTCTCGCTGCAAATTGTTGCGCGATCCATCCGAATAAGTCAACAACTTGTCGAGGGGATAGATGATACCATTCCTGACATTGTTCTCACCTTCCAGATTGGGAGCCCCTACCAAGATACCTTCCTTGTCGGGGTCACAACTCAATTCGTGGTAAGTGCCATGTCGGCCGTTGCTCAAGTTGGGGAAACGGTTGATATAAACACCGTTGCTCTCACGACTCTCGAAGAGTTTTATCAGACGACGTTTACCCATGGTGGTATAATACTCCATGATGGCAACAGAAGGAGTCTTGTTGCTGGTGTTGTAACCTTTCTCGTTGTAGTGATTAACGAGACGGTCGGTAGCCAAGCGCATGGGCAAGAAGTGGTAGGTGACAAATTGGTTGAGCAGATTGTTCTCGTTCTTGTAGTTCTCGTCGTTCACGGCATCTGGATAGATGTTGTTTTCCACGAGGTAGTTGATAACGTCGTTGACTGTAATCTCTAAGGCAGGTTTGCCAATTTCTTTTGCCCAGAATTCATCGGTCTCAGCAAAATATGTAAAGCCAAAATAACGATGCTCTGGTGTATAGAATACTTCACCATTGTTGGATTCCTGCTCAGGAAGTGCACCTGACTGGTAAAGTGTTTCGTATGCTTCATCACGGACTCTGTCCAATGAATCCATTAAACCTACGGATCTTGCCAAAAGGGCAGCTACGTGGTATCCTTCCTTGTTCTCGTCGATATAACTTTGGAGGAGATAGGCCAACGTGTTGTTGCTGGGCGCAATTACCTGGTCCATTGCATGTATTACACCATTGATGGCAGGGATGTCGCGGTTGCGGACATTGATGCTGCAGTCATTGACCAGAATACTGTCGGGATTGGCGCAATAATGAATACTCAGCTTGCGGTCGTACATATTGGGATGAGGAATCTCGGCATCCTGTGTGTATGGGAATGAGGCTGTCTCGTAGTAAATCTCATCACCACCGTCGATGATGGAGTTGTAGACAATCACCTTGCGGATAGAGTCGAGGGTGACACTGTCACGGAAGGAACTCCAAGTGGGCTCTGTGATAACTCCCTGGCTTACCAATGAGTCAAGGTATACTTTGATTGCGTCGTTGGTGGGGGCGAAGCATGTGTAATTGCCACGAGCACTCATCAACTGACGCACATTGGTCTTTGTCATTGGACTTACGGGAACATGTGCCATGAGCTCATAGTACTCGCTGTATTGGCTATGTTTCTCCAAATAACTTGAAATGGTCTCTTCCTTGAAGACATAACGTGAAGATGTGTCGACTTCTTCTTTGCAGCCAATAATGGATATCAAAACTGCTACGGACAAAAATAACTTTATTCGTTTCATCGTATTAAATGTAGTGTATTTCATTCAAAAGTTCAATTAGAGTTTACGTTTCTATTAGTTAATAATGTGCAAATATACTCCCTTTTTTTCAAAGAACAATGAAAATTCCTTTTTTTTTCGTCCCGATGACCCGTATAGAGTTAAAATAATTGAAAACAACCTTGTTTCTTTGAATTATAGGAAGAGCATAAGTCACAAACTTAAATAAATCTAAAATGTTTGATGAAATCAAGAAGAATTCATAACTTTGCAGTATGAAACGTGTGAAAGTGTTTTTGTGGTTCTTGCTTGTTTGCTTCTCTTTGCCATTGATGGCTCAGGAGACAGAGGAACAGGATTCCTTGCAGACCGAAGACCTGGATTTGGAGGAATCCATGACTCCAAGTTCTGTTCCTGTGGCCATGCCTTGGATGGGAGGCATCGGGCTAATTCCATGGAATTTGCATCAAGGACTTAATGGTCAGATTGGCGCAGGCGTGAATGTGGGTTTCGGCAAGCACAATCCATGGAAGGGAGCTTCGTTTTTTACCAATCTGGCAGGCCTGTATGTTTTACCAACGAGCAGGAATGGCAGATGGACTGGAGCTGTAGGAGGATACTTCTCCAACTTTCGTATGTTTGGGCAACAGGTCAATACGATGGGTGTGGTGGGACTTGCTGATTATCAGATTAATAATCGTATGTCTGTTACTGGGTTCTTGATGCACGATTTTGGAGTCTTGGGTGGCCAGAAAGGAATGTTTCCACCCATGCTGGGATGGGGCAATCCCAGTACCACCGTCGGCGGAGAATTCAACATGCGATTAGGAGAAAAAGCCAGTATGAGCATTGGTATCAGTGTGACTAATCAACCGCTTTATCACTTACCTCCTTATGAAACCTTTCCTGCATCTCCTGCTTCTGTCCATGCTCGTGGAGCAAGAGACTGAAAAAAAACTGACAAAATCAGTTTTGGAAGATGACCAAATGTTGGATTGTGAGGCTATACTGATATCTAAAAACGTGCTGTTATTTTGGAGAAATAAATCCATAAAACAAAGTTTTCTGTAAAATTCCCAGTCATACGTAGTGTGCGTGTGAAGGAAAAATTGTAATTTTGCACGTCAAAAGAATGAAACTAAATTAATTCATATAAAATATGGCAGAAACAAGAAAAATTAAAAGAGCGTTAGTCTCTGTTTTCCATAAGGATGGATTGGAGGAGATTCTTCGTACCCTGAATGCTTTGGGGGTAGAGTTGCTGAGTACGGGAGGTACACAAAGTTTCATAGAGTCTTTGGGATTCCCATGCAGAAAAGTGGAGGATGTGACCAGTTATCCCAGTATTCTGGGTGGTCGTGTGAAAACCCTTCATCCCAAGATTTTTGGTGGAATACTCGGAAGAAGAGAATTGGCAGGCGACCAGGAGCAGATGTTGCAGTATGAAATACCGGAAATAGATTTGGTGATAGTAGATTTGTATCCTTTTGAAGCTACTGTAGCAAGTGGTGCCAGTGAGGCAGATATCATTGAAAAGATAGATATTGGTGGCATCAGCCTGATTCGAGCTGGGGCCAAGAACTTCCGGGATGTGGTCATCGTTCCCTCGAAGGCAGAGTACAAGCCTTTGCTGGAATTGTTGCAGAAAAAAGGTGGTGAGACGGACATTGAGGATCGTCGTTGGTTCGCCTCTCAGGCATTTGGCGTGAGCAGTCACTATGATACTGCCATCCATTCCTATTTTGAGAAAAATTCATGACGATAAGAGAGTGAAGTAAATTAATTAATTTTTGATACAGATTTGAACAAATGGGGTGGTTTTCACTAAATAAAGAAATTGCTATGGACTTAGGTACCGCCAATACCATCATTATATGTGAGGGTAAAATTGTGGTGGACGAGCCTAGTGTAGTAGCCTTGGATCGTAAGACAGAGCATATGATTGCTGTGGGCGAACGTGCCAAGATGATGTATGAGAAGACAAATCCGGATATTCGTACAATCCGTCCTTTGCGAGATGGCGTTATCGCTGATTTCAATGCCTGTGAACAGATGATGCGTGGTTTAATCAAGATGGTTCACTCCGGCAATCGTTTGATTACTCCCAGCTTGAAAATGGTGATAGGAGTACCCAGTGGAAGTACTGAGGTGGAACTCCGTGCTGTACGTGATAGTGCAGAACATGCGGGTGGACGTGAAGTGTATTTGATATATGAGCCTATGGCTGCTGCTATCGGTATTGGAGTGGATGTGTTGGCTCCCGAAGGCAACATGATTGTTGACATAGGTGGTGGCAGCACGGAGATTGCAGTTATTTCTTTGGGAGGTATTGTTGCAGACAAGAGTCTGCGCATTGCTGGTGATGAGTTTACCGCTGACATTCAGGAGTATATGAGTCGTCAGCATAATGTGAAAGTCAGTGAGCGTATGGCAGAACGCATTAAGATCAATGTTGGCGCTGCCTTGACAGATTTGGGTGAAGAAGCACCTGAAGATTATATTGTGCATGGTCCCAACCGTATCACAGCTCTCCCTATGGAGGTTCCTGTATGTTATCAGGAGATAGCTCATTGTCTGGAGAAAACCATTGCAAAGATAGAGGCTGCCGTTTTAAGCGCCTTGGAGGATACGCCTCCAGAGTTGTATGCAGACATTGTCCATAACGGCATTTATCTGACAGGTGGTGGTGCTCTCTTGCGTGGACTTGCCAAGCGTTTGACTGATAAGATCAATATTCCATTCCATGTGGCAGAAGACCCCTTGCATAGTGTAGCTAAGGGTACAGGCGTGGCTTTGAAGAATATTCACAATTTCTCTTTCTTGATGTAGGAAAGCGTTGAGAGATTTTTTTGATCGGCTAAGTGCTAATGCCCATTGGTTTGTCTTCCTGATATTGGAGATTACCTGTGGGTATTTGCTATTCCAGTTCAACCGTTACCAAGGTAGTGTTTGGTTTACACAAGCCAATGCCTTGATGGGAACGGTTTTGGATTGGGAGGCAAAAGCTATTCAATATATTCATCTGGCAGACAACAATAAGAAGTTGACACATGAGAACTTGGTCCTTCAGTATAATATGGAAGTCATGCGTGATGAGTTGACTCGGCTGAAAAAAGATTCCTCTTATACAGAAAAAGTTTTGGCAGAATTTCTGCAGGACGTTCATTTGATACCTGCCCAAATTATAAACAACAGTATTCGAGACAAGGACAACTACATGACTATCAATCGGGGAGAATTGGACGGCGTGAAACCAGAGATGGGAGTTGTCAGTGGAACAGGTGTCGTTGGGATTGTCTTCCAGACGACAAATCATTACTCTTTGATAATGCCTATCTTGCATAGCAAATCCAGCATCAGTTGCCGCCTGCGTGACACGGGTTATTTTGGGTATCTGAAATGGCGTGGTGGAAACCCTCTGCAAGCTTATATTGATGACATTCCTCGACATGCCAAGTTCCATGTGGGTGATATTGTGGAAACAAGTGGTTACAGTAATGTTTTTCCTGCTGGTATTTTTGTTGGAAGAGTTGCACAGATTCATAATTCTGATGATGGATTGTCTTATCAATTGGAAGTTCAATTGAGTACGGATCTGTCACGGTTGAGAGAAGTATGCGTGGTGGCACAGGAGAATCAGATTGAATTGGACTCCTTGGAAAACCAGGTTTATTAAAATAAAGGCAAAAGGATGATAGTGACTTTGCTTATAAGGTTGTTGCAGATGCTGGTACTGATAGCTTTTCAGGTACTCGTACTGAATCATGTGCATTTCCTTGGATATGCCACTCCTATGGTTTATGTCGCCATCCTCCTTTATCTTCCTTGGAATGCGAATCGTGTTGGAACTCTTTTTCTGTCATTTGTCATGGGGCTTGTTCTGGATGCATTTTCCAACACTCCAGGATTGACAGCGGCATCTATGGTTTTCGCAGGTTTTATTCAGCCATATCTGTTACATGCAATGGCTCCTAAAGATACGGTGGAGGATATGGTACCTACCTATCGCTCAATGGGAAAGTGGAATCATGTACGCTACGTCATGTTGATCGTACTGATTCAGCAAGTATGCTATTTTCTTTTGGAGTGTTTCTCCTTTTACAATTATCGTGAACTCTTGTTGACTTTTGCTGGCAGTTATGTGATAACTTTAGTGATAGTCTTGGCATTGGAATCCTTCCGTAATCGTAATTCCTAGGAGGAGAGTCATGGCAGCAGACTATGAGTTGGAGAAACGAAAATATGTCATCGGTGGAGTTGCGATAGTCATTATTCTGCTCTATTTGCTGCGTCTTTTCTCTTTGCAGATGCTGAGCGATGACTTCAAACGCAATGCAGACTCCAATGCTTTCTTGAAAAGAATACAATATCCTGCTCGTGGCGGAATCTCGGACAGGAATGGTAAATTGCTGGTATACAATCAACCTGCATATGACGTTATGGTGGTAATGACGGAACAAGAAGGTGTTGACACATTAGATTTATGTGAAAGTTTGGGGATTACCCCTGAATGGTATGACCATCGTATGGCAGAAATCCAAGACCTCAGACGTAATCCTGGCTACAGCAAATATACCCAGCAACTCTTCATGAGCCAACTTTCAGCAGAAGAGTTCAGCAGTTTCCAAGAGAAGTTGTTCCGTTTTCCTGGTTTTTATATCCGTAAGCGAAGTATCCGTCAATATCGCTATCCTTATGCTGCCCATGTTTTAGGGGATGTGGGTGAAGTTAGTCCTGCAGACATCGAAGCAGATGACTATTATCAAGGAGGTGACTATATTGGCAAATTGGGTGTGGAACGTGCCTATGAAATGCAGTTGCGCGGAGAGAAAGGAATAGAGATCCTCTTGCGAGATGCCAAAGGACGTATCAAAGGAAAATATCAGAACGGGAAGTTTGATCAGGCGCCTGTGCCAGGAAAAGATCTCACATTGAGCATTGATTTTGATTTGCAAGCATTGGGTGAAAGATTGATGCGTGGTAAACTGGGAAGTATAGTTGCAATAGAGCCCAGTACAGGCGAAGTCCTTTGTATGGTTTCCAGTCCCACGTACGATCCTCGCATGATGGTAGGTCGCCAAAGAGGAAAGAACCATTTGCTTTTGAGCAAGGATTCTCATAAACCGCTCTTGAACCGAGCTATCATGGGACAATATCCACCTGGATCAACTTTCAAAACCGGACAAGCCTTGACTTTCCTTCAAGAAGGAATCATCACACCCAGTACGGCCTATCCTTGTTCTCGTGGTTTTCATTACAAGGGTTTGACAGTAGGCTGTCATGGGCATGGATCACCCCTGCCATTAGTGCCTGCTATCGCAACTTCATGTAATGGCTATTTCTGTTGGGGGCTTTATCACATGCTTGGCAATCGAAAGAAGTACAGTACGGTACAGGACGCTATAACCAGATGGAAAGACTATATGGTCTCTATGGGATTTGGTTATCAACTTGGAATTGATTTGCCAGGTGAGAAGCGGGGTTTAATTCCCAATGCAGGTTTCTATGATAAAGCATACAAAGAATCTTGGAATGGCTTGACTGTAATCAGTATCTCCATTGGGCAGGGTGAAGTAAACCTGACACCTTTACAGATTGCCAATTTGGGTGCAACGATTGCGAATCGTGGCTATTATATCATTCCTCATGTAGTAAAGGAAGTTAGGGGTGAACCTATGGATACCACTTATTCCAAGAAACACTATACAATGGTGGATAGAGCCAATTATGAGGTTGTGGCCAGAGGAATGCGGCAAGCTGTTTTGGGGGGAACATGTCGTGTAGCAAACAATCCTTGGTATGAGGTATGTGGAAAGACTGGTACGGCTCAGAATCCTCATGGCAAAGATCACAGCGTATTTATGGGGTTTGCTCCCATGAACGATCCAAAGATAGCCATTTGCGTCTATGTGGAGAATGGCACATGGGGTGCGACCTATGGTGTTCCTATTGGGGCGTTGATGATGGAACAGTACATTAATGGCAAATTGTCTCCCGAAAGTATGCGTAAGGCAGAAGTGTTTGAACACAAATATCTATATTCTCCCACATTCTATGTCAATGGCAACTCAGAACAACAATAAGGAGAAAGGCAAAGGAGTATTCCAATCGTTAGACTGGTTTACCATTTTGATTTATCTCATCCTTCTGGCAATGGGATGGATGAGTGTCTGTGGTGCCAGTTATGATTTTGATCAGGGAGGAAACTTCTTTGATTTTCAAACCCGTTCGGGTATGCAGATTGTCTGGATTGGTACTTCAATGCTGTTGGGTATGGTTATCCTGACTATTGATGATCGATTGATGGAATCCCTTTCCTATGTTATATATTTAGGATTTATTGCTTTGTTGGCAGCGACACCCTATCTTTCGCATGACATCAAAGGTTCGTTGAGTTGGATTAAGGTGGGACCGTTCAGTATTCAACCAGCGGAGTTTGCCAAGTTTGGCACAGCACTTTGTGTGGCGAAAGTGATGAGTTCATATGGATTTAATATGGGGAAATGGCGTGATTTCCTGCTTTGCATTATCCTTATTATCTTACCTATGGGACTCATCGTGTTGCAAAAAGAAACGGGTTCAGCTTTGGTTTATCTGTGTTTCTTCTTGATGATGTATCGTGAGGGAATGCCAGGAAGTATTCTTTTTGCTGGTGTGGCAGCAGTCGTCTATTTTGTGGTTGGAGTACGTTTTGCTGAAGATCCATTATGGGGACTTGAGGTTGTCAGCTTGGGCAAAGCTATTGTCCTACTGCTCATCCTCCTTTTCACTGCAGGCATGATGTGGGTATATACCCAGCAGTCAAAATACGTTCTAAGGGTCATTGTTTTTGGATTCATAGCAATGGCATTAGCTCTGCTTTTCTGCAAATATGTGATTCCATTCGATATGACTTGGGTTCAGTTGATTGTCTGTGTCCTAATGATTCTGTATCTTTTCTATGTTGCACTGAAGGAACGGGTTGCACGTTATTTTTATATAGGTCTTTTCGCTTTGGGGTCCTTGGCATTCTATTACTCTGCCAGTTTCGTGTTGGACAATGTCATGCAACCTCACCAACAGACCAGAATCAGAGTTCTGCTGGGATTGGAAGATGATCCAAAAGGGGCAGGGTATAATGTTATTCAGGCAAAGATAGCAATCGGCTCTGGGGGACTGAAGGGAAAGGGTTTCCTGAATGGAACTCAGACTAAGTTGAAATATGTGCCTGAGCAAGATACAGATTTCATCTTTTGTACGGTAGGTGAGGAAGAAGGTTTCGTGGGATGCTTGATAGTCCTGTTATTGTTCCTCTTCTTGATCCTGAGGCTGATTCATTTGGCAGAAAGGCAACCCTACGCCTTTGGTCGCATCTATGGTTATTGTGTGATGAGTGTGTTCCTCTTCCATGTGTTCATTAACGTAGGTATGGTGTTGGGATTGACCCCAGTGATAGGTATCCCTTTGCCATTCTTCAGTTATGGAGGTTCTTCTTTGTGGGGATTCACGATATTGCTTTTTATTTTCCTAAGAATTGATGCTGGAAGAAATCGCCTGCAGCACTAGTGCTCGATGCAGACTCCAACGTCAGTGAGACGAGACAGAGTCTCCTTATTCATGTTGTGGTAAACCATAACTTTTCCTTGTTGCCCTTTTTGAAGTTGGATTCTCATGCAAGGCTGCTCGTATTGGTGGTAGGCTATACCATATCCCAGAAGTCTTCCTTCTTTGTCTGTTGTGGTGATGCATAAGTTGCTTTTCTTGTGCACCGCAGGATTTTCCAAGCAGAGTTCTGTTGTGAGATTGATTTCTTCGTAGGAGAAGTTGTTCTGAAGGCGTAGACCCACTGAGACTTCGTAAGTTCCACTCTCTGGTACAGACGGAATCAGGAAGGTGATGGTGTCGGAACGTCTCCATCCATCTGGATCAACGTGTTCGTACTCGTGTATCAACGTGTTCCCTTGACAAGAAACGAGAAACAACAGCAAGATACTTAAAGGAAAAATCTTAAGCTGCATTAATTCTGCTGTCTTACTGTGGAGCTTTCTCCTTGTGTTCTTTTCTACCCTCTTTATTCCGATTACTGCTTTTCTTTTTCTTCTTTTTCTTCTTGTCAAAGCGGTTGAGATCTTCTTGGGTGGCAAGATCGATAGGACGTTCTGGTACTTTGCGACCTCCTTCCTCAAGCGTCTCAGGTTTGTTCCCTTCCTTATTCATTGCGATGATTTCCAAGGCACGCTTGGCAGGGATTGTAACCAAATTAGCTGCCAGATGCTTATCTGTGGAATAAGTTACCATTCCACTGAGGATATCTGCCTTGAAATAATAATAATCACCCTCTTGTGAATGCAGGGGGATTTCCTTGCTGCTCAGTTTTCTGCTGGCTTCCATATATTGATCAACCTCATAGTTGAGGCAGCATTTCAGCTTAGCGCATTGGCCTGCTAGTTTCTGAGGATTCAGACTGAGGTCCTGGAGACGGGCTGCACCTGTGTTGACGCTGATGAAATTCTTCATCCATGTGGCGCAGCAAAGCTCACGGCCACAAGGCCCGAATCCACCAATTCGACCAGCTTCTTGGCGTGCACCAATCTGTTTCATCTCAATGCGTACGTGGAAAGCCTCTGCCAACACTTTAATCAGTTGACGGAAATCAACACGTCCATCGGCGATATAGTAAAAGATAGCTTTGTTGCCATCGCCTTGATACTCCACGTCACCAATTTTCATTTCCAGTCCCAAATCCTTTGCAATCTGACGACTCTGAATCATGGTGTCGTGCTCGCGAGCTTTCGCCTCATTGTATTTTTCCATATCCGTAGGCTTAGCTTTGCGATAAATTCGTTTTATGTCATCCATGTTCTTGAGATTGGCTCTTTTGATTTGCAGGTTGACAAGTTTACCTGTCATAGTCACTGTGCCAATATCATGCCCAGGAGAGGCTTCTACTGCTACGATATCTCCTTTTTCAAGAGGCAGGAGGTTTGTGTTGTGGTAATATCCTTTTCGTGTATTCTTGAATTGCACCTCCACGAGGTCTGTTATTTCTTCGTTTCCTGGGATATCTGCCAAATAGTCATAGGTGTTTAATTGGCAGTAATGTCCACAGTTGCACCCTTTTCGAGACAATCCGTGGTCATCGCATCCACTTATATATTCTAATTCCATAATATGTCAGTTTTTATTAATCAGTAATACTATCATTTTTAAGGAGAGATCGAAAAACACCATACGTGGATTCACATTCTGTTCGATATCCCGTTGGGCATCAGACAATTCATTCATGATTCTGATGACGTTTTTCTCGTTGATGAATCGTGCAAAGTTCACGCTGAAATCGTTTTCCTCCATTGTCTCATAGTTCAAATCTCGGCGATGGAAATTGAACATGAAGTTTTCCCTTATCATTCTCTGGTAAAAGATCAAGAGCCGTTTCTGGCGTTCTCGTCCCAATTCAGATACGGTGTCCGCCCATTGGCGCAACTCCTTAATCTTGCGCATATAACTTTGTCGCATCAATTGCTTGAAAAGGTCAAAGAAGACTTTTTCCTCACTTCCTGCTTCTACGCGTTTCAAAGCCTCAGTATAACTGCCTTGTGCCACGTGGCCCATCACGTTCGCCTCGTCAGGGGGTAGGGCCAGATTATGCTGAAGGGCTTGACTGATTTCTTCTTCATTCAATGCTGGAACATTGATCCGTTGTACACGGCTTTGTATTGTGCCAAGTACCATTTCCGGTTCTTCGCTGACCAGCAGAAAATGAGTTTTCTGAGGTGGCTCCTCAATGAGTTTCAGCAACTTGTTGGCCATCTCGATGTTCATGCGTTCCGGAAGCCACAGAATGATGACCTTGCGGCCACCTTGACTGGCTTTTAATGCTAATTTCTTTTGCAGGGAATCACTTTCGTAGACGTAATGCACAATCTGCTGGTTCTCTGCTTTGATATCGTTCAGCCAATTCTCTGTGTCAAAATAAACGGAGGTGGAGAGTTGTTCTCGCCATTCTGGAAGGAAATCATCAGATACAGGGTGATCGGTACTCTTCTTCTTGCATACGGGAAAAGAGAAGTGCAGATCAGGATGTGACCATTGCTCGAGCATCCTGCAACTGGAGCATTGCTGGCACGCCTCATCCTGGGATGGATTCTCACACAACAGGTATTGTGCAAAAGCTAAGGCGAGTGGAAGCTTTCCTGCTCCTTGAGGTCCACAGAACATCAAAGCATGAGGCAATTTGTCTTCATGCACCATCTGGAGGAGATGCTGCTTGACTTCTGCTTGCCCTATGACTTCACTGAATTTCATTGGATTCTAATAAAGTTGCTTTGCTATTTCACAGACGCTGTCTACTGCATTGGCGGTATAGAAATGTAGACTGGGTGCTCCATTCTCGAGCAGTTCGCGACATTGCTGCACAGCCCATTCGATACCTACCTGATAAACTTCCTCGTCCGTTTTGCACTGGGATGCTTCCTTATATAATGCTTCAGGCAAATCACAATGGAATGTCTTGGGAATCACCGTGAGTTGAGTTAACTTGTTCAATGGCTTGATGCCAGGAATGATGGGGATGTTGATGCCTATTGCCTTCGCTTTTTCAACGAAATCGAAATATTTCTTGTTGTCATAAAAAAGTTGGGTAATAGCATATTGGGCTCCCATCTCTTCTTTCTTTTTCAGAACTTGCATATCAGCTTCCAGATTGGCTGCCTCCTCATGTTTTTCCGGATAGCAGGCCACTCCGTATTGGAAGGGAGTACCTGGCACTTTGATAGGGGTTCCGTCGAAGAAGAAACCATCGTTGAAACGGTTAATCTGGTCAATCAGATCTGTTGCATGAACTGGACCGTCTCCAGTAGGCTTGAAGGAGGATTCGTCTTTGGCTTTGTCTCCTCTCAGGACAAGGAGATCGCTGATTCCCAGAAACTGCAGGTCGAGCAACATGTATTCCAGGTCCTCGCGATTGTTTCCGCTGCAGACGATGTGTGGAACCACAGGGATGTTGTATTTGTTCTGGATGGCTGCTGCAATGGCGATTGTACCAGGACGGCGACGTACACGCTGTCGCTGCATGAGGCCGTTGCCCAGGTCCTTATAAACATATTCACTGCGATGAGTGGTAATGTTGATGTATCGTGGATTGAATTCCCTCAATTTGTCTATCGTAGAGAACAGTCCACCTGTTCCATTCCCCTTGATGGGTGGAAGAACCTCAAACGAGAACGAAGCTCCTTGGTTGCTGTTGATGGTATCTATGACGCTCATCCTTCTTCCTTTACTTTTTTACTTTGACAACAATGAAATGCTTACCGCCAATGGTCAGGTTGATGGTGTTTCCTTCAGTTGGGATACTTTTTTCTTGAGGGGTAACGGCAAAGGGAGATTCCACCGTGTTCTCCTTGTCGTAATCGCTGCAATCCAACGTGATTTGACGGGCTTCACTGATAGATTTCAGTCCCTCCATTTTGATGCAAATGCTTTTACTGTTGGTAGTGGTGTTGGCTATCTTGACAATGTATTCTTCCTTCTCCGCATCGAATACAGCGCTTGAGAAGATGCCGTCCTCTCCCTTGGGAGTAATTGCTGATTGAGCGCTTGGCAGGACATTCGTACCCTTGTTCTGGGCATAGAGGGCCTGCACGTGATAGCTGACAGACTTGGCGACCCTGAGATTGTCGAACCAGATCAGGTCAGGTCTCCATTGCCAGCCCTTCACGTGGGCAAAGAGTGGAGCGTAAGTGGCCATGTGGACGATGTCTGCATTCCGCTCGAGTCCTGTCATGAAAGCTGCCTCGTAGATGCTGGCACCCGCGTGGTTCCATTTCTTTCCTTTGTCGTGACACGCGTATTCACCAGCAAAAACTTTGGGTCCCTTCCTGTCATAGTTGTCATAGCGGTTCATGTTGTTAAGGAACCAGTCGATGGGACGATAGAAATGCTCGTCCACCAGATCAACTTTCTGTTTGCGCATAGCTTCCCAACCCAAGTCGAAGTTCTCTCCTTCTGAGTCAGGACCTGAGGTCCCAATCAGTTTGATCTCAGGGTGTGCCTTGTGGACTGCTCCTGCCACAATCTTCAGGCGGTCGAAATAGAACTTGCCCCATTGCTCATTTCCGATGGCGAGAAACTTCAGGTTGAAGGGTTCCGGATGCCCCATCTCAGCACGAATCTTTCCCCATGTGGAAGCTGCATCTCCGTTGGCAAACTCAATCAGGTCGTTGCAATCGTCAATGTAAGGCTGCAAATCGTTGAGTGTGCAGGGCACATGGGCGCTCTCCTGATTCCAATTCTGGAATTGGCACGCCATTCCCACGTTCAGTACAGGCAAGGGTTCAGCCCCAATCTCTTCCGAGAGAAGGAAGTACTCGTAGAAGCCCAGTCCGTAGCTTTGGAAATAATCAGGGTAATAGCGGTAAGTGAATGTGCTTTCCCAACGATTCTTGTTGTAGGGGCGGTTCTCCACAGGTCCGATGGAGTTCTTCCACTGGTAGCGGTTATCCAGCGTTGTGCCTTCCACGATGCAACCACCAGGGAAACGGAATACTCCAGGATGCAAATCATAGAGAGCCTGCGCCAAGTCCTTCCTCATGCCGTTCTCGTGTCCCTTCCAAGTGTCAGCAGGAAACAGGCTGACGTGTTCCACATCGCAAACTCCATCGCCACTTCTGCCTTTCTCCGTGCAGAGAAAGATTCGCAGTTGCGCTTTGTCGATTGTCTTGGGGCTCTTCAGGGTAGTGGTGTATCGTTTCCATTCCTTCGATGAGACGATGATGTCGCTTTGAACCAATTCCTGGTTGTTGTCGTTGCTGTATTCGTCAATCAGCTGGATGCGCAGCATCTGAGCCTTCCCCTCAGGGACGCGCGCCCAAACGGAGAAGCGGTAGTCCGCATCTTTGTGAAGTCCGATGCCAAAGAACCCCTCGTTCTGCAAGCCTGTCCAACGGTCAGGATGCCCAGCACTTGCCAGGCGTGCATAGTGGGGATTCTTCTCGAAAGGGCCGTCTTTGAGGATTGCAACGTTTCCGAAAGCCTGCCAACCCATGAGATGGTCGGGGGTGAACTCGAAAGAGCGGTTCTTGACGAGCTCCGCATAGAGTCCTCCGTCGGCAGCGTAGTTGATGTCCTCGAAGAAGATGCCATACATGGTCTTCTCTACGGGGCTGCCAGGCTTGTTGGCCTTTACGTTTATCGTGATGTTGTCCTGAGCAGCACCTGGCAGGCAAGCCATCAGGGCGGCAAGGCACATTGCTGTGATTCTGACCTTCATTGTTCTCTAAGTGTTTTCTTTATTTGACAGTTGTCTCGTTTCAGTATACAAAGATACGGAAAAAATCGGAGATGTGCAAGTGTTTGCTGGAAAATCTCATCGGCAGAAACGGAAGACCGCCCCCTGTGGCTGCTGACTGGTAGGAATTCGGTTTTCAACGTGTTGACTCTCGCTTTTCAACGTGTTGATTTCTTCCTTTCAACACGTTGATTTTTTCCGGATAAACTGATGGACGATGCACTGTCGTGCTTCATTTGTTTTTGTGTATGTTCAACCTGTGGCAGGGGGGGCAAGGTGAAAAAAACATTCAACTTTTAGGTACGGGCACGTCGTTGCTGATGTCCGAGTAAAAATCTGCATTAGGGTATTGCATATCTCAACTTTTTTTCTTACCTTTGTACATGAATTCATGATAGCGTGAGATAGAATAATAAGGTAATTAAAAAAACATCATATTTATGACACTGATTAAATCAATATCCGGAATTCGTGGAACCATTGGCGGACGTGCAGGAGATACGCTGAATCCCTTGGACATCGTGAAGTTCACTTCGGCTTATGCCACATTGATTCGTCGTACCACTCAGGTTGCGAGCAATAAAATCGTTGTGGGGCGGGATGCCCGTATCTCAGGCGAGATGGTGAAGAATGTGGTTTGCGGCACCCTGATGGGAATGGGATTTGATGTGGTGAACATAGGTTTGGCCACTACACCCACGACTGAGATAGCGGTAACGATGGAGGGTGCTTGTGGTGGCATCATCATCACCGCCAGCCATAATCCACGTATGTGGAATGCCTTGAAGCTGCTCAACGAGAAAGGGGAGTTCCTGAACAAGGAACAGGGCGAGGAGGTTCTCAGAATTGCTGAGGCAGAGGACTTTGAGTATGCTGATGTGGATCACTTGGGCAAGTACAGAGAAGATGACAGCTACGACCAGAAGCATATAGAGTTGGTGAAAGGCTTGGAACTGGTGGACGTGGATGCTGTCAGAAGTGCCAACTTCCGTGTGGCTTTCGACAGCGTGAATTCTGTGGGTGGCATCATCCTGCCCAAACTGTTCGAACAGCTGGGAGTAAAGACCGTGACAGGGCTTTTTACTGATCCTTCTGGCGATTTCCAGCACAATCCTGAGCCTCTGGAAAAGAATCTGGGAGAAATCAAGGCCTTGATGCAGAAGGGGGGCTACGATATCGGTTTTGTGGTTGATCCTGATGTGGATCGTCTGGCTCTCTTCTGTGAGGACGGGACCATGTATGGCGAAGAATACACGCTGGTAACGGTGGCCGACTACATCCTGCAACACACTCCTGGCAATACAGTAAGTAATTTAAGCAGTACGCGTGCGTTGCGCGATGTGACACGCAAGTATGGTCAGACCTACACGGCAGCAGCTGTGGGTGAAGTGAATGTAGTAACGAAGATGAAGGAAACCAATGCTGTCATTGGTGGCGAAGGGAATGGTGGTGTCATTTATCCTGCTGCTCACTATGGCCGCGATGCATTGGTGGGCATTGCCCTCATCCTGACTTATCTGGCCAAGAAAGGATTGAAGACCAGTGAATTGCGTGCCACCTATCCTCCCTACTTCATTGCCAAGAATCGTATTGACTTAGTGCCAGGGACTGATGTGGATGCAATTCTGGCCAAGGTAAAGGAACTCTACAAAGACGAGGAAATCAATGATGTGGATGGTGTGAAGATAGATTTTCCCGACAAGTGGGTACATTTGCGCAAGAGTAACACAGAACCTATCATTCGAGTGTATAGCGAGGCCAACACGATGGAAGCTGCAGATGAGATAGGCAAGAAGATTATGGATGTTGTTTACTCGATGATATAAGTGGCAATCAAATGAGTTTGTTTAACAATCAAGAATAATTCAATAGAGAAATGAGAGTAATCATAGAACCAGATTATGCCCAGTTGTCCAGATGGGCTGCCAAGTATGTGGCTGATAAGATCAATGCCGCAAAGCCTACGAGTGAAAAACCTTTCAAGTTGGGTTGTCCCACAGGTAGTTCTCCTTTGGGATTGTACCAGAACTTGATTGAGTTGTACAAGGCGGGAAAGGTGAGTTTCCAGAACGTGATAACATTCAATATGGACGAGTATGTGGGTTTGCCAGAGAATCACCCTGAGAGTTACCATAGTTTCATGTGGAATAACTTCTTTAATCATATTGATATAAAGAAAGAGAATGTACACATCCTGAATGGCAACGCTCCAGATTTGACAGCAGAATGTGCTTCCTACGAGGCTGCCATCAAGGCTGCCGGTGGTATCGACCTCTTTATGGGTGGTATCGGTCCTGATGGCCATATCGCTTTCAATGAACCTTTCAGCTCTCTCACCAGCCGAACAAGGGTGAAGAGTCTGACAACAGATACCATCATTGCCAATAGCCGTTTCTTCGACAATGATGTCAACAAGGTTCCCAAGACAGCTCTTACCGTTGGTGTAGGCACCGTCATGGAAGCAAGGGAAGTGTTGATCGTATGCAATGGCCACAACAAGGCCCGTGCCTTGCAGCATGCAATCGAGGCAGGAGTTTCTCAGGAATGGACCATCAGTGCCCTGCAGATGCACCCGCATGCTATTATCGTCTGTGATGAGGCTGCGACAGATGAACTGAAGCATGGTACCTATAAGTACTTTAAAGACATCGAGAAAGAGAATCTCTAAACTGATTGTTTCAGCGAGAATAACGACAGAGGGTTGATGTGTATCAGCCCTCTGTTTCTTTTCCACAGAAGGGACAGAAATGTGCGTTGCTGGGAAGTGGACTTCCACATTCCTTGCATTTTTTCTTGATATTGGGACGATGCTGCCTGTCATAGATGAACTGGGCACTTACAATACCTGTAGGTACAGCCATGATGGTGTAGCCAAGCATCATCACAATAGCACTCAAGAATCTGCCGACAGGAGTGATGGGGGCGATGTCTCCGTAGCCAACTGTTGTCATCGTCACGACAGCCCAATAAATGCTTGTGGGGATGTCCTTGAACTGGGTGTTCTCTACATTTCCCTCAACCATATACATAATGGTACCCAAGGAAATTACCATAATAACCACAAACAGGAAGAAAACCATGATTTTTCGGCTGCTCAGCATAAGTGAGCGCATCAACAGGTCGCCTTCCTCCAAGAAGCTGAAGAGTTTGAAGACGCGGAACACTCGTATCAGACGGAAGGTCCTGACAACCATCAGATAGCGGACGGGACCAAAGATCCATCCAATATAGAGAGGAAGTGTGCTGAGCAGGTCTATGATTCCAAAGAAGCTCAGCGCATATTTCTTGGGAGTCGGTGAACAATAGAGACGGCAGAGATATTCCAGGGTGAAGAAAAAGGTGAAGACATATTCCAATATCGTGAAAACTCTCTTTGCAATGATATGAACTCCCTGCATGCTTTCAATGAACACAAGCAGAATGCTGAAAACGATAGTCCATAGCAGCACTACATCGAAAAGCTTACCCATAGGGGTATCACTTTCAAAGATGATACTATATAATCTTCCTTTAAGTTCACTGTTCTTCATAAACAGCTGCCACTTGGTTTGTATCTTGCGGAAAAGATTCATAGTTGACTATAGATTCTTTAATTGTTTGCAGTCTCTTGCACAGAGGTGAAGTTTTCAGTTTTTGACGTATTTCGCCTTTTCTCCATCCGTGTTGTATATGCAATTGCGCAGGTCAGTGCTGCTGATTTCAACTGCATCTTTGGTCAATTCTGGCACGTTGTAGCTTTTCAGCAATAGGATGCTGTGTTCTGGATCTTCCTGAGGCAGCATAAACGCTTTGCGAGAATGGCCTTCCTTGTCAAAGTATGCAATATAGGGACGAGAGTAATTCCCATCATCCCGCCGACTGCTGAACACGAACCATCTTCCATTGCTGCTCCAGGAATGGAAACTGTCGATATCAGGGCTGTTGGACTCTGTCAGAGGGTATTCATCGCCTGTTTCAAGATTCTTTATCCACAAGTCGCTGCTCTTGTGCCAAATATGGAACTGGCCATAATCTCCTAACGTGTACAGAAGATATTTCCCATCAGGACTTACACGAGGAACCGTTACACTCTTGCCCATAGCTGCGCAATCAATTACGGTTTGAGGTTCACTGAATTGGAGAGTCTTTTCGTCGAAGTCCAGTTTCATCAGATTGTATCTAATGCTGTCGTAGTGAGTGATGATGTATGCGGTAAGAACACTATCCGTTTGATTGAGATCCACACCATTGGAGATATCTGCACTACAATAATAGAGCTGTTTTCCATCAGGAGTCCAGCAGGGGAAAGTCTCTAATTGTCCACGGGTCCGCAGGATATGGCGAATTTCATTCTTGTCTACATCATAAAGCAACAGGTCGCTCGCTTCGTCGATGACCTCTATCATTTCCTTGTGATACAGATGGAAAGTCTGTCCTGTTTTGTTGGTACTGAAGGCTATCATATTAAGCCGTGGGTGCCAAGAGGGGTAAACACCTGATGTAATGATGGTGCTGTCTTTCAGCTGAACCTTCTTTGCTTTCCCATTTTCGATAATCATCGTTCCTCCATGATTGGCGCGAACGTGGAAAAGGAAGTTCTTGCTGCTGTAGTTCTGGTAATTGTGACAATTTATGCAATGATTGTTTTTTTCATCATAGGTGCGGTTGTTCTCGTAAATGGTATGCACATTGAAATTTGTCAGGTTGCGTTGATAAAGCCCTAATTGGCGATATAATTCAAAGCCAGGTTCAATAAGTCGATAACTCAGATATGGATCAATGTCTTCTTGAGCAACAGTTAACTTGTGACTGTTGTATTTCACCCAACTGTCGCCATGCTGGACATAGACATTCGCCACGATTTCACAACCTCTATTGTCGTTCAGCAGTTTACGCCATGCTATACTGTCGATAACAACTTTTCCTTCTGTGCCATAGCTGCCAGCAACCACGTTGTCACCTTTCCCTTGAAATTGAGCAACGACAGCTGTGCATAGAGTATCCTTGACCATAAAGTTCAAGGGGGCGATGTTTGCAGGAATGACGATGTCTGTGTAGTCTGGGAATATTGTAGCTTTAACATCCAGTGTCTCAAATTGGGTGGGTACTTCAGGAGTTCCCTTGCATGATGCCAACAGGATAATTCCCATCAGCATAACCAAAGAATAGTATAGTAGTTTCTGTTTTTTCATAATCAATTGACTCCGGAGCTAGATGTTGATGTTTCTGGTTCTCTTTTCTTGGTAGCCCTCAGGTTACCAAAGAAATAATAATAAGGATAATATCCCTTGTATTTGTTGAAAAGTTTCCTCGCATTTCCTGGGCGATCTGCCATATATGGCTTTATCTCATTCATGTAGTTGGACAAGCGGTTCATTCGAAAATCCAACCCATTGAAGGCCTTGAGCAAATTGGGATTCTTGTTGCTCATCAACAGTATGCCATCCATAACATTCTCAGGTGGGGTTTGGCCAGCAATTGGTTCTAATCGAGACATAAAGTCAGGCATGACCTTGGTATATAAGCATACAGCTAAACTGTTGTAGAGGGCATTTACGCTACGTCCTTCATAAAGGCGCAGATTGTATCCTAAGAACACAGGCTGTTGATACACACTCTCGAAACTGTCGTGGATGGGTTCCAGCAAGCGTATGTGAGCCATTTCAGGATCGGAATTTACCAGTTCGGCATTATAAACCATCTTTTTGTATTTCTTATAGAATTGTCCTTCGAAAGGAACATCTTTCAAAATACGAAGATATTTGTTTGCCAATTCCCACTCGCTGCGCATCAAAGCACATTTGGTCATTATTTCCATACCATGTATGGTGAAGCCACTCATCACGGCACGCTCCATACAGTTGTGATAGGCAGTTTGAACGAATCCTCCATGATAACTGCAATCACTGATATAAATGCTGTTGCCATTATTGTAGGTTTTATCCCATCCAGTTACATTGAGTGTATCGTAGTCAAGTCGGATGTCATATAGCCGGTCTGCTATTTGGTTGGTATGAACAAGGGCAACTGCATAGAAGGCAGCCATAGGACGGTTACTCATATCAGCATGTGCACGTGCTGTTTCCTCTACTCCATACCAGTCTTGCTCGATAGTTTGGCGTATCATTTTGTTTATGACACGTACGTAAGGCTGTTTCCATTGCACGTAACCAATGCTCAATCCAACGATTACAATGATGCCTAATAGTTGTAACCGGTTGCCTAATGGTGACTCGTCGTCAGGGATAAATAAAAGTTTCAGGACATTTGTTCGGCTGAACAACCACCGCAATAATGCTAAAATGCCCAATATGGCAACGATGGTGACAGGAATTCCTAGAACCATACCTGTCTCACGTTCGAAATAGATGTTCAAACCTGCATAGCAGATAGACAAGAGATAGATGCCAACGGGCAGCAAGCTAATCCACCGCCATCGGGATTTAAAGCCAAAAAGAATGCTGGTAAACCAAGTGCAGAGAGTTGCCATAAAAGCCAAACAAAGTCCTCCCAGCCAGGGATAGCGGAACAGCATCAGGAGCATTCGGCCTACATATCTTATGATGCCATAATCCTGGTTTAGGATAAAATTCATTTCCCTCGTATCACTTACCCAAAAACTGTTTTCACGAGTGATACGAAAAACATCGCCATAGTAGAATGTGGCCCACGCCCAGACGGCAACAAAGAGAGCAGGCAGAACAGGAATTAAGAAAGGTTTCCTAGGCGTCTTGGATTCAACATGTTTTGTTGTTCGCGCATTGGCCTTCAAGGGAGTATTTGTTTTTTTCTTACTCATCTTTATATATAGTTGGTGCACAAATTTACACAAATTTCTTTTGACAGACAAAAAATGTGTAGAAAAGAACGTCATATCTGTTGTTTGTAATCGATTTTTTTCATATCTTTGAAAATGAAATTATCTAATTAGGTTGTCATGAGACGTTATATTTGTCTTCTTTTTATTGGTTTGATAGTAGGAATTGAGAAGATTTCTGCAGAAGACAATTTGACTCCAGCAGCAGATGGCTGGTATGAGGTGAGGACACCTGAGGAACTGTGTTGGATCAGCGAGTGGGTGAATTCTGGGAATACGAGAATAAATGTGCGTCTGATGAATGACTTGGATATGAGGTCGATAGAAAATTTCACTCCTATCGGGATGTATACGGATACGGGTGGATTGCCATCTCGTAGTTTTCAGGGCATATTTGATGGTCAGAAGCATGTCATCTATAACTTAAACGTTTACAGGGAAGACACGTACGAGTGTGGCCTTTTCAGTCGCATCAATGGCGGCGGTACTCTTTGCAATCTAGGGGTCGTGAATGCGTCAGTGGCAAACATGACAGGAGTCCGTGCAGGAATTTTGGCAGGCGAGATACATTTGAGTACTGTGCGCAATTGCTTTAGTGCTGGCGATATAGGTGTTTATTCTTCAGGTCAGAGGGGTGGCATAGCAGGGGAGTGTTACGATAGTCAAATTTATGACAGCTATACAACATTTGAAAGTTTAGGTAACTATGGCACTTATACCAATTGTTATGCTTCCCTGGAGATGGCTCAAACGGGCGAATTGTGTTTCCTCTTAAATGGCAGCAGTATGGATAACCCTACTTGGTATCAGACAATTGGAAAAGACAAATATCCTGTTTGGGATAGTACCCATGGTTTGGTATATGCTATAGGGGATGGTACATTTGGTGACATTCATGATAAGGCAAGTTTCAAGGTTTATCGCGATCGTATTCTACAAAAAGAGTTTGATTATTTGTCTTCTGTTACGGCAACTGCAAGTTTGACAGACAATTATAAGTCGGCTCTCGAGAATCTGTCTTCTATCACTGAATTGAATGCTTTCCAACAAGAATTTTCCAACTTGGATTATTTGAAAGCATCTGTAATGGAATCTGCAGAAGCATACTCTTTTTATTTGAAGAAAATAGAGGATGTGCTGGATTATTTGAAAGAGAATCCTATCGGAGATGGCATAGATAAAGAATTCTTGATGGAGTATCTTCAGGAAGATGACGGACCTGGTGATTATCCCAATGGAACAAGCCTCTTTATCTTGAGAATCAAGCGTTTGTCGGCAGATGAGATTTCTGCTGAAACCCAATACTTGCAGGCGTTGTTGTCTAAAGCCATCGTGAATGGTTATGGAACAGGTGCCGAGGTGACGGCTATCTTGAAGAATGCAGATTTCAATGAGGGATGGACTGGATGGGATGGTCAGATGCCCACAAACTATGGCGGCACATTGAACATGAGGACTGCAGAATGTAGGAATACACCATGTGATATTCATCAGACTCTAACAGATATTGCGAATGGTGTTTATTTGTTTGAGATTAATGGTGCTTTTTGTCCTGCAGGAATGGTTAGTAATACAAATTACGCAGCTATGGTTTATGCGAATGGAATGCAAAACTATCTGCAAGTTGTCTGCGAGGATGCAATTGATGTCTCGAAAGCTCAGGATGGAATGAACTGTTATCTGGCAGAGGATTGGGAGGTGACAGATGATTTAGGACGTACGTTGGCTTATGCTATGCATGGAACCACAGGTGCAGCTTATGCTTTTTTGTCAGGCAGATATAAAAATGCGATTTTAACTCAAGTTGTTGATGGCTCGCTGACTATTGGAATTAAGGTCCCAGGGTCTGGCAATAATTCTGATTGGGCAGGATTTGGAAACATTCGATTGGTCTATTGCGGTACCCTTGACCAGGCAACTGATGCTCTGAATGAAGTGCTGGAAAGTCAATTGGCTCGAGTGGAAACTTTATTGGCTTACGAATCTTGTCAGGGTGAGGATTGTGTTTATTATCCTAACTACAGCGCTCAACTTCAGGAGCGGCTATATCAAGCTAAGGCAGCGGCAGAAATCGCAGAAACTGTGGAAGAAAAATATGAAATGATACATGAATTGTCCACTCTATTCCAAGAGATCTATGATTGCAAGATGGCCTATCGTGAAATGGGGAAGCAAATGAACAACATGTATGATGCGTCCTTTTATTTTGAAGGGTCTGATGATTTGAACGAAATGGAAGAACTGTACGGGAGAGTATGGGATAATTATTATAGAGGTACTTATACCGCAGAAGAAGCTTTGTCGATGGCAGATCGTTTGCGTGTAAGTTTTCCTGACTATCTGAAAATTACTGGTTCGCGATCATTGAACAACATATCATTTTCCCAGATCGGATCATTTGCTTATCAGGTGAACACATTAGGGAATGATCCTTATGTCTCAACCTCTTCATTGAGTGATGACTTGCAAGATGATCAAACCATTATTTCTTTTGAGTATCGTACCTCTCATACTCTGGCAGGTGGGGAATTCTTCTTTGCAGAACCGCTGGCTGGAGGACGTGAACAAACTTATCAGACTTTACCTCCAGCGAATGACTGGACAGCCGTTTTCGTGGATATTTCAGCGAGCCGTAAGTCTTTTGATTGGGGGCATTCTGGTAATTGGTTGCGTTGGGACCCTCTCCCCAATGGAACGGTTCAGGTAGATATTCGTAATCTTCGAATTGTGAATGCTGAGCAAAAACAGGAAATCATCGATTCAGTTCCTCGTGCAATAGAAGCTAAGATCTTGCCGGACTCAGGAGTTTTTGATTTGCAAGGTCGTGAGCTGCGAGTCGGAAAGAATTTGGAGGGATTGCCTCGAGGTGTGTATTTGGTTGGGAACAAGAAAGTACTTCATTAAAAGTCTTTGCCTTGAACGGAACCTTCCGAAACCTTGATTCTTTATTTTGTCAAGAATTCGGAAGGTTCTCTTTTCTGTTCAGAATGGATTCCGGATTGCGCCTCGACCATCATTTCCCCAAGAAGGAATTTTACCTTCTAACTATCTGATTATCGGTTGGCTATATTATATCACAACAAGGCTTCTTGTCCCCTCGAAAGACACAACGTGTCGCATCTCAAAAATCAACGTGTCGTCTTTGCGATTTCAACACGTTGATTTCCCCAACTCAACACGTTCTTTTTCGTCTTTCAACGTGTTGTCTCTCCAAAGTCCTCTTGGAAGGTCTTGTTTTGTAAAGATTTCGGAAGTGGATCTAAAACAAAACAAGTAGGGTAATGGGTGAAACAACATTCTTCAAAGCTGTTTTTGGGCGGATGCTTTTTTATGATGAACATACAGATACATACAGATGTTTTATATAAAATCTCACGCGTACGTATATGCGCATATGTACGCAGGAGTATTTTTTCAGAATATTGCCGTATCATCTGTATCTGTATTTCCCTCACCACCTTCGTGGCCATAAGGAAGATGTAGCATCCTTGTAGCTAACATCTATAAACCAGCGATAAAGGTACATATTTCTTTCCAAATGGCCATAAGAAAAACAACAAAAAGTTTGGAATAACTCCATTTATTAACAAAAAGTTGGGGAGATTCTCTTCTTATCTGCTACTATCCATTTCTTTCAGGACATTTCTCGTAAAAAACAAATAGCGTGTAACCCATTGAGCTACACGCTATTCCGTTGCGTTTTGTTATGTCTTTGCCTATCGGTGTCGTTTAACTCTTACTTCACCAGCACCTTTTTACCATTCTGGATATAGATTCCCTTTTGTAGGTTTCTGCTCCAGCCTGCGGCCTGAGAGGTCGTAGAGGATAGGAGTGTCGTTCTCTGGTTCTGGAGCCAGCACGTACTTCACCTCGTTGGTCATTCCTTCAGGGGATGGCCAGACGTCACACAGCACCTCGCCATTTCTTTCAAAGTGGACGAGCATGGAGCGGTGATGGCTATCTTCACATAAATCGGGATACGAACGTACTTTTCAACTAAATTGCAGAAGAACCTCATTAGTTTATGGAAATCAGAGGCAAATCCTTCTTATCTGCGATTTCGTATTCAATACTAACATAATCATCAAAATCTAATCTGTTATGTTCAGGATAAGCTAAATCATCTATTGAACCTATTCCTCTTATTCTCCCATTGATCCTCTTAAGATCTATTCTCAGATAGTCACCCGGTATAACAAAGTTATCTTTTTTTTCATCTTTGAACAGTTGAAACTGCTTCGACTCAGACAATGTTCCTTCATAAAATTCAACAAATACTCTCACCATTTGAAATTTATCTGAACTAACCTCCAATTGCAAATCACACATTTCATCTCGTCCGTACGAGGCAATAATCTTTTGCTTTACATGTATAAGCCCATCTTTTATGCTGGAAGCTAAAACTCTATTGCAACTATCGGACAGATATTGTATAGCATCCGAGATTTCATCAACAAATGCTCCCCCAAACAGTTCTTCTGATTCTATCATGAATTTTAGGTGACAGTTATTGATTGAACTTGATAATTCAAAGAAATTATAATTGCTGATTTTATGAATGTCCCAGGAATACATTTGATCGAGAACAGCATGAAACGAAAAGTTCTCCAATTCCAATTTATGCTGAGAGAGTAGCATTTCACTCTTTTGCTGCCAATCATCGGTGTTAATATATGAGTCTGTCTCGAACCGGATATTTGTGTCAGTCCTTTTGTCATACAAAAATGCAGCAACACTAAAAATAATTTGATTTCCAACCTTCTTTATGTTATCAATAACCAAAGATGAAGAATTATTATGGTCTAACAGTTTCATATTGTTATGTCTTTGCCTATCGGTGTCGTTTAACTGCCATCAGGTATTGTCAGGTCTGTTATTTTCTTTCCGTCTATGTACAGGTTCTGTGAGCAGGAAAGGGGATTGGCATTATCATCAATAAAGACAATGGAACACAGACTCTCAAGAGATTGGAAATTTGCATATTCTAGCTTACAGCCAACGAAGGATGATTCTGCTATTTCCTCTACACTCGTTGGGATACTAATGGAGGTAAGGCTCGTGCAATTCTTGAATGCGTTACTACTTATTTTTTTAATGGAATTCCCTATTGTAACTGATTTCAGGTTCGCACATTTGGAAAAGGCACTGCTAGAGATTCTGATTACAGGATACGACACTCCCTCAACCTTTATCGTATCAAGGATGTTGGCTGTCTCAACAGTGGAACGATCAACAGGTTTTGTCAAGAATGCTTCGTTCTCATCCGGATAGTATCGGTATACCAGTCCATCTATCACGATTGATTGACCATGAGAGAAAGCCACACAGGCCATCATGATAAGGGTGCATAGAATTTCCCTTGTTTTCATATTTATAATTAACTGTAGTTTCGCATGAGGAAGATAGAGTCTTTTCCTCGTTCTTTATTGTTTTAGGAACTTGATGGATTGCGTTTTTCTGCCTATGGTCCAGCGGAGCAAGTAAACTCCTTTTGAAAGGTTGCTTATATCCATTGATTCACGGATGTTACCTTCTTCCAGCATTTGTTTACCACTCAATTCATAAACGGAAATATGACTATTGGGAATCTCTGTTGTGCCAGCAGGAATACGGATGTGAATTTCTTGCGTTTCCGGATTGTAGGTGATACGGTATTCTAAATCATTTGTCGTGTTGGCAATGCCTTGAATCAAACGTTCATCGGCTTGCTCAATTGTCCACAATCGGGTGATTCTGTTGGCGTTGTCCCCATCATTCGTCCAACTGATGATTCCATTTCCATTGTTGCGGCTTCCGCCTGCATTGTTCCATGCCAAATCAGTTTCTTTATTCTCAAAGAAAAGGTATTTGTCGTCCACCATTACAGGACGCCACAATTGCCTGTCATTTCCTTCTTCTATTTCCTGGATAACCAAGTTTGACCCCCTAAAGTAATTCCCGTTGTTTTCGGAAGCCATATCAGTGATAGCAAGATTACTGCCACGAGAGAGGATTTGATAGTATCCTTTCCCAACGTGCTTGAGATACCATTGCTGTGTCTCTTTGCGGTCTTCTGATGCAGTCCATATACATACTTTGGTAGCATCATCGCCAGTTACGTCTACAGCCATATTGTTACCTTTATTATATATGCAGTAATAGTAATTGTCATTGATCTTCACCTTGTTGTCCTCGCCTTCAGTTTGTTCATCTCCTTTGGGTAAGATAGTGCTGAGATATTCTGCATGTTCAGTGATGAATTTTTTCAGATAATCCACGCCTTCTTTGTATGTGCTGTAGAGAGTTATCTCGTTGTATACGTGAGAACTGAGAGGCCAAATCTTAAAATTCATCTCTTGGCTTTTGTCAATAACTTCCGCCAAACTGTCAATATAATGCAGGGTATGTTCAACCATACCTTCCTCAATGCATTTATGCCATATACGTCCAGTTAAGTTCCTGAACCAGGGATCTTTCCACATCCTTATGGGCCATTTCCGTCCGCCGCCATCGAAGCCTGCGTCAATCATCATACGGTTGGTGACTTCACCAATTCGATCGCAATTGTTGAATGCAATGTCGAAGTCCCACAAAGGACCAAAATAAAGTTTGTCGTCTTGAGCATCCTTATAGAAATAGATGCTGTAATATCCGTCTGCATTGCCAGAAAACTCAGTAGCTAGGAACCAACTGGCCAAACTCAATGAGTCAACCATAGGACGATATCCATTTTCTTCGTCCTTGTACTTGGTGCCAAACAATCGATTCTCGAATTCGTTTACATGGTTCGAGATGTATGTTTGTTGAGCGTAGGAAAGGACCTCACTTTCTGGTGATTTGATGGTTATAACAGTTCCCCTGTTGGTTGAAAAACTGGCTGGCTCACTGGCATAGGGGAGGGCTTCCAAGAAATAACCGCCTGTAATATCTGAGTCCACGGTAGGAATCTCTTCTTGCTCTGTGATGTCTATTCGATGCTTCTTGATATCCACATGATCACAAACCTGATAGTTCCCTAAATAGTTGTCGTTGATGTATAGGTCTACAAAACTTGCAGCAGGAGTGAACTGCTGACCTAATTCAGTCCCTATAAAACTTGCTACAGCATTACGGATTAAGGTTTTGTCAGCATGGTTAGCCATCAAAGTCCAATTGCGGGCATTAGCACGATCTTTACCTAAGAATCTTTCTTTTTTATTGAATTTGATTCGATATGGTTTCTTGGCTAACCCCCATGTGGAGTTCCCTCGTCCACGGATTCGCAAACTGTCGTATCTTTCTATTGTCTCTCCGTCTACGCGCCAAAGGTTTGCATATTTGTATGTCTCTTTACTCGTAATGCTATGACCGTCAAATGTGTTGATGTAGATTGTGGGGAGGTTGGTCAGTTGAGCCAAACTTTCAGGCAATCGCATCGATTGTATCATGCTTTTCACATCCACACTGACGGTCTTTGGAGATGTCTTTTCTATGATGAATTGTGCTCCATGACTGTCTATTGAAGAACGTTGCAGGGGTTTTGTCTCTTTGCTGAGGTCAATGTTGGCAAAGAACTCGCTCGAAGTGTCGCCGCTGACGCTGTTCAGCGCAAAGACACCTTCTTCAATTTGTATTATATGAATGGGTGCAGGTGTTGCGCTCAACTGGTAGGCAGATGTGCCATCAGAGTAGAGAAAACGCTTGGCTTCTTGATTGTAAAGATACCATTCCTCGTTATATTCCACAAACTGCCATACGTTTCTGTTATCGTTCAGGTTGGGCATCTCTCGATATGCCTCGTTGGCGATCGTGTTGTATGTCTCGTTTTGGGCTCCTAAAATACTTACCCATTTGCTGGTCACGTTAGGATTGTATACCAAGTATCCTTCATCGTAACGTCCTCGGATGCTATAGGTTACGCCGCGTCTCAGTTGACTGATATTACCTAACGTTTTGGGAAGATATTTCAGTTCATTCAATTTGTTCACAAAGGCGAGATATGCTCGCTGTAGTGTCGTGATCATATCTTCCGTGATGTCAGAATCGGATGTTTTTTCCCCTTCTTCCAATAGTTTGTAGAGGGTGGTGGCTACGTCACCCATATCTATGATGTAGTTGTCTCCATACTTTTTATCCTCATAGATGTGGAATTCTGCAAAATGGCCAAAAGTTCTGCCAGTGGTGTTGGATAAGATAATGAATCGCAGGTATTTATAGCTGTTCCCATTCAGCGGGATTGAGCTACTTGTAAAGGCAGCGCCAGAGGATGCATTCCCTAATTCAACGTTTGAAACGAAATCCCATTTCTCAATGTTGTTGCTTCCGTATACACCCATTTGAGTGACATGATTACTGTCTGTGATGCGGCGCAGGACAGAGATAATGAGATCGCCTTCTATGGGATTCGATGAAATGTCGACTTGGATGTAATGGGGGTCTGTTACCTGATTGTGCCAATCGCTATGCCAGAAGGTGTTCGCATCGTTGTCAATCAAGTATTCGATATGCTGACCTTCTTGCCAGTCGCTTGCATTACTGCTCAGTTGGTTAGCATTCGTTATCAGTTCACGAGTCTCACTACCAAGCGCTTCCGTGTAAATTTTGTTGGCCTTATCCCATAGATTCCGATAATTCCCTGCTGTTGCAGATGCAAGAATGTTGCATATGCTTAGCGCTACGAACAGTAAGGATAATGCTGCTTTTCTCATTTGATAAAAGCTTTTTTTCTGTTGATAATGTATATCTGACCTTTCTTCATGTTGGAGTGTCGACGACCCATTGTGTCATAGATTTCCAGATCACCTGTGTTTGTTGATGATAGAACATCATCGATGGCTTCAACCATTGGAATAATGTCGTATGCCTTGCTAAAGTCGTAAGTAAAAGGAGAACTTTTTCCATCCGTATAAGAGATAGACTGAAGATCGGAGTCCAGCGTATAAATGCCCTCTTGCTCCTGATAATTGCAAGGAGTGATGATGGCGTCCTGCTTATCGAGAGTAATATTGGCCGTATAGGCAACTATTGCGTTGCCAGCAACAATGTTTGGGACATGAATAAAGGAATTGTAGGCAACATTGCCATCTACCACGCTGATGCTGCCATCAAGTCCAGGATCATTTTCGTTGGTGTCAAAAGGAACACTCAGAGCATTGTATCCTTCGTGATCAAGTTTCATGCTGAAATTCAAGTTCGCAGCCTGTATGGTAATGGGATTGTAGAAAGGAACGTTTCCGTTGATGACAATCTGGCTTGCCTTTCCATCTGCGTCAACCACGTTAGTCATAGCCTTCACACTCTCATAAGTCTCGATGTCTTGTCCTTTGCGAACGATAGCCAATGCATTGGTCGGAAGAGGAGTCAAATCGCCAGTAGTGTAGAGTGTCAGGCTACCTTCTTGGCCAGGATAGTAGACATCGGCTGCCAGATGAGTGTTTCCCTTAGGGACGATGACGTCATATCCATTTGCCTCTGCTGCCTTTATCACGAAACCTGCCTGGAAGAGATCTCTGGACATGTTGAACTGGTTGGTGTTGGATAACATGACCAGATTGCCGTCCGTGTCATATACTTTGTAACCCATAGCACCTTTGCCATGAATGGTTACAGTATAGGGCGAGATTACACGCTGGGTGTAGTAGTAACCGTCGTTCTGATACTTATCCGTGTACTCCTGGTAAAAGCCTGTATCGCCAGCAGTCCCCATCTTCGAGCCACTATAGGTGCAGCAGTTTACTTTCTTGCCATTAGATGCAGGTACTGCCTCGAACTTGTTGTTGGCATCTGCCTCTTGACTGATGGCTATATGATCGTCGATGAACATGATATTACCCAATTTCTTGGGATACTTCTGCATGTATGCTTTTGCTTCGTCGATGTCTTTTTGTGTTGTGGTAACGAAATAATTGCTGTAGTCACCTACGAAATAATTCTCTACAGGAATAAACATGCCGTAGGATTCGAAGAATTCGCTCAGGTCTGCCTGGGCAACATCACAAACCTTCTTTGCAAACTTCAGGTAATCTTGCCGTCCATAACTCTTATATCCGCCTACGTTATCGCCACTCGTGAGGCTTGCATCCCAGCCATCTCCCTGAGGATTGATGGGATCTTGGCGCAAGGCTTTGAACAGGCGAGGAAGGAAAGTTTCATCGTTGTGCATTACATGGAAATAAAGGTAGAGCTGGAAGAACATGCGGGTCGAGACTGTAATGTCGCGTGAGTTCCAAGGTTCCCTTTTGTTGAAGCAGGAGAAGTTTTCCATGGGAGATTTGTAGCGGGTAGTGCTCACACCCTGTTCAAAAAGATTGATGTTGGAGAACAAGTTGTTGCTGCTTTCCGTAGTACCAACCATATTGATGGCCTTCTGGTGGTTGTGGCCTATCTCGTGACTTGGGCCCCACATGGCGCCGCCTTCATTACCCTCACCTTGATGTGTCATCGCATAGTAGTTCATGACGGTTCCCAAGGTGCTGATGTTGTAGTAAGTCCCATAGGTAGTGGCAAACATGTAATTGTAATCTATACTGAAGGCATTCCAGATATTGTTGTATCTGCCTTCCAAATCTTCCAGACCTTGATAGGATTCCTCGTTGGCAACAATCAAGTCCCAAATTCTCATGAGCTTTTCAACGTCTTCCATCTTGTCGCCTGTTTGGTTGTGAGCAGCTGTGATGGCTTTCAGAACCTCACCAGCATCCATTGCGAACACCAGATGCTTGGTCTTCAGATTGATGACAGGACTGATAGTCAGGAAACCGGATTTCTTCATCAGTTGCCAATCTTCGTTCGTCATATTGCGGGTTGCATCCCAATAACCTGTCACTTGCCCGCCTTCGATGTGTATCTTGATGTCAGGATAGTTCGCAAGGAATTTCTTGGGATCGTTCAACTGATAGAAGATGTAGAGTTGTTTGGGCTCTGAATATTGAATCACATTCAATCCGGCCTTCAGCGTCATTACACTTCCTGTCTGGTGATCGCCTGGATTTCCCTCTGTGCTGCACGCCTCTAACTGCAGGGTGCAATCATTGCTGGGATTGCTGTCCACATAGATATAGAGAATGTCACCTGCTGCAGCCATGATGCCCGTTGGATTAGAGAGTTTTCCGAAGCTGTAGCTTTGTCCTGCATATTCGTTCGAGGCCATCTTCTGGTAATGGCTGTAGACGCGATAGTCTGCCATGCGGAAGAATTTTTCCAGACTCTTGCTGTAGCCTGTGCTGGCATCTGTGTTCACTATCCAGGAATCATCTTTTATCTTCAGCACCATCGCTTTCATCTCTTTGTTGAGAGAAGCAAAATCTTGGTTTTGAACGAGTTCCTCATTGCTGAGCGCCAGTATCTCGCTGCGAAGAGTCGTGCAGGCTTTGTCGCTGAACAGCTTGTCGAGCGCTTTCTGATAACTGCTTATATTGGTCACCAACGTGTTGTATTCGTTCAAGGTTTCTTTGGCAGCATCGATTTCTTCCTGAGTGATATCCACTTTCTCGAATGCCCAGACGGATGCTTCTGCGTCTGTGTACCATCCAACGATATCATATGATTGGGTGCTGGCACAATGGAGACCAATGTTTCTGGTGTCTGCTATGAGCCAGGTGTTGTTCCATTGGTCGCTTGTTCGATTTATGGTGAAGTTCCCAGCGGCACTACTGGTTGAAGTCTTGTAGGTTTTGCTGAATGCACCGTTTTGCTTGGTGATGTAGCGATCCGTCAGAGCATTTTGAATCAGGTATTCGTTTCCTTTCTTCTTCAAGCGCCAAATCTGATTGATCTTCTCTTGGCTTGCTGGCGCTCCATTCAAAGTGTTCTCTGAAGTGCTTTCTGTGATTACCCGATCGTAGAGGGTACACACAATGCGATAGTATTCATCTTCGCTCAGTTCGCTAACGTACTTGGAGCTTCCGTTGAGATGTTCATGCACTTCCTCCAAAGTGTACTCTTTCACTTGGGTAATGGTCCAGTCGGAACCAGCATCACCTTCGCAGGTCCATTTGTAAAGAGTCGTAGGACTGTCGCCATTCAGATTTAGGCAGACATTTCCACTGAACTTGCTGTCCTCGCTGATGTTTATCCAGCTGCTCTCCCCGCTGTTGTTGGGGCTGAATTGAATATATAGTGAGGCTGGAGAGTTGCTGGGGGAACGGAAATTGTTGTCGTCATTGAGGAAACGGCCTGTGTCGCCGTTTCTCAGGGTGTAACCAGTTCCTTTCTTCTCCAGCACCCAAACCTGCTGCAGGGATTGCTTGTTGTTGGGCTGGCCTACCGTATTGGTGCCGTTGTCAGCCAACGAGTAGTTTGTGCGTCTTCGATTGGTCAGACGAACCAACCCTCCTTGTCCAAGCACAAAATTCACGTAGTCTTTTCCCTTCAACTCATCAGCAGAGGTCAATTTCGCCTCGCGGAAATACCAGTCGCGGTCACCATTCAAGGGACCCATGCTGATGCCTGCTGCCAGTTTTGTTGCACTTGCCTGCAGAAAGTATTTCAGGTTATTCGGATTGTTGGGATTGCTTTGCAGCAGCCAGTGCCCTTCAGTCTCGTTGAAGCAGCTGATGGCGTATGCGTATTGCTCATCAGGGTTGGCACTCGTGCCATTGTTCTTTTGGGCAGTAACGTTGCAGAAATAATTCCCCAGGCCCGTCTTGATGTAATATTGACCTTCTTGCTCAGCTGCTTCCAGTTGCACCAGATATCCCAGGTTGCTTGAAGCGTTCAGCCTGTTGGGCGAGGTGGCCGTCACCCCCAGTGTGTTGCCTTCCCCTTCTACCACGTATCGGCCTACGCTTGCGTTGAAAAGGAAATACCATTTTCCAGTTTCCAGGTTGTTGACGTTGCTGCCAACGGAAAATATTTTGCCGCTAAAGTCTGATGGGGCCTGTGCAAAAGAGACAGAAGAGCTCCAAATGGACGTTAGAGTCAACAAAAGCAGGAGAAAAGATTTTTTCATGTTCGTTTCACGATGTTAATTGAAATGCAAAGTTACGGATTTTTTTTCATATTTCTGCTTTGTTTGCATTAAAATCTGTTTAAGGACTGTTTTTCTGAGTTTCCAGGACGCAACACGTTGAGTTGGCGGATTCAACACGTTGTGTTTGAGGTTTCAACGTGTTGACTTTGCGGTTTCAACACGTTGTGTTTTTGCTGACTTCAAGAGAAAAGAAATCCGCCCTCCCTAAGGAAGGCGGATTGAATAAGTTTCTCCCTAAAGGCTCCTCTCCTTAGGAGAGGCTAGGGAAGTGGTTCGTTCTTACTTAACAAGAACCTTGGTTCCGTTGAGGATGTAAACACCCTTCTCCAGGCCCTTCAGGCTCTTGAGAGTGGCATTGCTGCGAACGAGCTGACCTGCCGTGTTGTAGACATTGCCAGCCTTGGCTACGTTAGCAATTGCGCTCTGGATGCCATCCTCGAGCGTACCTTCGATCTCTACGTAGAAGTCTACGGAAGCGGGATCAACGGTGGTCTTGCCAAACTCGATGTAACCTGTGTTGGGAGAGATGTCGCGAGTGCAATCCGTGTTCTCCTCACCATCAGTAACAACAGCCTTGTTGTCAACGAATGCTACGAGACCCTTGTCAACCCACTCGTAAACGTAGGTGCCCTTGTAAGCACCATCTCTGCTGGGATCGTTTACAATGACGTCGCCCTTCTGGAAGGTAATGTCTGCTGTCTCAGCCTCAGGGTTGAAGTTGTCGATGTCACCATAGATGTAGACGAAGGGAACGCCTGGCTCGCTGGTCTCGATAGCTTTCAGACCTACATAGTTCTTGCCATCCTGGGTATAGGTACCAGCAACAGCGTACATTTCGCCTTCGTTCTCAACATCTGTGATGCTGACAGGATAGCACATAGAATAAATCTTGCCAGGCTTGATGTCTTTCTTGAAGGTGTTGGCGATGTCGTCAGGATTAACATCCTCAGCAATCTCGATCATGAAGGTAGAGTTGCAACCAGCATAGGTGTCGTTCCACCACTGCAGGAGGCTACCGTTCTCGTTGGCCCAAGCATTCAGGTTGGGTGCGCTGAAGGTGGTTCCGTCGATGGCTGTCATAACGATCAGGTTCTGGCCGTAACCAATTGACTCAACATGGAATTGAGAAGGAGTCAGATCCAGTGTTACGATGTCGCCCTGAGCCTGACGGCAGATATAGAGACCGTTGGCCTTGTTCTGGATAGCATAGGTGCTGTCAGAGATGGCAACGAAGCGGAACATGGCGGCATCCATATCGGATACGTTGTCCTCGTTGAAGAAGTACATCTGAGAGCCTGTGCGGATTGCCTCAGGATCGTAAGATACAGCTTTGCCTTCCTCATCCTGGTAACCAGCAGCAACAATCTGTCCGTAGAGGATAGAGTTGGTGCTGATGTTGTACTGCTGACTCTGCTCCTCAGTCATGTGACGGAAGAGATACCACTTGTCTGTAGAGATAGGATTGCGACCCTTTCTGTATGCCTCTACAGCAGCATTGATTTTCTCGACGTATTCTGCGTTCTTCTCCTTGGTGTAGGCACCCAACTCGTTGTAAGCCTGAGCCTCTGCAAGGAGTGCTTCCAAAGCATCCTTTGTGTCAGGTGTAGCGTAGCAACCAGGATCCTCACCCTCAGCATAGTCTACGGTAACGGTGCGGTTGTTGGAGATGGCATTGCGTAACTCAGTAGGATCTACCAGGACAGCGGTGAATGCATCGTAGGCAGCCTGCAGAGCCAACAAGTCATCATATTGCAGAGTGGCACGATCTGTAGCTTCTGCAGTAGCGATGGCTGCAATCAAACGATCGCCAACCTCGCCCATGCTTGCCAATTGCTGCTTACCAGTAATCTTGTAAACGTTGAAGTCACCCATGTGGAAGTATCCACGGTCGTTGTTGCCGCTGTTGGGACCACGGGTCTGGTCGCAATAGAAACGGAGATATTGATAAGGTGTAGCCTCGTCGATGGTGAAGGTTTCATCTGCATACTGAGATTTAATAGAACTTGACCAAGGCAGGGTCTGAACGCCAATCTGGGTCCAACCTTCCTCGCTGCCCGACTCGAGCAGAGACTCGTCGTTGGAGCCATAAACGCTGAAGAGTGTCACATTGTCATCGTTTCCGTTGGTTCCACGACGTGCCACCCAAACCTTGAATGTACCTGAAACTGGTTCATCGTACTTGACGTCGATACCATGAGTATGGTTGTCTACATTGCCACCTTTCCAGGTGCTGTGCCAGAAGGTTCCAGGATCACCATCCAAAAGATTGTTGATATTACCTTCGGAACTCTCTGTACACCAAGAGCTGAATTGTGAATTGTCAGAAACGGTGGGCGATGAAGCCTCTTCCTTGGAAATGGCGAGAGCATTTTGTGATTTACCAATCAACTCTTCGTACTGCAGAACCAGAACGTCGTGGTTCTTGATGGGTTCGTATGCCTTGATCAAAGCCTCAGCCTCCTCATCGGAAACCTCTTCGAGATACCACTCAGAGGTACCCTTGTCGCTCTCGTAGGGCTCTCCATAGGTGAAGGTTGGGTTCCAAGAGCACATTTTGGAGCTGGAACCTGCTCCACGAGAGTGGTTCCACTGGTGGAGATAATTGCCAGATCCGCGGGCAGCGCCAGACATGCGGATGTAGATGATATCGTGGCCGTTCTCCTTGCCTGCGAAGTCGAAGACCACCAGGGTGTCTGCCTCCAAGCTCATAGTGACAGGAGAGCCGAATGTGCTGAACTGCATGTCAGAGGCTGCATTGACCATCTTGATGCCACCCTCTTTCTGCTCGAGTTTCCATACTTGACGGCAGTCTGTGGGATCGTAAGCCTTCCAGTAGCCATAGCCATCAACGTCGCCATACATAGCGATGTTGTGATACCTGCGTTCCTTGATAGGCTCACCTGCGTCATCCACCTCGCCAGTCTCTACGTCGGAATAATAAGGCATGCCACCAATAACTCGATAGTATCCGTCCTTGTTCAGTTTGAACAGGTTCTCTGAAGCTATTACCTTATTATAATTCTCGTTTACTCCATCAACAATAGCCTGAATCTCCTCTTTGGTGGTGGGCATTTCTTTCTGACCATCCAAAATGAGGAAAACTTCATCCAGAGCATCCAGGAAGGCTGCCTCAGCCTCGAGGTCGCTATACTGGCCAAAATCCTCGCCCATGTTCAGACGCTCTACACGGTCTCCTTGGGAGAGACGGCAATAAGCGTCGTAGTTGTAGAGACATGCTTGCAGCTGAGCCGTCAATTCTGCCATCTCGTCCTCAATCTGGTAGAGCTGGAACTCAGCGGTATGCCAGTATTTGCGGAAACCTGGGTCGGCTGGCATACAGTCAGATGCGGCAAAGCGCAGATAGGTATAGGGAGTCTCCACGTCGAAAGAGGGACTCTGGGTTTGTGTGCCCTGTCCATCGAAGGGAAGTGAAATCTCTGTGATGGGGGTCCATACCTTGTCGTTGTTGCTCTCAGCAGGGTCATTGCTGCCTTCTACCAACATCTTGATGGGGTGGTCGTTGGTTGTGCCACGACGAACCATCCATACTACCAGCTTGCCTGAAACGGGCTCGTTGAACTTGACGAACAGCCAATGGTGTTCTCCGTCAGGATGCTCCCTGCCACGCCAGTCAGTGTGCCAGAAAGTGGAGTTGTCATAGTCAATCAGCAGACTCAAGTCTGTTCCTTCTCCTTCATCTCCGTATTGGTTGTCATAGAACTGAGAAGCGTCAGTTATCAGAGGAGTACCATAGTCCTCGATGTTTTGAGCGCTCACGTTCAAAGAAACCATCGTCAAGAGAAGTAAACTCAACAAAGAAGTAATTTTTCTCATGCTTTTAGTTTTTTTAGAGTTAATAAATGATAAATAAAATGTTTTCTCAATCGGTTCTTTTTTGTCCCAAATCTCATATATAAATATGGTTTGAGGGTATAAATGTACGGAGATTTGGAGACTTTAGAGGTGTCAAACTGTTTTTTGACATTCAAATTAAGTAAAATTAACAAAAAATGGTATCTTCTAAATCACCTTGTTCAACAGAATTAAGTTAACTTTGTAGTCAGAATGCAGATGTTGACAAATCCTTTCGTATGGTTGATGAGAATCCGTCATCGTTGTGGTTACGGAGTGCATTCCCCATTTGCTTTCCGCTTCATTACAGAGGTGATTTACGAGAATAATGCTTTCTATGCCTATCAGGATTGCGACAAGCTGTTGAGTTGGAGTCAACGGTTCCGTATTCGCAGGTTGTTCCATCTGCTGTTTCGTTGTGTGAATTATGTTCAGCCACGAAAAATGATCGTAAAGGGTGGCAATGAATTGTTGGAAAGGTACTTGAAGAGTGGTTGCAGTAAGGCTGTTGTCCTGCATGAGGCAGATGGAACACAGGTGGATTTCTGCTACTTGCTTTCTCCTGAAGAACGAATAATGGAATCCTTGTCACAAAATAGTATGCTAGTGGTGGACAACTTGAGGGAAAACCTGAGTTGGTTCAAGTCACTGTCCTATGTGCTGGCGTTTGACCTCTATGATGTAGGCATAGCATTCTTTGACCCAAAATACAATAAACAATATTATATAGTGAATTTTTAACCATGAAAAAGAGCAATGTATATACTCGAACAGGTGATGGGGGAATGACCAGCTTGGCCAGCGGAAGAAGAGTGGAGAAATCTTGTGCCAGATTAGATGCTTATGGCACAGTGGACGAGCTGAACTGCCAGTTGGGTCTGCTTTTGACCTACGTTAGCGATGAAGTGGATCGCCAGCGTTTGATTCGTTGCCAGTGTGATCTCTTCACGTTAGGTTGCCAGTTGGCTACTGAACCTGATGCCGACCGCCAGCCAACAATGGTCATCTCGCAAAAGGATGTGGCAGACTTGGAGCAGGCTATCGACCAGGCTAACGACGGGTTGCCAGGTTGGCGTGGTTTCACTCTGCCAGGCGGCTGTAGAGCGGCGGCTGTGGCTCATGTGTGCAGAACGGTGTGCCGTCGTGCAGAGCGTCGTATTTATACGCTTGCAAAAGAGTCGCCTGTGGACGAGAATGTGACTTCCTATATCAATCGATTGAGCGATTACTTTTACGTTTTGGCTTGTCGACTGAATTTTTTGGCAGGAGTGGATGAAATTCTTTGGAAGAAACGTTGAATGTAACAAAATAATGTTGTATATTTGCGCCTCAAAAAAAGAGTATTAACTATAAATATTATATAAAATATGTATTGGACACTGGAATTAGCTTCCAAATTGGAGGATGCTCCTTGGCCTGCTACAAAGGAGGAATTGATAGACTATGCTGTCAGAAGTGGTGCTCCCATGGAAGTGATTGAGAATCTTAATGATTTGGAAGACGAAGGTGACGTGTATGAAACAATAGAAGACGTGTGGCCAGATTATCCAACCAAAGAAGACTTCCTTTTCAACGAGGATGAGTATTAAGAAGAGCATTAAGATAATATTCTCGCCAACTGCGCGAGAATTTTTTTTAATTCCTATACAATAAAATGGCAAGGCACCTCGTTATATTAAGCAGGATGAAACGACTGCTATGGATAGGACTGTTTCTGCTGACAGCCCTTGGAGCAAGGGCACAGTATGACGTGGCATTCACCAATTATTGGGCGTTGCAGTCCTTCTATAATCCCGCAGCGACGGGATTAGATGGTCTCCTGAACGTGCAGGCTGCATACAGTATGCAGATGGCTGGCTTCGAGGATGCTCCTGCCAGTATGTATGTGGGTGCAGACATGCCCGTTTTCTTCTTGAGTCCAAAGCACGGGATGGGCGCAGGGTTCCTCAATGATAACATGGGGCTCTTCAAAAACAAGAAGTTTTATCTTCAGTATGCGTATCATCAGCCCATGTTTGGAGGAAGATTCAGTATAGGAGCCAGAGCGGCTCTCCTGCAAAACGGGTTTGACGGAACAAACCTGGACGTGATTGACCCTAACGATCCTGTCTTCGCATCGAATGAAGCCAATGGTACAGGATTTGATCTGGATGTTGGTTTGCGCTATTCTTACAAGCAGATCTGGTATGTGGGTGTAAGTGCGACGCATTGTTTGAGTCCGTCCGTTTCACTTGGTGATGATAAGATTTATGAAATCTCTATCGATCCTACGCTCTATTTGACAGGAGGATATAAGTTGAAGTTCCGTCAGCCTCAATATGTACTCATGACGAATGCTGCCTTGAGGACCGACTTGCAGGATTGGAGAGCAGATATCACAGCACGTCTCGCCTACGACGGAGAGAAGCATAAGCTCTATGGAGGTGTGAACTATAGTCCGACTAAGAGTGTTGCTGTTTTGTTGGGTATCGATTTCCATGGTGTCAATTTGGGGTACAGTTACGAGATGTACACCCGTGGAATAGGAGCCCTCAATGGGACGCATGAGTTGATGCTGGGTTACCAGACAGACTTGGACTTGTTTAAGAAAGGAAAGAATTTGCACAAGAGCGTGAGATTGCTGTAATGCTGCATGAACGCTACAAATGTTGAATGATAATATAGAACGAAAAGAGTATATGAAGACAAAGAGTCTGCTTTTATTGGCAATAGCCGTTATCAGTTATGGGTTGATATCCTGTATGGGTAGCAGCTCGTCGGCTAATGCTACAGGTGGAGAGTTGACTGGAGTCCGTGGTACCTCCTATAGTGAGCCTACTCCCTATGGAATGGTGGCTGTTCACAAAGGTTCCTTGAAGGTTGGCTTGGAATCGAATGACACTTTATGGGGTGCTGAGTTTCCTGCTCGTGAAATTAGTGTGGATGGTTTTTGGATGGACGAGCAGGAAGTTAGCAATGCCAAATATCGTCAGTTCGTGAATTGGGTTCGTGATAGCATCATTCGTGAGCGTCTTGCAGATCCTGCTTATGGTGGGGACGAAACATACAAGATAGAGGAGGATAAAGAGGGTAACCCTATTACTCCTCATTTGAATTGGAGTAAATCAATTCCTTGGAAAAAAGCTACAGAAGACGAGCAGCGTGCCATTGAAAGTGTCTATGTGATTCATCCTATTGATGGTACCAAGATGCTTGATGCCAGTCAAATGAATTATCGATATGAAATTTATGACTATGCTGCTGCAGCACAACGCAAATATCGTCTTAACCCAGAAGAGCGTGACCTGAATACAGACCATGCAATAGATAATAGTGACGTGATGATCAGCAAGGATACTGCATGGATCGATGATGATGGAAAGATTGTGAGCCAGACTATCACTCGTCCTTTGAGTGGTCCTTGGGATTTCTTGAATACTTATATCGTAAACATTTATCCAGATACTACTTGTTGGGTCAATGATTTCCAGAATGCAGATAATGAGCGTTACATGAAACTTTATTTCAGCAATCCTACCTATGATGATTATCCGGTAGTAGGTATCAGCTGGGAGCAGGCTAATGCTTTCTGCGCGTGGCGTACTGATTTCCTAATAAAGGGTTTGGGCGGATATGCTAAGCAAATTCAACGTTTCCGTTTACCCAGCGAGATAGAATGGGAATATGCAGCTCGTGGAAAAGAAGGTAATCCATTCCCTTGGGAAAGCAAGGAAATAAAAAGTGACAAGGGTTGTTTCTATGCAAACTACAAACCTGATCGTGGGAATTATACCAATGACGGGAGCTTAATAACAAGCAAGTGTGGCGCCTTTAGTGCAAACAGCAATGGCTTATATGATATGGCGGGTAACGTAGCAGAGTGGACCAGTACTATTTTCACAGAGGCAGGTGTGGAGAGCATGAGCGATATGAATCCAGAGCTAAGATACAATGCTGCCAAGGAAGATCCTTATCGTCTTAAGAAGAAGAGTGTTCGTGGGGGTAGTTGGAAAGATCCTGAGAGCATGATTCGAAGTGCTTGGCGTAGCTATGAATATCAAAACCAACCTCGTTGCTATATTGGCTTCCGTTGCGTTCGTACGATGATTAGTGATAATAAGGGGAGTATCCCCAAGGGTAGCAAAAAGAAAAAGTAAGAATCAATGTACCAATGAGGTGCATAAACGATAATAATAAGTAATTAATAAATGTAAAGCGCATTATGAATCCTATAACTGCAATCCAAAGATGGATGGATTCTGCATCTGGTCAGAAATTCATGAACTATGCCTACAGCTGGGGTGCTGCAGTCGTTATCTTGGGTACCTTGTTCAAACTGACTCATATTCCAGGTGCCAACTTGATGTTGTTCATTGGTATGGGTACTGAGGTGTTCGTGTTTTTCATCTCAGGTTTCGAGAAAACGTATGAAGTGTCTAAAGATGACGATAGTAGTTCTGCAGGTGTAGTTGGGTCTCAAATTGTTGTAACAGGCGGAGGTGCTCCTTTGCCCGAAGGTGCTGAGATTCCTGAAGGGCCTATTGTAATTGGAGGAGGTATCCCTGCAAGTGGTGTTGTCGCTGCTGGCGGTCCTGTGGTTGCAGGAGGACCCGTAGTTGCTGGTGGCCCAGTTGTAGCAGGAAGTCCCGTAGTTTCAGGTGGTTGTATTCCCGCTAATATTGATCCTGAAGCATTGGCTCAAGGTGCAGGACTTAGTGCAGCTGCTGCCAACTTGGCTGCCGCTGGTCAGGCTGCTGCTGAGGCACAATTGGCATTAAGCCAGTTGAATGGAGGTGGGGCAGGCATTGATCCCAAGGCAATCAAGGCTACTGATCCTGGTGTAATTGAAGAGGCTGTGAAGAATTATGCTGAACAATTGACAGAATTGACAGAAGTATTAGGACGTGTAAAGGATCAGGCTGCTCGTATGAGTACTGATAGTGAGGAGATGGAGAACTTGAATCGCACTTTGACAGGCATTGCTACCGTTTATGAATTGCAACTTAAGAACATTAGCAAGCAAGTTACTACCATAGAGCAAATCGATGAGCAAACACGTCGTATGGCTCAGCAAATCGAAGAACTGAATAATGTTTATGCACGCATGATACAAGCATTGACCGTCAATATGGGTGCTACTCCTGTTGCACCTGCGGTATCTTCTGTGTCATCAGTATCGAAAGAAGAGAAAGATAAAGATTAAATAGTTCTCTCTGCAGCATGCGGTTTGAAATAAACTGAAAATCGTTAAAGATATATAGCGATGGCAATTAAGAAAAGAAAAATATCTCCCCGCCAGAAGATGATTAACCTGATGTACGTGGTCTTGATGGCCATGTTGGCTCTGAATGTGTCCAGCGATGTACTGAATGGTTTCTCTTTGGTATCTGAGAGCCTGAATCGCACTACGGAGAATGCAAGCCAAACCAATCAAGGTATCTATTCAACCTTTGATGCTCAGATGAAGTCGAACCCAGCCAAAGTTAAGCAATGGTATGATAAGGCTCAGATTGTTCGTTCTATGAGTGATTCTCTCTTCAACTTCGCAGAGGAACTTAAAATAGCAATTGTTCGTGAGAGTGATGGTGCTGAAGGTGATGTCAACAATATCAAGAACCGTGAAGATCTAGAAGCCAGTACCCAAGTGATGCTTGCTCCTGGTCGTGGTCGTGGTAAGGATTTCTATAATGCTATTAATAGTTACCGCGATCGAATTGTCAAGATGGTGACAGACAAAGAAAAAAAGGAAATTATCAGTAGCAATCTTAATACCGATGTACCTGCTAAGGGTAAGATTCTTGGAAAGAACTGGCAAGAGTATATGTTTGAGAACACTCCAACAGCTGCAGCTGTCACTTTGCTTACCAAAGTCCAAAGCGATGTCCGTTATGCGGAGGGCGAGGTTCTTCATAATTTGATTGGCAATGTGGATGTTAATGATATTCGTGTAAATGAATTGAATGCCTATGTAATTCCAAGTGCTCAGACGGTCGTTCAGGGTGGTAAGTTCAGTGCTCAGATTTTGATGGCGGCTGTAGATACGACTCGCAGACCTACCATATATGTGGGTGGGCGTGAGATTCAGAGTGCACGTGGTCTCTATGAAACTGTTTGCTCTAAGACCGGAGATTTCACGTTGAATGGTTTTATTGAGATGTTGGATGGAAACGGCGAGAAGGTGCGGCGAGATTTCTCACAGAAGTATACGGTAGTTGCTCCTAGTGCAACGGTAAGTGCCGATATCATGAATGTGTTGTATGCTGGATATGATAATCCCATGAGTATTAGTGTGCCAGGAGTACATAGCAATCAGATTAATGCAGCTATGACAGGTGGTAGTTTGACGAAGACTGGTGACGGGAAGTATATTGCAAAGCCAACCAATGTGGGTGGTGAGGCTGTCGTTACTGTTACAGCTCAAAATGAAGGGCGTTCCCAAGAGATGGGAAAGTTCACATTCCGTGTTCGCAAACTTCCAGATCCCACAGCATTCATTGCATATTCTGACGGGAAAGGTGGTACAGAACAGTTCCGTGGAGGTAATTTGAGTAAACAAGTCCTGATGAGTGTAGATGGTATAGGTGCTGCTATTGATGATGGTTTGCTTAATATTCCTTTCCGTGTGACAGGTTTTGAGACAGTGTTTTATGATGCGATGGGTAATGCTGTACCTTATAAGAGCAATGGTGCCAATTTCTCTGATCAGCAGAAGAACCAGATGAGAGCATTGGCACGTAACAAACGATTCTATATTGCGGAGATTCATGCTGTTGGTCCTGATGGTGTGGAACGTACCCTGAATGGGGCTATGCAAGTTATCATAAAGTAATTCTTTGTCTATTATGAAACGTATTATTTTAGCAATAATGGCTGTCATGATGCTGGGCGTGACCATGTATGCTCAGCCGGCAAAAAGTCGTAAGGCTGCTACTTCCAACAATGATGCTGCTTCAAAGTCGATGGCGACAGCACCTACGTCTAACGACCGTTCTACTCTTCAGTTCCCCACGTCGGCTTCTATGCCAGACGATGTGGTGTGGAAGCGCGATATATATCGGCAGCTTGATTTGCTGGAGGATAAGAATGCTCCCATGTATTATCCAGTAGAGCCTCAAGGTCGCCAAGTAAATCTCTTTACTTATTTGTTCCGCTTGGTTCTCACAGGACGTGTTCCTGCTTACAAATACAAATTGGATGGCAATGAGTCTTTTGAGGAAAAGGACAAGTTGGAAGTTAAGGATCTTTTGGAGAACCAAAGCATCTACTATGAGATGAAGGATGGAAAAATGACTGTTGCGGATAGTGATGTACCTAGTGCAGAAGTGACTCGATACTATGTCAAAGAGAGTGTGTATTTGGATCAGCGTACCAGTACTTTTACTACTCGTGTGACAGCATTGTGCCCAATCTTGATGCGTGGTGCGGACGAGTTTACCACAGAAGCTACTCCATATCCCCTTTTTTGGTTGAAGTATGATGATGTGGCATCATGGTTGACAAAACTTCCTATGATGGGAAGTAACCTGAATAATGTGTCCAACTTGACAGCAGACGATTACTTTACCCTCAATCGTTATGAAGGTAAAATCTATAAGACCAATAATTTGCAAGGTAAAGTTCTTGCCAATTATTGTGAGACTGATAGTGCCATGAGTCAGGAGCAGACACGAATCGAAAAACAGTTGTCAGACTTTGAGGAAGGTGTATGGGGACATGTCACAGATTCAACTCAGGTGGATAGTGCTGAGGTTTTGAGCAAGAAAGCTGCAAAGAAGGCTGCTAAGGAAGCTGTTAAGATTACTGGCAGTACCAGCCGAAGAAGGGCAGCCGCTTCTGCTAAACGTGAATCTTCAGAGAAATCTTCTAACAGCAGCAATGCTCCTCGTGTAAGTGCTCGTCGTCAACGTAGATAATTCTCTCGTCTTTTCGTGGCAATGTTTGCCGATGTAATTCTACCGCTTCCGGTAGCAGGTTGTTTCACATATTCCCTGCCTGTATCCTTTGAAGAAAAGGTGCAGGTGGGTTGCCGTATTATAGTCCCTTTTGGTTCCAAGAAATTCTATAGTGCAATTGTCATTCGGATACATAATCAGAAACCAGATTGTGCTATCAAGGAGGCTCTTGAGTTGCTTGATGAGTGTCCTTTTTTGCTTCCTTCCCAACTGAAATTGTGGAAGTGGATAGCGGATTATTATATCTGTACTGAAGGGGAAGTGTATAAAGCAGCATTACCAAGTGGGTTAAAATTGGAGAGTGAGAGTGTTGTAGTCTACTCTGATGATTTTGTCGCTGATGGGCCTTTACCTCATAATGAACAGTGTGTTTTGGATGCGTTGTCTTTGAAACAAGAACTTTCTTTGTCTTCTTTGCAGAAAGAGACAAGGATTCGTAGTCTGCTTCCTGTAGTGAAGCGTCTCCTAGAGAAGGGTGCTGTTCTTATGAAAGAGGAGGTGAAACGAAGTTACAGGCCAAAAGTGATTCCTTGCGTTCGCTTGGCTGAAGAGTTTTTCAGTGAAGCTCGATTGAATCAAGTCTTGGATGAAATGCAGCGGTCTCCTAAACAAGTTGATTTGTTGTTGAAGTATTTGGACATCTCATGTTTTTCTTCAGCCCTGACACTTCATAATCGTCAGTTGCTTAAAGAGGTTACCAAATCGGAACTTATGAAAACCTCTGGTTCTACTCCTGCTGTGTTCAATGGATTAAAAGCAAAAGGTGTTTTCGAGATTTATGAGAAGGTCATTGAACGTGCGTCAAGTGTAAAATTGCCTGCAGAAATGACTATGTTTCCTTTGAGCGAGGCTCAACAAATTGCTTTAGATGGAATTAAATACCAACTTAAGTCACACAATGTTTGTTTGTTGCATGGCGTAACCAGCAGTGGAAAGACAGAAATTTATATCCATTTGATAGCAGAGATACTGAAGCAGGGTAAACAGGTGCTTTACTTGCTACCAGAGATTGTCCTGACTACCCAATTGACCAATCGCTTGAAACGTGTATTTGGGGATAGACTTGGAGTCTATCATTCTCGATATCCAGATGCGGAGAGAGTAGAAGTATATCAGAAGATGCTTTCTGACAGACCGTATGATATTTTGGTAGGTGTTCGTTCCTCTGTTTTTCTACCTTTCCGTAACTTGGGTCTTGTAATTGTGGACGAGGAACATGAGACGAGTTTCAAACAACAAGACCCAGCCCCTCGTTATCATGCTCGAAACGTGGCACTTATGCTAGCTGCTCAGATGGGTGCGAAGACACTTTTGGGAACGGCCACTCCTAGCCTTGAGAGTTATTCGAATGCATTGGCAGGCAAGTATGGCTTGGTAAAGTTGATGACACGTTACAAGGAAGTTCTCTTGCCAGAGATACAAGTGGTTGATATTAAGGAACTTCAACGTAAAAAAATGATGAATGGCCCTTTCAGTCCTCAATTGTTGTATGAGATGAGAGAGGCATTGAAACGTCATCTCCAGATTATTCTTTTCCAAAATCGTCGCGGTTTTGCTCCATTGATGGAGTGTAAGGCATGTGGATGGGTCCCTCGTTGCCAGAATTGTGATGTAAGTCTGACCTACCACAAGGGGAGTAATCGGTTAACATGTCATTATTGTGGGGCAGTATATCGATTGCCCACAGTTTGTCCTTGTTGTGAGAGTCATGAAATGTCGAGTCATGGATATGGTACTGAACGCATAGAGAATCATATTCAAGCGCTTTTCCCCGAGGCTCGTATTGCTCGAATGGATTTAGATACTACGCGTAGTCGTCAGAGTTATGAACAAATTCTCTATGATTTCCAGCATGGGCTGACGGACATACTTGTTGGGACTCAGATGGTAACAAAGGGTTTGGATTTCGACCGTGTGAGTGTGGTAGGAATCCTGGATGCGGGAACAATGCTTAACCTGCCGGATTTCCGTTCTTATGAGCGTGCTTTTCAAATGATGGCTCAAGTGGCAGGCAGGGCTGGACGAAGAAACGCACAGGGACGTGTTATACTTCAGACAAAGGATCCTTCAGTGAGCATCATATCTCAAGTGGTAGGTCATAATTATGATGCGATGTATGCAGAACAAATAAGGGAACGTCAAGCTTTCAATTTCCCTCCTAATTGCAGACTTATCTATGTCTTTTTGAAGCATAGGGATGAACATGTTCTGGAACAGTTAGCTTTAGATTTGATCCGGTACATGCGTCAGGTGTTTGGACATCGTGTTTTTGGTCCCGACACACCTTTTGTCTCTCGAGTACAGATGTTGTTTATCCGTAAAGTGATTCTGAAAATTGAGTATAATGTTTCTCAAGCAGAAGTACGCAAAAGATTACGCCAAATTCAGAAATATCTTTTGGACCAGCCTCAGTATAAATCTGCTCAGGTTTACTATGATGTGGATCCTCAGTAATTATTTCAACTCGGGGTATTGAATTCTTGTGTGGTAGATGGTTGTTAATTTTGTTTTGAGCACTTCTTTCGCTTTTTGAATGTCTAGGAATGTGATTGGACAATCATTGAAATAACCTTCTTTCACTTGTTCGTCCACAATTTTGTCCACTAAGTTTCCGATGCTTTCTTCTGTGTATCCAGATAGGCTGCGTGAGGCTGCTTCTACTGCATCCGCCATCATTAGAATGGCTTGCTCCTGGGTGGATGGGTTGGGACCAGGATATGTAAAAAGGCTCTTGTCCACAGGTTGGTCAGGGAACTTGTTCTTAAACGAAACATAGAAGTATTTGGTCATGCTTGTCCCATGATGGGTAGAGATGAACTGGCGGACTACTAAGGGAAGCTTGTATTTATCTGCCAGTTTTAATCCATCGTCCACATGTTGGATGATAATGCGTGCACTCTGCACGTAGGTTATTCCATCATGAGGATTTGTGCTGTTTTGGTTCTCCGTGAAGAAAACAGGATTTTCCAGTTTTCCGATGTCGTGGTAGAGTGCGCCAGTTCTTACCAATTGGCTTTTGGCTCCAATTTTATTTGCAATCTCTGCTGCCAGATTGGCAACTTGCATGCTGTGCTGGAAGGTTCCGGGTGCCTCTTCTGAGAGACGGCGCAATACGGTGTTGTTAATGTTGGAGAGTTCCACCAACGTCACATTCGAGGTAAATCCGAAAATACGTTCAATAGGTATTAGCAATTGATATGCGATAAGTGACAAAACGCCAGCAATGCAGAGATAGATATACGTCCATTTGTCTACTCCACCATTAGAGAAAATCTTGCTATGAATGAGTTCCAAACAAAAATATGACAACACCGATGCTGCTATCACAAAGACACATGCACGGAACAGATCTGATCGTTGCGAGAGTTGTTGAAGACTATAGATGGCCACTAGACCTGCTGTAGTTTGTACAAGAATGAAGTCAAAAGGATTTTTCAGGACTACTGCACAAGTCAGGATCGTGATAAGGTGTGTGATGAAAGCTGTTCGTGAATCCATAAAGACTCGAACGAAAATAGGCATGATGCAATAGGGTATCACATATACACTCATCAGATGGTTGCTTACTAGAGAGTAAGTAGCCAAAGGGAATAGAATAAACATCGAAAGGACCAGGCAAGGATATCGCATTTCACGAAGATAGTCGCTGCGGAATTGCTCGAAATAGAAAAGCAGTAAAAGCACCATAAGCATAGCATAAATGACGTGCCCTCCTGTGATTGACAATTTCTCTGTAGCACTTTTTGTTCGCCCCAATTGATATTGTTCCATTGAGCGAAGCACATTATAGGTATATTCGTCTACGATATCTCCCTCAGCCACAATCTTTTGTCCTACTTGTACCTGGCCCATGTAAGGTACCAGCATATTATCTATCTCTTCACGTTGCTGTTCAGACTTCGTCACATCATAGGTCAAATTGCAGGATACGAATCTGCTGAGATTGCATCGCAGCAGCATAGCGTGGTTGTAGCGTGTACTGTCTTCCTCTGACATCAGGAATTCGTAGCCTGATTTAGCAGTATAGAGGTTCTGTACGCTTCGGGCGCTGGATTCGTTTTGGGCAAAAACACGGACATATCGCGTCTTTTCTGTTATCAGCTTCTCGTAATCGTCTGTTGCCATGACTCCATGATCATACAATTCGGAGAGTTTGTCTATCAAATGTTTCAGATAGTAGGTGGGAACTTGTCCTTGTAAGTTTTCTTTAAAATCCTTTGTGAAGGCAACTATTTGTTGCTCTTTCACAGTTTGCTCTATACGGAAATAAGGCTCGTAATAATTCTTTAGACTATCTTTTTCTCTCATTAGAGTCTCCTCGGATTTCAGCACAGGAAAACTGTCTTTTGCAATGATGGTGGAATAATCCCACGGTTCCCCTACACTATAGCTGTAGTTGAAGATGTTGTATCCTTCACCTGGCATGCATAGAACCAAAATGGCTATGGTAGCTATGGAAGCACCTATCCTATAGAAATAATCTTTTGCTTTCAGACGTGTATGATGATTGTATCTGCTCATGTCGATTTCTTTGCAATTCCTATTCGTTAATACCTTATCGAATGCGAAAATACGAAAAAATATCTTTTATGTGAAAAAAATGTTGTACTTTTGCGTAAAATATTAAAAAAATCGACATGTCTGACAGAAAAGTTCGTGTTCGTTTTGCCCCTAGCCCTACTGGACCTCTTCATATTGGTGGCGTGCGAACAGCCCTGTATAATTATCTTTTTGCGAAACAACATGGTGGTGATTTGATTTTCCGTATCGAGGATACAGACTCAAGTCGTTTTGTACCTGGTGCAGAGGAATACATCATAGAGTCTTTTCATTGGTTGGGTATAAAGTTTGATGAAGGTGTAGGTTTCGGCGGCAACTATGGTCCTTATCGCCAGAGTGAACGCAGGGGCATTTATAAAGAATATGTACAGCAGCTTTTGGACAAGGGCAAAGCTTACATCGCATTTGACACCCCAGAGGAGTTGGAGGCGAAGCGTAAGGAAATAGATAATTTCCAGTATGATGCCAGCACTCGCCAGTTGATGAAAAACTCGCTGACTTTGCCTGCTGAAGTAGTTCAGGAAATGATAGCAGAAGGACAACAGTATGTGGTTCGTTTCCTGATTGAGCCGGGTATTGATGTGGTGGTAGATGATATGATCCGTGGTGAGGTTCACATCAATAGTAGTATTCTTGATGACAAGGTGCTGTTCAAGAGTGCTGATCAGTTGCCTACTTATCATTTGGCAAATATTGTGGATGACCACCTGATGGAGGTAAGCCATGTTATCCGTGGCGAGGAATGGCTTCCTAGTGCACCTTTGCATGTCTTGTTGTACGATGCATTTGGGTGGGCAGACACAATGCCCAGATTTGCGCATTTGCCCCTGTTGCTGAAACCTATCGGCAACGGTAAGTTAAGTAAACGTGATGGGGACAAGTTAGGATTCCCCGTATTTCCTCTTGAGTGGCATGATCCAAAGAGTGGTGAGATAAGCAGTGGCTACAGAGAGAAGGGTTATTTGCCTGAAGCCGTGTTGAACTTTCTGGCCCTGCTAGGTTGGAATCCTGGAAATGATCAAGAATTGATGTCCTTGGATGAGATGGTTGAGCTTTTTGACTTGAGCAAATGCAGCAAGAACGGTGCTAAGTTTGATTATGTTAAGGCGGCTTGGTTTAATCATCAGTATTTGATTCGCCAACCCGATGAGGCTTGGACGCCTTCTTTTGATAGACTGTTGAAGGAACAAGGTATTGAATCTACTCCCCAGAAGGAAGCAGAGGTGGTTCACATGATGAAACTTAAGGTCATCGAATACGTGGATGGTCAAGGTAACAAACATAAGCGTAACATCAGTTTTGTCAGCGATTTGTGGCCTCTTACCAAATTCTTCTTCGTTGCCCCTGAATCATTTGATCGAGAGGATAAGTTTATCAAGAAGAATTGGAAGGAAGAGACAGCGTCTGAGATGCTTCAGTTCATTCAAGTTCTCTCATCGATTGAAGATTTCAGCGTGGAAGGCCAGAAGGCTGTGATTGATCTTTGGGTGGAGCAAAATGGGTTGCGTCCCTGGAATGCTTGGCGTATCTGCCTTGTGGGTGCGGGCCAAGGTCCTGACATGTATGAGTTGTCAGCCTTCTTGGGTAAGGAGGAGACATTGCGCAGGATGCAGTTCGCAATTGATACTTTAGGTTAAAGCGACGTCCTGGTAATGTATTCTTTGGCTATCTACCTTTATATGTTTGGCGTCATTGTGGCGTCTCTCTTCAACAAAAAAGCTCGTCTAATTACGAAAGGCCACATTAACACCTTCCGTATTCTGCGTCATCAGATTGACAAGAATGCCCGTTATGTGTGGTTCCATGCTGCCTCATTGGGTGAGTTTGAACAAGGTCGTCCTCTGATGGAAAGATTCCGTCGTGATCACCCTGAATACAAGATTCTGTTGACGTTCTTCAGTCCCTCAGGTTACGAGGTCCGCAAGAATTACGAGGGGGCAGATGTTATTTGCTATCTGCCTTTTGATACGCCTGGCAATGTGCTCAGTTTTTTCCGTCTGGTTCATCCTGAGATGGCTTTCTTCATCAAATATGAGTTTTGGCTCAACTTCATGCAGACTTGTTATCGTCGGAAAATTCCCGTGTATAGTGTCAGCAGTATTTTCCGCCCCAACAAAGTGTTCTTCCGTTGGTATGGAAAGGGATATTCTAAGGTGCTTCGCTATGTCACTCATTTCTTTGTTCAGGACGAGGAGAGTCGACAACTGCTTTCTTTGCGAGATGTACGTGACAATGTGACTGTCGTTGGTGATACTCGTTTTGATCGTGTCTTGGATATCTGTCATCAGGCAAAGGATCTTCCTTTGCTGGAGAGATTTGCCAGTGATGCACCTTTCGTGTTTGTCGCAGGCAGTAGTTGGGCTCCTGACGAGGATTTGATTGTTCCCTATTTCAATGCCCATCCTGGCATGAAACTGATTCTGGCACCTCATGTGATAAGTGAGGAACATCTAACGCAGATAGAGAATAAACTTAAGCGTCCAAGTCTTCGTTATACGGAAGCTACGGAGGATAATGTGAGCAGGGCAGATTGTTTGATTATCAATTGTTTCGGCCTCTTGAGCAGTATTTACCGCTATGCTCATGTAGCTTATGTGGGAGGCGGTTTTGGAGCAGGGATTCACAATGTGCCTGAAGCTGCAGTATATGGGATTCCTGTGCTGATAGGTCCTAACAACAAGGGCTTCCGCGAAGCGCAGGATTTGCTTCGATTGGGAGGTTGTTTTGAGATTACGGGTCAAACCCTTTTCAATGCGGTAGTCAGTCGTTTGATGTCAAAGAAAAAATTGCGTCAGCAGTGTGGTGCTATTGGTAAGCACTATATTGAATCCAATGCAGGGGCAGCTGATAAAATCTTTCAGATGATAGAGACTTTCCTCTCTGCGTGACAATTGAGACAATTAGGACAATGTTTTTTTATGCTCATCAGGAAGTGAAGGATTTGTAGTCTTCACTGGTTGTGATGATTTGTGTGTTCTCTGGATTACTGTCTGCTTCACGGAACCAGTCGCTGTATTCTATGTAATGTCTCGCATACGTCTTGTTGAGGGCTTGTGCCTGTTCAGCATCCACTTTTTTGATGAACTTTGCTGGCACGCCTCCCCATAATTCGCCATCGCCAATCTGTGTATTGCTCAGCACTAATGCTCCTGCAGCAACGATGGCACCTTTTCCCACGACGGCATGATCCAGCACAGTAGCTCCCATGCCAATCAGAGCACCATCTTTCACTTCACACCCATGCAGAGTCACGCTGTGTCCAATAGTCACATCATCACCCAGAATGCAGGGCGCTTTCCCATTCAACGTGTGGATGCAGGAGTTGTCTTGGATATTGGTTCGATTGCCTATCTTGATGAAATGCACGTCCCCACGTACTACGGCATTGAACCAAACCGTACAGTCATCTCCCATTTCCACGTCTCCCACTATCACGGCACCTTCGCTGAAGTAGCAATGTTTGCCAAATCGGGGAGCGGGCATCCCCTTCAGAGTCTTTATAATAGCCATATCTTTGTGTTGTGTTTCTTAAAGAGGGGCGCAGGCTTTCTTTAGCCAAGCCTTTTCTTCATCATTCAAATGAGGTGCCAATTCGCGATAAACCCGCTGATGGTACTCGTTGAGATACTGGATTTCATCTGTCTGCATCCTTTCACGCACGATAGGAGTCTTGTCGATGGGGCAGAGAGTCAATGCCTCCAGTTGCAGGAATTCTCCAAATTCATTATTTAAATAAGGTGTAATCAACATGGTGTTCTCGATGCGTACGCCATGACTTCCAGCACGATAAATGCCTGGCTCGTCCGTTACCGTCATGTTGGCACACAGGGGAGCTGGCATGTAGTTCATACGGATCTGATGAGGCCCTTCATGCACGTTCAGGTAGCTCCCTACGCCGTGACCTGTTCCATGAAGGAAGTTGACACCTTCCTGCCACATGGCATAGCGGGCGCAAGCATCTATCTGAGTGCCACTACTTCCTGCAGGGAACTTGCACATAGCCAGACGGATATGTCCTCTTAGCACCAGCGTGTAGTCAATCTTCTCCTGTTCTGACAGGGGGCCAAGGGCGATGGTACGTGTTATGTCTGTCGTTCCATCCTGATATTGGGCGCCACTGTCCAGCAAGAGTAGCCCATGTGGTTCCAGTGGGATGTCTGTCTCTGACGTTGCCTCATAGTGTACGATGGCACCATGAGGGCCGTATCCTGCGATGGTGTCGAAGCTGATGTCACGATAGAGAGGCTGCTGAGCCCTTAGGGAAGTCAGTTTCTTGTCCACAGAGAGTTCAGTTTCTTGACCTGTTCTTAGGGCCGTCTCGAGCCAATGAAGGAATTTCACCATCGCGATGCCATCCCTCAACATGGCATTTCTGTAACCCTGAATCTCCGTTTCGTTCTTGATGGCCTTCATGGGAGCGATGATGGAAGAATGTTCCACCAGGTGGCACGCTTTTGGTAGATGGGCAATCAGTTCCCAGTTGCTTGTGGAGGGATCAATCATCAGGGAAGGCTGAGGATAGAGTTTCAGGTCATCCAGGATTTCCTCGTATTCCTTCAGCAAAATGTTCTGTTCCTTCAGGTAAGCCTTCACCTCCTCAGTCACTTTCTTTGGAGAGATGTAGAGCGTCGCATTCTGCTGGGTCACAATCATGTAGCTCACGAAGACAGGATTGCAATGAACATCCTTCCCTCGCAGATTGCAGAGCCAGGCTATCTCGTCCAGTTGGCTCACGATAGTGCCTTCAGCATGCAGGGCAAGCAGTTCTTTCCTGAGCCGTGAGAGTTTCGATGTTGTGGTCTCACCTGCGAACTTCAAGGGATGAATTTCTATCTGGTCATCAGGCAAAGCGGGCCTGCCCTCCCAAAGTCGCTTTGCGGGATCGTTTCCCAGCTCAAGTTTCAATCCTTGGAACTCCAGTTCCTCCTTCATGCCGCGAATGTCAGCAATGGTGTTCACCCATCCATCCATTCCCACGATGCTGTTCTTGGGGAGCACCTGACCCAACCATTCTGCGATGCTGGGCGTGCCAGGAATCTTCAGTTTCATCAATTGGAAGGGAGTGCCTTCCAGTTGTTCTGAGGCTGCCAGGAAGTAGCGGCTGTCAGTCCAAAGGGCGGCATCCTGCAGGGTGACGACTGCTGTGCCAGCCGAGCCGTTGAAGCCGCTGATCCATTCACGTGTCATCCAATGGTCAGGAATGTATTCGCCACAATGAGGGTCCGTGCTGGGGAAGATGTAGGCATCCAGTTGATGCTCACGCAGGAAAGCCCGCAGCTTCTCCACTCTTTCGCAGATGATTTTTGGGTTCATGTTTGGTCGATTCTCATTTATTTGCCCACAAAATTACAGAAGATTCATCGAGGTTCAAACAAAAAAAGGAAAAAAGTTTTCTGAAATCTGCTTTCGCCTTTCACATTCTCCTCTTTTTTTCCTATCTTTGTCTGCAAGCAAACGGATTTTCTTATGAAGAAGCTTTCTTTTCTCACGTTTTTGTTGGCTTCCATCCTCGTGTCTGAAGCCGCAGAGCTGACCTTTAAGGTGAAGAGTCAGTACCTGAACATTCCCATCTCGCATCAAGTGGACCGCAAGCGCCTCCAGCTGAAGGCTAAGGGTGTGGATGACCTTTCTGTGGTCGTCAGGATTGCTGAGGGGGAACCTGAGTATTGGGTGTTCAAGGACCTTTCAGCCTACAAAGGCAAGACGCTTACCTTATTATATGAAGGGTCTCAAGAGTCGCTCAGCCGCTGCTATCAGTCAGATACGATCGTGGGACAGAGTCAGATGTATTGCGAGAAGAATCGACCTCAGTTCCATTTCACTACACGCAGAGGATGGATAAACGATCCCAACGGTCTCGTCTATCATAAAGGTCTCTATCACCTTTACTATCAGCACAATCCCTTTGAGCGCGATTGGGAGAACATGACGTGGGGTCACGCTACAAGTCCTGACTTGATTCATTGGAAGGAACACGGCGATGTCCTGTTCCCTGACGAGTTGGGCACAATGTTCTCAGGTTCAGCCGTTTTCGACGAGAAGAATACTTCAGGTTTTGGCAGCAGGAAGAATCCTCCCCTTGTTTACGCCTACACAGCTGACAGAAGCGATCGCGAGGCCCAATGCATCGCGTACAGCCTGGATGGAGGAATGACGCTGAGGAAGTACGAGAAGAATCCTGTGGTGGATTCCCACGAGAAATGGCAGTCCCATGATACGCGCGATCCTCGACTCTTCTGGTATGAGCCAGGCAAGCATTGGGTGATGGTGCTCAACGAGCGAGACGGGCACAGCATCTACACATCCTCTGACCTGAAGGAATGGGACTACCAGAGTCACGTGACTGGATTCTGGGAGTGCCCAGACTTGTTTGAACTCCCTGTGGATGGCGACTCGAACAATACCAGGTGGATAATGTATGGCGCCAGCAACACCTACATGATAGGCCGTTTCGATGGACGAGTCTTTACCCCAGAGTCAGGCAAATACCGCTTCACCACAGGCAGTATCTATGCTGCCCAGACCTTCAATCATGTGCCAGACGGACGCCGCATCCAGTTGGGGTGGGGCAGACTCAGCCATCCAGGCATGCCTTTCAACGGCATGATGCTTCTGCCCACAGAGTTGAAGCTGCGCACTACCCGCGATGGAATCCGCCTGACGAGCCAGCCTGTGGCAGAGGTTCAGCAGCTGCTTCACAATCGTTATGACTCCAAAGGCGTGCAGAAGGCAGAGGATGCCAACAAGGCGATGGCGTTGTTCTCACCTGTTGATTGCCTCCATCTGAAAGCAACCCTCCATCTGAATCATCGCACGAGCGCTGGCCTTTCACTCAACGGGCAGAACATCGTCGACTATGACAGCAATTTCAACAACATCAACGGTCAGTTCTATTCGCCTGAGGATCCCACCAGCATGGACCTTACTCTCAATGTTTATATCGACAGGACCAGCGTGGAGGTTTTTGTGGACGAGGGGCTGTACAGCTATTCTCTCGAGCGGCGTCTCTCAGACAATCAGGAGGGGCTGCGTTTTTGGGGCACCAATCTGACTGTTTCCAATCTGCGGGTTGACTCGATAGACGGCATCTGGTAAGGAGAGGTTCGTTTTGTCAGGATTTTTGAAAAGAGAGGTCATCTCCTTTCAGAGGATGGCTGAGAACGCGTTGAGAGGTGTGATTCCATTTAACGGATTGTATCCCGTAATGTTTTGATTGCTATAGAGTTACGCATTACTGGCATATTGTCAAATAGTTGCCTTGAGGGAGGCAACGTGTTGCGTCGCGAGATTCAACGTGTCGAGTTGACGGAATCAACGTGTTGAAACCGCTGACTCAACGTGTTGATTTTGCCCTTTCAACGTGTTGTCTTTTTGGCGGGGTAGTGAAGAGGTGTGCTTGGCAACGATTTTGTCAGGATTCCTGAAAAGTTTCCTTGGGGGGCAGGGAGATAATTTTCGAGGGAAAGTTTTGTGTTTTGTGAAATGTTTTGTAATTTTGCGCGATAATAATGCATAAAATGACGGAACCATGAAAAGATTTTTGAATTCAGTTTTGCTGACATTGGTTGGTTTGACGGTATCAGTATTTGTGAATGCCCAAACGTATCGGACGGTAGAGTACAAGATTTGGGATGGAACAGACAATAAGGATTACGACCGTGCGAGCGCTGTTCTCTACGGCTATCTTCCCCTGAACAGTTGCGGAAAGGCTGTGATTGTTTGCCCAGGTGGCGGCTATCAGGGTCTGGCGATGGATTACGAGGGAACGGACTTCGCAAAGTGGTTCAACGACTATGACATCGCGGGCTTTGTCCTGAAGTATCGTATGCCTGGCGGTCGATCAGAAGTTCCTTTGGCAGACGCTGAGCAGGCGATGCGCATCGTGCGAGAGCATGCTTTGGAATGGAAGATAGATCCTGAGGCAATAGGCATCATGGGAAGTTCGGCTGGAGGACATTTGGCTGCCACACTCGCCACCCATTCCTTCTCGACTGCTACAAGGCCCAATTTCCAGATTCTGTTGTATCCAGTCATCACGATGAACGAGTCCTTTACCCACATGGGATCGCGCAACAACCTGCTGGGCGCCAATCCTCCAGCCTCGCTCGTCAACCGCTACAGCAACGAGAAACAGGTGAAGTCCTCCACTCCCAAGGCGTTCGTCGTGGTGAGTGCAGCAGACGAGCTGGTGCCTGTGAAGAATAGTTTGGATTACGCTCAGGCATTGATAAACAAGAACGTACCTGTCAGCCTGCATGTCTATCCTGGTGGTTTTCACGGCTTTGGCCACAGGAATACTTTCAAGGATTACGAGAAATGGCATCAGGAATTGCTTGACTGGCTGTCAGAGGAAGTGAGAGCGACTGTCTATGACGACGAGAGCGGCTATGTGCCAGACCATAATGCCAAGCTGCTGACGAGTGTCGACCAACTGAGCGACAACTGCCATTGGAATTTCCCAACAATGGATATGACGGTAGCGATGCTTCTGGATGGCGATGGCGCAACGCATTTCCACTCAGATGCAAACAACAAGACTCCGCTTTCGAACTTGAACCAGTACATCCAGATGGATTTGAAGACGGAGCAGAAAGCTGTCCAACTGTACTTCCTGGGACGTAATCTGGAGAAAGTGGGCGTGGTGACGAACCCCACGATGTCGATGATAAACACGCCCAACCACATTATCATCCTGGCTACGAACACGCCAGAGGACGAGGATTCATGGGCAGAGGTGGCAGAGTTCACAGATGGGTTCCCTGGAGTTGTCGTGGCAGGCGAATACTACTCGCCCGTCATCGTGCTGGATACGCCTGCCCGCTACCTGAGAATGGTCGTGAAGGGCGCTGAGCAGAGTCAGGTCTATTGGAACATCAGCGAGTTGCAGGTCTTCTCCTGCATCTCCACAGGCGAGAACGCAATATCAGAAGTGAAAGGCGAGAAGACCTCTCAAGCCGTCTACTCCATCGACGGGAAACGGGTGAAGCAAAATGCCAGCGATGCAGACGGGTTGAATCCAGGCCTCTATATCGTTGGGGAAAAGAAAGTGCTGAAGAACTGAGGGATTGCCCCCTGATAACGTCGAAATCAAAGAAACAACAGGGGGAAGTTTTGGAAAATAGACGAAAAAACCATAATTTTGCAGGCTGAAATTGACCATAAGAAGCAGAAAATAACGAAAAGAAGAAATATGAAGTTGAGAATAATCTGGTGTTGCCTGGCAATGCTGATTGGAATGAGTGTGAGGGCAGATGAGGAATTGGGCCTCCCCCTCATTAGTGAGGCGTGGCAGCTGAGCAGTAATGCCAGCGACAGGGACGAGGGCCGGCACTTGGAGTATCTGATAGACGGGAATGCCAACACTTTTTGGCACACGGATTGGCACAATCAGGTAAGTGACAGATATCATTATCTGCAGGTGGAGTTGAAGGAAGCCTTCGAAGGTCACATGGTGATCTACATGTTGCGTCGAAACACTCCCAATGACCATCCTACGCAGATGCTTGTGGAGGCCAGTAACGATGCGAAGAAGTGGACGTCTGTTACTACAGTTGATTTCCCCTTTGAAGGTCCTGTGACTCCCACCTATTCTGATGTGTTCTCCCTGACATCGAAATACAAGTACATACGTGTGGCAGCCACAGACTGCACAGGTTTCGAAAACTATGGCTACCGCGTCTATTGGCATGCGGCAGAGTTCCAACTGTACCCCGCCTATAGTGACATTCCTTTCATCCCCACTCAGTTGGTGAACGGAGAACTGCACGACAGGACCGTTTACTACACGATGACGATTCGAGGGAACAAGAAGATCTACATGGACGGAACCCGTCTGCGCTGTGAAGCAACAGATAAAGTCACGCCTGCTCACCTGTGGGCATTCACAGGGAACAAGTCGAATGGCTTCCGCGTCTACAATTTCAGTACAGGAGCGTCCTGTCATGCTTATCTGTCCAGCAGCGAAAACCAGACGTACGTAGAGATGGTTCCTGATACACGCAAAGGTGGATCGGACGTCTTCATGCTGTCGACCAACCGATTTGGAGGCTATAACTTCTATTTCCCTGGCGTGGAACAATCCTGTTGGAATGACTTTGGAAACGCAGACGTGATTGCTACTTGGAACAACGGTAGCGCTCCCAACGACAACGGCTCAAACATCGTCTTCGAGGAATTCGATGCAGAGTCGCTGAAGAGCTACGTGAAAGAGATTTCCCTGAGTCCTAAGGGCATTACCTTGTTTTCAGGTGAAACCACGACGTTGACCTATACGATAGAGCCGAAAGATGCTACGAACAAAAACGTGGATTGGTCAAGTTCGGACGAGAGCATCGTGACGGTGGATGCCAACGGACAGGTGACGGCTGTGGCTCCAGGCATTGCTTACGTGATAGTTACCGCAAGGGATGGCTCCAATGTATCAGATCGATGCAGAGTGGTGGTGATGGATGGCGAGACCTTGGAACCGTTGACAGGCGACATCGTATATCTCTATCGTGCAGACGGCAAAGTGGAGGCTTATCCCCAGATTTATCTCAAGAGCCTGGCGCAAGATGAAACGGGCGTGAAATTGACGTTGGAAGACGGAACTCAGAAAACGTTCAAACCTTATGAGGTAGATTCCGTCAGCGCAGTTGCTCCTGAATTGCCCACCTTCACCTCCTTCAAGTTCAACAACAAGTTTAATGAACAGTTGATTGGCGACTCAGAAGGCATCATAGGCGAGGACGGCATCATCAGCCTGAAAGTCATAGGAATCGGACGAAGACTGACTGCCTCGTTCAAGACCAGCGATGAGGACGCGAGTGCCTACATTGGCAAAGAGTTGCAAGTGAGCAAAGTGAGTCGACCTCGTTTTGAAAGCGATGTGATTTACACGGTGGCTCATCGTGGGCATACCATCCTGCGGAAGACACTTGGAGGCAAACTGGTGGAATATCCGTTGGGACGTGATTATAACGTGCAGGTTGACTTTTTGACGGATCATCCCAAGGGAGAGTACAACGTGCCTGCCATTCATATAAACACGATGGACGGCACGATGATCAGCAGCAAGAGCCGTTATTGGGATGCGCTTATCTGGATTGATGGCGCAGGAGTTTTCCCAAGCTTGCAAACGATGCCTGTGCATATTCGAGGCAGAGGAAACAGTAGTTGGGCTGGCGAGTGGGGCAAGAGTCCTTATCGCTTGAAGTTCGATGACAAGGTGAAAGTGCTTGGTTTGTCCAAAGGAAAGAATTGGAACCTGATAGCCAACGCGCAGCGTGAGTCTATGACAAGTAATGCTATCGGCCAGCGAGCTGCTCAAATGGTTGGCGTTGCCGCTGCCAATCACGAGATTCCTGTAGAGTTGTATATCAACGGAAACTATCGTGGCTCCTACAACCTGACGGAAAAGATAGGCTTGAGCAACAACAGTATCGATTTGGACGATGAATCGAATGCGGTTCTCTTGGAGTTGGATTCTTACTACGATGAGGCCTACAAGTTCACGACTTCCAATTATCAGGTTCCTGTCAACATCAAGCAACCAGAATTCGACGAGGCGAATCCGGAAACGAACCTGTCCTTCGACGATATCCGTACTCATTTCAATGCCTTCACGACAGGTTTGTATAACGGAGAGGACATCAGCAAGTATGTGGATGTGGATTTTCTTGCCCGTTATCTTTTCGTGAACGACTTGATAGAGAACTTTGAGTTCATGCATCCCAAAAGCACGTATCTCTACAATGAAAACATCATGGATCCGGAAAGCAAGTATATCTGGGGGCCTGCCTGGGACTTGGATTGGGCGTTTGGTTACGAGCAATCTGGAACTTATTTCCGCGTGGACGCCCAGCGAGACTATTGGTCGGGCCATAACATGGAGATGGATTGGACAGGCTTCGTCAGAGATCTGCGCTATAGTGGTGATGCTACCAACCGTGCATACTATCGCGTCTGGACAGACTTCATGAAGAACCATCTGGAGGAACTGATTGAGTATTGCGATGACTATTATGAGTACGTTGCACCTTCCTTTAGCCACGACCATACAAAATGGGGAGCAGGCGATGCCTCTACGTATCAGAATGTCACTTCCAACTCGAAGACGTGGCTCAGAGAGCGTGCGAACTACATTTATGACTATCTGTCCAACCAACTGGGATACGCAGGAACGGATTATCTGGAAGATGATGAGAATGCTGAGATAACGTTGGGTGACGTGAACGAGGATGGCTTCATCACCACCTCTGATGTCGTATGTATTCTGAACTTCATCTTGGGTATCGAGAATGAGGACTTCGAGTTCAGTCAGGCGGATACTGACGGCAATGAGATCATCACCATTGCAGACGCGATGTATGTGCTGAATCTGGTCGGCCAGCAACAAGTGAGCTCTATGCATCGTATGCGTTTGTCCGAAGCAGACGCACGCATAAGTTTGACTCCCATCACGCTTCAGCAAGGTTTGACTGCCGATATGCCTGTCACTTTGGAACTGGAAGATGGGGCAGCCTATAGTGGCGTTCAGTTCGATGTGACGTTGCCAAAGGGCATGACTCTTAGTGACGTGGCCCTTCCTTCCACATGGGCTGGTGCCGCAATGCAAGTGACAGAATTGGCAGATAACAGGTTCCGAGTGAGCGTGTATGCTTCTGCCCACGATCAGATGCCATTGGGCACGAATGTTTTCCACTTGATGTTGGATAGCAACGAATACGTTCCTAATGGTCTGCTTACGATGAGTGTTGGAAATGCAATGCTGGTAAATGAGGAAGGTGAAGATGAACGGCTGAGCGCTTGCTCAGTTCGTATGGAGATGACTGCAACAGGCATAAGCGAGATTGCAAACTTGGGTGTTCGCGGTGGTTCCTCATTGCAAATAGAAAGTTCAGAGGCCACCATCCTGCATGTATACTCTTTGGATGGTCGACTTGTCCGTTTGTGTAACGTGCCTGTTGGAAAATCCAGCTTGAGGCTGCCTCGTGGCATTTATGTGGTAAACAATCAGAAAATCATTATTCGTTAAGAGACGATGAAAAGGCTATTTATATATGCAATCCTAATGATCGTGTCAGTCGCAAGCAATGTTCATGCGGAGGACAATGTCAGAATAAGTGTGGTGGCTCAGGATACTCGTCAGTGGAAGGTTGAAGTCGCTTTGGAGAGTGAATCACCCAGTGTCTGTTGCGGTTTCCAAATGGATATGCTCTTGCCTGATGGCGTGATTTACCAGGAAGGAAGTCTCAAGGCGGGCGACCGGATCAGTGATTACAATATCATGCTGACTCAGTTCTCTGCAGAGAACCTTCGTGTCCTTTCTTATTCCCCTACCCAACAGAGCATCTCTGCTGGCACAGGTAATCTCTTCACTTTGCTTCTTTCGCGCAATGATGCACCTTCAGGAAACGAAAGCCTGGTCCTGAAGAATATCCGTTTTTCGGATGCAACGGGTAAGGAGACAACAGCTCAAGGGGTGGCGGTGGACCTGTCGACAGGTGTACTTCGTGTTTTGCCTGATGAGTTCTCTGGGCGTATCTATTCCCTGCAGGGCGTGTGCTTAGAAGCGACTTCTCTTTCTCAGCTTCGCCCAGGCATCTATATTGTGAATGGACGTAAAGTGATGGTTCGTTAACCGTATCTGCAAACAGCTCTGATTGCTAATCGTACTTGTCAAAAGTGTATATAATGCTGACAAATGAAAAAATATTCAAGAAATGTTTGCTAAAATCGATATTTTTGAATATATTTGTCGTGAAAAAACAGATAACCAATTAAATAAAACAAAATTATCATGGCATTCTTAACTGACGAAAAACTTGTGATTGTTGGTGCTGGTGGTATGATCGGCTCTAACATGGCCCAGAGCGCTTTGATGCTCGGCTTGACTTCAAACATTTGCCTTTATGATGTGTTCCCTCCTGAAATTGGTCCTTTGGGCGTAGCTGAGGAGATGCGTCAATCCGGTTTTGCAGATGCAAATATTGTAGCAACTGCTGATCCAGCTGTTGCTTTCACAGGTGCTAAGTATATTATATCCAGTGGCGGTGCACCTCGTAAAGAGGGTATGACACGTGAGGATCTGCTGGCTGGCAACTGCAAGATTGCAGAAGGTCTGGGTATGGACATCAAGAAGTACTGTCCTGATGTAAAACATGTTGTCATTATCTTCAATCCTGCTGACTTGACTGGTTTGGTTACTCTGCTGTACAGTGGTTTGAAACCAGGTCAGGTTACTACTTTGGCAGCCCTTGATTCCACTCGTCTCCAGAGCGCATTGGCTAAGAAATTCAATGTGATGCAGAATCAAGTAGTCGGTGCCCATACGTTTGGTGGCCATGGTGAGCAGATGGCAGTATTCGGCAGTGCAGTAACAATTGCTGGACGCAAACTGACGGATATCGTTGGTACTCCTGAATTTCCTGAAGAGGAATGGGAACAGATGAAGAAGGATGTTACGCAGGGTGGTGCTGCCATCATCAAGTTGCGTGGCCGTTCTTCTTTCCAGAGCCCAGCTTTGTTGAGTGTTCAGATGATTGCAAGCGTGATGGGCGCTGAGCCTTTCAGATATCCTGCTGGTACCTATGTCAATACAGGTAAGTACAATCATATCATGATGGCAATGGATACCACGTTGGACAAGAACGGTTGCACATACAAGGTTCCTCAGGGTACTCCTGAAGAAAATGCCAAGTTGGATGCAAGCTACGAGCATTTGTGCAAAATGCGTGACGAGTTGGTAACCTTGAACATTGTTCCTCCTATCAGCGAGTGGAATAAGATTAATCCCAACTTGTAAATAGTTTCTTCATTTAGAATAATTTATTTGTCAATAGACTTCTGGTGCCACGAGAGGAAATCATGGCACCAGTTTTATTTTAATCAACATGAACACGTATTCCCATTTTTCACTTATCCCTAGCATAAGAATGTTGGTAAGCATGTTTTTCCTTGCTTCATTTACATTCTCCGTATCGGCCAGCACCGATTATGCCCATTTGGTCAATACATTAATAGGTTCAGGTACCACATATGGACTTGCTTCAGGATACATTTGCCCAGGGGCCACCTATCCTCATGGGATGGTACAGTTCACTCCCACTTACTTTGAGAAGAACTCAGGTTTTGTGGCAAATCAATACAGTGGTGGCGGTTGCTACAATCTGGGAAATTTCCCAATGTTCCCCCTAAAAGGCGACCTGACAAAATCTCCCAATGACATACGCTCCGCTAAGTATACTGTGACAGACGAACACGGACATGCGGGATATTATCAGGCAAAAGTCAATGGGGATGTGTTGGCTGAATTGACGGTAGCAGAGCGTTCCGGCATGGGACGTTTCACGTTTCCTCAGGATGCGGATAGGGGGACGGTCATCATTGGTTCAGGTCTGGCTTCCACTCCCATTTATCAGGCAGCAGTAGCCATGACTGATGCTAATCATTTTGAAGGATATTCTACGGGTGGAAGTTTCTGTGGAAGAGACTATCCTACGCCTTACAAGGTTTATATCGTAGGAGAATTCAATGTGCCCTCGTCGTTACGTGGTATCTGGCGTCAGGACAAAATTATTGCAGGCTCTAATTTTGTGGAAGGCCCTAAGTCAGGCTTTTGGTTCACGTTCGATACCAATCAGCAGAAGACGCTCCTTTATCGATTTGCCCTATCTTATGTTTCCATAGAAAATGCCAGAGAAAACTTGAAAGCTGACAACCTGGGATGGGATTTCGATCAGGTCGTGGAACGTGCAGAGAACAAATGGAATGATTACTTGGGTCGCATTGAGGTGGACGGTGAGAACAAAAGCCGTATCACCCAATTCTATACGCATTTCTATCATGCCCTCATCCATCCTAGTCTGGCAAGCGATGCCAACGGCGAGTATATGGGGGCGGATGAGCAAGTCCACAAGTCGCGATCCCGCCAGTATACAGGATTCAGCAACTGGGATACTTACCGCACACAGACCCAGCTTTTGACGATGCTTGAGCCTGATGTGGCAGGCGACATTGCGCAATCCCATATTGATTTTGCTGAGCAAGGGGGAGGTTCTTTCCCTCGTTGGGTAGTTGCAAACTATGAAACGAATATTATGGAAGGCGATCCGTCGAGTATCATCGTTGCAAACACGTGGATATGGGGCGCTCACAACTTTGACAAGGATGCTGCTATTAAGGTAATGCGGCGTGGGGCTGAGGTTCCTGGTGCAAAATGTCAGAAGTTCGAAACACGACCGGGTTTGCAAGCTTATTTGGAGACAGGCAATCTGGATGCCTCCAGGCAACTGGAATTCATGTCGGCTGATTTCGCCATTGCTCAGTTCGCGCTGAAAGCGCTGAACGACAAGGACTTGTCAGACCTCTACATGAAACGTACCCGTTTCTGGAAGAGACTTTATAACCCTGAGACGAAATGGATTCAATCGCGCGACGAGAACGGGAATTGGAAACCGTTGGGCTACGGATTTATGGAGGCGACATATAAGGATTTTTTCTGGATGGTTCCCTACAATATCGGCGAACTTATCGAAACCATCGGAGGACGCGACTCTGCTGAGGTCAGATTAAAGGAATACTTCCGCCGCCTTGATGCAGACTACGGAGACGATTGGTACGCCTCAGGTAACGAACCTTGTTTTGGCTTTCCCTGGCTTTATAATTGGGTTGGTTGTCCGTGGAAGACACAGGATGTGATCCGCCGCGTGTTGAATGAAATCTATGTGGATGTGTCAGATGGTTTGCCAGGCAATGATGACCTGGGTGCTATGGGAGCCTGGTACGTTTGGGTAAGTCTTGGACTTTATCCTGAGATTCCTGGTGTGGCAGGATTTGCTGCAAGCACTCCCTCGTTCCCATACATTTGCGTGCATCTGCCAAACGGTAAGGACATCGTGCAAAAGAGTTCGAAGGACGGCAAGCCCTATATAACTTCCATGAGTATCAATGGCAAGCCTTGCAAGGGAACCTGGATTCCTTGGGAAGCTCTGTCAGACGGAGCGATGCTGAAATACACCACCTCGGATAAGCCTAACAAGAAATGGGGGACCCAGATTGCTCCACCTTCTTTTAAATGAAGGGATAAATAAGCTGTCTGTTTGACTTTGGATAATTAAGAAGAATCCGTCACTCTCTTTTGACGAGCGATGGATTCTTCTTTTTTATAGGACTAAAAGTAGAATTTTTCTGAAAAAGTTCTCTCTTGATGTTACATTTTCGCTAACTTCGCATCTTACGGATAGAAACAAGAAAAACAGATGATTAGGTACATTAATAGAAATACCGAAAAACTTAATTTATTTAATTCTACAGGACAAAAACCTCTTAAAATCATGTAAATACGTGCTTTTTCCTCGATGTATTGTTTTTTTTCCTTATATTTGCAGCATATTATTATTGCCAAATAAGTATCAACCACTAAAAACATGGATTATGAATAAGCGTTTTAGACTGTTAAACCTGCTGCTGACATTGGTCATTCTGGTCGTGACCGCATTGATTTCCGTTTCGTGCACGAAGGAAAGTGATATACCAGATCCTGACCTGAAACCGGGTGATGTGGTGACTGACTTCAAGAAAGTGACGCAGTATAGTGCCTCCAAGCAGTTCCAAACCGACCTTGATGCGCTGGTGACCTATGCGCTCGATATCCGTGCGGTGCGGTGGGCATATTTCCAAATGGCATCAAAGGGCTTAGGCAGTACCGAGCCTTTCTCTGCGACGCCAGACGACATTGAAAATAATGAGAAGTGTAAAATCGGTGTCAAAAACCTCTATGATATGATCGATCAAATCGTTGAACGGGCAGACCAATACGAGGAAGCGCTTCAACGTTTGGAGGATTCTGAAGTACTGACGCGTTCCACTACGACGACACGAGGCGTGCTGAGCGATGCATGGGACTTTATGTTCAGTTGCAAGAAGACACAAACAATGGGGCGTAAGTCAGTCGTCACCATTATGCGTGATCTTGGATGGACTTCAGATGCAATGAAATTGAAAGAGATCTATGATGGCCTCCCCGCCAGCTTGCGGCGAGGTTACACTAACTCCAACGACTTCTGGCACGACTTCAGCAAGGGCGACCTTGATAGTCGAGCCAATCAGATTTTCACCAATGTCTACAACTATGCCGATCCGGAGTTTGGCGAAAAGGCACGTGATCTGGGCATTACCCCAGGCAAGAACATCACTGTGGCTGGTGCCGAATTGATTGAGAAGGGAGCCGCTTTGGTGATTGATGCCAGCCCCATGAGTACGCAACTTGGTTATGGCAAGGATCTCTTTGGTGCTGTAAAGGCCACGGAGGATCTGATCAAAAAGGGTGATGTGAAATCATTCATGCAGAACGTAGCAGGCAACCTCATAAACTATGGCCGCGATGCTGCAAAGTTAGCCCATAAAATGCAGGGGCTCGATATCATTTATTGGGAAGCTGCTGATAACTTCTGGGATAACTTTGGAAAGGATGCTGCCACCATCTATATGAACGACATTGCTTTCGGCGATTTGGAAAAAGGTGGTGCTGAGCTGATTCCAAACATGGTACGTACGCACGACAAGAATGGCCAGGAGATAAATATTCTGGTAATGGTCGACACCCAAAGCGGTAAGACAATTATCGGCTATGTGTTCGATAAGGACGGTAATATCATCGCTAACCCCGAGTTGCCTGGACAGAAGCAAATCACGGTGGTGAACCGCAATACAGGTAAGCGCACAACTAAGACGGTGCCAGTAAAGAAAGACGAGGAAACTGAAGTTGAGACGGAATTCGACGAGGAAAAATTGGAGGAGAATCCCGTAGATGGCTACATCGAGATGAACCCCAAGTCACTTGGCGACGAGGGTACGGGCGGTAATTACAAGGCGATGATTGTCACTAATTACCTTTATTACACTTGCAAGACTGAGGAGGACTGGGTTTCTGCATCCGTTGCCAGTGATGTGAACTACCTTTACGTGAAGTTGTCAAAGAACGAGACTGGCAAGGAGCGTAGTGGAAAGGTAACCGTTTCGGCTACCGACTCGAAGGGCAAGGTGCTTAAATCTACTGTACTCGTTGTTAAACAGACTCTGCCAGAACCCTCTGAATACTGGGTGAGCGCCACACCGTCATCAGTAGTTTTTGATGCAAAGGGTGGCAAGCAAGAGGTAGCGATTGACCACTCCTATGAATTAAACCATCTTGACATCGATTGGAGTGATGAACTCAACGGCTGGGTGAAGATTGATTGGAAGGAAACGGCCATAGGATGGAATGTCGTTGTGGATGCCGATCCTAATAGCACAGAGAGTGAGCGCTCTGGTATCATCACAGTTTATGCCGGTGCCAGTGAAGAAGCAATCCAAAAGGCTAAAAACGGCAACCTGGATCCAGAACTCGTGGCAAAGACCAACATTGTTGTAAAGCAGGCAGCTCCAGAGGCAATTGACTATGCAAAGGAAATAATTGGTAAATGGTATAATGCTCATATCAGTTCTGGATCATGGGATGTTGATAATGTCATCGGTTTTGAGTTCACCAAGGATGGCAAATATACTTGGTTCGACTATTTTGTGACCCGAAAGAGTGGAACCAATAATCTAAAAAGGAAAGACCCTTCAAGTGACCAATATATTTCAGGTACTTATACCATCAGCGGCAACAAGATAACGTTTAGCCCTAGTTCTGGTAGCGGTTATGCCTGGGAGAGTGGCAATACTTGGGGTTACAATAGTCAAAAGACATACATCTTAACCTTTGAAGATGGAAAGGATATTGAACTTGCTAATGGTGATGTCTTAAAATATAACGACAAAATCCTCTGGCTGAAGGATACAGACGGTACAGTTGTTGAAACCTTCAACTGGCCATACTACCGTGATATATGGCTGTTGGAAGAATTCACACCAAAAACGAACATTGAAAAGGTAACCTTCAATTTCAATTGTTATCACAATGACAGCAGGTTTTTCGATGATATAGATTTTCCAGTAAGTAACCTGAGCATATCAGCTTCAGGAGGCAACTTTAGTGTATCAGGATCCCTGAAAAAAAACTACTCTAGTTATGGTGTCCAAGGAGAATATAATTACACAATCTCATTTGACGCGAAATATGATGATCAAGGATTTTCCGTTATCAAGAATCTCAAGGTTACGAGAGATCAGGAAATCACAGAAGGTTCCACAAAAGGAACAACGTCATCCTATGTCATAACAGCAGCTGACTTACCTTTAACTTATTATAGTAATTCCAGAGCTGTCTGGGGAGGTATTGAAAAGAATACAGGTCAGCTCATAAAAAGCTGGAAATACACGTCTCATCAATATTATAATAATAATGATAATGGAACCACTTCTTATTCCTATGAGAAGAACGATAACAATTCAATAAACGTATATATTTATTACACTGATTAGTCGATAGTCGCTTGGCGCATATCCCAGTATCCTGATAGATGTCTACAAGGTGCTGGGATAAGACAGTTTCTTTAAAAAAATGACAAAGTGACAAAATGACAAAGTGACATTAAGGTGTTTTCGACCACCAAGCCATGGGAAGTAGCTTACAAATCGGAAGAAAGAACAACAAAAATTATACTATTAATAATATGAATAATAATTATTATAATATATAATATATATATTATATATTATAATAAACTATAGGTATCCAGGGGCTTCTTGCACATTGGAAAGTGCTTAATGTCACGATGTCACTTTGTCATGATGTCACGATTTGCTGTCTTTTCAAAAAAACTTCACTCTTCAGTACCTGCGGTAATCGGTCAAACGCAACACGTCGTGTCGGTAAAGTCAACGTGTTGTGTTGACGAAATCAACGTGTTGACTCTGCGGTTTCAACGTGTTGTGTCTTGCTGTTCTACTGATGACCAAAATTGCCTGAATAAGGTGTCGGCAGGTCTTTGGCAAGTCTCTTTAGGTAAAAAAATGACAAAAACGTTTTGCCATATGAAAAACAATGTGTAATTTTGCGCCGCGAAATACGCACATGTGTGAAAAATAATTAACTTTTAACAAACAAAAAAACAATGATTGTAGTACCTGTAAAAGAAGGTGAGAACATCGAGAGAGCCTTGAAGAAATTCAAGCGCAAATTTGAGAAAACCGGTATTGTCAAGGAGCTTCGTGCCCGTCAGCAGTTCGACAAGCCCTCTGTAAAGAATCGCTTGGCAAAGGAACGTGCGATATACGTTCAGAAACTGCACCGTGTGGAGGATTAAGGATTAAAGAAGCTTAATTTTTGAGCTATTCTCTTTGAATAATCGGAGAAAATGTCTATATTCGCCACTGAAAAGGTGACGAGGTATGTGGATACAGATTTTTATTGATTACCTGAGGTTCGAGCGGAATTTGTCCGAGAAGACTGTTGAGGCATATCAAACTGACTTGAAAGAGTTCGAGCAGTTCTATAAAAATCTGGATGAAGAGCTTTCCTGGCAGACTGTGGATGCGGATGTGATTCGGCAATGGGTCGTGGCCATGATGGACCGAGGCAACAGTGCAGGTTCCGTGGGACGAAGGTTGAGTGCACTCCGTTCCTTCTACAAGTTCCTTCTTCGCAGGAAGATGGTGGATCACGATCCTGCCCATGGAGTCGTCGGTCCGAAAAAGGAGAAGAATCTGCCTTCTTTCCTCAGGGAATCTGAGATGGACAGGCTTCTGGACGGAGACTTCTTTTCGGACGATTTCGTGGGGGCAAGAGACCATTTGATACTGTTGATGTTTTATTCTACGGGCATTCGGCTTTCGGAACTGACGGGGCTTGAGATGGTGAACGTGGATGTGGATTTGCAACAGTTGAAGGTGACAGGAAAGCGGAACAAGCAAAGGGTGATACCTTTTGGGAGCGAGATGAGGCTCGCCATTGAGGATTACGTGAAGCGGCGAATGGCTCTGGGTGAAAGGCTCCAAGTTTCCAGTTCTTTCTTTGTTGAGGAGAAAAGTGGACTTGGCATGAAACCAGAGAAGGTCAGAGTGATAGTGAGGAAGTATCTCTCATGTGTCACAACGCAGAAGAAACGTAGCCCTCATGTGTTGAGGCACACTTTTGCAACCTCGATGCTTAATCACAATGCGAATCTTCAGTCAGTTAAGGAGCTGTTGGGGCATGAAAGTCTTTCCACTACGGAGATTTATACCCACACCACTTTCGAGGAACTGAAAGAAATGTATAACCATGCGCACCCGCGTGCGTAAAAAAAAGGAGGTATTTATGGACATTAAGATTCAGGCTGTTCATTTCGAGGCCAGTGAGAAATTGGAGAAATTCATTGAGAAGAAGGTCTCAAAGTTAGGTAAGTTCTGTGATGAAATAAGAAAGGTAGAGGTGTCTCTGAAAGTCGTTAAACCTGAGACCGCAATGAACAAGGAAGCTTTCCTCAAGGTCTCCCTGCCAGGCAAAGATTTGGTGGCTCAGGAAGTGAGCGACACATTTGAAGAAGCAATCGATAAAACTACGGAATCTCTGACTCGTCAGATATCCAAGTACAAAGAAATGAAGAAAAATCGCTAAAAAAGCCTAAAAAGTTTTGGCGGTTCGAAAAATATATCTAATTTTGCAGCCGTTTAGACGTGTTCGTATGCTTCCGAGCGTCTGCAATTGCCTCTTTAGCTCAGTTGGCCAGAGCACGTGATTTGTAATCTCGGGGTCGTTGGTTCGAATCCGACAAGAGGCTCCAACTTAATGAAAGGGTGGTTACCAGAGTGGCCAAATGGGGCAGACTGTAAATCTGCTGGCTTACGCCTTCGGTGGTTCGAATCCATCACCACCCACACCGATTCGGAAAAGATGCGGAAGTAGCTCAGTCGATAGAGCACTAGCCTTCCAAGCTGGGGGTCGCGGGTTTGAGCCCCGTCTTCCGCTCTCAAGAAAAACAGGTGTTGCTGCTTTAGCTCAGTGGTAGAGCGCATCCTTGGTAAGGATGAGGTCCCGAGTTCAACTCTCGGAAGCAGCTCAAAAAAGAGAACGAAACAGAATTTTAAAGACTATACATTATTTATTTAATTATAATTCGCTATGGCAAAAGAAAAATTCGAGAGGACCAAACCTCATGTAAACATTGGTACTATCGGTCATGTAGACCACGGTAAGACTACTTTGACTGCTGCCATTACCACCGTATTGGCAAAGCAGGGTCTGTCTGAAGTAAAGAGCTTCGACCAGATCGACAATGCTCCTGAGGAGAAGGAGCGTGGTATCACTATCAACACTGCTCACGTTGAGTATGAGACCGCAAAGCGTCACTATGCTCATGTTGACTGCCCGGGTCATGCTGACTACGTAAAGAACATGGTAACTGGTGCTGCTCAGATGGATGGTGCTATCATCGTTGTTGCTGCTACTGATGGTCCTATGCCTCAGACTCGCGAGCACATCCTGTTGGCTCGTCAGGTAAACGTTCCCCGTTTGGTTGTATTCCTGAACAAGTGCGATATGGTAGAGGACGAGGAGATGCTCGAGCTCGTTGAAATGGAAATGCAGGAGTTGCTGGCTCAGTATGAGTTCGAAGAGGATACTCCTTTCATCCGCGGTTCTGCTCTGGGTGCTCTGAATGGTGTTCCTAAATGGGAAGCTAAGGTTATGGAGCTGATGGATGCTTGCGACACTTGGATCCAGGAGCCCGTACGTGCCGTTGATAAGCCCTTCCTGATGCCCGTTGAGGACGTCTTCTCTATTACAGGTCGTGGTACCGTTGCAACTGGTCGTATCGAGACTGGTGTTGTTAAGGTAGGCGATGAAGTTCAGATCCTTGGTTTGGGTGAGGACAAGAAGTCTGTAATCACTGGTGTTGAAATGTTCCGCAAGATTCTTGACGAAGGTGAAGCTGGTGATAACGTAGGTTTGCTGCTTCGTGGTATCGACAAGAATGAGGTAAGGCGTGGTATGGTTATCACCCATCCTGGAGCAATCACTCCTCACAAGGGCTTCAAGGCTTCTATCTATGTATTGAAGAAGGAAGAAGGTGGTCGTCACACTCCATTCGGCAACAAGTATCGTCCCCAGTTCTATCTGCGTACAATGGACTGTACTGGTGAGATCCATCTGCCCGAAGGAATTGAGATGGTAATGCCTGGTGATAACGTAGAAATCACAGTAGAGTTGATCTATGCTGTTGCTCTGAACGTAGGTTTGCGTTTCGCTATCCGTGAGGGTGGTCGTACCGTAGGTTCTGGTCAGATTACAGAGGTCTTCGATTAATCAATCGATTTTACAAGAGGTAAGATAATATCTAGGTTGAGAGCGGTGCCGATTTGGAGGTTTCCTTCATAAGTTCTCCACTCTCAACTTTTCTACGGGAATAGCTCAGTTGGTAGAGCACTGGTCTCCAAAACCAGGTGTCGGGAGTTCGAGCCTCTCTTCCCGTGCCAAAAAAGAAATAAAGATTATGTTCGAGAGATTTAAAGAATATTGCAAAGAATCATACGAAGAACTTGTGCATAAAACCACATGGCCTTCGCGTTCAGAACTTATGAACAGCGCTGTTGTAGTTTTAACAGCTTCCCTATGCATCGCGCTGGTAGTTTTCGTTATGGACTTCATATTCCAGTCGGGTATGGAGCTCATTTATGGTGTTCTACGCTAATCCAACCTAAAGAATGGCTGATACTGGCATGAAATGGTACGTTATGCGTGCCATCAGTGGAAAGGAAGGCAAAGTGAAGGAGTATATTGAGGCCCTGATCAGTCAGGGCGGCAATTTTGCTTCTCACGTTTCTCAGGTACTTATTCCTACGGAGAAGGTTGTAACTATCCGTAATGGGAAGAGAGTTGTCAAGGAGAAGAACCGTTTCGCTGGTTATGTCTTTGTTGAGGCGGAGTTGGTAGGAGAGATTCAGCCTACCTTGCGTAATGTACCTAACGTCCTGGGTTTTCTCAGTGACGCGAAGTCAAACACCAAACCTATGCCTCTGCGTCCAAGCGAGGTCAGTCAGATGCTTGGCACCGTGGATGAGCTGGCAGACATTCCTGAGGATATCGTCATCCCATTCGAGGTAGGCGAAAGCGTTAAGGTGATTGAAGGACCTTTCAACGGTTTCGACGCAGTCATAGAAGAGATCAATAACGAAAAGAAGAAACTGAAGGTAATGGTCAAGATCTTTGGACGTAAAACTCCATTGGAACTTGGGTTTATGCAAGTTGAAAAGCAATAGTGCATTTTGTTACGTGCACGTGCTTTTTAATGTACAATAATAAAATATAAACAAAAATGGCTAAAGAAGTTGCTGGATTAATCAAATTACAGATTAAAGGAGGCGCTGCAAATCCATCACCCCCAGTAGGTCCTGCATTGGGTTCTAAGGGTATAAACATCATGGATTTCTGTAAGGCATTCAACGCCAGAACTCAGGAAAAGGCCGGTAAGGTCCTCCCTGTAGTTATCACTTACTACACAGATAAGTCTTACGATTTCATCGTGAAGACTCCTCCTGTTGCAGTACAGTTGTTGGAGGCTGCCAAGATTAAGGGCGGTTCTGCTGAGCCCAACCGTAAGAAGGTTGCAGAGATCACTTGGGATCAGGTTCGCACCATTGCTCAAGACAAAATGCCTGATTTGAACTGCTTTACTGTAGAGTCTGCAATGACTTTGGTTGCAGGTACAGCAAGAAGTATGGGTATCAAAGTAAAGGGTGATTTCCCTGGTAAATAATTTTAAACTTCAATTAAGATGAGTAAACTGACAAAGAATCAGAAGTTGGTAGCTGATAAGATTGAAGCAGGGAAGGCATACACACTGAAGGAGGCTTCTGTCTTGGTTAAGGAGATTACTACTTCCAAGTTTGACGCTTCTGTTGATATAGATGTACGTTTGGGTGTAGACCCTCGTAAGGCTAACCAGATGGTACGTGGCGTGGTTTCACTGCCCAACGGTACTGGTAAGGTGACACGAGTTCTGTGCCTCTGTACTCCTGATGCTGAAACTGCTGCTAAAGAAGCAGGTGCTGACTATGTAGGTCTCGATGAGTATATCGAGAAGATTAAGGGTGGTTGGACTGACGTTGATGTTATCATCACCATGCCTGCCATCATGGGTAAGATCGGTGCTCTGGGTCGTATCTTAGGTCCTCGTGGCTTGATGCCCAATCCCAAGAGTGGTACTGTTACTATGGACGTTGCTAAGGCAGTTCGTGAGGTTAAGCAAGGTAAGATTGACTTTAAGGTTGACAAGACAGGTATTGTGCATACGTCAATCGGTAAGGTTTCTTTCGATCCTGAGAAGATCGCTCAGAACGCAAAGGAGTTCCTTGCTACAATCATCAAGCTGAAGCCCGCTGCTGCAAAGGGTACATACATTAAGAGTATTTATCTTTCAAGTACAATGAGTCGTGGCATCAAGATTGATCCTAAGGCTATAGATGAAATCTAAAACAAACGATTGATCATGAGAAAGGAAGATAAAGGTGCGATTATTGCACAACTTGGTGATATGATAAAAGAGTATCCTCATTTCTACTTGGTAGATGTTGAGGGTATGAATGCAGCTGCCACAAGTGCTCTTCGCCGCAAGTGTTTCCAGACAGAATTGAAGATGGTAGTTGTCAAGAACACCCTTCTCCACAAGGCTCTGGAGGCTAGCGAGGTTGACTTTAGTGGTTTGTATGGCTCGTTGAAAGGTACTACAGCAGTTCTCTTCACACAGGTTGCCAATGCTCCTGCCAAGATGATGAAGGAGTTGGCATCCAAGAAGCAGACCAAGCCTTCGCTGAAGGCTGCTTATGCAGAAGAGGGCGTTTATGTAGGTGCTGATCAGTTGGATGTTCTGTGCGCTATCAAGAGCAAGAATGAGGTTATTGCTGAGATTGTTGCTTTGCTTCAGTCTCCAGCCAAAAATGTTGTATCAGCATTGCAGTCTGGTGCAAATACAATTCATGGAGTCTTGAAGACTCTGGGCGAGAAGTCCGAATGAGAATTTCACAAATTAAATTAGTAACAAACAAATAAATTTTAGATAAAATGGCAGATTTGAAAGCTATTGCTGAAGAGTTGGTAAACTTGACAGTTAAAGAAGTTAATGAGTTGGCAACCATCCTGAAGGATGAGTATGGAATTGAGCCCGCTGCTGCAGCTGTTGCAGTTGCTGCTGGTCCCGCTGCTGCTGCAGCAGCTCCTGAGGAAGAGAAGACAGATTTCGATGTTGTTCTCAAGAGCGCAGGTGCCGCTAAGTTGCAGGTTGTAAAGGCTGTTAAGGAAGCTTGCGGCCTGGGTCTGAAGGAAGCCAAGGATCTCGTTGATGGTGCTCCTAGCACTCTGAAGGAAGGTATGCCTAAGGCTGACGCTGAGGCTCTGAAGAAGACCCTCGAGGAGGCTGGTGCTGAGATCGAGCTGAAGTAATCGTTTTTCTGTATAAAACAGATATCCTGGTAAAGGATCCTCTGGTAGAGGGTTCTTTACCTTTTTGTGTCTATAAACTTTCCAAGTCAACAAAACAAGTTTAGATGGCTTCTAATATAATCAATCAGAGAGTAAATTTCGCTTCCATCAAGAATCCGATGCCTTATCCTGATTTCTTGGAAGTGCAGTTGAAGTCTTATAAAGACTTCCTCCAGTTGGATACTCCT